>Ga0126314_10001073_pt1 | contig 12938 bp, 15 predicted proteins | sample Plot105B_FD_92535 | JGI IMG/M metagenome (GOLD analysis project Ga0126314, IMG submission 92535) | Serpentine soil microbial communities from UC McLaughlin Reserve, CA, USA - Plot105B | ecosystem: Environmental > Terrestrial > Soil > Grasslands | place: USA: UC McLaughlin Reserve, Lake County...
GTCGGCGGTCGTGCTCGGCGAGCGCCGCTGGGACCGCGATCGCCCCGGCGCCCCGTGGCGCCGCTCGCGCCAGCTTCCGGCCCTGCGCGTCCCGCAGCCGGCCTGGGGCGGCCGCGCGACGAACGCCCACCTTCTCGGGACGGGTCGTGTCGCGGGTCGCCGCGTTCGGATCGTCTCGTTCGCGAATCCGAGCACGCCTGCGTGGTTCACGGTCTGGATCGACCGCGCCACCTACCGGCCGCTGCGCCTGCGCATGGTCGCGGCGGCGCACTTCATGACGCACCGCTACCTCGACTTCAATCGTCCGCTCACGATCCGCCCGCCGCGCTAGAACTGCACCGTGCCGATGTTCCATGTCGTCATCCGGCGCTCGGGCCCGCAATGGCAGCCGGACAAGCCGCTCGAAGAGCAGTCGGGCTGGGACGAGCATGCCACCTTCATGGACGGGCTCGTCGACGCGGGCTTCATCGTGCTCGGCGGCCCGGTCGCCGACGAGGAGCGCGTGGTCCACGCGATCGAGGCGGATTCGGAGGACGTGATCCGCGCTACGCTCGCCCGCCACCCCTGGAGCGGGACACACCTGGTGGTGGAGACGATCGACGCCTGGACGATCCGGCTACAGCGTCCGTCGTAGCGCGTCGATCACGACGACCCAGGCGGCGGCGGCCGCCGCCACGGCTACGAGCGCGATCACGAGCTTCGCCCTCATCCGCTCGCCTTGTCGAGCAGCGTCACGACGAACGGCTTGCCGCCGGGCGGCGTGACCTCGAACAGCAGGCCCCAGTGACCGACCATCACGAGCGCAGGGGCGGAGCGCGCGAAGACGCCCGGGCGCACTTCGCGGAAACGGTAGCTCTGCTCGCCCATCTGCATGTCGAGCATGTCGAAGCGGGTGACGACGGCGGCGCCGCGGACCGGTTTCCCGTCGCGCGTGAGCGAGAGCGAGAACGTGTTCGCGACCGCCGCCCGGTTCGGCGTCACCCGCACCCGCACGCGGTAGGGCGGCTTCGACACGACCTCCGAGACCGCGCCGGGGCCGACGCGGGCGGAGACGTCCCGCACGCGCGCGAGCGCGCTCGAGGGCGGCGCGAGGCTCGCGAGCACGCCTGCAGCGAAGAGCGCCGCGGCGACGAACACGATCTCGCCTTGCACGAGCCGTCGTAGGAGCAGCGGCGCGGATGCGTCAGAGGCCTGGAGGCGCGGCTTGGTCCGGGCCAGGTTCACGCCCGCGAGCACGAGTGCCGCGGCGAGCAGCCCGATCTTCCAGAGCAGCGCCTGGCCGTACGAGGTCTGCCAGAGCGACGGCAGCGTCGGGAGCTCCTGGAGAGACTGGCCGACCCCGGTGCCGATCAGGAGCAGCACCGAGCAGAAAGCGACGGCCGAGAAGCGCGGCACGACGTGCGCGAGCGCTGCCGCTCGGCCGGCGCGGCCGACCGACAGCCAGAAGACGACGATCCCGATCAGGCCGCCGAGCCAGACCGCCGCCGCGCCCAGATGCGCCGTGTCGAGCGGCAGCGACAGCCCGCGCGGAGCCTTCTGGCCGGCGTGGCCGGCGAGTGCGGGGAGGACGAGCGTCGCCAAGCCGGCCGCGAGCGCCGCGGGCAGCGCGAGCAGCTCGACGACCGACCGCTGCTCCCGTTCGGGGCGGTCGACCGCGAGCGCAATTCCTGCGGCGACCCCGAAGAGCGCCAGCACCAGCTCGAGGTCGAGGAAGTCGCGGCCGAACCCGGAGCCCCGGGCCGCCGGGACGATCGAGCCGAGATCCCAGAACGAGCGCAGCGTGAACTGCGCGGTCGCGAGCAGCACGTAGACCGGCGTCGCTGCGAGCGCGAGGAGCAGCGCGATCCAGAAGGCGATCGTCACCGGACGAAGCGAACAGCCGCGGACCGCGCGCACGACGGGCCGCGCGATCACCGTCCGCAGGACGAACAGGCCGAGCGCGGCGAGCAGCGCGAGGAAGACGAGCCAGCGCATGACGAGCAGACGGGTCGTCGTCGCGGTCTCGCTCAGCGACGGCACCTGGAATCGCGGTGGCGGCCCAGCGCTCGGCCCGACCGCGAACGTGAACGCGCCGCGCACCGGGTGGCCGTCCGCCGAGATCGTGCGCCAGAAGACGAGGTACCAACCCTGCGCCAGGGTGCGGAGCGGAGTGACCAGCGTCTGGGGCGCTCCCGCCGCCCTCCGCGGCTCGCCGCTCGTCACCTGCGCTCCGCCCGCGTCGGTGACGGAGACGATCGCGAAGCGCGGCTCGACCGGCTCGGTGAAGGTGAGCGTCACCTGCTTCGGCGAGGCGTTGACGGTGCCGCTGGCGGAGGGCACCGTCTTCAGAAGGGCGGCGTGCGCCCGCGCGGCGGCGGGCAGCGTGAGCGCGACCGCCACCGCGAGAGCGAGGACCGGCGCGCGTTTCACGCCAGCGGCCGGCCTCGGGTGGCGAGTCCCACGATCGCGAGCAGCGCGCCGATTCCTCCGACGACCAGCGCGACGACGGTGAGCGTCGAGCTCGAGTCGCCGCCGAAGGAGGAGACGCCCTCGACGAACGCGGCGGGATGCTCGGAGCCCTCCGGTCCGCTCCAGTCCTCTACCTCGCCGTCGGAATAGACCTGGCGCACCGCCGCGCCGTAGCTCCTCGCCTCGGCGAGGACTCCGGTGAACCGGAAGACGGGGTCGGCGTCCGGCGACGCCTCCCGCCCCGTCCAGACGACTCGGCGCACCGGCGCCTCGCCGCCGCCCTCGCTGACCTCGGTTCGCTTCCAGCCGGGGCTCGCCGCGAACGTCTCCACGTCGAACCCTTCCGGAAAGGTCACTTCGACGCGCGTCGTGACCGCGTCTTCCTTCTCGGCCTGCAGCTCGAGCGTGAACGGCTGCAAGGTCTTCGTCTTCGCCGCCGCAGGGCTGATGGACGAATGCGCTGCAGCGTTCGCCACGAGCGCCAGCGCGCCAAGCGCTACAGCCGCAGCCGGTATTGCCTTGCTCATGCGTGCTCCTTTCGCTTCGTCGGTCCCGGCTAGGCCGGGAGCGGCGGAGCACGCGGTTGTGCGAGGCGCGAGAGGGCGCTCGCGCGCGGAGCTGCACGGGACGCAGGCGTCTGCCCGGGGAGCGGGGCGACCGCTACCAGCGGCCGGCAGAGCTCGACGAGCGTCGCACGCAGCCAGGCAACGACGTGCTGGACCGCCTCGGCGAGCGCGGCCGCGACCAGTGCCAACGCGGCAAGCAGCGGGACGGCGTCCCGGTGGACCGGTCCGAGCACGCACGCGAGCCCGTGGAAGCCGACTCCGGCCCGCCAGTGCAGGTACGACTCGAAGAGCGCGAACGCGATCGAGCTGAAGACGAACAGCCCTGCCGAGCGCAACCCCAGCCGGAGCAGGCTCACGCGCGGCGCCGGCTGCCTCGCGTGCAGCCGTTGCCGCTCGCGCACGCCCACTGCGACCACCCAGACGACCGCCGTGGAGAGGACGCCGGCAATGCCGATCGCGACGGGTGCGAGGACCGCCAGCCGCGGCCCGCCGGCCGAGCCCTCGAGCCGTTGGGCGAGACCCGTCGGCTCGGCGAGCGAGTAGGCGAGCGAGCGCGCGGCGAGCACGACCATCGCCGTTACGCCCACCCATGCCGAGCCGAGCCCCGCCCGCGCCCTCATCGGACGTGAAGCGTAAAGGGCGCCGTCACCACGCGTCCTCCGGCCCGGAACTGCAAAAACAGGCGCCACGTGCCCGCGACCGGCAGCAGCACGCCCACGCGGAGCTTTCCGGGGGTGGTCGATCGGCCCGCCACGCTCGCGCCGCCGAGCACGCTCGTGCAGCCGGGCGTCGAGCGCCCACAAACGTGCGTGTGGAAGTAGTCGAGCGATCCGGCACGGAAGAAGATCGCGTGGGCCAGCGCGCCGTAGTAGGGCGTGAAGCGGGCGGGCCTGTCGTCGGCACCGGTGACCGAGGCCGACAGGAAGGCAGGCTCGACGGGGTGCAGCGCTTTCGGCCCACGCAGCGCGACCCGCTCGCCGCCCACGGCGACGACGGGACGGAAGGGCGGCAGCGGCTGCGAGCGGTGCGGTCCGCCTACGCGTACGTCGGCGTGCAGCTGGAAGTTTCTCGGCCCGGCGGGAATCGCCGGGAATGCGTCGACGAGCACGCGGTAGCCGCCGGCGGTCGGGAAGTCGATCGTCTGCACGACCCGGCCGTTCGCTCCGACGGGCGGATGGCGATGGACGATCGAGCCGAGGTCTTCGCGCACCACGATCACGTGCACCCCGGTGTGCGGTCCGCCCCCCCGACGGTACGAAACGAGCGGCCGGCCCGACGGCTGCCGGATCGTGAACGAGATTCGCGCAGGGCCCGGCCGCGCCACGCGCGTCGGAGCGAAGCCCTCCAGCTCGAAGGTCCGCGCCGCGCCCATCGTCGGTACCTCGGGGCGAGACGAGGACGAGCAGCCGGCCAGGACGAGCAGCGTCACGAGGACCGCCGGCAGGCGAAGGCGGTCAGTGCGCGTGGTCGTCGACAAGCTCGCCGGGGTCGGTCCGCGAGACGGTTCGCCAAGAGTCCCACGTGATCTTGAGGATCACGAGCGTGATCACGAGACCGATGACGGGGTCGGCGATCGGGGCGCCGAGCCCGACCGCGATCGCGCTCGCGACGACCCCGAGCGACGCGAAACCGTCCACCCGAGCGTGGTTCCCGTCCGCGATCAGCGCGGGGCTCGAGAGGCGCTTGCCGCCGCGGTACCTGATGTAGGCGGCGATCTCGTTCCCCACGAAACCGACCACGCCGGCCGCCCCGAGCGACCACAGATGGGTCAGGTCTTGGGGGTCGATCAGCCGCTGGATCGTCGCGTAGAGCGCCACGCACGCGCTGACGAAGATCGTGAGCACGACGAACAGCCCCGCGATCTTCTCCGCGCGCAAGCTGCGTAGGTAGAAGGCGATGCCGAGCGGGATCGCGGTCGAAGCGTCGCCGAAGTTGTGGATCAGGTCGGCGAGCAGCGCGACCGAGTCGGTGAGGACGAAGATCGCCACCTGGAGCAGCGACGCCACGATCAGGACGCCCAGGCTGATCGAGACCGCCTTCACGCCCTCCCGCGAGCGGACGATCGACCAGTCGACGAGCCCATGAGAGTGGCCGTGGTGCGCGTCGCCCTCGTGGGCATGGCCGTGGTCGCGCGCGTGCGTGTGCACGGCGTGCGAGTCGTGGCTCACGCGCCGAGCCTACCCGGCAACCTCCCGGACAGCCTTCGTTAACCTGGCCCTGGTTGTGCCTGTCGCCCATCTGCCGAGCTCGTGGGAGACGCCGCCGGCCGTCCTCGCCGCGGCCGTCGTCGGGCTCGTGCTCTTCGCGCAAGCGTTCGTCCGGCTGCGTCGTCGGAGACCCGACCGTGCCCCCTGGAGCCGCGCCTTCCTCTTCACGGCCGGAATGGCGCTTTTGGTCCTTCCGCTCGTCTCGCCGCTCGACGAGGTGGGAGAGGAGCAGCTGCTGTCGGCCCACATGCTCCAGCACGTTCTCGTGGGCGACGCGGGCGTGGCGCTCCTGGCCGTCGCGGTGCGCGGCCCGCTGCTCTTCTTCCTGATTCCGCCGGCGCTGCTGCGTCCGCTCGCCAACGTTCGTTCCCTGCGCGCGTTGCTCGGCCTGCTGATGCGACCGTTCGTCGCACTCGGGCTCTGGACGGTGGCGCTCTACACGTGGCACGTGCCGGCGCTCTACGACTACGCCGACGCTCATCCGTGGGCACACAACCTCGAGCACCTGAGCTTCGTCCTGGCGGGCATGCTCGTCTGGACGCAGCTCGTCGACCCCGCGCGCCATGGCCGTTTGCGCCGGCCGCAGCGGGTGTTCTTCGCCCTTGGGCTGCTGGCCCTCGCGCAACCGCTGGTCGACGTGCTGCTCTTCAGCACCGGCCCGGCCTACCCGCACTACGCGGCGCAGCCCGACCGGCTCTTCGGCATCTCGCTGCTGACCGATCAGCGGCTCGCGGGCTTCGTGATGATGGTCGAGCAGCTGCTCGTGCTCGGGATCTGCGTCGGCCTGCTCCTACGCCCGTACCTGCGCGCCGGACGGGAGCGAGTGCGGCCGGCGCTCTCCCATGGCTCGCGGTGAGCGCGCCCGCCTGGACGTCGTTCTCGTTCGAGCCGCTCTTCCTCGTGCTCTCGGCGGCCGCGGTCTACGGCTACGTTCGCCTGGCGAGGAGGCTTGGACCGCCGAGCCGTGGCCGCGCGGCCCTCTTCGGCCTGGGCATCGCGCTCGTCGCCGTCTCGCTCAACTCGCCGCTCGAGACGCTTGCGGTCCATTACCTGCTGGTCGTCCACCTGCTGCAGAACGTGATGGTCGCCGACTGGGCGCCGCCGCTGCTCGTGCTCGGCCTGACACCGGCGATGCGGGAGGCAGTGGCCGCCCGCGGCGGGCGCTCGCTGGCCGCGCTCACGCGGCCTCGCGTCGCGCTCCCGCTCTGGCTGGCCGTCTGGTACGGCGTCCACCTTCCGGCGTTCTACGACTACGCCCTGCGTCACCCCTGGCTGCTGAACCTCGAGCACGGCCTGCTGCTGTTCGCCGGCCTCGTCTTCTGGTGGCCCGTCTTCTCGGAGCTCCCGCAGCGCCTCGGCAACGCGGTGCGGCTCGTCGTCCTCGGCACCGCGTACGTCGGCTCGGCGTTCCTCTCGCTCGCGCTGATCTTCTCGGCGAGCGCGTTCTACGGCTTCTACGAGGCAGCGCCGCGCCTCTGGGGGCTCTCGGCCGAGAAGGACCAGAACCTCGGCGGGATCCTGATGAACGGCGAGCAGATGATCGTCTTCTTCGCAGCGCTCTCGTACTTCCTGCTCCGGCTCCTGTCCGAGGAGGAAGAGGCGCAGCGCGCCCTCGAGAGCTGATGCGGCGCGCGCTCGTGCTCGCCGCGGCGCTCGCGCTCCTCGCGGTCCCGCCGGCGCGCGCCAACGGCGACCCCGCAAGCGACGTGCTGATCACCCAGCCGGTCTACGTCGGCCCGGAAGTGCCGCTTTCTGCGGCCGAGAAGGAGCGGCTGACGGAGACGGTCGAGGCGGCCAACGAGCGCGGCTACCCGATCCGGGTCGCGGTGATCGCGTTCACCGGCGATCTCGGCACGGCCGTCAGTCTCTGGAAGCACCCGCAGACCTACGCAAAGTTCCTCGGCAGCGAGCTCGCGTTCGTCTACACCAAGCCGCTCCTGATCGCGATGCCGTCCGGCTTCGGGATCTACCACCGCACCAAGCCCGTCGGCACGGAGCGCCAGGCGCTCTCGCGCCTCCGGGCCGGCAGGACGCCCCAGGCGCTCGTGCAGTCGACGACGCAGGCTGTCCGCGCGCTTGCCGCCTCCGAAGGGATCGTGCTGCCGACGGGGTCGAGCGGCGGCAGCGAGTGGCGTGACAAGCTGATCATCGCTGGCGTCGGCCTGCTGATCGTCGCGCTGATCGCGGCTCTCGTCGCCCGCAGCCTCAGGCGAGGCGGCGCGGTTGCCGAAAGCTAGAGGCCGAGGTGGCGCGCGATCACCATGCGCTGCACCTCGTTCGTACCCTCGCCGATCTCGAGGATCTTCTGGTCGCGGTAAAGGCGCGCGATCGGCGACTCCTCCATGAACCCGTAACCGCCGTGGATCTGCAGCGACGCGTTCGCGGCGCGGTTTGAGAGCTCGCCGGTGAAGAGCTTGGCCATCGCGGCCTCCTTCGCAAAGGGCCGGCCCTGGTCCTTGAGCCAGGCGGCCTTGTAGGTCAGCGCCCGGCCGGCCTCGATCTCGACCGCCATGTCGGCCAGCTGGAACTGCACCGCCTGGAACTTCGCGATCGGCTTGCCGAACTGCTCGCGCTCCTGCGCGTAGGCGAAGGCGAGGTCGTAGGCGCCCTGCGCGAGGCCGACGCCCATCGCGGCCACGGAGATCCGGCCGCCGTCGAGGATCTCGAGGAACTGGCGGAAGCCCTGTCCCCGCTCGCCGAGCAGGTTCGCCACGGGAACGGCGCACTCGCGGAACGACAGCTCGCGCGTGTCCGACGCGCGCCAGCCGAGCTTGTCCATCGGCTCCGAGATCTCGTAGCCCTCGGTCGCGTTCGGGACGATCAGGTTCGAGATCTCGTCCTCGCCGGTCCGCGCCGTGATCGTCACGCACGAGCTGATCTCGGTGCCCGCGTTCGTGATGAAGATCTTCGAGCCGTTGACGACCCACCGTCCGTCGCGCAGCTCGGCCGTCGTTCGCGTCGCGGCGGCATCGGAGCCCGCGCCGGGCTCGGTCAGGCCGAACGCCGCGAGCTTGCGGCCCGAGGCGAGGTCGGGGAGCCACTGCCGCTTCTGCTCCTCGTTGCCGAAGAGCAGGATCGGCATCGTCCCGAGCGAGGTGTGAGCTGCCATCGTGATCGCGACAGACGAATCGACACGGGTCAGCTCCTCGACGGCGATGGCGTACGAGAGCGTGTCGGTGCCGGCCCCGCCGTACTCCTCCGGGATCGGCATACCCATCAGGCCGAGGTCGGCGAGCTCCGAGACGAGGTCGTACGGGAAGCGGTGCTCGCGGTCGAGCTCGGCGGCCACAGGCGCCAGGCGTTGCTCCGCGAAGTCGCGAACGGTGGAACGGACGAGCTCGTGCTCGGGCGTGAGGTCGAGGTTCACGCCGCGAGATGCGATGCGAGTTCGACGATCAGCCTGACGCCGTAGCCGGTGCCGCCGCGCTGGCTCAGGTAGTCGCCGCGCGAGCGCTCGAGGAAGGCCGGGCCCGCGATGTCGGCGTGCGCCCACGGCCCCTCGCCCGCGAACTCCTCGAGGAACGCGGCCGCGAGCACGGCGCCCGCCTGCCGCAGGTCCGACGAGTTCTTCAAGTCCGCGAAGACGGAGTCGACGTAGCGCCGGTAGCGCGGGTGCATCGGGAACGGCCAGAGGTGGTCGCCGCTTGCCTCGCCCGCCGCGACGATCTGGTCGCGCCAGCGCTCGTCGTTCGCGAACACGCCCGCGTACAAGTCGCCGAGCGCGACCTCCATCGCGCCGGTCAGCGTCGCCAGGTCGAGCAGGTGCGTCGCGCCCTGGCCGCGCGCGTACCAGAGCGCGTCGGCCAGCACGAGTCGGCCCTCGGCGTCGGTGTTCGTGATCTCGATCGTCTTGCCGTTGGCGGCGGTGATGATGTCCCCTGGCCGATAGGCGTGGCCGCTCGGCATGTTCTCGGTCGCCGGCGCGACGGTGAGGACGCGGAGCGGCAGGCCGAGCTCGGCAATCGCGCCGGTCGCCTCGATCACGGCGGCGCCGCCGGCCATGTCGCCCTTCATGTCTTCCATGTGCAGTGACGGCTTGAGCGAGATGCCGCCCGTGTCGAAGGTGATCGCCTTCCCGACCAGGCCGAGCACGAGATCGCCCTGCGCCGGCTCTGGCGGGTCGTAGCGAAGCACGACCAGGCGCGCCGGGTTGTCGCTGCCCTGCGCGACGGCAGCGAGCGCGCCCATGCCCTGCGCGCGGATCTCGTCGGGGCCGAGCGCCTCCGCGGACAGGTGCTCGGCCGCAGCGGCGATCTCTTGCGCCCGCTCGGCGAGGCGCTCGGGCGTCGTCTCGTTCGGCGGGCTGTTGACGAGATCGCGGGCGCGGTTCGTCCACATGGCGGCGACAGAGGCGCGCCGGGCCGCCTCGGCCAGGCCGTCGTCGTCGCCGCAGAGGATCAGGGTCGCGAGCTTGCCCGCCGGCTCGTCGTGCTTCCAGCGTGCCGGCTGGTAGGCGGCGATCATGGTGCCGTCGACGATCGCGCGCGCCTGCTCGGCAGGGGAGAGCGGAAGCGACTCGTCGAGCGCCCAGGCGATCCTTCGGGCGAACCTCCCGGCGGCCGTGGCGACCGCCGCGGCAGCGGTGCGCAGCGCATCGGCGTCGACGCGGTCGCGCGGACCGATCCCCGCGCCGGCGATCCGACGCGCGCGGAGCTTGCCGTCGACGTGGACGAGCGCGACACGGCCGAGATCGTCGCGCAGCTCGCCTTCGTCGAGCAGCCGTGCGAGCAGCCCGTCGAGGGCGCTGTCGAGCGCCTTGGCCACGCCATCTTGCCCGTCAGCGGCTGCGAGGGGAACCGCGAGAACGTCCGCTTCGATCTGCGCGGGCGCAACCGCCTCGACGTGGACATCCATCGCGGCGCGATGCTAGCCGACCGCCTTCGTAGCCTGCCGCCCCATGAGGGGGCTACACCTTTTGCGCGGCGGTGCCGATAGGCCCGTCGTGGTGCGCGGCACGTCACTGCGGCATCTGCGGCCGGCAAGGTTCCGGCGCAGCCGCACGCGCGCAAGCGCGGAGGAGCTGACGATGCGGATCGCGGTGCTCGTCGGCGAGCGGCAGGAGCTGCGCGAGAGCGGCGCCAGCCACGCCTCGCTCGAGCGAAACCGGCTGCAAATCGCGCGTGCGCAGTGGGAGCTCGGCCACGCGCTGATCGACCTCTACCTGCCGCAGACCGCCGCCGCGTAGACCGGCTACACCTGCGACCACGCGCCGTGCCCGCCGGGGGCGAGCTCGACCTCGACCTCGACCGCCGACTCCCGTGCCGCGTTCGGCAGCAGCTCCGAGAGCCCGAGATGCTCGGCGAGGAAGGGGCCGAGATGCCGGCCGACGATCTTCGCGGGCGGCCACCAAAGCGGCTCCGTGTCGACGACCGAGTGCGCAGGTGCGCCTTCAGCGCGCAGGAAGCGCGGCACCATCCCGGTCAGCAAGAGACCTCGCAGGACCGGTCGGAACGGGCTGGGCCGAACGTCCGCGCCGGCGCGCGCGGCGATCGCCTCCGCCGCTGCATCCGCCTGCTGCGCGGCGATGCCGCCCTGCTTGACCGGGAAACGCGTGGCATCCCCTGCTGCCCAAACATGGGTCTCGTGCACGACCTGGCCGTGGGCGTCCGTCGGGATGAATCCGTGCGCGTCGTGAAAGACGCCGCTCAGGCGAGGCCCGTCGAGTCGCGGCAGCGCGACCACCGCGTCGGCCGCGAGGACGCCGCCGGGGGCGATCGTCAGAGCGCCGTCCGCGAATGAGAGCGGCGTCGTCCCGGCGACGAGGTCGATGCCACGAGCCTTGAGCAGCTCCGCGATCGCCGAGCTCGCGGCCGCCCCGAAGAGCTCGAGCGGCTCGTCCTCGGGTGTGACGACCGCGACGGACACCGCCGTCGCGCCTGCGTCAACCAGCTGCGCCTTCGTCTGGAGCGCGAGCTCATAGAGCGGGAGCGCCCACCGCAGGCCCGTCGGCAAGGCGAGGGCGATCCGCTGGATCTCGCCGTCGAGCGCCTTCTCGACGAGACGAGCGACGGCGAGAGCGGCGTCCGGACCGTCGAAGCAAAGGGCACCGCCGACTGCCGGGACAGGCACCGCTCCCGGGGCGAGCAGGAGCAGGTCGAAGGGCAGCTCGTCGGCCGCCGCGGTGCGAACTACGTGGCGCCCGGGATCAACGCCGGTGACGATCGCTTCGTGCAATGTCGCGCCGCCGTCTTCCACGAGTCGCCGGAGCGGGAAGCGTGCGACCTCTGTGCCGAACGGCTGCGCGGCGAGCAGCGGCCGGTAGACGAAGTCGGGTTCGGGGGTCACGACCTCGACGCGCACGAGCATCGGCGCTAGCTCTCTCAGCGCGAGCGCCGCCTCGAGTGCCGCCACGCCTCCTCCGACGATCAGAACCCTTGTTTGCCCGCGCTGTTCCATCCCGCACCTCCTCTGGTCACGGCGACTGTGCGCGCTTTCGACGCGGCGGCCATCGGCGCAGCCCGTGAGGCCGGTGCGGGTTTTTCCGCAGAACGGCGCAGGCTAGGCTCGGGGCGTGCGCGCCGAGCTCGACAAACGTGCGATGGCGGCGCTGTCGGCGGGCCATTTCGCGACAGATTTCGCCAACGGCGCGCTCCCGGCGCTGCTGCCGTTCATGGTCGACCGCTTCGCCCTCTCGTACACGCTCGTGGCAGTGGTGATGCTCGCGTCGACCGCGGCCTCGTCGCTGATCCAGCCGCTCTTCGGCGCGTGGTCAGATCGGCGCGGCGCGATCTGGCTGCTGCCGGCCGGAGTCGCGGTCGCGGGCATCGGGATCGCCCTGGCCGCAGCGGCGCCGGCGTACTGGCTCGTGCTCCTGCTCGTGGTGATCTCGGGATTCGGCGTCGCCGCCTACCATCCCGAGGGGTCGAAGTTCGCCGCCTACGCGAGCGGCCGCAAGCGCGCGAGCGGGATGAGTCTGTTCTCGATCGGCGGCAACGTCGGCTACGCGCTCGGGCCGACGGCGACGACGCCGCTCGTGCTCGCCCTCGGCCTGACGGGCGGATTGCTGCTCGCGCTGCCCGTCCTCGCGGTCGCGGCCGCATTGCTGCTCGTGATGCCGTTCCTCGCGGGCTTTGCGCCGGAGCGGGGGGCTGCATCGACGACCGCGGCGGGCGAGGATCGGCCCGGGGCCCTGGTCGTGCTGCTGGCCGTGATCGCTTTCCGCAGCGTCGCCTGGTTCGGCCTGATCACATTCGTGCCGCTCTGGGAGGTCTCGCTCGGCCAGTCGAAGGCTCACGGGTCTCACCTGCTCTCGCTGATGCTGCTTGCAGGCGGCGTCGGCACGCTCGCCGCCGGCCCGCTCGCCGACCGGCTCGGTCTGCGGCCCGTGCTGCTCGCGAGCCTGCTCTCGACGCCTCCGCTGACCTTCGTCTACCTGATCGTCGGCGGGATCCCCGGGGCCATTGCGCTCGCGCTCGTCGGGGTCTGCGTGATCGGCACCTTCGGCATCACGATGGTGATGAGCCAGGACTACCTGCCGAGCCGGATCGGGATGGCGTCCGGTCTTTCGATCGGGCTCTCGATCGGCCTCGGCGGTGTCGCCGCGGTCGCGCTCGGCGCGCTCGCCGACTCTGTCGACCTGCGCGCCTCGCTCTACGTCTGCGCCGCGGCTCCTCTGGCCGGCTTCGCGCTCGCGCTCCTGCTTCCCGCGTCGCGCGCACGGCGTTCGCTCGAGCCCGAGGTGGCGGTGCCGTAAGGGTTACACTCGCGCGATGGCCGA
>Ga0126314_10001075_pt1 | contig 12901 bp, 11 predicted proteins | sample Plot105B_FD_92535 | JGI IMG/M metagenome (GOLD analysis project Ga0126314, IMG submission 92535) | Serpentine soil microbial communities from UC McLaughlin Reserve, CA, USA - Plot105B | ecosystem: Environmental > Terrestrial > Soil > Grasslands | place: USA: UC McLaughlin Reserve, Lake County...
AATATGCCGTTCGATCACGGCTCGGCTCGCGTTCCCCTCGCCGATGCGCTGACTGGTGGCTTCAATCTTGCGGGTATAAAAACCTTGTCCGGCCATATACTCGATACGGCCACTCCCAGCCTGAACCAGCAAAACAGAGGCAGCATCTACATCAAGTTGCTTGATTACCTCATTGATTAGGATTGTCAACGTGATCTGCAAATCGAAAACACTACTAATCGCAAGATCGATCGACCGCAGCGCAGCCAATCGTTCCAGCTGCTTGATCGTTTGTTCATGCAAATACATGCGATGGATTGAATTACCCCCAATCTCTGCCAAAGCGTTTAGGATGCGTATCTCTCCCTTTGTAAGTTCGCGCGGCAAAGTGACGTTGATAAACATCACACCCACAATATTATCCTCGGCATGTAGCGGGACACATGCCCCTCCAATACCTTTGGGGATTTGGTTACGATTTTCGCCTGTCACTTGTAAGTCACTGCGGAACTCATGTGCCACAATCGCCTTACCGAGCTTTACCGCCAACCCAGGGATACCTTCTCCAAGTTTATAAGACGATCCTATATACTCTTCATTCCAGTCCTGCTGGGTTTTCAAGTCAATCGTTTCATTGGTTGAGTCATATAACCAAATGCTTCCAACTTCTGCTTCAACGAGCTTTAAAGCTTGATCCAGCAATTGAGAGAGCATTTCTTCCAGTGTTTTTGCAGTGCGCAGCCTTGTATTAACGGAGACAATTGCCTCAAGTTCGCGTTCGCGCTCGCGTCGTTCACGGCGTACTTCCACTTCTTTTAATTCGCGTTGTATGGCTGGGATCAGCCGTGCAAAATTCCCTTTGATAATAAAATCGTGAGCCCCCGCTTTTAATGCATTGACCGCACTTTCCTCTCCAATCGTGCCGGAAACAATAATGAAAGGCAAGTCATAGTCACTCTTTTTGAGTAATTCAAGTGCATTGGGAGCGCTGAAGTGCGGCAGAGAAAAATCACAGATAATCAAATCCCACGTTTGACGCGCAAGCGCAGCCCGCATAGTATCTGCTGTCTCGACACGCTCAAATTCCACTTCATATCCACTACGCTGTATTTCCCGTAAGACCAACCGGGCATCATCCTCGGAATCTTCAATTAATAGGATCCGTAAGTGCGTTCCCATGTACCTTATCTTGGCGGAGCCTCATTCAAAATAAGCCAGTACAAACCTAACTGACGAACAGCACCGATAAACTGATCAAAATCCACAGGTTTTTGAACATATGAATTCGCGCCGAGGCTATAACCGTTCAGGCGGTCTTGTTCTTCCTTCGAGGATGTAAGAATAACTACAGGAAGTAGATGCGTTTTCTCATTCGCACGGATGCGGCGCAACACCTCCAGGCCATCTATCTTGGGAAGTTTCAAATCCAGCAATACGACTTGAGGCACATCTTGTGGATCGCGGCTGGCGTAAGCACCTGTACAAAACAGAAACTCCAAAGCTTCAGCACCATCCCGAACCACGGCAAGCTCATTTCCAATATTGTTTTTTTTGAGAGCCCTGAGAGTTAATGCTTCATCGTCGGGGTTGTCTTCTACCAGAAGTATCATTTTGAGTTCCATCAATTCTCTCCATTAAAGAGTAAAGTAAAAAGTGGTTCCTTTTCCTTCGGCGCTTTCTGCCCATATGTGTCCACCATGAATGGAAATAATCCTTTGAACAGTTGCCAGACCCACGCCAGTGCCCGGGAATTCACTTACTGAGTGCAGGCGCTGAAAAACACCAAATAGTTTATCTACATACTCCATGTTGAATCCAACACCATTATCGCGCACATAAAATGTCCGTTCTTTCACATGGACTTTCTGGCCGAACTCAATCTGTGTGTGTTCATGTTTGGATGTGAATTTCCATGCATTACTCAATAGATTTTCCAGAACAATATGCATAAGATGCGGATCGGCCTCCACCATCAGGTCTGGAGCGATCGAAATTGTTGCTGCTCGACCATGCTGGTTTTCCTGAAGTCTTTGCATAATTTCTTCAGCCATCTTGCTTAAGTTGATAAACCTGGGCTGCAATGCGGTCCGCGTCAGACGCGATAAGTTGAGTAAATCATCGATCAGGACCGCCATACGCTGGGCAGCGGCCCGCACACGTTCCAGATAGTTACGGCCCTCATCGGGAAGCAGGTCACTGTAGTCTTCCAGTAAAACGTGACTGAAGCCATCGATACTTCGCAATGGGGCGCGCAAATCGTGCGAAACTGAATAACTGAAAGCTTCAAGCTCCTTATTGGCAGCTTCCAATTGAGCTGCACGCTGTTTCAAATCCTCGTTCAGTTTTTGAACGTCTTCTTCCATACGCTTGCGTTGGGTCACATCGCGGATCGCGGCGCTCACCAAAAGCCCCCCTTCTATTTCCAGTGGACTGAGACTGAGCTCAATGGGAAATTCACTGCCGTTTTTTCGCAAGCCAAACAGCTCCAAACCGATTCCCATTGGCCGCACAGGATGTTCAACATAATAGCCTTCACGGTGTCTGACATGTTTTCTGCGGAAGCGCTTCGGCACCATAATTTCCACCGGCTGCCCCACAATTTCAAGCCGGTCATAGCCAAACAGTTTTTCTGTTTGTGAGTTGACCAGTTGAATCACGCCTTGTTGATCCACAACCACCACCGCGTCCGGAGCTGATTCGAGCAGACCGCGGAATCTGGCTTCCGCTCGTTTCCGTTCGGTGATGTCACGGATCGCGGCAATGATTAAATTATCTTCTTCTGTTTCCATGGGACTCAGACTGATCTCCACCGGAAACTCAGTCCCATCCTGGCGGAGCGCATAGAGATCAATGTCAGCACCCATCGGCCGCACGCGTGGATTCTTGCCATATTGATTCCGGTGGAAAGGATGAACATCCCGAAAGCGCGTAGGCACCAATCGTTCAACGTGTTTGCCCAACAGATTATCGCGTTGATAACCAAAAACTTTTTCTGTTTGGGCATTGACCATGACAACCATGCCCTCCTGATCAATGATCACGATTGCGTCAGGAGCTGCTTCGAGCAGGCCGCGAAATCTCTTTTCGTTTTGTTTTTGCCTCTCTGCCTCGCGGACTGTTTCTTCCTGTTGTCGGATCAATTGCTGTTTCATTTCGAGATAGGCTTCGCCAATTCCGCTCATAGTGATATCGAGCAAACTGTCCATTCCGTGGATCGCATAGAGCAAACGCTCAGGCTCTTCACCGAAGGCGTGCAGTAGGTAGGGCGTCAGATATTTTCGAAATGCAGCAACGATTTCAAACCAGGCATGGAAGCTTAAGCCGGTCTGGGCATAGCCCATTCCCTGGCGCTGCAAGTTATTTAAGTAAGGCTCCCAATCATTCTGAAAAATTGCATTCTTTTGGATCTCTCGATTCCTGGCTTGCTCTTCAGGCGTGGGTTGGGCAGCCGTGTTCTGTAGAATGAAACTAAATTCCGGGTGCTGGCTTGCCATTTCCAATAATCGAGCGTTGATCTCTTCTCGATGCTTTTCATATAGATTCCAGTAATCCTGCAACCCCTGTTTTTCATCAGGGTTGAAATTGGGAATTGTAATTTTCTGTAAAGATAAATTCATGGGTGAATGTTATTGGTCTTCATGATTATTCAATATAATCATTTTGGATCGCTATGAATGCATGCAGCCTTTGTATAATGTCTGATATCAAGGCAGTAAAAGGGAGTTGGTTGCCATCTCCATCTTTTAGTGAGCATTGTTAGTTTTGATGAAAACTTTGGCGGAGGGCTTAACCTCATGAATCAGTGTAATGGCAGGAACGTGACCCTTATTCTTCGGGATGAATTCTGACTCATGAAGTTGTAAAAATGCTGGGATGAATTATTCGGTGAAAATCAAAAGAATAAAAACAGATAAATCTTATCGAATTTACTATACAACTATCCTTAAAAAAAATCAAGGGTACTTTGAGTCGCCTACACATTGGCTGTTAATAGTGTTTTTCGATGCCCCCAAATCCATACTGTTTGTTTTTTTCCGTCATTTTGAGGAAATATCGCAAACGTTTGTTGAACTCTGCAGGCCGTTTTCGAGCGCCATCAATGAAGCCAATCCGAATCCGCTTGTAGGCATCCGAAAACGTTTGGAAGTTCTTCCATGCCTCTTCGTTGGCTTTGATTGTTTCCAAAATATCATCAGGGATTTCGAATTTCTCATCAGAAATATCTCCCAGTGTTTCAAGCACTTCTTTGATCACTTTGTGCTGCTTGATCAGCTTTCGCAATCGCTCCTTGTTAGCCGGTGAGTAAGAGCTTTTCGGTTTCCGCGGCGAGAATCGTTGCGCGGTCCGCTGTTCATCTAATGTTTTAAACGTACTGTCAATCCAGCCGAAGCAAAGGGCTTCTTCCACTGCATCGTTATAGAGGATGCGCGGCTTGCCGGTATCCTTTTTGTAATAAACCAGCCAGATCTCTTTTTCGGTCTTGTAATGTTCACGGAGCCACTTACGCCAGTCTTTGCGATTTGTTACGTGTAAAGTCTTCGTAATTTTCATTGGGATGAATTTCCGGTCACTCGGGACGGTAGGGTGCTTCTGTTTCAATATCGCCGACATACTCGGGCAGGTTCGCGTGCCCGAGTATCTGACGAATCGCTTGGATCTCGCCAATGTGATACCAGCAATGATAGGTGACTCGTCGTAGCGCCGAACCAACCGTCTGCCCAACGGATTCCCCATTCAGCAGCAAATCATTTTGCAGCGTGCCTGTCGTCAGTGAATCAAGAAAAAGATCAGTAGCTTTCGTTATGGTCTGCCATTGCTCAAACATTGCGGCAAAGGACGGAGTACTCATCGGTGCGCCATAGGCAAAGAGCCGGTTTAATTCCGGGAAGAGGAGGATGTTTTGTGATCTGGTTAACCAGGTACGTTGTTCATGCCATGCGAGATGCCCCACCGTCCAACTGATGCAGTTCATCGGTCCAAAGTGACAGGCACCATCTTCCTCAGAAACGCATTCGAGGCCGCTCAGCCATTCGCTTCGTGTAAAGCGGAATTGGTCAACGAGTGGATGTGACATAACCTTCTCCTAAGCTTTTATCGTAATAGACACAGATGTTCTAATTATACGTCTAACTTGTTATGAGAATCTGGCAAGGGTTTATCTTAATCATCGAATTGTGCGATCCCACCCCTGGTAAGGTCTTTTCAGCTGCTCTTCCGCTTCACTTCTAGTACTACGATTTTGGTCGAGTGATTGAATGGAGAAGGATCAGTAATTGGTTTCCCCCTGCGCGTTTCAGGATAGCCTGTGAAATCTTCTGGAATGGGGATCAATTCCTTGATCTTCAGGTATCCATCCTTGCAGAGTTCTTCAAGCGTTTGCATGTACTCTTTTCCGCTGACATACAGTGCATTATTGATCGCGATCAATTTTCCTCCGTCATTGACCAGCGGACGGACCTTATTGATGAGACGCGCACCTTCGTTAATTTGATCCACCTTACCTTTTGACGTTCTAGAAAAGAACGGGGGATCAATGATTAGACAATCGAATGTTTCATTCGTGTGCTTGAACCTGCTCACCAGCGTGAAAAAATCCACTGCAATGAAATCCTGTTTATGAATAGGAAAACCGTTCAGTGTGTAAGATGTTTTTGCCACATTGAGAAATTGATGATTGAGATCATGTTGCACTACGCGTTTGGCTCCGCCTGCCAGGGCCGCGACGCCCAAGCTACCTGTGTAAGCGAAACTATTAAGAACGGTTTTGTCTCGCATATGTTCGATCAACCATTTTCGCAAATTGCGTGTGTCGAGATAGAAACTTGTATCGCGGTTTACCGTCAGGTCAATGGAATACCAAACCCCATGTTCATTGATTTTGGTATCCGGTGTGGTGCCAAATAGTAGTTGCCCACGCTTTTCTTCCAGCAATATCCTGGCACCCCTCGCCCGGGCAGGTGCGCCATTTCGGGTTTTTACAACTCCAGCGCGTAGCCAGGCTAATTGAGCCTGCAGGAATTGGCTCGCTTGCTCAACGAGCAGAATACCTTTTTCGGGATCATCCGCATAGTTATGAATTACAAGTGTGGAACCGTACAGATCGACGACAAGATCTGGTTCGCCCTCTATAAACCCATTAAAGAGGCGAAATGCAGTTTCATACCGCGCATCGAATAATGCGGCGCGTGCTTCAATGGCCTCTTCTAGCAAAGAAATAACCGAATTTGAGATCACTTTCTCAGTTGTTCCTCGAGCCACCTGGAAATGACCTCAAGCGAATCCATGCTTACACTGTGTCCCATTTGGAATTCATTGTAAGTGAGGTCAACTCCCAGTGTTTGCAAGCGATCTCGGCTGGCGCGACCCCATTCAATAGGAATCATTGTATCCTGTTCACCGTGTGTAAGGATGAAAGGTTTGTTCTTGATTTCAGCTTCATTGATTTCCATTTTTACATGGCTGGGAATATAACCTGACTGTGCGATGACGCCCGCGACGCGTGTGGGATGTGTCAATGCATAGCACATGGAAAGAAGACTGCCCTGACTAAACCCAAGTAAAAATAATTTTTGCGGATCGATAGGATAAACAGTGAGAATTTCGTCAATGAAATGATCGATAGCTTCGACGGCCGATGTGACTTGTTCGGTATCAGGTCTACCAATAATCTTCACTCGATACCATTCATAGGAGTTAGGTCCCAGCGTAAGAGGAGCGCGTGGGCTAATCCAGAGCAAGCCACCGGGAAGATGGGGAGCTAACCCAGGAAGATCCTGTTCGTTGCTGCCACGTCCGTGCAGGGCCAGGACCGTTGGGCAGAGGTTGTCAGCTTTCAGGCTTTGGAGGGAAGCGGGGATTTGAACGAGATGAGGCAATGATAGTTGTTTGGATTCCATGTTTTTTGACCCGGTTTTGGATACTTGAAGTTAAGAAAAGTCTTTTCAGAGTGGAAACGGGGGCAGGTCGCGCAAGAAACACTGCTCCGCCAGTACTTTTAATGAGTTTTATCCAATGCTCTCGAGATGTAACCTTTATGATATGTGGAGCAGAGCAATACTATGTAAGAATTCAAGTAGTTTGGCGTCCTGAATTTAGTATGAGGCCAAGAATTAAGGATGAATGAGAATTTCATCCCTGCATTGTACCCTTAACCTTTTTGGGGTACACTCTTTTCAAATCGTTCAGAGCAACTTATGAGGTGACTTATGTCCGCGACTGAATTATCCCCACAAGGGAAGGGCACAGATAGCAAGCTTGTGCCAATTCACAACGATCAGGGCTCAAAAAAGGCTCGTATGGCTTCTATGGCAAGAGCCTCCACGGATTTTTATGGGGCGATTGGCTGGGTCCTTGGTCTTTTCATTACTCTTTTTGTTTCTGCTCCTATCATTTGGTTTGTAACGACGAACGCCTCACGCTCAAGCCGCGAAATGATCTTGGCGTGGGGCATTGCTATTGCATGGTGGTTGAATCCGCTTTCGCTGGGCGCACTGGGATATATACTCAGTAACGTCCGTGCCTGGCGTCTGTGGACAATCTTTGGATTGTTTTTGTGGGTGGCCGTGAATCTGCTTGTTTCGATGGCGATCGTTTCCACCAATGCGCGGATCATGATCATTAACGGTTTGATCGTGGTCGGATATATATTACTTGCATTATTGTTTTTGTATATTCAACTGCGAGTCTTTATTTGGGCAGCTTCTGGGAAGCCAGTCCGCTTCTTCTTTGGGATCTTAGGCTGGGCTGCGTTCAATGGACTCATCTACTGGGCAATTATCAGCCCCGAAGTTCTGAATATCATCCTTGTTGTTCTGAGCTTTGCAGCACGGATCCTTTTTGCTATCTCATTTGTTGTAATTCAGTTTGTAGCGATCTTCTGGTTCATGGCGCGTTCACGCGTCGAGGTGATTCGCCCGGGTGATCCCAAGCAGGTCACTTTTGATGATTACAAAGGTCAGCCAAACCTGATCAAGATGGTGCGTCAATGGATTTCCCTGCTTTCAGACCGCGGCCAGTTCCAGAAGATGGGTGGTCAATTTATCAACGGGTTGTTGCTTTACGGAGAACCAGGCACCGGCAAGACATTATTGGCAAAAGCCATGGCAGGTGAGGCCGGGATTGCATTCATCTCTATTGAAGGTTCAGGTTTTCGTGCGATGTTCATGGGCGTGGATGTGCTCAAGATGATCCGCTTTATTGCCCAGGCTCGTAAAATGGCGCGAGAATATGGCGCCTGTATTGCTTATATTGACGAGATCGACGCGGTGGGGGCATCTCGGGGTGGTGTGATGGGTGGCGGGCAAACCGGCATGGGATTGGGGATGGGCGGCATGATGGGAATGGGCGGAGGCTCGGGAGCGCTCACCCGCCTGCTTTATGAAATGGATGGTATCAACGAATTATCCTCCTGGGAAAAGTTGCGTGCCCGCTGGTATCAACTCCGCGGGAAACCAGTTCCTCCCCGAGACTGGCATATTCTGTTTATGGGTTCCACCAATAGGCCTGATGTGCTTGATCCCGCGCTCACTCGGCCCGGTCGATTTGACCGGACGGTTGTGGTGAATAAGCCAGACCGTGGTGGTCGCCGTGAGATGGTGAAATACTATTTAAACAAGATCAAAACAGATGAAAGTGTTGATATTGAGGCAATAGTCAGTGATACGGCCTGGGCAACACCCGCCAGAATCATGTCCGCGATCATGAAGGATTCCGTACGCTTGGCATTGTTCGATGGACGCGAGCGTGTGGCCCAGCATGACATTGAACTTGCGTTCCAGGAACAGGCAATGGGTTTGGAAAATCCCATTGAGGAAATGCAGGAAGACCAGCGCAGGCAGGTCGCTTATCATGAGGCAGGTCACGCGGTCATACAATATCATCTTCGTCCAGACGAACGAATTGTACGTGTGAGTATTGTCCGCCGCTCTGAGGCACTGGGATATGTATTACCCGTATCTAATTATGATGTTTATGCCCTACCTTTGCGGACTTTTGTAGCTGACATTCTTGTTTCAATGGGGGGGCATGTGGCAACCAAGTTATTTCTCGGTGAGTATTGGACTGGCGCAACCGGTGATTTCCAACAAGTACGCGGGCGCTTGTGGCAGTTGGCGCATTATGGTTATTTCGGTCCTCCATTGGATAGTAGCGATGCGGGAACAAAGCTTATGGATAAGCGAAACGACGTCATTGAGGTCTTCTGGCAAAAACTCGAACAGCAGACCGAGCAAATCTTGGCGAATCATGCTGCTGAGGTGCACGCAGTAGCGCAGGCATTATTGGAAAGAAACGATTTGACCGGTAAAGAATGCATTGAGGTCATTCGCACCGCCGCTTCCACTGATCAGGTGGATGACAGCGAATTCCTGTTGAAGGCCCTAGTGGAAGAAACAATGGTAAAAGCCAGGAACGGCAATGGCACCAAACCGGAAGAAGTTCCTGTAGCGAATGGGAAAGCAAAACCGAAGACGAAATTGAAAGCAAAAGCCAAAGTCGAATAAAACAAAAAGGTCGAGATAATAATCTCGGCCTTTTTTGTTCAGTCTTGCAGTAGGGACGATCTGCCCTGGTTTTACACATGAATTGGCACTGAGGGCTAACAAACTTTGGAAGACATTGTTAATGTTATCCCTACCTCCACGACCAGAAAGCCAGATATCCCTCGGCGAGAATGCGTGGTTCCAATTTGCCTGAAGCTGCTACTACAGCAATACCCGGTTTTCCAGAGCTATCTAAAAATGATAAGACAAGATTATTATTATCCGGCGACCAGATCGTGACCGATTGGTCATATTGATCGAAGTATGGCAGGACGCTCAGGAATTGTTGCGTTGGTTGGTAAGTGAATAGTTCACGACTTTCACCTGTCGTCACGTCCAACACATTCAGTTGAAGGGCGTATTGTGGAGTCGTCTGTGCTGAACCCCCTGACGACCCATTTGAATCAGCGTTTGCCTGTAGCAGGACGAAATATGCAATTTCGTTTCCACTTGGCGACCAGAAGAAAGCAATAATATTACCGTCTTTGACCGTTTCCTTGGATGTTTCCAGATCGACCACACGCAAAGGGCCAAATGTACCTGCACTCAGGGCCTGATCCCCGTCAATGTAGGCAAGCCGCGAACTATCGCTCGACCATGAAAAGGCAGTCTTGTTCGAGAAAGTACCAACCCTTTTCGCGTTTTCTCCCGCAGCGTCCGTGACCACAATCTCGTTCTGCAGGTCGCCTCCACGTGCCAGGGCGATATGGCTTCCATCTGGCGACCAGGCCGGGGCTTGGAAGGCAGCGGGGGTTGAATCCAGCCCTTGTTCGGTGACTGTTGATGAATCTACATGGAGAAATGCAATGTGTTCGGGTGCTGAAGCAGCTGCACCACCGGCATGGACGATCATCACATGCCCATCCGGCGCCCACGACCAGTAATATGGCGAACCAGTATCGAGGATAGTCCGATCCCCACCTTGTGCAGGAATACTTTGTAAGATCATATTTTCTCCTGAAACGTTAGTGGAGATGAAGCTTAGATTGGTATTATCAGGAGACCAATTTAAATAAATGGGATGCTCACTCTTACTCTTATAAATTTGATTGACTGAGTCATCATCCAGATTGGCGATCATCACGGTTGACTCGGTTTGCGTACCATCTGACTTTAAGCCAATGAAGGCAAGCTGACTCCCATCACGCGACCATGTTGGATATTGATAATAAAGCAGGGGATCACTTTGACTCTGTGGAATCACCGCATCTTCTGTGAGTTTTTTGAGATGACCACCAGCCTGATCTGAAACATACATATTTCCGTCTGAGCCAATATAGGAAATCAACCCAGATTTTCGTTCCAGCGTCGAAAGCAACGGGCTCTGTGGAACCTGCACACCTTTTGGCAAACAGGAGGCGAGTAACAAGGCACTAAGGGTATAAACACAAACCAGTATTTTTTTCATTTCTGCTCATCCAGATATTGGATCGCCCGGTCGAGCACCGGATCACGATTGGGCAGCACTTCATCCCAACCCTGCTGCAAGGAGATATCCGGAACAACACCAGTCGTTCCAAGTGCATCGCCATTTGGCAGGACAAAAGATGTCGTTTCAATAATCGCCTCTGAACCATCCGGCAGATAATAGGATGAGGAGGTTTCGATGGCACCGGGCGTTGTTTCACCGATCACCGTAGCTCTTTTATGCATTTGAAGACTGCCAGCAAGAATTTCGGGAAAACCAGTTGTGTTTTGCCCAACCAGGATGATCAATGGAACTTTTTGCGAATTGGATACATCCTGGCCCTTCACTTCCACCGACTGTTTTTTATCGCGGTTATAAAATTCACCGAGCGCTCCACGATAAAACATATTGAACAAGTCTTCCAGCGGCCAGCCTCGGGTTGAACCTGTAATACGAAGATCAAGGATCACGCCATCCAGAGTTCGATTGGTGGTAAATGTTTGAAGACTTTTTGTAACGTCGTCCAGTAGCGTGCTATAAGCAACGGGAGGAAAAAGCAGGTATCCATAATTTGTTCCTGTTATCGAAGTTGCTTCGAGTTTGCCAGTGCTGGTTAATTTTCCGCGTTTCACATCGATGGAGTGCTCGCTGCTGCCCGGGCTCTGAATACTGAGCGTTACCGAACTGCCAGCCGGCCCACGTACCCGGTTGACGGCGGTAATTCCCTCATCCAATTGGATGGGAGTTCCATCAATTTCTAGAATGCTATCATGTGCTTTCAGTCCTGCCTGCTCCGCCGGAGAGCCATCCATCACAGCTAGCAGAACAATATGAGGTTCAGGATCTTTACTAAAGCCAACGAATGCACCGATGCCTTCATAGGAGGAAGTATCGACTGTATCTGCATCTATGCGTTCTGCACGAGTTTCATACGCCAGACTGCCCGCTGGAAGTTCAGTTCCCAAGTCTTTCATCAGGCTAGTAAATTCGTCTGCTGTCCGACCGGTGTTGATCTGCTCTAAATATTTATCGTGCAAAGAGTTCCAATCCACATCGGCCGTTTCAAAATAGATGTAATTGTCTTCCAAGTGTTTCCACAGTGATTCGAAGGTTCTGACTTGCTGTTCCTGAGGAGATGTTTTGGGACCAAAATTACCGCTGGTGGGTTCTTCTTCCAGGGGAAGCAGCCCAATGCACGCGGAAAGAATAAAACTTATTATCAAGAGCAGGAATGGGAGAAAAATCGCTTTTTTACTCATTTGCGTTCCTCTTTCAATAAAATGTGCTCGTCACACAATACCAAATTTAATTAATTCCCGATATAAAACTGTAGACTCCATTAAAGTGCTTCTCTTTACAAAAGAAGTCCACCCATTGTAACGGCTTTAGATTAAAAAACGATTATGCTTTTCGAATGTTCTTTGGGTTCAATACAGAGATCAATTTCGTATGTTTTCCAAGCCTTGCCTCTGCGTCGTTATCCAACTCCACCCAATAAAAGCTACGGTGCTGCGTATATGGATCGATACGTACAACCGTTCCATCAAACCAGCCGTCACTGCCCCAAACTTTGGAATCAAGAAAGATTTGAACCCGCTCACCGATTCGGAAGCTCTCAGCCACCTCACTTATTTCCTGCGTTGAGCCCAAATTATTAAACCAATTCCAACAACGATCATAATGCCCCCATTAATCGCCCATTGAGGATCCCCGGTCATGTAACTCCCCGGCAGAACGTTAATTCCCTGCAGGAAAAACATTCCGCCCGCCAGAATAACCAGTATGCCAAGAATAACCAAAAATATTTTCATAAATTCCTTTGCAAAAGTTTGCGTGATTATACACGTTGAAAGACTCGAAATCTGCTGATTTGAGTTACTCCTTAAGACAGGGCTTTAGATTCCGAAATCAGCGTGGTATAATAGAACACCCGTTCCCATTTTCTTTTCACCCAAAAAATAAACTATGGATTTTA
>Ga0126314_10001076_pt1 | contig 12888 bp, 9 predicted proteins | sample Plot105B_FD_92535 | JGI IMG/M metagenome (GOLD analysis project Ga0126314, IMG submission 92535) | Serpentine soil microbial communities from UC McLaughlin Reserve, CA, USA - Plot105B | ecosystem: Environmental > Terrestrial > Soil > Grasslands | place: USA: UC McLaughlin Reserve, Lake County...
ACAGATCGAAACGACGCCCGTCACGTTTTCCTGTTGGATCATCAATATTGTATAACACCATTGGGCAACCTAACGATTTGAGATGCTTCAGGCACGATGTTCCAAAGAATTCACCGCTATCTACCCAGATCAAATCGGGTCGCTTCTCTTTCAACATCAATTTTTCGAGCCAGGTGAGCATGACGCCCTGCATCAGGCGATAGCCCGAACGAAAGTGAAATGCATTCAGCAGACCTTTTTTGTGCCTGACAGGAATACCGTCCAATGGATTCATGACTGTTACTTTGTAACCGAGTCTCTGCAATGCCTGTGCACGATGAGCGGCGGTAGCGCCTTCATGGTCTTCACCAAAATAAATGATATGCATTCTTTTTTGTCTAGATAATTTTAAACCTTTCGACCAGCCTGACTGCAAGGGCTGTTACCTGGAAAATCACCAGATATAAAAGCACCATCTGGACAAATCCCCGCACCAAAAAGGTCAGTGGATTGACAACACTCTCACATGGAAGAAACTGAAATATGGAGGTCAGACCGATCAGCCCGCACATACTCAGGCTGAGTTTGTATTTGTAATATTTACCGTCGGCTGACACCAGTTTTGTGGTGTAGCTTAGTTTGTCAAGTAGAAGGAATACCGGAATGATGGCTAGGGCAAGTATTGCCAGATAACTCCAGCCAAATGCTGCCATACCCGAACCGGCGAAATGCCCGGATCTGAAACCACCAAGGGCGGCTGCACCGCCACCGGCCAGACTGTATATGTAGTCGCCAAACGAGGTGGCATAGAGCATTTCCTTATCAACATCTGGCTTCACTAGTTTCAGCAATGGCCCTGGCAATGCCCCCCAGATGTAGTCTATGGAAAACTTGCGCATCGCGGGATTGTTATTTCCTATAATGGCAGCCTGTTCCAGACTGGCATCGTTGAATTTGATATTCGAGAATCTGGCAGTGAAAAGATTATCCAAATAACGCTCATCCCAGTCGCTCTCAAACGCTTTGTCTTCCAGTCTTCTCAGGGCGATAGCCCGTTTATCCTTGTAAGCTTCCAGAGTCAGGGCTATCAGTTCCGATTTAGATATGTCGTTCCTTTCCCCGCGCACAATGACCATTGCAGTACCCAGATCGGACAGCGGACCGGTTATGAACCAAAATCCGGCGATCGCAATCAGTACCGGCTTAAGTGCAATTTTTGGTACTGGAAACATTCCGAGCAGTAGACCCAGCAGGTAAGAAAATCCAATTGAAGTAAATCCAACCATAAAAGCACCGCGGCTGTTGCGAATGATACTGATAATAAACAGTGCTATGGTAAAGGTAATTAGCAGCGAAACGGTCTTTTTGGCGAGTGGCCTGTCAGCTCCGTATAGGGCAGCAAACGGAATAAAGTACGGAGCGTAGGAAAATGGCAGAAAAGCCTGAATGGCTTTATCCAATGCTCCTCCCGTTACTGAGGTTCCGATTGTCGTGGAAAAAAGGAACACATACATATTAGCGGACATTCCGAGCATACCCATCATCCATAACTGCATGACACCCGGGGCCTTAAAGTATCCCGCTAATTTGAGGTATGAACCTGAACCCCGACTGCTCTGTTTGGGTAAAAACCTGTAAAGCCAATGTGCGGCCAGCAAAACCAAAAATGCCATGAAAGAATGGAAAAAAACTTCATGAGGTCTGTTAAGGTTGAAGACCAGCGGCTTGGCTTCGAGCGTGATAAACAGCAGCGGAAAATAAAACTGTGTCGCGGTATAGCCCAAGATGATAAATGAAGAAAATGGGTAACCCTTCAGCATCGCGGCATTCAAAAAGTACAAGCAAAAGATTCCCCAGGTGAGTACAACATAGGCGATTGCAGCAAGATTGGCGGCAGACCAGAAAAAGATCAGCTGCCAGGCTATACAGAGCACCAACATACCGTAAGACCATGACTTAAACTTGTCGATAAACGGTGTGCCATCTGCTTCGCCCCGAAGTTTAATTTTCGGCTGTAACATCCCCTGCGCAGGATTGAACTGCGCTACTATTGTATTAGGATACATTTTTTTCTTAGTGTTTTTTAAGATTCAGCAATCTGAACTGCTTTGCATATTCGTCAGCCACTACAGCTGGTATAAATTTTTCCTGTACCCGTGTCCTAGCCAGACGGCCGAGCTCTTCACGACCCTTTTTGTCCTCTATCAGTACCTTCAATCCCCTGGCAATAGCCTCTGGTGTACCTGATGACAGCATCATACCAGCTTTTCCTATGATTTCTTTCCGGGTGTCATCGTTGTCGGTGAGTACTGCGCAACCTGCATTCATTGCTTCAATGAGCACCAGCCCGTAGGATTCAATTTTGGGCACCAATACAAAAATATCGGCCTCCTCCATCAAATTGAGCACATCAGTATGCGCGGCCTTTTTCAACCATGTGACCTGAATTCCGCATTTTGGAATTGGCCGGTCCTTCGAAACTACTGTGATTTCGACCTTAAAGTTTTTAAGATAAATGATGCCAAGTAAGTCCAGTGCTGTGCTCAGTTCCGATAATCCTTTACGGAGACCTTCGTTTCCAACAAACAATATTTTTACAGCTGCGCTATTTCTATTTAACGATAGCCCGGCCAGCTTTAAATTGGGTAGAAAGAATGGGATAGCTACTGCCCTGCTCTCGAATTCAGGCCGGTAATACAGGAAGCGTTCTAAGCCGCCTTGTGAATGAAAGTGGATCATTGCCGCCTTATCCAATGTATCAGCGAGTCGGTCAGCCTCCTGCTGTCTGTTTCCTATCTGGCCAAATGCATTCTTCATGAACCGATCTGTCATAAAACCTGTCGTTAAGAAAACGGGTGCGTGACTGACTGTTTTGTAAAACTGTTCATGTGCCGCAGGGGATCCGTAATGGTAGATGACGTCACTGTCGTTTTTTTGCCCTTTGATTCGATGGTTTAAAAGCAACGGTGCTCCCGGCGCGATACGTTGCACTACTTTATTCGCATTGTAGCTAAGTGTATAGGATGCTGAGGCTACAAAATCTGTCTTAAGGTCAGAAAATTCATCAAGCCTTGAAAACATCCTGACAATCTTATGGTCTGTATTATGCCAGGCCAGCATCCAGGAAGGACAATAAATTCCAATTTTAAAATTATTCATATCAGCTTATCTGCAAAAGATTTGTTTCATCAGCGGTATACCCAGCAAAATATTTCTCAGGGTTTCAGTAGCCAGATCTGGTAAATGACGCCAGAAACGAAGGGCATTGAGTATTAACGCTGCCATACACAATAAAGTGACGGGCAACTTAAAACCAGGCAATAGTATCAACAGTATAATTGCCGCTGATGAGATGCATACCGAGGTCAGTGTAATCTTCGAAATCCGGGCCGGCCAGACAAGATTGTGGTCTTTTAGCCATCTTATAGCAACAGTATTATAATAAAGGTAGCCCGCTATTTCAGCGGTAAGAAGGGCGAGTCCTCCGCCAGAAATTCCCAGTAAAGGAACCAATACAATGATGCCCGCAATAGTAATTGATCCGGCAAGGCCCGAAATACGCACCTGAGATTTCAACAGGTTATTTCCACGCACTACCGCAATGGCAGGCTGGGAAATCGCATACACCAGAATGCCTACTGAAAGCGAGGCAAAGAGCCAGGGATCGAAAGGAATTTGATTCTTTGTCCATGCCAGATAAACCGGGGCAATAAACAACTGTATCAGAGCCATCGCCGGACTAAGAACCATTACCGTGACTATCCATATTGTACCGAATGCTACATCTGATCTAATCTGGTCTCTCCTGTGAAGGAACCCCATAAGTTCGGGCATCAAGGGATGTGTTATGGTATGCAAGCCTTGCATTGCGACATTCGTTCCTGTCCGCATGGTCGAGAATGCGGCCAGACCGGCAGCCCCAGCAAGAGGTGTGAGCAACATCCGTGCTCCTTGGTGCCGCATATTTTCCAAAAGTCCTGATATACAAAGATAAAGGGATTGAACAAAATTTCTCCAGCCTAGAATCCATGAGGGATAGCTTGGCCTAATTCCCTCCTGCTTAAATAACAGTAGCATATCTATCCATACCGGAATGTTAGCAGCGATTCTTGCGAGAGCCATGACCATGCCGGTATGTAACAGGTCTGCACCCAGCCATACTGCAAGGGCTGGTGCTAAATTTACTACTATTGAAGAAAACACACCCCACCAAGCCATTCGCGGGAAGTGGCCGAACACATATAATGCCCGGTTTAGTATGCCGCCTACGCTTCCAAAAATCAGCCAGGCAGTTCCCTGCATTAGCAAAATCAGACATACATTTCCGGCGGTGGTATGATCAAAAAGAACAGATGACGCACCAAACAGTGCTATGATCATTCCGCCTCCATAAATCACCAGCACGATCAAGATTTGAAATAAGCCCAAGGTAAAACCCATAAGAACCCCTGCCGAAAGATGGCGATTGATCTGCCTGGTATCACCTTTCCCAATCCGAAGAAATTCGTAGCCCAGATATTCCTGATAGCCCAGGTCAAGGGAATTCAGAATGCCGGTAAACGCGATCACGGCTAGCCAGAGGCCATAGGTGTCCACGTTCCAATAAGTAAGATATAAGGGGACAAGCAGCACCTGTGTGATCAGAGTGATTCCAATCTGAACCCACGAGGCAACTGTTCCCGAAATTAATCTGGCTGATACCGACATGCTAAGTAATTAAAATCGTGATTTAAAATCGCTAAAGAAAAATGTCTGCAGACTTTTATCAGGTTTATCCTGATAATAGCCATAGTCAATCGCATATCCAAAGCGGCTGTCCATTTCAACCCCGTTGAATACAAGGTGCATGTTGGGAAGCTTTCCGCTCATGTATTGCTTCTGAATAAAATTTAACTCTGTCTTAGGTGTATAGTTGTGTCTTATGATGTATAGACAAACGTCGACCATTGGTGCTAAAATCATTGCGTCAGTCACAAGGTGAAGAGGAGGAGAATCAATGATTACATTGTCATATTCTTTCCTGAGCTCTGCAATAAGCTTTACCATATTTTGACTCTGAATCAGTTCAGAAGGGTCATCAGGAATGGCTCCCGACCCCATTACATCAAGATTCTTGTGGATACCTGAAGGTTGAATAATATCTGCGTGGCTGCATACTCCGTTTAAATAATCACTCAGTCCTGGATGATACTGATCCAGTTTGAAGATCCTGCTGATCTTAGGTTTTCTAAGGTCGAGCTCCAGGATCACTGTTTTCTTGCCCATGGCCGCAAGAGACACGGCGATATTACTCGCCACAAAACTCTTGCCCTCACCGGCAATGCTGGAAAGAAACATCACCACGCGGCCACTTTTTTTCTTTCCTGTTGTCTGCAGAATGTCTGTACGCAGGCCACGCATCTGCTCTCCTAGTGCATAAGCATTCCTGTTGAGTACTACAATGGGCTTGGCATTTTTATCCTGAAGCAACTCTACCATAACGGGTGCTGAGGTTGCCAGTTCAATATCTTTCCTGGTCATAACGCGGTTTCTCATATTACTTCTGAGGGTTATAATTCCTAAGGGCATAATAAATCCGGTGAGAAGCGCGAGCAGTATAGGTATTTTTTTCTGTGATTCCGGTTCGCCATGAAAAGCCTGCTCCACTACCCTTGCGTCTGTAAGTGTTGCGGCATAACTCAGCGAAACTTCCTCTCTTTTTTGCAGAAGGTATACATACAGATTTTCTTTAATTGCCTGCTGACGCTTTATGGTGATATACTGCCGTTCCTGTCCTGGCATACTTTTAATTCCCTCTTCAAACTGTGAATTAAAGGAAGATAATTGTCTTTTAGTGCCCACTAGTGATGACTTCACTGACCGGAGATTGCGTTTAATCGCAATCCTTAAACTGGCAATCTCCTTGTCAATCGGTTCAAATATCGGATTCTGTTCAGGGGTAATGGCCAGTAGTTTTTCCTTTTTAAGCTGGAGGGCTGAAAGTTGCGCTACTAAATTGATCATACCCGGATCGGTAATTCCGACAGTTGCCGGAACTCCACCTGAACTACCTTCTGAGTTTACATATTTTTCGAGCCCATTTATAACATTCAGCTGGATGTCTACCTCATTCAGTCGGTTATCAGTGTTCTGTACGTTGTCCAGGTAAAATTGTGATTTGGAAGAAATATCTGTGAGTCCGATACTGCTTTTATATCCTTCAACATCCTTCTCCACAGCGGTTAATTCTCCTGTTAGTGAAGCAAGCCGTGTGTCGATGAATTTCAGTGTACTCTGAGTTTCCTTGTTTTTGTCAATGATATTAAAATTCTTATATACGGTAACCAAATAGTTCAGCACATCAATTCCCCGTTGCGGTAGCTCATCGTCGAGGCTAAGTTCCAGGATAGGTGCTTTTGAATTGATGGTAGTCGTGATGTTGTTTTGATATGCAGTTACCACTTGTTCTGGATTCCTTATAGTGATGCTGATGACATGACCAATATAATCTGAAATATTTACCGAAGGAATCACACTGAACTCACCAGAAGAATTCCGTATGCGTGTGGCGGGTCCCACATTAATTTTTTTCCCTTCAGCGGTTGTCACTTCGAAGTGCCTTGCACTAATAATGCTGACCTTCCATACCTCGGTCTGAACCTTTCCCTTGCTACGCAGCAATTCCAAATGTAAAGGACTGCTCTTATATAGGTCTTTGTTTCCATCAACATTTTCATCTTTATAAATTGCCCATAAACCAAGGCCATATACTACTTTGCTGATTAGCGGTCGCGACTTGATCACTTCCACTTCACTTTCAATTAATTTTCCGCCGGTTGATAGGTTCAACTGTTGCAACGCAGCTTCCTTACCAGATTCGGGCTTCTTTTTATCGTCCTGAATAGAAATTTTTGCTCTAACGTGATAAACCGGTTTAATTTGGGCGAGGTACATCCAGGCTACAATTAAGGAAAGAGTGATGCAAATGACGAACAGTGGCCAGTGAAAGGCATATCTGCTGATAAGCTGGCCGAGGTCTTTTTGCTTTACCTCTTCCGCTTCTATAAATGGCGTGTTGAGTTGGAAGTGCGTATTCATCGGATAAGGCTTGTTAAGATGATGGCTACAATTGACAGTCCCGAAAGCACCAGACCATAAGTCCGGTAACTTCCGTCAACTGTTGCATATTTGGTTTTATCAGGTTCGACATATAGTATGTCATTGTTTTTCATATAATAGTATGGAGATCTAAAAAAATCCGGCGAAGTAATATCCAACGGAACATAAGCCCTTTTGCCGTCAACTTCTCTAACCAGCAGGATATTTTTTCTTTTAGCGGTTATATTCAGGTCTCCAGCCATACTTAGCGCTTCAGTGACAGATATTTTCTCTCCTAAAACGGGGTATACATTCGGTTTGGCTACATCACCAAGAACAGAGATTTTAAAATTTTTAATCCTAATTACAACATCCGGATTCTTCAAAAAAGGAGTGAGTCCCTTTTGTATCTTCGCCTCAGCCTGCGAAACCGTTAAGCCTGTTACTTTCACAGGTCCCATCACGGGAACCCGGATTTCACCTTTTTCATTGACAAGATAGCCTGAAACCCTTCCCGTCGAGTCATTGAAAGCTAATGGGTTAAGACTACTCACACTTACGCTCAGGATGTCAGAAGATTGAATCGTAATCGGACTAAAATTGTCGATAGGTTCAGGATTCTCTGCATTGAAGGCTAATTTTTGGAAGTAAGGAACATTTTTATATGAACCGCAAGACACACATAACAGCGTGCTGCACAGTACACATACAAGTAGGAGATGGATGTTTTTCATAAGTTTTTTTGTTAAAGCACATAGCTCCGCCACTTCACTTACAGTGACTTGTTGTGTTAAAAGTTTCAGTTGGATTACCGTAGAGCCGATGAATGGTCCACGATTTTTTTGTAAAACTACCCTCCGATATTTAAAAAAAAGCACAGATCAGACGGATGGTAAGCAGATCGTAAAGCGTTGGGAAGATGTGTGAAAGTGTGAAGCAATGTGAGAAAAAAGTCGTCTAAGTCGTGTGCAAACAGCCTCAATAATTAAGTTATTAACTAATTTCAAGCGAAATTTAACGGCTTTTAAAGATAACAGGAAGTATTGTGTCACAGTATTTCTCGAACTGTTATACAAACCCGCTTATAGTTCATTCTTGAAGCGAGTTATCCATATTTTAGCAGTAAATACTTGAATCGCATATGAATAACACCTTTTCTGACAAAAAAACAGACAAAAAATGGAGAATCGTGTACACGAGGTCAAATTGGGAAAAAAAAGCTGAGGAATTGTTAAAGCGCAGCGGCGTGACAAGCTATTGTCCCATAGTCAAAAGTAGGCGTAAGTGGGCCGACCGTAATAAGATCATCGAAATTCCACTTTTCAGTTCTTATCTCTTCGTTAGTGTAGATCACACTGACCAAGAGCGTGTAATTCAAACATCAGGCGTTATAGGATATGTTAAGGACTTTGGTAAGATGGCTGAGTTATCTAATCTCGAAATTGAACGGATAAAAAAACTTGTAGATACCTACGACGATCTTGAATGCATTAATTTGTCAGCTTTTAAGATAGGTGATAAGGTTTCTGTAGACGATGGCATCCTTTTTGACTTAAAAGGAGAGATATTGGAGGTGAGAGGTAAACAAGTTGTACTTCTTATGGCAGGGATATCTTGTGGATTGATCGCCAAAGTTAAGGTCGGTTTAAATTCACAATTAATAACGCATCAGACAAACTAAAAATTTATTTTCAAATTTGCCCTCATGGTAGAGGGTGAGGTATAAGCATCTATGGAACTTCATCACGGTCAAACGATCGAACGCATCATCAGAAGAAACGGCTATAGCATAACGGAATTAGCGCGTCTCACCAGTGTAAACAGGAGATCTGTTTATAACTGGTTTAATCAGCGGCATCTCAAACCTGAAATCATTTATCGTATAGGCGCGGTAATCAATTACGATTTTTCAACCATATTTCCTGGGATTTTCATGAACGAAGATTTTAATCCTTCAGAACATAATAAACTCACTGAGCCGGAATCACCTGTAAGTCGTTCGCAAGAAGACACCATTTGGAAAGACAAGTATATCGAGCTCCTCGAGCGATACAACGAACTACTCTCGACCTATATCAGTAAAGTTAATCTTGATCAGGACTAGTAACAGGAGAGACAATTCCCTTCAAAAAGAAACCAATTTCTCTAAGGAATTTAAGTTGCACCCTTATTTCCTGTATCTGCATATCCCCTTTTGCACCATCAATTAATTGATCTGATATGATTTGTGTCATCGCCTGAAAACTATCACAGTCGACTTCCATGAACTGGCGACACTGATTAATAAAACTCTCATACTCCCTAATATTAAGGACATAAGGTTCCCCGTCAATTTTGATTTTTGATTGTATAGGGCCCATTGTTTCGATTGTCATCCTTGTATGTTTATTCATAAGTTACTAATGTGTCAAAGGAAGGATGGTATGCAAAATTACAATTCCTTAACTTAAACAAGAAATTAATCTGAAAATGTTTTATCATCAGTTAACGTTCAATTGAAAATTTCAGACCAAACTTGAAGGCATCACTGACAAATGACATGAGCAAATATCAGCAATTTCCCCTACAATTCAGGGAACAAATTCCATACCGCCAATTTAGAATACCGCATATATTTTCAAATAATTTACCCTAAACGCTTAAAAATGAACGTCCAGCTAAAGTTTCTTTATTGGTATCGCATAAATCGCGCTGATTCACATACTTCCCTTCGTAATTACATTAAGATACAGCGATTTTTCTAAACATGAAACGCTCGAAATTAATGAATGAAAAGAACAAGGAAGAATGCATTCTAGACAAAGGTGATATCGGCATAAAATGAGACTTACATCTGAACCGGTTATTTTCCTGCGTTATTAAAAATCGATCTGTTTTGTAGATCCAATATACTATGGATACTTTCAGTAGACTCAGCTATTTCGGGTAGAGAATTTTTGTCGTCCACCTTACTAAAACGTTCTGACCTATGGTACTTCTCAGTTGACTTGTGCGACCCGAAATGATAAGTCAAAGTTAACCCGCTGAAGAAATTGCCTTTCGACGTGTTTATGAACAGTCTATTTAGCCATTGGCCGCTACCTTCTCCCCTTCCCTGGATGGCCGTCAAATTATACAGTCCTCCGGTTATTTTCACTTGAAATCCCGAACGCCGAAAGCCTATGTGAGCAGCGGCGAAATTGCTAGCTGCATATGCAGCTTTCACATCGCCGTTAAGAATCATTGACTTGGCAATTTCATCGTTGTAGTTGCCATTCGGATGTGCCCGGTCGAAATCTTTCTGCCACTCGCCGCTTCCTGTCTGGAAACTTGTGTTTTGTGTTCTCGTTCGGTCGAAAACACCTTCATTATTTGTTTCCCCTGCAACCTCTAAATCAAATATCAAATTGCAAGGCGTTGCACTTTTGGTCAATCGGTAGTTAACCGCATGGATCAACATGCTGTATCTGAAATAAGTCATTGCTTGCGACAGGTCAAAAAATTTCTCATTTGGGCTTGCCATGTCTGCAGTGGAAAGAATGGTACCATCAGCAGCTAAGACAACCGGACCAATATTCAGCCCTACATGTCCTCCCCAATTTCCATAGCGTTGATTGAATTTAGGCACGGCACCGTGACGGCCTACAATAGTTGTCAGATCATAGCCCACCTTTCTCGTGCCTGTCCCGATTATAACACCAAACTCTGGGAAAAACCATGGCTTCAGAGCACGGTCTAGCATTTTTTTAAGGTTGGAAAAATAAATATCCGACTCCAATCTCAATTCCAAACCGCTGTAATTAATTTTTGAACCCCGCTGACCGATATCTTCCCCATTCAAAAGCTCAGGCACATAGTCAACAGCATCATAAGCCGCACGGTGCTCAATATGTCTAGTTCCGAGTGAAATTCTTGGATTTAGCTGAATTGTATTCGAGGTCTCCTGCGCCAATATGGTGCTGTAATTACTTATAATGGACCTTCCAATATTTAAAACGGTCAGCGCTGTCTTCGGAGAAAAGCCAGCTGGAACTTCTGGAGCAGCAACGGCCACCAAGACCAAATCAGCTATTGTCATTTGTGCAGTTTTATCCGATCCGAAGCCTAACGACTTAAATTTTTCAACACCGTGAAAACGAAGTTGACCCAGGCGCTTAACAGAAAAGTCCCCGCTTTCTTGTGCATCCATCCAACCCTGTCCATTGATAAGTCTTGTCATTAACTTCACAGCATCGCGTTCTCCGTAATGAAGAGTCGTTAAAGTCACCAATTCCAATGCTTTAGTCTCTGCGTGAGAAGCAACTTCTACGGCATTGAGTAAAGTGGATTGCGTAAGTAACACCGGCCCTATATTTCCTGGTACATTGGCATCGAAGAAGTTGCTCGCTTTAAGGCCAGCGATCACCGCGCTTGCATCGCCTCTGGTAAGATCCATTTTCAAAGCCGCCAGTAGCGAACTTGTTTCAGTATGAGTTCTAAAGTCTCGCTCATGCAAGGAAATAAGGGTTAGCAATGCCCTCTTATAATTTTCGTTTGCGTATTCTTTCTTCATTCTTGATGAAGGAAAAGTTCTCAGCCTGAAGGCCAAAATCGCAGCGGATTCCAATATTGTCGCTTTTTTGCCTTTGCCTATTTTTTCATTCAGAATTTGCCCCAGGGTAATGGGCGAACCGTCATAATCGATAAGTTCAAGATCCGAACGTTCCCGCATCTCAGTGGTTGCAGCCATAACGGTTATGGTGTTATTTAAACTTGTACCATAATCCCTCGCTAAGTACGCGTGATATACATTTTCCTTCCATTGAAGTGAATCCGGCGTAGTCGATGCGAATGTAGCACTTATGCGCATTTTAAGTGATCTTAAAATCAGCGGATTTTCTATCACTATCCCAGTTTGAACAGAGTCAGTCAAAAAATCAAGTTTCTGGCCCGGCGGAAGATATTTGTTAATAACAACAAATAGAGATATGATGTTTGCAATACCTCTACTGGCAAAATAGCTGAGATCTGATTTACTAAATAATGTAGAAATGCCAATACCTTTTACCGGATCATAATTGGAAGTGTCTGCCAGCATCCGAGCTGCCTTAACTGCTGCACCTAACAGACGGCTGTCATCGAGAAGCGGTGAGGTTTCTTCGTGGTAGATGTTCAATGATTCAGCTGGCTGTCTTTTCTTTAAAACCGTATCTTGCAGAACCTTATAAGATTGATTGTTTTGACCAAATACTGAGTTCGCGAGAGCCATTACAACAGAAAACAACAGTGTAAGCGCAACCCCTGATACGATTTCTTTTTTCATAAAATGAAGTGATTATTGATGATTTACAGCCAAATGTAGCGCATAAAATGAATCTTATATGCTGTTAGAAACCTAAGGGAGCCAGACTGGGAAATTATGTGAAGTGGTTAGTATCCACCTGGATCATCGTTCCCAGAACCTGCGGGGAATATTTAACGAAGACTTGTCTAATCCTGGCCTCACTTTTTCTCAGAGGAAACAATCAGGTAACAATCACCGAAACGAAAAATATTTATAATTTGGATGAAATGATATTTTACGACTTTTTAGTTACTATTGTGCGTCAATGACTTAAAAACTATAATCAGAGAAAGCTGGTGCGCATCACTGACAACAGACGGTCAGGCCGTCGGCGTGAACATGATACTTTCTGACAAGGACAAAACCTTTATCCGGAAAATCTATTCAAACTAAAATTAACAATTGTACAGAGGGTCTTCACTGAAGATAATGATCGTTTTCACGCACACTTGAGGCAAAAAAAAGGCTAGTTATAGCTATTTCAATCTTGGAGACACTGGTATAAATTTAAAGACCAATTGTCCAGGTTA
>Ga0126314_10001078_pt1 | contig 12884 bp, 12 predicted proteins | sample Plot105B_FD_92535 | JGI IMG/M metagenome (GOLD analysis project Ga0126314, IMG submission 92535) | Serpentine soil microbial communities from UC McLaughlin Reserve, CA, USA - Plot105B | ecosystem: Environmental > Terrestrial > Soil > Grasslands | place: USA: UC McLaughlin Reserve, Lake County...
AACGGGGACGGCGGCCGCCGCGCCGCGGCGGCCGGGGTCGTGGCGATGCTCGGCGAGGCGCGCGGGCGCGTGGACGACTGGCCGCTCGAGCGCGACTCGTTCGCGGCGCTGCACGAGGGGCTCGAACGCACCTACCGGCAGGGGCGGCGGTGCTTCAAGGCGGTACGGGAGAACCCGACCGTCGAGGGGCTCCACGACTGGCGCAAGCGCGCGAAGGAGCTCTGGTACCACCAGACGCTGCTGCGCTCGCTCTGGCCGCCGGTGATGCAGGCCGTGGGCGACCAGGCCCATGAGCTGGCCGACCGACTCGGCGACGATCACGACCTCGCCATTCTGGCCGACTGGATCCGCGAGCACACCGACGCCGATGCGGAGTTCTTCGAGGCGGTGGACCGGCGCCGCGCCGAGCTGCAAACCGAGGCGATCATCCTCGGCGCGCGCCTCTACGCCGACAAACCGAGCGTGTACGTACGGCGCCTCCACCGCCTCTGGGAGGCGGCGCCGACGTCTGTTAGGGCACCCTAATACGATGCCGGTGTGAGCCGGAGCGAGGAACACGAGGCGGGCACGGCCGGAGCGCGCGACGGCGCCCGAGGCGCCGCCGGTCCGCTCGAGGTCTGGGCGGCCCGCGTGTGGAACGTCTTCAACGAGGGTCGGCCCTTCTCGATCTTGTACCCGCTGCTCGTTCTGATGGCGGCCGCGCCGCTCGGCCTGGCGCCGGCCGCGCCGCTCGCCCTTGCGCTGCTGGGCTCGGGCCTCGCGGCCGTGGCTCTGTCGCCCTTCCCCTTCGCGCTGCGCGGCCGCGCACTGCTCTGGCTGGCCGCGGTGGCCACAGTCCCGCTGCTCGAGCCGTGGCGCGCACCGGCGCTGCTGGCCGGCGCGCTCGCCGGCTACGCGTTCTTCACGGTCGTGGTCTGGGGGTCCGTCTACTACCACCTGCGCACCGGAGCCTCCTGGAACAACGGGCTGCGCTTCTGGCGGCTCGTGCTCACGAACTCGGACCCCACGAGCGGCAACGCGCTCGAGCAGCTGCCGAAGCTGGTGATGGCGCTGAGTGCAGGCGCACTGCTGGCAGAGGAGCCGGGCGCGGGCTCGCTACTGCGGATCGCCGCCGCGCTGGCGGTCGCCGCCGGGTTGGGCGCGCTGGCAGCGCGCTCGTTCGCGCGCCGGCTGCCGCGCTATCCGGAGCGAGCGGCCGACGCGCCCGGCGCGGAGCAGCAAGCGGCCGGGCTCGTCGCTCTCGCCCGACGGGTCTACGTGATCGTCGTGGACGGCTGCAACCGCGGCCGCCTCTGGCAGGCTCACGCGCCGGTCATGGACCGGCTCGCACGTGAGGGCACCGAGTACCTCGCGGTGGATCCGGCGTATCCGGCACGCACGGTCGTCTGCTTCTCGTCGATGCTGACCGGCGCGACACCGGCCGAGCACGGCATGCGCTCCAACTTCGCGCCACGCCTCGGCGTGCGCCGTGAATCCATCTTCGACGTCCTGGCGCACGCCGGCCGGCGCGGCCGCCTCGTGGGCATCGCGCACCTGCTCGACCCGTTCGGCGAGGACGTGGTGCGCTCCGTGACCTCTGTGCAGCCCACCTCGCAGATCGACCGCTCGCTCGCCGCCGAGGGTCGCCGCGTGGTGGAGGAGGAGGATCCCGACCTGCTCGTGCTTCAGCTCCTCGCCGCCGACCAGCTCGGTCACGTTCGCGGCGTGCGGAGCCCTGAGTATCTCGAGCAGCTCAGCGAGACCGATGGCCACGTCGGCGACTTCCTCGTGTTCCTGGAGGACAGCGGCAGGCTCGAGGGAGCGACCGTGATCCTGATGGCAGACCACGGGCAGGGACGCGGAATCGGCGGGCACGGGCACCTCGACTGGGGCGAGCGGCCGGTGCCGTTCGTGATCTGGGGTGCAGGGGCCGTGCCGCGCGCTGTCTCGCGGGAGCGGCGGTCGGTGCTCGAGCTGGCGCCCACCATCGCACGGCTGCTCGGCGTGCCGAATCCCCAGGCCGCTCGCGGCAGGCCACTGGTGCCGGACGAGGACGCGTCGGTCGAGCCGGCGGGCCCCCGCGAGGCCCCGTGGCCGCCCGCCACCGCTGAGCAGCGCTGTCTCGCGATCGTGGTCGCGCGCGACGAGGAGGCCGCCGTCGGCGCCGTGCTTGCTGGAATCCCGGACAGGGCCTGCGGGCTGCCGGTGGACGCGCTGCTCGTGGACGACGGCTCGCGCGACGCGACGGCCGCAATCGGGCGCAAGCTGGGCGCGCGCGTTCACTCCCACGGGGCCTCACGCGGACTCGGCGCTGCGCTGCGCACGGGCCTCGAGCTCGCTCGCGACGAGGGCTACGCGGCCGCCGTCTACCTCGACGGCGACGGCGAGTACGACCCCCTGGACTTCGAGCGGGTGTTTGAGCCGGTGGCGCGCGGCCGCGCCGACTACGCGCTCGGCTCACGCTTCCTCGGCCGGCGCGAGGGCATGTCCTGGCATCGCACGCTCGCGAACCGCGCCATCAGTGGTCTGCTCGGCCTCATGCTCGAAACCGTCACGAGCGACGGCCAGACCGGCTACCGCGCCCTGTCCGCGCGGGCACTCGCGGCGGCGCGCATCCGGCACGACTACAACTACGCCCAGGTGCTCACGCTGTCGCTGTGGGGCGCCGGCATCGATGCGGTGGAGGTGCCGATCAGCTACCGGCGCCGCCAGAGCGGGCGCTCCTTCGTGCGATATCCCGAGTACCTGGCGCGCGTGGCTCCCGCGGTGTGGCGCGAGTGGCGGGCGGCGCGGGCCTCGCGGGCCACCACCAGCAGCAGCGCGACACCGATCGCTCCGGCCAGCCAGAACGGCCATCCGCCGCCCGGCTCGAACAGCGGGAACAGCTCGGTGAGCGGCCCGAACGGCGCATCGGGCCGTGCGCCGACGAGCGAGCCGTTGCCCCAGCGCACCTCCGCGTAGAGCCACACCGAGGCGGCCACCGTCAGCAGCGCGAGGGCGGTCCCCAGTCTGGGCAGATGGCGCACGCCCATCGACACCAGCGGGATTGCCAGTGGCAGCCCGGCCAGCAGGTGCCGCGGCGGGAACCAGAAGCCGAACATGGTCGGCGCCACGAAGGCAGCCACGAGCAGCTGCGCGCCGAGCGCCGCGGCGCACAGGCCGGCCGCGCGCAGGCTCTCTCGCAGGCCGGGCAGCGCCCGCCCCAACCGCTCACGATGCGAGCGCCACAGCCACCAGAATCCCGCGAAGGCCAGCGCGAACACCGGCGCCCACCGCAGCAGCCCGTAGTCGCGGTCGAGGAAGAGCGCGACGAGCCGGTAGGCACGCTCCAGATAGCCGCCCGGAAAGTCCGCATCGGTGGCGCCCTGGCCGGGAGGCCCCGCTGCGTAGGGGGTGGGACCGCCGTAGAGCGCCTCGTTGAACGCCACGTAGAGCGCGATGGAGAAGAGCGACAGCTCGACGGCGCCCACGGCGAGCGTCCGGCGCTGCGCTCGCCAGAGCGAGCGCACGGCCACCGCGCCGATCACCACGCCCGCCGGCACGAATTTCGTGCCGAGCCACGGCAGTGCGCCGAGCAGCGCGAAGCACAGGAACGCATCAAGGCGAACGGTGCGCTCGTGCAGGCGCAGGGCCAGCAGCGCCGCCGCCGCCAGAGCCGCGCCCGCGGCGAGCTCCGGGTAGACGGCGCTGCCGTACGCCAGGAACGGCGGGCTGAGCCCGACCGCGACGGCGGAACCGAGCGCCCACGGGTCGGGCGCCACGCGCAGCGCAAGCCTGTACGCCAGCGCCACCGCGAGCGCAGCGATCGCGGCGATGAACAGCTCCACGCCCTTCGCGCCACCGATCGCATATGCGGGGCCGATCAGAAGCGCAAAGCCGAGCCCGTGTGGCTCGTTCAGCCGTCCCTCGGTCCTGCGCCCCTGGCGCCGGAGCGCGTATGGATAGAAGTCGGCATAGGCGCGCTCGGCGTACTCGTCGCGCACATCCACGTCTCCGTCCTCGACGATCGACCTGGCCGCGAGCAGATAGTGCGGCTCGTCGCCGCCGTACTCCGAGCCGCCGAACGCGTTCAGGCCCAGCGTGGCCGCGTAGGCGGCGAACAGGAGCAGCCAGAGGGCGAGGGTGCGACGCATCGGCGCCGCACCCTAGCCACGCGTACCTATGAGACGACCGCGATCTCCTCTTGGTAGATCGCCATCCCGCGTGCCAGGCTGGCGCCCATGAGGGCAGGGATGACTCCCAGGTCGTCGACCACGAGCGACGCCTTGGTCATGACCCGCTCGAAGTCCTCGGCCCGGTGCACAACGTCGATCTGCTCCTCGCTGCCTCGCAGGAGCACGAAGCCGGCTAGCTCCCCGCCGTGCGGCTCGAGCAGACACACCTCGAAGCTCTCGATGCGCCCGTCGGACTGCATCTGGCCGTACAGCTCGAGCGTCTCGTTGAAGACGTCGAGCGCGCGATCCTCGCGACCGCGTACGACCTCGCCCCAGCCGACGAACAGACCAGCATCAGCCATGGGTCTCCTCCTTGGATCGGGTACTGCCGAACCTATCGCTCAGCAGCCCAGCGCGCGAGCGATCACCATCTGCTGGACCTCGTCGGTCCCCTCGCCGATGGTGAGGATCTTCGCGTCCCGGTAGAAGCGGCACACCGGGTACTCCTCGATGTAGCCGTAGCCGCCGTGGATCTGGACGGCCTCCTCGGTGGCGCGGACCGCCAGCCTGCCGGTCTTCAGCTTGGCCTGCGCGGCCGTCAGCGAAAAGCTGCGACCGAGGTCCTTCTCGATCGCGGCCTTGTAGGTGAGCAGGCGCGCCGCCTCGATCTCCGTCGAGAGGTCGGCGAGCTTCGCCTGGATCGCCTGGTACTTCGAGATCGGCTGACCGAAGGCCACACGCTCTTTCGCGTATCCGAGCGCCTCGTCGAGTGCTCCCTGGGCGAGCCCGACGCCCATCGCCGACACCCCGATGCGCCCGCCGTCGAGCGTCTGGAGGAACTGCCTGAAGCCCTGGCCGCGCGGGCCGACGAGGTTTTCCTCGGGCACGCGGCAATCCTCGAAGCTGAGCGGGCGCGTGTCAGAGGCGTTCCAGCCCATCTTCCGGTACGGCTCGCCCACCTCGTAGCCCGGCGTGCCGTTTGGCACCAGCAGATTCGACACCTCGCCATCGCCGGTGCGGGCCGTGATGGTGACGAACCCTGAGATGTCGGTGCCGCTGTTGGTGATGAACTGCTTCGCGCCGTTGACCACCCACTGGTCACCATCGAGCTCCGCACGCGTGCGCGTGCTGCCCGCGTCGGAGCCGGCCTCCGGCTCGGTGAGCCCGAACGCGCCGAGCCGCTCGCCGGAGCAGAGTCGCGGCATCCACTCGGCGCGCTGCTCGTCCGACCCGAACGCGTAGATCGGCCAGGTGCCGAGCGACGTGTGGGCGGCCACGGTGATGGCCACGCTCGAGTCGACACGCGCGAGCTCCTCGATCGCGATCGCATAGCTGAGGTTGTCCGCGCCACCGCCGCCGTATTCCTCGGGATAGGGGATGCCCATCAGGCCCAGCTCACCGAGCTTGGCGACGATCTCGTATGGGAAGCGCTTCTCCCGATCGAGCTCCTCTGCCACCGGACGCACCTCGCCCGATGCGAAGTCGCGCACGAGGCGACGGATCTGCTGCTGCTCGTCGGTGAGGTCGAACTGCATGCGGCGCGAGATGCTAGTGCGCGCGCTGCGGCGGCTCCACATGAACGACCGCGCCGTGATCTCCATGAGGCCTGAGCTTTCCGTCCGGGGCACGCATCAGGCTCGCCCTTCGTGTCCGAGATTTCCGTCGTCGCCACGGCCCCGTCCGCCCGCTTCGCCCTTCCCTCCGATCGCCAGTACATGCCGGATCGGCACGTCTGGGCGCGGATCGAGGACGGCATCGCGACCGTCGGGGTCACGGCCCCACTGGGCGAGGTGCTCTGGTACACGCCGGAGATCGAGTACTGGGCCGTGGATCGCCTGGAGGTCGGCGAGACGCTCGCCACCGTTCAGGGGCGCTCGGGCCGGACGGTCGCCGTCGGCTCGCCCGTTCGTGGCACGCTCGTCGAGCTGAACCCGCTGCTGCGCCGGGCGCCGCACGCGCTGCTGGCGCAGCCCTACGGGCGAGGCTGGGTGGCGCGCATCTCGGCCGAGCGCTGGGAGCGCGACGAGGCCGCGATGGTCTCGGCCCGCGACTACCGGAAGGTCCTGGACTCCGGTCTCGCGCTGGGCCGGGAATTCTGCTTCGGCGGCGCTCTCCTGGCGCCGCCTCCGCCCGCAGCCGCCGCTTAGACGCGCTCCACGCGCGCGCTCACGACCTGGTCGTAGGTGTTGAAGCGGTAGACCCAGCGTGACTGGGTGTCGGCAAGCCTGCCGTCCTTGATCGTCCTGGCCCAGCCGGTCACGACCACGGAGTCGTCCTCCTCCGTCACGCAGTAGGCACCCGCCCGGATCTGAACGCCGTCGCGCGCGAACCGCTCCCAGAACGAGCGCAGCTCCTGCTGGCCGTGGATCAGCCGGCCGCCGGACGCGTGAGGCTCGACTACGACGTCGTCCGTGCAGTTCGCGAGCAGCTCCTCCGACGCATGCGCAACGTCCGTCGACTCCATGAGATCGAAGAGTCTCCGAATCAGCTGTACCCGAGGCGAGTCCAAGCGCCACTCCCAGGGCCTGGGGCGTACCGGCAATCTGTCACACGGCGCGCGCCGTCACACGGGCGTCAGGCCGGCGCCGCGGCTCGCTGCCGCGGCTTGAGGGTTGCCACCGCCACGCCCGCGATCACGATCACCACGCCCACAAGCTGCACCGCCGACGGCGCCTCGGACAGGAGGACCGCACCGAGGAAGACCGTGCTCACCGGCTGCAGCATCAAGAGGATCGAGGTGAGCACCGCGGGCAGGCGCGGCAGTGACACGGAGATCAGCAGCCACCCAAGCACCTGCGAGGACAGCGCCAGCAGGACCAGCCAGGCCTGCGCCTCGAGGCCGGGTGCCCAGTCGATGTCGCCGACCGCGATGCCGCCGATGGCTGAGAAGACCGCACCGCTCAGCGTCGCGTCGAACAGCGGTCCCGCCGGCCGGCGGTTGTCCGTGTTCCCCTGGCGCAGGATCAGGATGAAGAGCGCGTAGGTGATGGCGGTGAAGACGCCGAAGATCACGCCGAGCAGCGGATCGTCGCCGTAGGCGCCGCCACCGATCACACCCGAGATCAGGATCACGCCGGCGAACACGACCGGGATGGCGGCGAGAGCCCGGTTGTCCGGCCGCTCGCCGAGCGCAACCCAGGCAAGCAGCCCCACCAGCACAACCTGGATGTTGCCGAGCACGGTGGCGAGGCCGGCGCCGACCGCCTCGATCGAGTGGTGCCAGAAGGTGAGATCGGCGGCGAACATGATGCCGGCGATCCAAAGCGGCAGCCGCTCATGGAGCGGGCGCGCGCCGTAGCGGCGGTCCTCGAGCCAGGCGAGCAGTGCCAGCACGGGCAGCGCGTACACGCAGCGGAAGAACGCGGCGGTGGAGGGCGACACCTCGGCCAGCCGCACGAGGATCGCCGAGAAGGCGATCACGAGCGCGCCGAGCACGCCGGCGAGTACGGGCCTGTCAGTCACGCCGACCGAGACTAGCCGCGGGTATCGTGCCGCCGGTGAACCGGGACACGGTGCTCTGGACCCTCGTGCTCTTCTTCGGGGCATCGATCATGTTCGCGGCGATTCGTGCCGCCACGAAGGATGAGGCCGCGGGTCTCTCGCTGGCGCTGCAGCTCGCCGCCGGGCTCGTGCTCGTGGGGGCGGTCGTCGTCTATGTGAGACGCCGCCGGTGACGCGCTGGATCGTCGACGGGATGAACGTGATCGGCTCGCGGCCCACCGGTTGGTGGCGTGACCGTCCCGGCGCGATGCGAGAGCTCGTCGAGCAGCTGGAGCGCTTCGCCGATGCCGGCGGCGAACCCGTGACCGTGGTGCTTGACGGCAAGCCCTTCGAGCTCGACGGCCACGGTGTGACGGTGCGCTTCGCCTCCCGGCGGGGACCGAACGCGGCCGACGACGACATCGCCGCGCTGGTCGAGGCCGACGACGACCCGGCCGATCTGTCAGTCGTGACCTCGGACGGCGACCTCGCCGGGCGCGTCGGCGACGCCGGGGCGACCGTTGTGGGCGCCGGCAGCTTCCGCCGCCTGCTCGACGGCTAGTCGTTCATCCACGACCACTCGGCAGCCGCGGGCGGGCACGACCGTCACGTGTCGAATCACGCCGCGCTCCGCGCGCTGCGACGGCGCGCGCAACCGCACGCGGCGCAGGACCTCGCGCAGCACCGTCCTCATCTCGACCTGCGCGAACGAGGCTCCGATGCAGCGCCGCACGCCGCCTCCGAAGGGGATCCAGGCGTACGACTCCACAGCAGCGTTCAAGAATCGCTCGGGCCGGAACTCCTCGGGGGCCTCGTACAGGTCCGGACGGGCGTGCAGCACCGCGATCGCCGGCAGTACCAGCGTGCCTGCCGGAAGCAGCCAGCCGGCCACCTCGGTCTCACGGGTGAGCTTGCGGGCCACGTCCACGATCACCGGCCGCACGCGCAGCGTCTCCTTAACGACAGCGTCGAGGTAGTCGTCGTCTTCCAGCGAGGCGGTGAGGCGCTCGAGAACCCGCGGCGTGCGCAGTAGGCGCTCGAACGCCCACGAGAGGCCCGTGGCCGTCGTCTCGTGACCGGCGGTGAGCAGGGTCATCAGCTCGTCGCGCAGCTCGATGTCGTTCATCGGCGAGCCGTCCTCGTGGCGTGCGGCCAGCAGCAGCGACAGCACGTCGTCGCGCTGCTCGGCGTCGTCCTCGGCGCGGCGGTCGGCGATCTCGGCGTAAATCAGCTCGTCCACGGCCGCGATCGCCTTTCGGAAGCGCGCCGCCGGAGTCAGCCCGCCGAGGTCGCGCTCGAAGAAGGGCATCCAGTTCAGGACGCTGGTCAGCTCGCCGAGCGGCGGGATGCGCTCGCGGAACAGGTCCATGCGCTCGTCGTCGCGCACGCCGAACACCGCGCGCAGGATCACCTCCAGCGTGATCGCCTGCATGCGCGGCCGCAGCTCGATCTCCCTCCCGAGCGGCCAGCTCGCCAGCTCGCGCTCGGTGGCCTCGGCCATCACGTCCACGTAGCGGCGCACGCTCTCGCCGTGGAACGGCGGCAACAGCAGCTTGCGCTGGCTCATGTGGCGTCGCTCGTCGAGGGTGAGCAGCGAGTGCTCGCCCAGCGCGTCGCCGAGGGCAAGCGTATTTGCCTCGCCGGCGTGGAAGGTCTTCGAGTCGCCCGTGAAGACCTCCTTCACCAGTGCGGGGTCCGCCACATAGACCACGCGCCCGAAGATCGGGAAGCGCGAGGAGAAGACGTCGCCGTAGCGGCGCCAGCGCCGGACCATCCAGCCGTATGGCGAGGCGGTCACGAACGCGGCCTGCACGAGGCTCGGCAGCCGGGGCCCGGGAGGGAAGCTCACCGTGGGGTTGTACCGCGTGAGAGCGGGTAGTGCGAAGCGCATGCGCGTGCGAGCTCTCGTCATCCCGATCGTGGCTTGGCTCCTCCTTGCCGCGCCGGCGAACGCCCAGGACGTTTTGACAGAGGCCGCGGAGGCGCTTCGCGACAGTCCTGTTTACGTGCACCCAGATGCGGAGCGCGCGCTCTCAGATCGCGAGCAGGCGCGCCTGCGTGAGCTGATCTCCGAGAGGGGCGCCGGGCCGATGTACATCGCCGTGCTTCCTGACTCCGCCCGCGATCAGGCCGGCGGGGACCCGACGTCGGCCCTTCGCGAGATCGCGCGTGACCTCCGCGAGCCCGGCGTCTACGCCGGCGTTATCGGCGACTCCTTTCGGGCCGGCTCGCTGGGCGCCGACGTACCGGCCAGCCAGCTCGCGCGCGAGGCCCTCGACGCACACGGGTCCGACGGGACCTACGCGGTGCTCACCGACTTCGTGAGGCGAGTGGGCGACGCGCGCGCGGGCGGTGGAGGTCAGGGCGGTGGCGATGGCGGCGGCGCGGGAGGCTTCCCGCTGGTCCTACTGCTGCTGCTGGGCCTTCCGATCGCCGTGATCGCGCTGATGCGGCGCGGGCAGCGCAAGCGTTTGGAGGCGCAGGAGCGGGCTCAGCTCGAGGACGTGAAGGGCGTCGCGCGCGAGGATCTGGTCGCGCTCGGGGACGACATCCGCGCGCTTGACCTCGACGTCCAGATGCCCGACGCCGACCCGGAGGGCAGGCAGCATTACGGCCAGGCAGTCGAGCGCTATACCGAGGCCGAGCAGGCGCTGGACCGCGCGCGGCGGCCGGAGGACCTCGAGCGCGTGACCTCCGCGCTCGAGGAGGGTCGTTGGGCGATGGCCGCCGCGAAGGCCGAGCTGGCGGGAGGCAAGGCACCTGAGCGGAGGCCGCCCTGCTTCTTCGACCCCCGCCACGGACCCTCCGTCGGCGAGATCGACTGGGCGCCGCCGGGCGGGCAACCTCGGCCGGTCCCGGTCTGCGCGGCGGACCTTCAGCGAATCCGCGACGGCGACAACCCAGATGCGCGACAGGTCCCGGTCGGAGGGCAGATGGTGCCGTACTGGCAGGCGGGTCCGGCCTATATGCCATGGGCCGGCGGATTCTTTGGCGGCGGCCTGCTGCCCGGGCTATTCATCGGGTCCATGCTCGGCGGTGGCACGGGCCTATTCGGGGGAGCTGCCGGTGAGGAGGCGTTTGCGGACGGCGGCGACTTCGGCGGTGGGGACTTCGGCGACTTCGGCGGAGGCGGCGACTTCGGCGATTTCGGCGGCGGCGGCGACTTCTAGCCGCCGGCAGTCCGTCGCGGCGCGGCCTCCGGCCTACAGCTCCGCCAGAAACTTCCTGATCGCCGCGTGCGTCTCACGCGGCCGCTCCAGCTGAGGGACGTGGCCGGACTCCAGCTCCACGTGGCGGGCGGCTGGCAGCGCCTTCTCCACGTGCTTCATGAAGCCGATCGGCACCAGCGTGTCCTTGCGGCCCCAGACGAAGAGCGACTGGCATTGGAGCGACTCCAAACGCGTCCAGAAACCGTCCTCGCCGTGCGGCTCGTCCAGGTAGATGTTGCGCGCGGCCGCGTAGAAGGCCGCCCGTCCACTGCGGGTGAGGTAGGCGCGCAGGAACTCGTCGATCCCCGCGGCGGTCCAGCCGCCGTTCGCGGCTGGGACGAGCTGGCGCACGATCGCCTCGACGATCGGGCGCGGCGCGGGCTGAATCAGCCCAAGCTCAGGTCGGAGCGCGCGCAGCAGCGGCGCCCACGGGCGCGGGCGCAGCCAGGCAAGGGCAGGGCTGAGCAGCAGCAGTCCGCCCGTACGCTCGCGGTCCGTTAGGCCGGCCTCGATTGCCACCCGGCCGCCCATGCTGTTGCCGGCGATGTGCGCGCGGTCGATGCCGAGACCGTCCATGGCTGCGAACAGCGAGCGCGCGAACCAGGGCGCGTCATAGGGCGCCCCGATCGGCTTGTCGGACTCGCCGAAGCCCGGCAGGTCGACGGCCACGACCCGGTACCTGTCCGCGAGTGCCGCCACGGTCGGCAGGAATGAGGCCTTCGTCCCCCCTAGGCCGTGGACGCACACGATCGTCTCGCGCCCAGTCCCGGCGGAGAGCACCGAGAGCGACCCGAACTCACGCGTGCGAACCGTGTCGAACTCGAGCCTTCCCCGCTCGTCGGAGCCGCTCGTGGCCGCGAGAAACCCCACGCCGACGTGGAGACTGCCGCGAATGCGGAGCTTCCCGGCTCGGAAGGCGTCCATGCCGCCGCGCAGATCGGCGGCGATGCGCTCCCAGGTGGCCGCGTTCGCCGTTAGGACGGCGTCGGGCTCGGCGCCCTCCTTCTCGCTCACGAGCCGCAGCCGGCGCCCGGCGATCAGCACATCGGAGGACTGGCCGTCGGCGACCTCGAGGCGGACCCGCGCGCGCCCGCGCGGAACGTCGATCACATCAGGATCGAATCGGTCGGCCAGCGCCGCGATCGCCTCGGGCGGCGCCACCCCCTGCCTGCTGGCGGTTGCCATCACGTAACCCAATACCACTGAAATGGTGGCGGAACCACCGGTCGGGTAATCACGGATACGCCAGGCTTGGACAAATTAACGCCAAATTCATACTGAGTTCCGCCGAAGCCTTGACAAACCCGTTCCGGGTCTGGGAGGGTCGCCCGGATGGAGGACGAGCCGGGCTCATCGCCCTCTCTGCGTGCGTCCAACCGCCTGCGTGTGATCCGGGCACTTCAGGTGCTCGGCGTCACGAGCCGAGCCCACCTCGCGCGCCATACCGGGCTGTCGCGCTCGACGGTTTCGACGATCGTGGCGGGCCTCCAGGCCGAGAACATGGTCGTGGACCGTGACGCAGACGCGCCCATGGCCACCAGCGGCGGGCGCCCGCCGGCGCTGATCGCGCTCGATCCCGGCGCCGGCTTCGCGATCGGGATCGACTTCGGCAAGCGCCACCTGGCCGTGGCGCTAGCCGACCTGTCGCACGAGCTCCTGGCGGAGGAGTGGCGCGAGATGCCGGACGACTACGACGCCAGCGCCGGCATGGAGCGCGCTGCCGAGCTCGTGGAGGTCGTCCTGGACGCCGCCGGCGCGGACCGCTCGCGGGTGCTCGGAGTCGGGATGGGCCTCCCCGGCCCGGTGCACCGCAGCGGCGTGGTCGGCTCCTCGGCGATCCTGCCGGGCTGGGCCGGCACGCAGGCGGCGGAGCGCATGAGCGATCTGCTCGGCATGGAGGTCTGGCTGCGAAACGACGCAGACCTCGGCGCGCTCGCCGAGGCCACCTGGGGCGCGGCTCGTGACGCCACGGCCGTCGTGTACCTCAAGCTCGCGACTGGAATCGGGGCCGGCATAGTGATCGACGGGCGACTCTTCGGGGGCGCCGGCGGCACCGCCGGAG
>Ga0126314_10001079_pt1 | contig 12869 bp, 10 predicted proteins | sample Plot105B_FD_92535 | JGI IMG/M metagenome (GOLD analysis project Ga0126314, IMG submission 92535) | Serpentine soil microbial communities from UC McLaughlin Reserve, CA, USA - Plot105B | ecosystem: Environmental > Terrestrial > Soil > Grasslands | place: USA: UC McLaughlin Reserve, Lake County...
AACGATTGCACCGACGAAGGGCTGGTACCTAGGGCGCTGGCGATCCACTCGTCGCTCCTGTCCTCGTCCACCCAGCGGCGGATGTCGTCTATGAACTTCCTGAGCGAAACCCTCTGGTTGATTCCCACGCGCACCACCACCTCTATTTAATTGTTCTAGTTCTCTAGCGTACAGACGGCGGGCGCAATTTTCCAGTAACCCGGAACCTCTGGTGTAGACTTGGTTCATGGAGACTGTGCTCGACATAGGGGTTGGTATCCTGCACCTAATACCCTTGATCCTGGCGTTCTACATCCCCGCGCTGCTCGGGATGGCCACATGGAGCGAGCGGGGTGAGGGGTACAGGATCAAGGCCATACTGTGGTTCGCCCTCGGTTTCGGCGTGATAGGCGCCGTGCACGTCATGTTCCGCAGCGCCTCGGCGATGCAGGTGGCCGAGGTGATAGGACTGTCATTGATCCAGATAGCGGCCGCCCTCTACCTCGCCGCCCTCACCGTCAACAAGCTTGCTGATTGAAGCATTTCAGCCGCCGTTCAGAGCGTTCTTGACCTCTTGCTTGTCGGCGTTTAAGGCGTAGAAGGTCATATCGGCCTTCGCCTGTTTGTAAGGTCTCTGGCGCACCTTGCCCAGGTAATCCGCGTCGAGCATGGCGCTTATGACGTCCCCTATCTCTTCCCGCGAGAGCTCGAGTTCGCCGCGCTCGTCAAGCTCGCGGATGCTCGAGAAGATCTCCACGAAGGTGGCCGGCTGTTCGAGGGAGGCGACGCTCGTGCAGACCGTCTTGAGCTCGTAGGGCGTCAGGTCTTCAAGGAGATCGAAGCCCGGTTCCGCCTCTTCTTGCTGGCGCTCTTCCTGGGTGGCCCTACCGTCGCCCCTGTTCCGGCTTGTGGATTGGCTCTGTGAGGTGGGCTCCTCGGAGGCGAGGTCGGTCTCCTGCAGGTCGGGGACCTTCTCGCCGGGCAGATAGACCTGAAGCTCGAGGTCCTGGTCCACGGTGTTCACCAGGCCGCGGCGCTCCGCTTCGACCACGAAATCCTTGAACTTCTTGAAGCCGGCGTTGCGCTCGTCGAAAGAGCCGAGCTGCACGATCATCTGCTGCTTCACCTGCCCGAGAACACGGGTCTTTCCGCCCCTTTTCAGCGTCTGGACGGCCCTGACAAGCTCCCTGTAGGGGTCCGCGGCCTCCTTCTTCGGTTCCGTGTCCTGGGCGCGGGCGGCGCGGTCCTCCTCGAGCAGGGAGGCGTAGGAGATGAAATGGTCTGCGGATTCGATCAGGTGGTACGAAGTAGCCTCGGAGACGCCGATTACGACCACGTTCTTCCCCTTGCTCCTGAGCAGGCTGACGAGCGGGATGAAGTCCCCATCGCCGGTGACGAGGACGTAGGTGTCGACCTGCGGATGGTCGTGCAAGAAGTCCGAGCACTCGACCGCGAGCATCACGTCTATGGAGTTGGTGCGGCGCTTCTGGGACTTGCCGCCGGGGAAGTACCTGGCCGAGATGTAGCGCGGCGAGATGCCGTTCGAGTAGAGCGTCGGAGGGGCCTGGCGGAAGTCCCCGTCGGTCCAGTCGGCGTAGGCCGTGGCCGAGACGATGCGCCCGTACTCGCGGGCCTTCTCGAGGATGGCCGAGACATTCGGCTTCGATTTGTACTCCGTGACCGTGGAGATGTAGATGTTCTCCCAGTCGATGAATATCGCCAGATCTTCAGGCATGAACTCGTTCCTAACCTAGAGGCGAGGCCCGGGGATCCGGGCCTCTGTTGGTCTCTTATACACTGTAGCGGTCGTGGATCCTGACCACCGTCTGAGAGAGCGTCTCCTCGTCGAGGACGGCCTCGATCCAGAGTAGTTGCTCCCCGACCTCGAAGCCCTCGGGCAACTCGAAGGCGGCTACGATCGTCACGGGCTCTTCTGTTCCGTCGAGGTAGACGGAATAGTCCGCCGACTCCATCAGGACCTCTCCGTCCTCGTCGGTGACGAGGATACGGGCCCTGCGCTCCTTGTCCGAGGCGTGTTCGCAGCCCTCGAACTTGGTGTAGACGACGAAAGAGGTCTCGCCGGCATCGTTCGGGCGGATCTCATCGAGTACCCCGAAGAGCGTCAGCCTATCCTCGTACTCCGTGCAGCTCTCGGCCAGGACGAGGGCCGTGCACTCTACGACGCCTTCGCACTCGCTATGCACCGGGCACCGCCCCGTTGCCGTCGGGTTCAGGAAGCCCAGCGGCAGAGGTGCCGGCCTGCCCATCACCGGAGATCTCGTCCAGCGAGAGCTCATCCGTGGCGCCGTCGGCGTCGGTGGAGCGGGAGGAGATGACCTTGGCTATGGCGCTCACCGAGTCGCCGCTCCTCAGGTTCATCACCCTGACGCCCTGCGCCGCGCGGCCCTGCCGCGAGACCGAATCGGCGTCCATGCGAATGGTGGTCCCGAAGTTGGAGACGATCATGAGCTCATGTAGCCCCGGGCGGACGACCCGCACGCCGGCGAGTTTGCCGCGTTCTCCGTCGGTCTTCATCGCGATCACTCCCTGGCCGCCGCGTCCCTGCGCCCTGTACTGCGAGAGGGCCGTGCGCTTGCCGAAACCGCGCTCGGTAAGTATGAAAAGGTCGGCCGCGTCGTCTGAGATCACGTCCATACTGAGAACGACGTCGCCTTTCCCGAGCGTGATGCCCTTGACCCCGGCCGTAGCACGTCCCATCGGTCGTGCCTCGGTCTGGGAGAAACGGATACCCTTACCGTTGCGGCTCACGATGACGACCTCGTCGCCCTCGGAGGCGTAACGGACGGAGATCAGCTCGTCATCGTCGGCGAGGTTGATCGCGATGATCCCCTCGTTCTTCAGGGGCGTGTTGTACTCGAGGAACCTCGTCTTCTTGACGACGCCCCTCTTGGTCGCAAACAGCAGGTACTCGGCCTCATCGAACTCCTTGGTCGCGAGGACTGAGGCGATGTGCTCGCCCTGCGCGAGGGGGAGCAAGTTGGCGATGTGCCGCCCCTTGGCCGCCCGGCCCATCCGCGGGAGCTGGTGGACCTTAAGCCTGTACACCTTGCCCTTGTTCGTGAAGAAGAGCATGTAGTGGTGCGTCGTCGTGATAAAGAGGTGGTCGATGTAGTCGCCCTCTTTGAGCTCCATCCCCGCAACGCCGACGCCGCCTCGGCCCTGCTTGCGGAAGGAGTTGACGGGGACGCTCTTGAGGTAACCGCCGTTTGAGATGGAGATCACCATCTCCTCCTCGGCTATGAGGTCCTCTATCTCGAAGTCGACGCCCTCCTCGGCGGTGATCGCCGTCCTGCGCTCGTCGGCGTAGGCCGCCCTGACCTCCTCGAGCTCCTCCTTGACGATCCCGAAGACCTTGGACTCGTCGGCCAGGATGCCCTCGAGGTACTCGATCTTCTCTCGCAGGTCCTTGTGCTCCTGCTCGACCTTCTGACGCTCCATCGCGGTGAGCCTCTGCAGCCTGAGGTCGAGGATCGCCTGCGCCTGGCGCTCGGAGAGCCCGAACTCCTTCATCAGGTTCTTACGCGCCGTCTCGACGCTGCGTGAGCGGCGGATCGTCGCCACGACCTCGTCGAGGTTCTTCAGCGCGATGAGCAGGCCCTCGAGGATGTGCGCCCGCGCCCTGGCCCGTCCGAGCTCGTAGCGCGTCCTGCGCGTGACCACGTCGAACTGGTGGGCGACGTAGTGCTTTAGGGCCTGCTTGTAGGAGAGCGTCCTCGGCACCCCGTCGACGAGCGCGACCAGGTTCACCCCGAAGCTCTGTTGCATCTGGGTGTGCTTGTATAGGTTGTTCAGGACGACCTTGGGCACGGCCTCGCGCTTGAGTTCGATCACTATGCGCATCCCGTTCCGGTCCGACTCGTCGCGCAGATCGGAGATGTCCTGGAGCTTGCGGTCCTTGACGAGCTCGGCGATCTTCTGGAGCAAATAGCTCTTGTTGACCTGGTAGGGGATCTCCGTGACGACGATCTGGGTCCTGTTGCCCTTGATCTGCTCGGTGTGGGCCCTCGCCTGCACGCGCACGGAGCCCCGGCCGGTCGCGATCGCGTCGCGGATACCGCGGAGGCCCACGATCGCACCCCCCGTCGGGAAATCGGGTCCCTTGATGTGCTCGGCTATCCCCTCGTCATCCAACTCCGGGTCGTCGATGAGGGCTATCGTCGCGTCTATGACCTCGCCGAGGTTGTGCGGTGGGATCTTGGTGGCCATTCCGACGGCGATGCCGTCGGCGCCGTTGACGAGCAAATTCGGAAACCGTGCCGGCAAGACCTCAGGCTGGCGCTGGCTCTCGTCGAAGTTCGGTACGAAGTCGACGGTGTCAGACCCGATATCCCTAAGCATCTCGGTCGCCATCCGCGTCAGGCGCGCCTCTGTGTACCTCATGGCGGCCGGTGGATCTCCGTCCACACTCCCGAAGTTACCCTGGCCGTCGACCAGCGGGTAGCGCATCGAGAAGTCCTGGGCGAGCCTGGTTAGCGTGTCGTAGACCGCCGAGTCCCCGTGCGGATGGTACTTTCCGATCACTTCTCCCACTACCGTCGCGCTCTTGCGGTAGGGCCTGTTGGGCTGCAGTCCGAGGTCGTGCATCGCGTAGAGGACCCTGCGGTGTACGGGCTTCAGGCCATCTCTCGCGTCCGGCAGGGCGCGCGAGACGATCACGCTCATCGCGTAGGAGAGGAAAGAGTCCTTTATCTCGTCTTCTATGGAGTGGGGACGTATGTTCCCCGAGAAAGTATCAAGCATCCAGGTTCTTCACCTCTCTGGCGTTCTCCTCAATGAAAGCTTTGCGCGGCTCGACCTTGTCGCCCATGAGCGCCGTAAACAGCTCGTCCGCGACCGCCGCAGACTCGACCGTGACCTGCAGCAGTGTCCTGTTGTGCGGGTCCATCGTTGTCTCCCAGAGCTGAGTCGGGTTCATCTCCCCAAGACCCTTGAAGCGTCCGATGTTGGCGTTGCCGTTGGCGTTCAGGCGCGTCAGGGTCTCCTGCAGCTCGCGCTCGTTGTAGACGTAGTAGTCCTTGCGCTGGTACGTGATCTTGAAGAGCGGTGGCTGCGCTATGTACACGTAGCCTGCCTCGATCAACTCAGGCATGTTCCGAAACAGGAAAGTCAGCACGAGAGTTCGTATATGGCTTCCGTCCACGTCGGCGTCGGTCATGATCACGATCTTGTTGTAGCGGGCCTCCTCGACGTCGAAGGACTCCCCCACACCGGCCCCGATGGCTGAGATCATAGCCTGTATCTCGACGTTGGAGAGGACCTTGTTCATGTTGGCCTTCTCGACGTTGAGGATCTTGCCCCGCAAGGGCAATATCGCCTGGAAGTTTCGCTCCCTCCCCTGCTTGGCACTCCCCCCGGCCGAATCGCCCTCGACAATGTAAAGTTCGCTACGAGCGGGGTCCTTGGAGGAGCAGTCGGCGAGCTTGCCAGGCAGCGTCGAGCTCTCCAGGTAGCCCTTGCGGATCTTCTCCCTCACCGTCCTGGCCGCGAGCCGTGCCCGCGCGGCCTGCAACGCCTTGTTGACGATGGCCTTGGCCTCGCCCGGACGCTCCTCCAAAAACTCGGCCAGGTAACGGTTGGTCGCGCTCTCGACGAGTCCCTTGACCTCGGTGTTGCCGAGCTTGGTCTTGGTCTGCCCCTCGAACTGGGGCTCCTGCAGCTTGACCGAGATGACGGCTGCCAGGCCCTCCCTGATGTCGTCGCCGGTGAGGCTCTCCTCTTTCTCCTTGAGGAGGCCCTTCTGCCTGGCGTAAGCGTTGATCGACCTTGAGAGCGCCGACCTGAAACCGGAGAGGTGCGCCCCACCTTCGTGGGTGTTGATGTTGTTGGCGAACGTGAAGACGGAGTCCTGGAAGCCGCTGTTCCACTGCATCGCGACCTCGACGTCCCCCGCCTCCTCCTCGCGCTCGAGGTAGAAGACTGTCTTGTGGACGGGATCCTTCGCCTCGTTGATGTGCTCCACGAAGTCCCTTATGCCGCCCTCGTACTGGTAGGTGACGTCCCTACCTTCTTCCCGCTCGTCCAGGAGCCGGATCTTGAGTCCCTTGTTCAGAAAAGCCGACTCGCGGAAACGGCGGCTCAGCGTGTCGAACGAGAGCTCGATGGTCTCGGTGAAGACCTCGGGGTCGGGCATGAAGCTTATGGTCGTCCCCGTCCCCTCACCCTTCTTGAGCTTGCGAACCTTAGCTAGCTTGCCCTTCGGGAACCCGCGCTCGTAACGCTGGCTCCACAGGTGCCCGTCGCGCCTGACCTCGACCTCGAGCCACTCGGAGAGCGCGTTAACCACCGAGGCGCCCACGCCGTGCAATCCCCCGGAGACCTTGTAGCCCTGGCCGTCGAACTTCCCGCCGGCGTGCAATGTCGTGAGGATCACCTCGGTCGCCGACTTACCGTACTTCTTCATCGTGCCTACGGGCATCCCGCGCCCGTCGTCTGAGACGGAGACGGAGTTGTCGGGGTGGACGACGATGAGAACCTCCGAGCAGTACCCGGCGAGGGCCTCGTCTATCGAGTTGTCGACGATCTCCCATACGAGGTGATGAAGGCCCCTAGGCCCCGTCGAGCCGATGTACATGCCTGGCCGCCTCTTGACGGCTTCGAGACCTTCGAGGACCTGGATCGAACTTGCATCATAAGCGCTCTTGGTATTCTTGGACACGGAGTTAGCCGCCAAAGAACCGGACCCTCCTCTTGGTTAGTCCGGCGAAGGCGCCGGAGACGTTCTTTTCATCGTAACTCTGCACCCGATGATTGTAACACACCCCCCGCGCTTTCCCAATGCCTCTAGGAACCCTTTTGTGGCTTAAATAAGCCGGTTTCGCAGGGTCGCGCTACCTCCTGGCACCATCCGTTGCGGTCTCCAGGATCGAACCACCAGATATGCGTATGATACGAGTTCTTCTCAAGATTTCTTCATCGAAATATTCGAGGTTGGTCGTAGAGATCACGGCCTGCGTGCTCTCCAGAAAATACCCTGCCAAGTACTCTCTGCGCCGCTCGTCGAGCTCGCTCATGACGTCGTCGAAGAGCAGGATCGGATCCTCTTCCACGGCTCCCCGCACGTAGTCCCTCGCCGCGAACTTGAGCGCCAGCGTCGCGATCCGCTGCTGCCCCTGAGACCCGAAGGTGGTCAGGTTCACCCCGCCGAGCAGGATCTCGAAGTCGTCCCTGTGCGGTCCTACCGAGGTCGTCCCGCGCTCGACGTCGGCGCTGTGCGCCTCTCTAAGCGCCTCGGAGTACTCTTCGAGGGTCGCGCTATACCCGTAGCGTATCGCGGCCTTCTCGGGGCCATACAGCGCCCTTAGAGAGTCTTTGAAATGTTCCTCGAGGACCGGCAGAGCCGCCTCGCGGCCGGCGAGGACTATTTTTCCGAGTTCTACGACCTTCTTGTCCCACGTCGAGAGCGTCCTCTTTGAGGAGAACCCGTCCCTTATGCGTCTGAGGAGCTGGTTGCGCTGCTGGACGGCCTTGGCGTACTCGAGTGCGGCGCTGGCGTAAGCGGGGCGCAGTGAGGAGAGCAGGACATCCAGGAACTCCCTACGGTCCGAGGGGGCTCCCTTCACGACCCTTATGTCGTCGGGGAAGAACGTGACGACGCGGGCCCCCGCGCCGCCGGCGGCGTAGTCGGTGAGGGAAGGGGCTGGGACCCCGTCGACGGTGATGCGCTTTTTCTGCCCCGGGGCGTAGCCGATGGCCACAGCGCGTTCGTCCGCAGAGCCGTCGCGTGCTATGCGGGCCTCGGTGCGGGTGAAATCCGCGCCCCACCGGACGACCTCGTTCTCCTTGGGGGTTCGGGGCGAAGAGCCTGTTATGTTGAAAGCTATCGCCTCGAGCAGGTTCGTCTTCCCCTGGGCGTTGTCGCCGACGACCACGTTCAAGCCGGGGGCGAGCAGGGCCGTTGCATCGGCGTAGTTGCGGAAGTTGACCAGCCGCAGGGCCCGCAAGTAGGCGCTCAACCGATCTCCAACCGCTCGTCCCCCACCTCGACCACGTCGCCCTCTTCGAGCCTGCGGCCGCGGCGCGTCTCGACCTCACCGTTCACGCTTACCTCTCCGGCCTGGATCAGGACTTTCGCCTCCCCGCCCGACCCGACGAGGCTGGCCGCCTTCAGCGCTTGGCCCAGCGTCGTGCCAGGTGGGATCCGCAAAGCGCCCTACCGTCAGCCGCGGGACGGGTCGCGCATCGGCATGATCAGGTACAAGAAGTCTGGCTCTTCGCCGTCCCCGTTCTGCTCGGGCACGATCAGCCCAGGCTTGAGCGGTTCGTTGAGCTTGAAGACGACGTTCTCCGAATCTATCGCGGAGACCCCATCGAGCAGGTAGCCGGGGTTGAAGGAGATCAAGAACTCGTCCTCGCTGTCCGCCCGCAGCCGTTCGTGGGCGTCCCCGATCTCACCGTTGCGTACGATCACCTCGACGGTACCCTCGGAGAAGGAGAGGCTCACGGGGACCGGCGGCGTCTGGCGGGCCGCGAAGAGGTTGACCCGCCTCAGGGTGCCGATCAACTCCTCCCGCGAGACGGAGATCTCTCGCTCGAACCCTCCGGGCAAGAGCCGCCTGTACTCGGGGAAGTTGCCGTCTATGAGCCGCGTGCCCAGCACGACGTCGCCGATCCTGAACAGCGCCTGGTTCTCCGAGAGCGCCACCTCGACGTCCTCTTCGTCGGACCCGGAGAAGATCCTGGAGACCTCCTGCATAGCCCTCGCCGGTATTATCGCCTCCCTCGATCCTTCGAAGGAAGTGGTCGCGAGCTCGGTCTCCTTGATGCTCAGGCGGTAGGAGTCGGTCGTGACCATCCTTACTCGCGAGTCCTCGAAGCTGATCAGGATCCCCGTCAACACGGGCCTGGTCTCGTCCCTCGAGTACGACCGCGACACTTTCTCCACGGTCTCGACGAGCGACTCTCCCGACATCCTGAAGGTGCCCTCCTCAGGGAGGACGGGGAGCTGCGGGTAGTCGTCGGCCGCGTAAGCCCGGATGCGGTACTCGTTCTCCCCCGCAACGAGCTTGACCGTCCCCTCCGATTCGTCGTGCTCCAGCGAGAAGCTCCCGCCCGGCAGCGACCGCACGATGTCGTTGAAGATGCGGGCCGGTATCACCACCCGCCCTTCTCCCTCGACCTCGGCCACCGACGACGTCTGGATCGAGATCTCCATGTCCGTCGCCGATAACCCTAATGAGTCTCCCTTACCTTCGAGTAGTATCCCCCCAAGCAACTGGATGGTCGACCTCGCAGAGACCCCGCGCGAGACCAGCGCCAACTTTTTGCCGAACGTCTCCGTGTTACAAACAGCCCTCATGCAGCCTCCCTTCTCACCTTATTGTTATTACTAGACCATATATCTATTAGAATAATAATAATAATAAGGCCTGTGGATATGTGTATAACTCGAAAAATCCGCTTTACCTAAGCCAAATAGCCGCCCTCGCGCCTGTGGACAAAAATGTGGATAACCCGCGTTTTCCTGTGGATGGATTGTGGATAAGTGCCGACTTATCCACAGGGTGGAGTTGTCCACAATTTTATCCACAGGTTTATCCACAGATTTTACCCCTCTTATCCACAGGTTTATCCACAGGCAGGGCTCCGAGTAAATGCTACAAACTGCCTAAATCCCTTGTTTACCTCCATCTTTATCCACACCTTGGAGGACTTATCCACAGAAATTGTGGATAACCGTCTGTGACTGTGGATACTTTCTGGGGACTTATCCACAGGACGACGACGGTTTGTGGATAGGCTGTGGACAGAATATACATTCAATGCATATTTCGTGTTACAATCTCCTCTCCCTAGGGGAGGGGGGTTGGGATCATCTTTTGCTCTTGACCTGTTGGGTGATCTCGTGTATCTGGGAGAAGACATCGCGGTCGCTGTTTATTAGGTTGGCAATCTTCGCGGTGGCGTGCATAACGGTGGAATGGTCGCGTCCGCCGAAGGCCTTCCCTATCTTGGGGAGTGACTCGTCTGTGAGCTCGCGGGAGAGGTACATGGCGACCTGTCTTGGGTAGGCGAATCCCTTAGAGCGGCTCTGGCCGATGAGGTCGGCCTTCGTGATACCGAAGTAGCGGCACACCTCATGTTGGATAAGTTCTATGGGGATCTCACGGTAGGCCTGGTCGGGCAGGATATCTCTCAGGACCTCTTCGGCGAGGTCGGCGCTGACTTGCCGGCCGTAGAGCGAGGCGTAGGCCAGGATGCGCACGAGGGCGCCTTCGAGCTCTCGGATGTTCGTCGAGACCTGTGAGGCGATGAAGGTCAGTACATCGTCGTCGACCTCGAGATGGTCCATGAGGGCCTTCTTGCGCAGGATTGCGATCCTCGTTTCGAGGTCTGGCGGCTGGATGTCCGTCACCAGGCCCCACTCGAAGCGGCTTACCAGGCGGTTCTCTAGCGTCTGGATGTACCTGGGGTGCCTGTCCGAGGCTATGACGATTTGCTTGTTCTCCTCGTAGAGCGCGTTGAAGGTGTGGAAGAAGGCCTCCTGGGTCTCGACCTTGTTCTCCAGGAACTGGATGTCGTCGACCAGGAGGACGTCGTTCTCGCGGTAGCGCTTCTGGAACTCGAGGGGCGCGTTGTCCCTCATCGAGTTAATGAAGTCGTTGGTGAACTGCTCGCAGGTAACGTACCGGATCCTCATGGCCGGATCCTGGTCCTCCACGTAGTGTCCGACGGCGCGCAACAGGTGGGTCTTACCCAGGCCCACGCCGCCGTAGATGAAGAGCGGGTTGTAGACGAGGCCAGGGGTCTCCGCGACGGCGAGCGTCGCAGCGTGCGCGAACCTGTTGCCCGCCCCGATAACGAAGGTGTCGAACGTGTACTTGGCCCTGAAAGACTGCGGCGCACGCGCGTTCAGGACTGATTCGGCACCCTCCGCGGCCGCCCCGTTCCCTGCATGGGTGCCAGGACCCACGACGCTGACGACCAGGGAGGTCTCCTGGCCCACCACCTCATCGAGCGCCTCCTCGAGGAGCGGCCTGAAGCGGCTCTCTATGTACTCCTTGGCGAACGTGTTTGGGACCGAGATCTCCAGCTGATCCTCGCGGAGGGCCACCGGACGTATGCCCTCGAACCAGACCCTTAAAGATGAGACATCTATGTGTTCGGAGGCCCGGTCCAAGACCTCCGTCCAGACTTGCTCAGCCTTACCGACCATGCTACTTGACCCAGGCGTTGATGATGGCCTCGACCAGATCCCTGCCGAGCGGGGAGATGAGGCGCTTGCCCGACTCGTCGGCCATGACGAGACCATGCTCTTCCAGGACCGACAGGTCCCTGTAAGCGGTGCTCACGCTTATCTCCAGCCGATCAGCCACCGTCGAGGGACCAACCTCACCGCACTCCAAGACCGTGATGAGTGCCTTCTGCTGCCTCTCGGAGATGTTCATCCGCGGCACACCGTCAGGGTATCTTCTCTGCGGGGTCGCCGGAGAAGCCTCCCTCTCTTCGAGCTCTCCCTCTCCGGCGGAGACGGTGGCCACGGTGCCCCCACCGATGTTGTCCTCGATGGTGATCGTCCCGCCGACCTTCTCGGCCGCCGCGCGTGCGATGCCAAGCCCGGCTCCGACACCCCGGATCTCATCGAGGGCCTCGGGCGCAGCGCCGGAGAAGCCGAACTCCATGGCCCTGCTCTTGTTCTCCACCCCCGGTCCCTTGTCCGAGACGCGCACGACGTTGCCGTCGTCGAGAACGGAGATCACCACCCCTCGGTAGCCGGCGTGTATGAGGTTTTCCACCACCTCCCGAATAGACTCCTCGGGTACTCTGCCCCCCACCTCCCTCACCTTCTCGGATACTAACCTCGTGAACTTCTGCGTGGCGGAACCGGGGTCGGCCGCCGAGACCTCGGTTATCTCCGGCGCGCCGCCACTCGGATAGACTGCTATGCGAACGCCTATGCCCGCCTGGTCCGTCTCCCCTGGTGTCCGCTGCGCGTGCATCATCCCCAAAAGGGAATTTAACGCACCCCTCTTCATAGCGCTATAGCCCGAGTCTATAAAATCAGCGTTTGCAGGTAATTAACGTGATTATCCACAAGTTTATCCACAGCCTGTGGATAAACCGAGCGAATCTATCGCCCCGAGGTCGCAGTGAGGCCGAAATGATGCCCTTCAGAGGGTGCGACGTCTTGTGCTACCTCGGGTATGCGCGCATCCTAACGGCTATTTTGCAGCATTTTTCTGCGAGACGGAACCGTTTGTCTCTCGTTTGCGAAAGCGGCGTTTGCTCCGGGATCGCTGGATGGCGTTGCTGGCTTCGGATATACTCCTTTCGGTCGTCTGAGTACTTCGGAGTGCCGGTAGAGGAGTTCAATGAAGCGTACTTATCAGCCAAATCGTCGCAAACGAGCCAAGACGCACGGCTTCCGCAAACGCATGAGTTCGGTTGGCGGGCGCAGGGTCGTCGCGAATCGCCGGCGTCGGGGCCGCAAGCGCCTGGCAGTCTGAAGTTGCCACGCAGCAAGCGCATGCGTCTGACTGACTCGCCGGAGTTCGAGAGGGTCTATCGTCAGGGCACCGCCTACAGGGGCAAGCTTTTCTCGGTGCACGCCTTCCCCAATGAATATCACACTCCCCGGTTGGGCCTCTCTGTATCCAGGAAGGTCGGGAATGCGGTAACACGAAACGCTGTGAGGAGGAGGCTCAGGGAAGTGTTTCACTCGTATATCTCCAAGACCTCCCTTGAACTGGACTTCGTGGTGTCGGCTAAGCCAGCGGCCGCCGAGGCGACGTTCGAGGAGCTTCGGGAAGAGTTCGGTAAGGCGTTGGGTAAGGTCGGCGGCCCGGTCGGGCGCCGGCCGGTTTGACGGCGGGATATGCTTTTGAGAAGGGCGAGCATAGGACTTATTCGGCTCTACCGTGCCTACCTCTCCC
>Ga0126314_10001080_pt1 | contig 12864 bp, 15 predicted proteins | sample Plot105B_FD_92535 | JGI IMG/M metagenome (GOLD analysis project Ga0126314, IMG submission 92535) | Serpentine soil microbial communities from UC McLaughlin Reserve, CA, USA - Plot105B | ecosystem: Environmental > Terrestrial > Soil > Grasslands | place: USA: UC McLaughlin Reserve, Lake County...
CGGTGGTACTCGTGTTGTCGATAGAGGTAGCACTCGCCGAGGAGCTGGCGCTCATCATTGCGCTGCCAGTAGCGGTGGACATGGCGGTATGGTGATCTGCCATGGCGACGGGTGTGAACAGCAAGACCAATACCGCGATCATGGCCAACAGAAGCAGCAATTTCTTCACGAAGTGCCTCCTTTGGAGTCAGCGTGCCGTTTTGAGGGCACCCACCTTTCCCGTGTCACCCACATTCTTGTGGTTCGCACGCTCCGTGTCAATAGAGCCCTTTCCAGACTTAGGCGCTGTAGTAGCGGACGCGCTCCAAACCCATCCCAGCAAGCCGGTGCCTACCGGACTTTGTCGCTCCCCTCTTACTCCTATTCACCCAAGTGCCTGGAAGGTGTGTTCTCGGCAGCCCCTACCCCGCACAGCCCCGGTCCTAAAGACTCTAGCGTGCTGGACTCAGCTTTCCTTCTGCCGGGTATTAGCGCCAGTTTGCCAATGCCCCCATAACATCCTGCAGACGCACCTTCCCCGTGGCCGTTCCGGCTCGTTAGGACCGGAGCTATGGGCTCCCTGGCCAAAAACTTCTCCTCCAAGGATGTATGCGAAGTTCGCGTTCGTACCTAACCTCGCCCTGGCAGCCTTGCCTCAGCGCTACTTGACCACCACCTCACCCTTCATGCCCGCCAGTTTGTGGCCGTCGACCGGGCAGTACATCTCGTAGGTGCCAGGATTCTGGAAGGTCACCGTGAGCACGCTGCTTTGCCCAGAGCTCAAGTCCTGCTCCAGTTTGGCCTCGCCTGCTTCACCCCCTTCGCTCTTGACGCCCTTGCCCTCGATCTCCAGGGAATGCTGGGATGAGCCCTTGTTCTCGGTCTTGAAGGCGTAGGTACCTGGTTTGCTCAAGGTGACGGTGGAGGGAGAAAGCTTGAACTCGGTCTCCTTGATGACGATGGTCTTGATCGGCTCGCCCGAGGCGACGTTCTTTTTTGTCGTAGTAGCGGCGGACGAAGAAGAGCCGTACTTGCCTCCTCCACTAGAGGATCCGCTCGTGGTCGCCTCGCCAGAGCCGGACGCCTTGCTCGAGGCGGACGATCCGCCGGAACCTGCACCTCCGCCGCAACTCGTGAGCACGAGAGCGAGCACGAGGGCAAGAGCCGCAACCGTGAGTGTCCCTCTCAGGGTAGTCTTCATCATCCTTAGCCTCCTTCCAGGGGCGGTAGCGGCCGCATATTACACAAGCCGATGTGAGCAACCCAGCGTATAATCTCCCAGACGTGAGGGCAACCCCCCTGATGACTTGCGGACCACGGCCAGCCAGAAAGGAAAGTTGATGGCTTCCAAATCGGCCAAGAAACACCTGTCGTTCTGGATCGACACGACACCCCGCACGGACTATCCGGTGATGCCCGGCGATGTTTCGGCGGACGTCGCGATCCTCGGTGGGGGCATCACCGGCCTGACCGCCGCCGTCCTCCTCAAGCGCCTGGGTAAGAGGGTAGTCCTGATCGAGTCCAGGCGGATAGCTGAGGGGGTTACGGGTCACACCACGGCGAAGGTCACCTCCCAGCACAAACTCATCTACGACACGCTGATCGCGAAGCACGGCGACCAGAAAGCCCGCCTCTACGCCGAGGCCAACGAGGCTGCCATCGACCGCATCGAAGCCTTCGTCAACGAGAAGAGCATCGACTGCGACTTCCGGCGCCTGCCGGCTTACGTATATGCCGAGTCCAGGGAGATGGTGCCCCAGCTTGAGGCCGAGGTCGAGGCCGCGCAAAGGGTAGGCCTCCCGGCCTCCTTCGTGGAGGAGGTTCCGCTCCCGTTCCCGGTTGTGGGAGCGCTCCGGTTCGACGACCAGGCGCAGTTCCACGTCCGAAAATACCTATTGCCACTGGCCGAGGAGATACCGGGAGGGGGCAGCCACCTCTTCGAGAACACCCGGGCGCTCGACGTCCGCGAAGGACTACACTGCAGGGTGGAGACCAACAGGGGGATCGTGATCGCAAAGGACGTGATCATCGCCACCCACATTCCGTTCGTCTTCAAGGGCGAGTTCTGGGCCAAGTCCACACCTCGGCGCGAATACGGGATTGCGGCGCCCATAGAGCAGCCGGTGGCTTCAGAAGGAATCTTTATCAGCGCGGAGTCTCCCACGCGCTCCGTACGCACGGCCTCCCGGAACGGAGAGAGCGTGCTCATCGTGGTCGGCGAGACCCACAAGACCGGCGAGGAGCCGGACACAGAGCAGCGGTACAAAAATCTCGAAGAGTGGGCTCGGGAGAGGTTTGGGGTGACAGAGGTCGCGAACCGCTGGTCCAGCCAGGACTACTCCTCGTTCGACAGACTGCCCTATGTCGGCAGGATCGGCTCTGGCTCCGAGCACCTCTACGTCGCCACGGCCTTCTCTGCCTGGGGCCTGACCAACGGGACGGCTGCGGCGATGCTCCTCTCCGACCTCATAGCTGGGAAAGAGAACGAATGGGCTCGTCTCTACGACTCAACCCGCACCCCGCCCCTCACCGCCAAGAGCCTCTACAAGGAAGGCCTGAAGGAGGCCATGCACTTCGTAAAGGACCGCTTCCGTGGCGCGGGTACAGTCGACATTGCACCCGGCGAGGGCAGGATCGTTGGGAGACCCGGCGACCAGAGCGCCGTCTACCGGGATCTTCAGGGTGAGTTGCACGCGGTTTCGGCGCGTTGTACGCATCTGGGATGCATCATCTCGTGGAACCCGGTGGAGACGAGCTGGGACTGCCCTTGCCACGGTTCGCGCTTCTCCGTCGATGGCGAGGTTCTTCAGGGACCGGCGGTACGCGACCTGAAGAAGAAAAGGCCGAGCTTCTAGAAGGGTTCGGCCGAGCTGGATGGATTGGGTTTCATCGAAATAGAAGATGGTAGCCAAACCCTTTGGAACGACTTGCTGGGTAATGATCTGGTAGACGAACTGCACCTGATGATCGGCCAAGTCATACCGGAGGAGAGGCGCGAGGTGCTCCTGCGGATGTTCGGCACGGGTCTCAGGTTCGGGCTCGTGCACCAGCTCGAACTCCCACGACTCGGGCACGTCGAGGAGGACGGGGCGATGTCCGTCTTCGATGCGCCCTTTCAGCTCCTCGGGCGTGACGCTCTGGTGGTCGGGTGAGAACTGCCCTGTCTAGAACTCGTAGTCAACGACTATCCGGGTAGTAAGGGCGTCGAGCTTCTCCACCACAGCGAGATGGTCGGGGTGCTCCATATAGTTCTGCAAGTCTTCGGCGCTCTCGAAGCGGACGAAGAGCCCGTGCGTGTAGCCCCCGGACCTCGGGCTGAAGTTCTCCCCCACCGTGAGGTCAACGACCCCGGGAACGGTATCTTGCAGTCCTCTGATCGAGGAGATGAGGTCATCGATGTCCTCTTGCGAGGCCTCCTCCCTGACCGACAGGAACACGAGATGATCGATCATGCCTCCTCCTCCTCTCCTTGCCGCTCCCAGCGGAACTTGCGCTCCGACTCGCCTATCTTGTAGTCGTTGATCGAGGCGTCGCGCCGCCTCATCAGGCCGTTCTCGTCGAACTCCCAGAGTTCATTCCCGTGAGATCTCCACCACTGCCCCTCTGCGTCGTGGCTCTCGTACTCGAACCTGACAGCTATGCGGTTCTGCGTGAAGCACCAGAGGTTCTTCTCGAGCCGGTAGTCTAGCTCCCTGGCCCACTTGCGCCTCAAGAACTCCTTGATCGCCTCGCGCCCCTCGAAGAACTCGTCGCGATTTCGCCACTTCGAGTCTTTTGTGTAGGCAAGGGCGACCCTCTCGGGGTCACGGGTGTTCCAGGCGTCCTGGGCCGCCTTGACCTTCTGCCGCGCGGTCTCCTCGGTAAACGGTGGTACGGGCGGCCTGGTTTCAGGTTGTTCTTCCGTCGGCTGCACTTTGACACCCTCCGTTGTTGCCTGATAGATATCCTCGCACAACGCGTGCCTGGCTTCACGGGGTCAAGCTAATTCTCTGCCCCTTTCGAACGTCCTGGTTGCCGGTTTACGAGGTAGATGCCGCAGACTACGAGGGCCGCCCCGATCAGGAGCGTGTAGCTAAGCGGCTCGTCGAGGAAGACGACGCCGATAAGGACGGCGGTGAGCGGCACCGCGAAGATGTAGGCGGCGACCCTGCTGGCCTCACCGGCCCGCACGAGGGCGAACCAGATCACCCACGCGGCGGAGATCCCCACGAGCGAGGAATAGAGTATGCTCGCCACGAACTCCCAGGTCCAGGAAACCGCGCTCCACGACTCGACCGCTAGCCCGAGCGCCACGAGCACCATCCCGCCGACCAGGAAGGGCACTGCCACAGCCCAGAGCGTGGATACCCGCGCCTCGTACTTCTTGAAGTACACCGTACCCAGCGCCCACGAGAGCGCCGAGCTGGCCCCGAAGAGCACCCCCAGCGGAGATATCTCGTTCGCGGCCCCCGAGATGCTCCCCGCGCTCACAGCGACGATCCCCGAGAACCCGAGCAGGAGACCGGCGACCTTCGCCATGGAGAGCTCCTCGCCAAGGATCAGCCACGCCAGAAGCCCGACGAGTATGGGCTGCAGGTACACAAGAACCGCCGCCGAACCCGAGGGCAGGTGCATGATGGCGTAGGTCTGGAGCCCTATGAAGAGCACGACGTTGAACACGGCGAGCAACAGGAACACGGGCCAGTCGCGGCGCAGGTTGGGCCTTCCACCCCACATGATGGCTACGGCCACCATCGCCAGCCCGCCGATCAGGCTCCGCAACCCGGCGAAGAGGACAGGCGTCGAGAACTCGAGCCCTACCTTTACGACGGCGAACGCCGACCCCCAGAAGAGCACGAGCAGCGAGAAGGCCAGCACCACGAAGCGGCGCTTGCCGAAGATCCGCAAGGCTTACGAATGCGACGCTAGAGAGACCAAAGCCACGTTAGCTTACTACGAAGGCCCCGCGATGATTGCCCTCCAGAGGCACTGCGCCCGATGGGCGAGGAGCAGGTCGCGATGTCGAGCCGGCCCAGCGTCGGACCCGGGCTGGTGGCATCATGCCGGTAGACAGGCGGAGAAAGGAGTTGCTCTTATGCCATCGGTGATAGAGCGCATGACGGAGGCGCTCAACCAGCACGACCTCGAGGCGTTTCTAGACTGCTTCGGCGAGGACTACAGGAGCGCGCAACCCGCTCACCCGAACCGGGGCTTCGGCGGCAAAGAACAGGTCCGCAAGAACTGGTCCGGGATGTTCGAGAGCTTCCCCGACTTCGAGGCCGAGCTGCTCCGTGCCACTACCAGCGACGAGGTACTGTGGGGCGAGTGGCGCTGGAGGGCTACGGGGCTGCACATGGCAGGGGTGACGATCATGGGCGTGGAGGCCGACCGCATCTCGTGGGCCCGCTTGTACATGGAGCAGGTAGAGGAGGACGGTCAGGACATCGACGAAGCCATGAGCACCATAACCGGGAGTGACGGACTATCCGAGGACGAGCGCTCGGAGGGGGCCAGCCCTACCTAGCGGACGCTCATCGCGCTCCGCGCCCGAGTGGCCCCGCTCAGGCGTAGAAGTTGCGCACCCAGCGGTGGTGCTTCAGGCGCTGCGCCTGATCCTCGGGCATTCCCCTGCCGTCGGCGACTGCCATGTTCCTCTCCACGTTGCGTACCGAGCGCATGCCGGGGATAACCGTCGAGACCGCCGGATGGCTCAGGATGTACCGGAGCGCTACCTCGGCGATCTCACCCTCATCGACCCCAAGCTCGGAGACGATGGCCCGAACCCTGTCGTAGACCTCGGTCTTGCGGTCGCCGCGGAAGTAGTGGTTACGGAAGTCGCCACTCTCGAAGGTTGTCTCTGGTGTGATCCTGCCGGTCAGAGCTCCCTCATCGAAGGGGACCCGCACTATGACGCCGATGTCGTTCTGCATGCAGGCGGGGAACAGCTCGTCCTCGGGGCTCTGGTCGAAGACGTTGTAGATAACCTGCACCGTGTCTACCACGCCCGTCTCTATCAGCTCTATGGCGTTCGTGGGCTGGTGATCGTTTATGGAGACGCCGAAGAAGCGGATCTTGCCCTCCTCCTTTAGCTCCTCGATCGCCTCGAGCCAGTCGCCCTGCCCTACCCACTCGTCGGACCAGACGTGGAACTGCTGCACGTCTATGGCGTCGAGGCTGAGGTTCTGCAGGCTGCGCTCCGTGCACTCCCTGACGTACTCACCGGGGAAGGTCTCGTCAGGGTGCAGGCCATCCGGGGCTGGCCAGATGCCGTTCTGCGGGGGGATCTTGGTAGCGACGTAGACGGTCTCGCTCCGCTCTTTGACAACCTGCCCGACGAGCCGCTCGCTGTGACCCTCTCCGTAGGCGAGGGCCGTATCTATGAAGTTGAGGCCGAAGTCTATCGCCGTGTTCAGGGCCCTCAGAGACTCGTCGTCCTCGGCGCCGAGCCACTGGCTCTTGCCGATCCCCCACGCCCCGTAGCCGACCTCCGAGACCTCGAGCCCCGTCTTACCAAGCCTCCTGTAGTTCACGCTACCCTCCGTCCGTACCGCCTGCCGGATGTTTCACCAAGGTCTCTTACCACGAGCCCGCCGGCGCGAAACAGCGTCGGCGGACGGCCTACGGGGCAGACTATTACTATAATGGGCTGGAATGGGAGGATGGTAGATGAGAATTCTCGACGAGCGCCGCGAGGCCCTCGTAAGCAGGGAGCGGACGCTACTTGAGAAGTTTACAGGGTTTCTAAAGGACTTCGGGGCGCCCGCCGAGGACGTCGAGCTCGTGCGGCGGGCCCACTCGGACCTGGAGGAACTGTTCCTGCTCGTCGTCGTCGGGGAGTTCAACTCGGGGAAGTCCGCGTTCATAAACGCGTTGCTTGGGGCGGAGATCTCCGAGGAAGGCGTCACACCCACTACGGACCGCATCACCGTCCTGCGGCACAGCGCCGAACCGGTAAGGCAGGAGAGGAGGGACAGGGTTCTCGAGAAAGGCTACCCAAACGCCTTCCTGCACGAGATCGCCATCGTCGACACGCCGGGAACCAACGCGATCATCCGCCACCACGAAGAGTTGAGCAGGGGGTTCGTGCCAAGGAGCGACCTTGTCCTCTTCGTCACCTCGGCGGAGCGGCCCCTTACCGAGAGCGAGCGCGGCTACCTCGAGCTTATACGCGACTGGGGCAAGAAGATACTCCTGATCATCAACAAAGCGGACCTTCTGGCCGAGGAGGAGAACAGGGAGCAGGTCCGCTTCTTCGTCGAGGGGGGCATCCGCTCGATGCTGGGTCTCACTCCCCCCGTCTTCTTCGTCTCTGCCCTCCTTGCCAGAAAGGCGAAGGCCGCAACGAGCACAATCGAGCGCGACGCCCTTCTCAAGGCCAGCGGCTTCGAGGAGCTCGAGGGCTACGTCACGGACCTGCTCGACGAAGAAGGGAGGGTCCGCCTCAAGCTGGAGAGCCCGCTGGGGGTAGTCGAGGAGCTGCACAGGCGCTACAGTACCGCGGTCGAAGAACGGCTGAACCTCCTCGAAGAGGACTTCAGGACCTCCGAGAACGTCGAGTCGCAGCTCGAGCTCTACACGGAGGACATGAAGCGCGACTTCGAGGCCAGGATGGCCGAGATCGAGAACATAATCCACGCCCTGAACGAGCGGGGCGACGCCTGGCTCGAGGAGAACATCAGGATTATGAACTTCCGCGAGCTCCTCAGGCAAGAGAAGGTGAGGGAGCGCTTCAAGCAGGAGGTAGTCGCCGATACCGAGAACCTGATAGACGAGCGGGTAGACGAGCTCATAGACTGGATGGTCGACCGCAACCTCAAGCAGTGGCGCGCTATCGTGGAGTACGTCGAGCGCCGCCGCCAGGCCCGCTACGACGACCGTATGATCGGGGAGGTAGGCGACCGCTTCGAGTACAACCGCGGCCAGCTCCTGCAGTCTGTAGGTAAGAACGCTACCGGCGTCGTGCAGCGCTACGACCGCGAGCGCGAGTCAGAGCAGCTGGCCTCCTCTATCCAGGGAGCCGTCACCCAGACGGCCGCGCTCGAGATAGGGGCCGTCGGCATCGGCGCGGTCGTCGTAGCCCTCGCCACTACCCGCTTTCTCGACGCGACGGGCCTCATAGCCGCCGCGATAATAGCCGGCTACGGTCTCTTCGTTCTCCCTAACCGGAGGCGCAGGGCCAGGCGAGAGTTCCGCGAGAAGACCGACTCCCTGCGCGAACGGCTGAGCGAGGTTATCCGCAGGCAGTTCGAAACCGAGCTGAACCGCTCCGTCGAGCGGATGCGCGACGCGATCGCGCCCTACACCCGCTTCGTCCGCACCGAACACGCCCGCATGACCGAGGCCCGCTCGGTCCTCTCCGAGACGAGCGCCGAGGTTGATACCCTGAAGGGGGAGATTGCCGCCCCGGGAGTCAATCCGGGCGACCCCTCCTAGCCCTCACGCTCTTCCGGACGCGGCCCGTGGCTCATGTCCGGGGCGCCAGTAAATCCCTCATCCGAAAGCTGCGCGGGCTCCTCGACGCGCCGCAGGGCTCTCTCCAGAACCTCGTCTTCCACGGGGTAAGGGAGATCCAACCTCGCAGCGAGCATCCCGTCGAGCTCCTCGTCCGAGAGAGCTCGCACCTCGCCGCTCATCCTCGCCATCTCGGACTCCTCCACGTCGGCGATGCCGAGGTCATTGACCATCAACGCCACCAGCTTGCGCTCCCTGACCTCACGTTCCACGCTGTCCCCCTTCAACATTCCCTCGAGCTCCGCTACCCGCGCCCCGAGCACAGCTATGATCTCGCTCTTCTCCCTGCACTTTCGCCTCCAGCTCTCCCTGATCCTCTTCTCGAATGCCACAGAGCTCTCGAGTACCCGCCTGTACTCGGCCTCGATCCGGGCCACCTCATCCTCGTTTCCAGGCTCCATTGCCGGCCAGTGTAGCGCAACACCCGACACCTTAAAGCGGTTTGCAGAGAGGATGAACCTCCTTGCAAACCACGCAATCAGCTCTCAGCACGCTCGAGCCTGTAGAGCTCTCGCTTTCAGCCTGCAGCCAGGGCGGAAAAAGCTGAAAGCTGGCAAAAATAAACCGGGGCCCGAGGCCCCGGCCTCCCGCGCACCCCGCAGAGGCGAGCTAGTTCTCCTGGCCGCCCTCGATCTGGATGCGCTTGGGCTCGTGCACGGCGGCGGCGCCAGCGACCCTCACCTCGAGCACCCCGTCATCGAAGCGGGCGCTGATGGTGCTCTCGTCGGTGCCCTGCGGCAACGTCATGCTCCTGCGGAACGAGCCGTAGCGCCGCTCCCGCACGTAGTAGCCGGAGCCTTCCTTCTGCTCCTCGGCCTTGCGCTCGCCACTGATCGTGAGAACCCCATTGTGGAACGTGATGTCAACGTCCTCCTGCCTCACGCCAGGAAGCTCGGCCCTTACCACGATGTCCCCTTCCTCCTGGAGAACATCGAGCGCCGGTGCCCACTGCGAGAGCTGGTCGCTCTGCTGCCGCCCGGACCTGCCGAGGTTGCCGAACATCTCGTCGAAGACCCGGTTCATCTCGCTCTGCATGTCATAGAAACCACGGAACGGACTCAATGCCATCTTGCATACCTCCTTCTCCTCAAGGCTTCCACCCGGAAGCCACCTCTTTCCTGCACGCCTATTGTACCACGCTACTACAGTTTGTAAACAGTTTTGTGACAGAAATTTTGTTGAATTACATTTTTTCTACCGTTATATGTTAGAGTGTACAAAGGCTACCTTGAGAGGTTAGGCATGGAGAGGAGCTTGGTTGGCAGGAACCTGGCCTTCATTCGCGAGAGGCGGATGTGGACCCAGGCGCGGCTGGCCGAGGAAGCTGGGGTAAGCCCTACCACCATTTCGGGGATAGAGCGAGGCAGGATCTCACGCCCCCACTTCGGGACGTTGCGCAAGCTGGCGGGGGCTCTTGGGGTGGAGCCGGAGGCTTTTATCTCCTTGCCTGGCGCCGAGGAGGACGATGGCAGCTCTCTCCTTTCGCTGGAATGGGCGATGTCCTCGGGCGAGGAGGAGTTCGAGCGGGGGCTGGAGGGGGCGCCTCTGGAGAGCTTGAGCTCGCTCTATCGCGAGCTCGGCGAGGAGCAGGGTAGGCTGAGAAGGCTGTACGGTGAGGCCCGTGGGAGCGAGCAGCGGAGGCTCGTGAAGACCATGATTCGCCAGGTTGCCGCCAACTCCGGCTCGGTGGAGGCTTCGATCTCGGCCCAGGAAGCCGGCAATTACACCCCGCCAGCCGAAAGCTCTTCGCCTCATGACGAGCCGTAGAGCGATCAGCCACCACCGGTCACCCTTCAGCTTGTGCTCTCTTCCTGAAAGCGAGGCCGCAAAGCGGCCGATGCGGGCTTAGAGCGAGAGCCTTATAGGCTCGAAGCGTGCTGAAAGCGAAGCCCGAAGGGCTGAGCAAGCTGATAAGCGGAGCCCGAAGGGCGTAGCGCGCTGAACTACTCGAACTTCCAGCCGGTCACCGAGGGCAGGGTCGCTCCTGTCGGCTGGAGAGGATAAACTAGGACGGTAGATCATGACCGTACGCGAAGAACCTGGCCAGGATAACCACGCTCCCGCCCCGGTATCGAGCCTCGGGGCCACGCTTCTGCGCGTGGCCTGGCTCGCGATCCTGCTCGGGCTTTTCATGGAGCTTCTGCTCCTAGCGCTCGGCGGGGCGCTTGGGAGCGTGCTCGGCTTGAGACCGCTCGTCGCTGACCTGGTCAAGACCATCTCCTGGTCGGTATTCGTCTGCGTTGGCCTCGCAATAGGAACGGCGGTAGCCCAGGCCAGGATGCCCTTGATGGGGTTTCTGGGGTTGTTCTCTGCCCCGCTCGCCTTCGAAGCCTCGCGCGTGTTGCACAAGGGAGCGCTCGAGGCGCTTGCGGTCTCGGGGGGCGGGGGTAGCGACCTCTCTCCGCTGCTGGTCGCGGTCATCAAAGGGATCGAGTACGGCTGCCTCGGGCTAGGGATTGGCTGGGTGAGCCAGCGCCGGTGGGGAGGCGCGCTGGCTCACATGGCGGTAGGGCTCGCTGTGGGTTTGATCTTCGGGGGGTCGGTGCTGGCCCTCGCGGCGGGAGCCACACCACCGCCGTCCACCGCCGACCTCCTCACCGCTAGCATCAACGAGATCCTCTTCCCCGTCGGCTGTTCACTGGTTCTCTTCTCCGCCACGGTCCTCGGCAAGAAGGTAACCGGCCAGGGCGCGCCCCAGCAGTAGCCGCGCGCCTGGCAGACTTCCGCGCTCCTACTGCTGTGGTTCGAAGCCTGCGAGCTCGGAGAACCGGGCTGTTGGGCTTATCAGGTCGGGATCGGTGACGACATCAACCAGGGCAGCCGTGTTCGAGGCAAGTGCTTGCTCCAAGGCGGGGCCGAGATCCTCGGCATCCTCCACCGTGTACCCTTGCGCGCCGAGGCTCCGCGCGAAGGAGGCGAGATCCACCTCCCCTATCCGGGTGCCGGCCGTGCGCCCGAGCTCCCGCGCCTGGTGCATGGCGATGGTCCCGTGCATCCCGTTACGGAAGACGACGACGAGGATCTGCGCTCCCAACCGCACCGCGGTCTCGAGCTCCTGGCCCGTCATCAGGAACCCTCCATCGCCGCAACACGCCACCACGGTCCTCTCAGGAGCGGCAAGCTTGGCGGCGACGGCGGCTGGCACCCCGTAACCCATCGCTCCGTTTGCCGGGGCCAACTGCGTCCGCGGGTGGTTGTAGCGCCAGTAACGGTGCACGAACCCCGCGAAGTTACCCGCATCGTTGGCGAGCAGCGCATCCTCGGGCAGGGCCACCCGCAAGGCGGCTACCACCTGGGCGGGGTCTATCCCTTCGGCCGGTCGGCCTGCGGGGATCGAGCTAGACTCGAGGTAAGCGCGATGCGCCGTACCCCAGTCTCTACCCGGTCCTGGTGTGGGTGTCCGGGCGATGAGCGCAGAGAGGGTGCTGCGGGCATCGGCGACGATCGTGCGTTCGAAGGGCGCGGCGGCTCCAGGGTCGGCATCTATCCGGATCACCACCTGGTCCGAGCGAGGAAGCTCGTAGCTCTGGGTCGTCACCTCGTCCATTCGGCATCCCACAACCAGTACGAGGTCCGCCTCCTCCAGAGCCCTCAACGTCTCCGGCGGCGTCGCCAGCGTAAGGTGCCCCAGATACAGTGGATGCTCGTTTGGGAAGACATCCTGCCTGCGGAACGCCGCGTAGACGCCGGTGTTGAAAGCTTGCGCGAAGGCGACGAGCTCGTCGCGCGCCTCTCTCGCTCCTTCGCCGGCTATTATCACGGGCCGTTGCGCCTCTCCGAGGCGGTTGGCGATGTACCGGACCTCCTCGGGATCAGGCGCAGGACGGGGCCGGGGTGCAGCGCTCGTCTGCGGGGGGAAGGGTACGTCCTCGCCGCCGACGTCTTCGGGGAGAGCGATCATGACCGGGCCGGGGCGTCCCGACGTTGCGATGTTCAGTCCCCTCTCGATGTGCTCTGCCACCCTATCGGCGCGGTGGACGACCGAAGCCCACTTGGTGATAGGGCCGTAGAAGGCTGCGAGGTCGATCTCCTGAAAAGCCTCCCTGCCGAGGAACCCGGACTCGACGTGCCCGAGCAGGACAACCATCGGCGTCGAGTCCTGCATTGCGGTGTGCACCCCGATAGCTAGGTTTGAGGCGCCGACACCCCGAGTGGCCATCGCCACAGCGGGCACCCCGGTAAGCTTGGCGTCCGCTTCTGCCATAAACCCTGCGCCCGACTCGTGCCTGGTCGAGATTAGCGACAGCTCGGGATGACACTCTACGGCGTCGAGGACCTCGAGGAAGCTCTCGCCGGGTACGGCGTAGAAGCGCCTCACCCCGGCCCGGGCGAGAACCTCTACCGCTGCGTAACCCGCTTTGGTTGTCGAACGAGCAGTCATATGACCTCCCAACC
>Ga0126314_10001081_pt1 | contig 12856 bp, 16 predicted proteins | sample Plot105B_FD_92535 | JGI IMG/M metagenome (GOLD analysis project Ga0126314, IMG submission 92535) | Serpentine soil microbial communities from UC McLaughlin Reserve, CA, USA - Plot105B | ecosystem: Environmental > Terrestrial > Soil > Grasslands | place: USA: UC McLaughlin Reserve, Lake County...
AGTATCACTACTACGATGATGAGCACCACTGCGATGGTAAGCAGGTTGCTGTTACTCACTGTTTTACCTCCCTGGAGACCCATCCTGCACCAGTAAGAGCTGTCTCCTTAGAGGAGCCGCGAGAGCAACAGCAAGATCAGGAGTATCAAGACAATGACTACAAGTATCGGTATGAGCCCACCGCGCACGTTCTCACCTCCCTCGCCAGAGATCGTTTGCTAAGTGACGAACGGCAACACGAGTACGGCCAGAAGGATCACCGCCAGGACGACCATTAATAATGGCGAGACCCCTATCTATCCTCCCTCACCTCGCTCCCCGTCTCTCGGTCGCCGGCTAGCCGCAATATATACCTTTTGAGACCCCGGCGAAACAGGAAAGGTTACGAAAAAGCGGCGCCCCTCTCGGGACGCCGCTGGTAGAAGCTCTTCTGGAGAGCTTCTTACATCATCCCACCCATTCCGCCGGCGGGCATAGCGGGCGCCTCCTCCTCTGGCTCGGCCACGATCACATCCGTGGTCACGATCAGGCTGCCAATGGAGGCGGCGTTCTGCAGGGCGGAGCGCGAGACCATCGTCGGGTCGGTTATACCGGCCGAGACGAGGTCCTCGTACTGGCCCGTCAGGGCGTTGAAGCCAACGTTGCCACCCTCGGTGCGGACCTTGTCGACCACAATAGAGCCGTCGGCCCCAGCGTTCTGGGCGATCTGGCGGATAGGCTCCTCCAGCGCCCTGTGGATGATCCTAGCCCCCGTCCGCTCGTCAGTGTCGAGGGAGTCGCGCAGGTCGGCGACAGGCTGCTGGGCGTGCAAGAACGCGACACCACCGCCAGGCACGATGCCCTCCTCCAGGGCCGCGCGGGTCGCCGAAAGTGCGTCCTCGACGCGGTGCTTCTTCTCCTTGAGCTCTGTCTCGGTCGCCGCTCCGACTTTGATGACCGCCACGCCACCAGCGAGCTTGGCCAGCCGCTCCTGCAGCTTCTCGCGGTCGAAGTCTGAGTCGGTGGTCTCGATCTCGGAGCGGATCTGGTTGATGCGGCCGGTGATCCTGTCGGTCTCGCCGGCACCGTCGACTATGGTCGTATCGTCCTTGGTGATGACGACCTTGCGGGCGCGCCCGAGCTGGTTGAGCTGGGTGTTCTCAAGCTTGAGACCGAGCTCCTCAGTTATGACCTCGCCGCCTGTAAGGATGGCGATGTCCTCCAGCATCCTCTTGCGCCTGTCGCCAAAGCCCGGTGCCTTGACCGCAGCCGCGTCGAACGTACCGCGCAGCTTGTTGACGATCAACGTAGCCAGAGCCTCGCCCTCCGCGTCCTCCGCGATGATGAGCAGCGGCTTGTTGGACTGCATGACCTGGTTGAGGAGCGGCAGGACGTCCTGGACGTTGCCGATCTTCTGGTTGGCTATAAGGATGTAAGGATCGTCAAGCACCGCCTCCATCCGCTCCTGGTCGGTGACGAAGTAAGGCGAGAGATAGCCCTTGTCAAACTGCATCCCCTCGGTGAACTCAAGGTCCATACCAAACGTCTGCGATTCCTCGACGTTTACAACCCCGTCCTTGCCCACCTTGTCGATGGCCTCGGCTATGACCTCGCCAACCTCATTAGAACGCGCACTGATGGCCCCTACCCGCGAGATCTCTTCCTTGCCGCTGATCTCCGTTGACTGGGCCTTTATAGCCTCAACAGCCGCCTCAACAGCCTTCTCAACGCCGCTTCTCAAGATAACAGGGTTGGCCCCCGCAGCAACGTTCTTGAGGCCCTCGCGCACGATGATCTGGGCCAGAACGGTCGCCGTGGTCGTCCCGTCACCAGCAATGTCATTGGTCTTGGTGGCGACCTCCTTGACGAGCTGGGCCCCCTGGTTCTCGAAGATGTCCTCTAGCTCTATCTCACGGGCGATCGTTACACCGTCGTTGGTGATGGTAGGCGAACCGAACTTCTTGTCGAGCACCACGTACTGGCCCTTGGGACCGAGCGTGATCCTGACCGCGTCAGCGAGCTTGTTTACACCCGCTTCCAGAGCCCGACGTGCCTCGGTATTGAACCTTAGCTCTTTGTGCGCCACTATCTGCCTCCTTTGCTAAACTAGGACGCGATTTCAACTGCTTGGCACTCTCTCACTTAGAGTGCCAATGTACAGAGTATATGCCTGGCGGGGTTACAATTCAAACATGAGCATCTTCCATACCGACAGGATACCGAGCCTGAGCCGTCTGCCCAAGGAGTTAGGCCGAGAAGAACGTCCCTGCGGACGTTGCGGCGGGCGCACCGAGCACATCCTCTACAAGGTCCCGAAGAAGGTGGTGCTGCTCTACGTCAAGGAGCACTCAGAGAATCTGCACGCGACCTGCGTGGTGTGCGCGAAGAGCACGGTTCTCACCGGCGAGGAACGCGGGCGAGTACTCGCGTCGCTGCGCGACGAGTAGTACATAATTGGGTAGATCGTTTCTGGATTGAGGCGCGGAGCGTCTGGCGCAGTGGATTCCCGCTTTCGCGGGAATGACGGATGGTCATGCTGGGAGCGAGAGGGCAACAGCACGTTTCCGATTGGTCGGACCACCAAGGCCGTACACATCGCCGGCTCGTCCGCATCTGTTCCCCGAGCCTTCCTGATGCCTGTGAGCTGACGCCTGAGACCTTGGTTTCAGATGCTGCTGGCGTTCAGGCTCAAGTAGTCCGGGTAGACGATAGTGGCTGAGTGAGGAGCGGCGGCTCCGATCATGGCTGCGTTATCCGTACACAGCTCCGGAGGTGGGATGACGAGGTCTGTTCCTGTCTTCGCGCACCTTTCTTCAAGGGTACGGCGCAGGAGGGTGTTGGCGGCGACCCCACCTGCCACGACGACCGCGGGCGCATCGTGGAGATCCACGGCCCGAAGGAGCTTGCGGGAGAGGGCCTCAACGACGGCGGCTTCGTAACCGGCGGCCAGATGCGGCAACTCCTCGCGGAGTTGCTCTCGGTCCATGGCCTTTATCTTGTACAGCAAGCTCGTCTTGAGGCCGGAGAAACTAAAGTCGAGGTTGTCTTTGCCTTTCAGGCCGACGGGGAAGTCGTAGCGTTCACGATCTCCGGAGCGGGCGGCTCCGGAGATCGCGGGCCCGCCTGGGAAACCGAGGTCCAGCATCCTGGCGCCCTTGTCCAGGGCTTCGCCGGCGGCGTCATCGAGCGTCTCGCCGAGGAGGCGCATCTTGCGGTCCCGGTCCACGGAGTAGAGGGCCGTATGCCCGCCGGAGGCGATCAGGGCGACGAACGGGGGCTCTAGGTCGGGGTCCGCAAGGTAGGCTGCGGCGACGTGACCCTCCAAATGGTTCACCGGGACGAGCGGGAGTGCGCGGGCGTAGGCCAGTCCCTTCGCCGCGGCGACCCCGACGAGGAGCGCCCCGATCAAACCCGGCCGCACCGTAACGGCGACACTGCTTACGTCGTCGAGGGAGATGCCGGCCTCGGACAGCGACCGCTCCACGACCCCGTCGAGCCGCTCGAGGTGGGCGCGGGAGGCGACCTCGGGGACAACCCCACCGTAGCGGGCGTGCTCTGTCTGCGTGTGTACGACGTTCGAGAGGGCGCGCCGGCCGTCGGGTTCTACGACCGCGGAGCAGGTGTCGTCGCAGGAGGTCTCTATCGCTAGGAGCACGCTCTGTTTATAACATTCCGGCGAATCGGAGGAACCGACGGTCGCCGCCAACCGGGCTGATAAGCAGACCGGATATACTCGACGCATGCGGACGTTCTCGCTCCTTTTCGCCTTTATAGCGCTGGTGATGTTGGCGGTGTTTCTCATCTACGTGTTCAGGGGGCCTGTCGACCCCCTGATCGCGGGCTTCATCTTTGTCTCTTTCCTGGCTTGCCTCGTACCCGCGCTGTTGCTGCTGAGGCCTTTCGAGCCCCCGGAGGAGCTCCGGCGCCGCAGGGAGGAAGCCCGCAGGGAACGCGAGGAGCGACGGCGTTCTAGTGATGAATCTCGTCGAAATTCAGGCTCATGAGCAAAGCGTCCTCGTCTCCGTAGTAGCGGGGCCGGCGTCCTGTCTCCTTGAAGCCGAGCGACTCGTAGAGTGCCAGGGCCGCCGCGTTGGTCGGGCGTACCTCCAGGTGGACGTGTCCGGCGTTGGGATAAGCGGCGAGCGCGGCGCCGATCAGGGCCCTGGCGTGTCCGCGCCTGCGGTACTCGGGCTTTACGGCGATGGTGGTGATGTGCAGCTCGCCTAAGACGTGGCGGACCCCGATGTGGCCGAAGACCTCGCCTCGGTCTTCGATCACCAGGTAGAGGGCGTAGGGACTCTCGAGCTCTCCGCGCCAGACCGCCGTGCTCCAGGGACGGGGTAGGGACAATGCGTCTATCTCCATGACGGACGGGAGATCCCTGGTCTCCATCCGGCGCAGGTGCGGTCCGGCCTCGCTCAAGGACGGCTCCAGGGATTGAGGTCGCGACGGACCTCGGCATCGGGTTCGCGGATGTAGATGGGGACGAGCTCTTCGGGGCTCACGGGGGTGAGATCGGCAGAGATGACGTGCCCCCCTGCCGAGACCCTGTGGAGCGGGGAGCCGTCGGGCGGTATGCGCCCAAGTCTGGAGAGATCCTCACGGTAGCGCACGGCACCGTCGCCGACCACGAACGGTCCTCCCTCCACCGACAGCTCCTCAGGCCTGACGCAGTAGGTGCCCGTCGTGGGTCCAGCCTCCGAAAACCTGCGGGCGAAGACCTGCCCCCTCCTGGCATCGAGTACGGCGAGCGCGTCCCCCGAACATGAGAGCGCGGGAGCGGCGAGGGCGGCGAGGGTCGAGTTCTTCGACAGGGAGATGCCTGTGCCCGCAGAGAGAGCGCGGGCCGTAGCGGCCGCTATGCGGATGCCCGTAAAGGTACCCGGTCCCACCCCGGCGAGCACACGCTCCACGGAGCCGAGATCCTCCCCCGCGAGGTAGAGTGCAGCGTGAATAGCGGGGAGCAATGTATCCGAGGCACCGCGGGCGGTGACGGAGACCTCGGCGAGCACCTCGCGGCCGTTCTCGCGGGCGAGGGCCACGGTGGTCACGGGGGTCGAGGCGTCGAGGGCCAGGATCAGCAAGACGTCAGACGCTCCGCGGCCGGCCCTTTGAGGCTGATGCGCCGCGTAGTCGGGGTCTCGTGGTAGATGTGGACGATCGAGGGGTTCTCGATAACGCCGAGTGTGGGATCTGCCCACTCGATAAACGTCACGGCATCAGGTTCTATGTAGTCGTCGAGCTCGAGTACGTCGCGGGCTTCGATCCCCTCCAGGCGGTAGAGGTCCATGTGGTTGACGGTCACCCGTCGCCCGTCCTTGAGTCCCTCATAGCCGCGCGCGAGCTGGTAGGTCGGGCTCGTCACCCTATCCGTGACACCAAGAGATCTGGCCGCAGCCCGCACGAAGGTGGTCTTGCCGGCGCCGACCTCACCGGAGAGCACTACGACGTCACCGGGCCCGATCACCCGCGCTACCTTGGATGCCAGCTCCTCGAGCATAGCCTCTTTCAGGCCTTCGAGCTCCACGGGACCCCTGGGACTCTACCAGAGCCCTGGCTGGACTGGTTCCCGCTCGGCGTCGGGGGAGCGGGTGACGTTCAGGGTCTCGTAGGTGGAGGGCCGCTCTGCCTCGAGTAGCTCGGGCAGGCGGGAGAAGTCCGAGACCAAGAGCGCCCGGTCCGCGGGGATGTAGAGGGCGCGCTGCAGGGAGAGCGTCGGAAAGACGTAGCGGCCGTCGAGCGGGATCGCACGCCCCCTGATGCGCGAGACGGACTCTTTCCTCCCTGTGAGTACGCGGCTGGGCAGATCGCCGAGGGCCACGACGACCTTGGGGTCGACGGCAGCGAGCTGGGAGACGAGGTAAGGCCGGCAGGAGCTCACCTCAGAGGGCTTCGGCGGCCGTGGCGGAGAGCCCGGCGGACGGCACTTGACCAGCGTGGTCAGGTAGACCTTCTCGCGCCCGAGGTCGAGGGACTCGAGCAGACGGTCGAGGAGAATCCCCGAGGCTCCTCTAAAGGGTTTGCCCTCCTGGTCCTCGTTGAAGCCGGGTGCCTCGCCGACTATGAATAGCCCAGCATTCAGCGGCCCCTCGCCGAAGATGACCTGTGTCCTGGAGTGGCACAGCCCGCACTTCGTACAGCGCAAAGCTTCCTTCTGGGCCTCCGCGAAGTCCAAGCGCCTAGAACTCCTCGCTCTCCGGAAGTACGGCACCAAGGATGACGTAGATGATGAGCACAGGCACCAGGCTGATACCGGGGATCACGATCGCGAGCACCGCCGTTAGCAGGCGGACCAGGTTCGAATTCCACCCGTAAGTGTGGGCAACACCGCCGCAGACGCCTAGCAGCCAGCGATCCCTCTTCGCTCTCTTGATATTCAAGATCTCAAACCTCCCCGGCCCCAGCGAGGCCACTACGCTCTCTGCGCGATTCTACACGACCGCCACCAGGGTCTTCTACAGGAAGGTACTGGCAGCGAGTCGCGTGAGCACGCTCTTCTCGACCGACCCGCGGGCCACGAGAAGCCTGAGATAACTCGCCGCGGACCCGACGTCGGCATCGGGCGCCGAGGAGAGTACTCCCTTCAGCCTTGCATAGTCAGGGTCTGGGTATGGGCCCAGTTCGCGGCTAACGCGCAGAAACCAGGTGCAGAGTTCCTCGTGGCGCCGCAGGTGCTCAGGCTTGAGGCGCGGGCCCTGGGCGGCGAGGCGGTCGGCCCAGCTCAGGACGGCGAGCTCCTCGCCGAAGGGCCCGGCGGCCCTGGCCAGCCTCTCCGGTGGGTAGTCGGTGCGGGGATTACCCATAAAGCCTATCTTCAGATGCAACGCGGTCAGGGTCGATGCCAGATCTGTCTCCCCGGCCGATAGGCCGAGCCTGCGGCCGATGCGCCGGACCATCCCCGCACCGAGAGAATCGTGGGAGACGAAGATGACCCTACCTTCGAACTCGCCGCGGGTGACGGGCTTGGCCACGTCGTGCAGCAGTGCGGCGAGGCGCAGGCCTAGTACGTGGTCTTCCCCCACACGGGCGCCCAACCTGCCCTCCTGTAGCTCGCACTCGACGCCGCGGACGACCTCGAGGACGTGATCCAGGGTATTCAGGTGGTGGTACGGGCTTCCTTGCAGTTCACGGGCGAGGGAGAGCTCGGGGACAGCGTCGATGAGCCCGGCGGCATCCAGCGGGGGTTCGAGGGCCGCGCGGAGGTCCAAGGGTTTAGCGTCGGCGGCGTGCTTTCTTGCGGCTCGTATTGGGGTTGGGACGCCCCTTTAGCGAAGAGGAGTCGGACTCCTGGTCGCCATCGGCCTGCTTTCCCTGCTTCTTCTGTTTACGGGCCTCAGCCATGCGCCTGTTTCTATTGCGATCAACGAGCGCGTAGACGAATGTGAAGATGAAGAAGAATATGATGGCGTTAATGAACAGGCTGATGATCTGACCCCGGCTGTTCATGTTGAAGCTGCTGTCGGGGAACGCCACGCTCAGGAGGTAGAGCAGGCCGAGGTAGATTGCTATGACTACCGCCGACCTCCGGGCGGCTGTCTTCCAGTTAAGGTCCTCGAACATCTTCGTAGCTCCTCTCGACGCGGCGGGGGTTTATCCCCGTGGTGATCTCGTAGTTTATCGTGCCTGCGCGTGAGCCGAGCTCTTCAGCGCCAATACGCTCCTCGCCCTGCCCGCCGAGCAGCACGACCTCGTCCCCGACCTCGACATCTTCGTCCACCCCGAAGACGCAGGCATCCATCGTGACCCGCCCCAAGAGCGGACGTCTCTGGCCCCGGATCAGGGCCTCCGCCCTCCCCGAGAGGGCCCGCGGATATCCCTCCGCGTACCCGACGGGCACGGTCGCCGCGAACATCAGCGCCCCTACCCTGTATGTGAGCCCGTAGGACACCCCGTCCCCCTTGTGGAGTCGCCGCACGCCGGCGACGTAGCTCTTGAGAGCCATCGCGGGCCGTAGGCCCTCCGCCGCCGGGTCTCCCTCGTCGCCCGCAGGGTGCAGACCGTAGAGCGCCACTCCGGGACGGATGCAAGCGTAGTGCGACCTGGGGTGCCAGAGGGTCGCCGCAGAGTTTGCGGCGTGCACCAGGATGCCGCCGAAAGGTTGTGCAGCGAGGACGGACTCGAAGCGTTCGATCTGGCGCTTCGTCGCCCCCTCGTCGGAGTCGGCCGAGGCGAAATGTGTGTAGACGCCGGCGAGCCTCGGGCCAAGTATCCTCCGCACCTCCCCCACCTCCGAGGGCTCGACGCCCCAGCGGTTCATCCCCGTGTTCACCTTCAGGTGCACCTCGAGCCCCTGGTGGGCCGCGATGCGCCTGGCGCTCAGGATGGAGTGTGCTGTAACGGCCAGGCGATGCGCTTCGGCTAGAGGTAGCCTGTCAGGCAGGAGGTCGGTGAAGACCAGGATCGGCAATTCGAGACCCGCGCGTCGCAGCTCCGCCCCCTCCTCGACGGTGACGACGGCGAGAGAGTCTGCCCCGGCCTCGAAACAGGCGCGGGCCACCTCCACGGAGCCGTGGCCGTACGCGTCCGCCTTGACGACGGCGATCAGGCGGGAGTTCGGAGCCCTGCGTCTGAGGGTGCCTACGTTGTGGCGCACGGCACTAAGGTCCACCTCAGCCCAGGTACGGCTCGGGATCCTGACTCCGGCGGCCGTGCTACTCACGGTCGTTCTTACCGGTGGGGGTTCAGTACGTGGAGGGTCAGGATATCCATGCGGGTGATCACACTGCGGAGGATATCGTCTTCGACGACGGGTAGGATCTTGACTCTCTTCTCGGCCATGATGGTGGAGGCCTCGGCCAATGAGGCGTCGGGGGAGATCGTGATCAGCTCCCTCGTCATCACCTCATCGACGGTAACGCCGGCGCTCTTGAGCGCTTCTTTGCGGTACTCATCCCAGCTTCCCAGTGGGATGAGGCCGCCGAGGATATCGAGGAAGCCTGGCGCTTTGATCTCCGCGTCGCGGAATATCAGGTCTCCCTCCGTGACTATGCCGACAAGTCTCCCTCCCTCAACGACAGGAGCGCCCGAGATACTTGACTCGGCGAAGAGCTTGATCGCACTCTCCACCGTCTCGTCAGGTCCTAGTGTTGGCCACTCCTCGTGCGCGATGTCGGCCACCCTCAATTCCCTGATGTCCTGCTGTTCCATGTTACACCCCACTAGCCGTCGTTACCGCTATTGTAAACGGCCTGGGGAGCATCCGCTCAAGGCTTCCACTCCCTGCTTACGGCTGTTATCCCGACGGCCCGAAGGGTGTCGAGGTCGAATTCGATGAGCACGCCGTTGAGCACAACCGGACCGTGGGTGGCGACCGAGATCCCACGCCGATCACCCATGAACAAAGCGAGAAAGTCATCCCGCTCGAAGCCGATGATGCTCTCCGTGCAGCCGGTCATGCCCACGTCACTCACGTATGCAGTCCCGCCAGGCAGAATCGAAAGATCCGCCGTGGGCACATGCGTATGGGTCCCGAGTATGGCATGCGCCCTTCCGTCGAGATAGTAGCCGAGCGACTGCTTCTCGCTCGTGGCCTCGGCGTGGGAGTCGACGAGCACGAGGTCGGCGCCGCGCACCGTCAACTCCTCGACGGCCGCGTCGGCAGCATCGAAGGGTGATGCATTCGTCCTGTCGACAAACAAGCGCCCGAGCACGTTGGTGACGCCCACGGTTACACCGCCAGCCTCGAAGATCCCCAGGCCGAGCCCCGGATCTTTTTCATCGAAGTTGGCGGGCCGCACCACCCTGTCCTCTTCTCGGAGGAACTTTGTGTATCCATCGGCGTCGAAGGCGTGGTCTCCAAGGGTGAGGAAGTCGGCTACGGAGAGCAGGGCGGAGCCACTCTGGCGGGTGATCCCACGCCCCGTCAAGGCCGAGTTCTCGGCGTTGGCGACGACGGCATCAGGCTCCAGCTCTTCGCGTAATCGCGGTACGAGATCCAGGACCGCCGAGCATCCTGCGGGCCCGACGATGTCCCCGATGAAGAGAAGCCTGAAGGTCAGAGCAGCTCTCCTACGGCCTGGGGTAGATAGTCGAGCAGGTCGGTCGCGATGAAGCTCTCCGCGGGCCAGCCGGTATGCTCGAGCGACAGCTCCGCGGCGCGTCCGTGCGCCCAGGCGCCGGCCCTGGCCGCCTCGTAGGTGTCCATCCCGCGCGAGAGGAGGGCCCCGATCACACCGGACAACACATCCCCTGTCCCCGCCGTGGCGAGCGCGACGTTCCCGGTGGAGTTGACGGCGACTCTTTCGCCTTCGATGACGAGCGTGTCAGAACCCTTGAGCAAGACGCAGCAACGGTGTTGTTCGGCCGCATTGCGAGCGGAGTCGAGCCTGCGGGCCGACACCTCTTTCGCCCCAGATCCGAGCAGACGCCCCAACTCCCCGGCGTGGGGCGTTACTACGGTCGGGCTCTCCCTCAGGGCGAGGACATTCGTGCCTGCAAGGTTCGTGATGGCGTCGGCGTCGAGCAACACGGGCAGCTCGACCTCGCGCAGGATGCCTTCGACGAGGCGTCTGCCCTCATCTCCGGTCCCCGTCCCCGGTCCCATCACGAGCGCAGAGGCTCTCCCCACGTGCTCCAGGATATCCTCCAATCCACCTGACCCCATGTAGCCTTCCTCGTCTTCCGCAACGCCGTAGACGAGCGCCTCGGTGAGCTCGAGGTCCACGGTGGACGCGGCACCCTCGGAGGTGGCGAGGAAGACTATGCCGCATCCCGCTCTTTGCGCGCCCTGGACGACCATGATAGGGGCTCCGGTCGTGCCGCGGGAGCCGGCGACGACCAGCAGGGCACCGGCCGAATACTTGTGGGCTGGTTCGGCTGTGCGTGGGACCTTCCCCCGTAGAGAGGCCGCGTCGGTCCAGACGAGAGAGGGGTCGACGTCTGCCTTGGGTGGGATACCTATATCCACGGCGACGACCTCGCCGGCGTGCTCGCGGCCGGGGGAGATCACACACCCAACCTTTATCGCGTGGGCGCAGACCGTAAGATCGGCGGACACGCCAACACCCTGAACCTCACCCTTTGCCCCATCTACACCGGAGGGCACGTCGACGGCGAGTACGGGGGCCTCCGCAGAGTTCATCTGCTCGATGATGCCGGCCTCTTTCTCGCGCACCTCTCCCGAGAACCCCGTCCCGAGCAGGGCGTCGACGATCAGATCGGCCGACCCGAGCTCTGCGTCGAGATCTACTCGTGCGACAAACCGCACCTGTAGGTTACGCAGTACCTCCAGGTTGGTCGCGGGGTCCCCCTCGTACTCGCTCTTCGTCGCCAGGACCGCGACCTCGACGCCGGAGCGGTGTAGCTCGCGGGCGATGACGAAGCCGTCGCCACCGTTGTTGCCGCCGCCGCATACGACTAGCGCCTGTCCAGGGGAGTACCGCTCCAGGGCGATACGGGCCATGGCAACCCCGGCGCGTTCCATCAGCACGCCGCCGGGGATGCCGAGATCCTGCGCGTGGGCGTCTACGCGGGACATCTCCGCTGCGGTGTAGAGCTTCACCCCGAGATCCGCTCTCGGCGCACGACGCAGACGGCGACTGCGGAGAGCTCGGAGTGGGTTATGGAGACGTAGAGATCTTCCTCGCGAACCCCGACCGCGTCGGCGAACGTCTTGATCTTGCCGGATATACGGACCGTTGGGGCGTTTCGGGGCATCCGCACGACCTCGACGCCGTTCCATTGGATCAGGCCGCACCCCAAAGCCTTGGTTACGGCCTCTTTGGCGGCCCAGCGTCCGGCGTAGTGGCGCTCGGCGAAGCGATACTTCTCGCAGTACGCTATCTCGGCCTCGGTAAACAGGCGCAGGCGTATCTTCGGGGTGCGCTCCAGGGCAAACTGCATCCGCTCGACGTCGACGACGTCAACCCCGATCCCCGGTACGACGAAACCTTCCACGGGGCGTATGTTACGGCAGATTCAGCCCCGGCAAAAGGGCTATAGTATGAGCATGGATACGGCCACAGACGCTGTTATCATCGGCAACCCGAATTCGGGACGCGCGGGAGATGAGGGTTATCTCGAGCGTTTCGCGAAGATACTGCGCTCGGGGGGCCTGACAGTGGAGATACTCAACACCGAGCACCCCAACCACGCCACCGAGCTTGCTTCGCTTGCAGGGGAACGTCTGGTCGTGGCCGCGGGGGGCGACGGCACGGTCAACGAGGTATTGAACGGGCTCTCAAAGGAGGCCACGCTGGGCGTACTGCCGCTCGGCACGGCGAACGTGCTGGCGCGGGAGTTCGGGCTGCCGCTCGATCCGGCCGAGGCCTGCCAGCGCATACTGAAGGCCGAACGCTCCAGGGTGGACTTCGGCGTCGCCACAAATGATGAGGGAGCCGAGCGCCGCTTCGCCTGTATGGCCGGGATAGGCTTCGACGCGAAAGTGATTGGCGCCGTGACGCCGCGACTGAAGCGCTACCTGCGGAGGTTGGCCTTCCAGCTAACGGCGTTCCAGGTGCTCTTCGGGAACAGGTTTCCCACGCTGGAGATAAGCGACGGCGATGAGGTCCACACCGCGAGGTTCGCCATAGTAGCCAACGGTCAGTACTACGGCGGCGACTACAGGGTGTCGGGGCCTGGCCTGCTGACCAGCGGCGAGTTCGAGACCATCCTGGTCGAGCGCGTGATCGATCTGCTGAGGCCGGACGTCTTCGCCGGGATCATGGCGAGAAGGCCCCTCAACCGTGCGATGACTTCTTTTACCTCGACGGAGGTCCACGCCCGGGCCCCCGGCGCAGAGGTGCCCGTACAACTCGACGGTGAGCTCTGGGGCGAACTACCCATGTCCTTCCGCATCGAACCAGCCGCCCTGAATGTCGTGCGTTAGCTTGTCAGCACTCAGCAAACAAAGTGCTGACCTGCGCGGTTTCCGGAAGGG
>Ga0126314_10001082_pt1 | contig 12855 bp, 5 predicted proteins | sample Plot105B_FD_92535 | JGI IMG/M metagenome (GOLD analysis project Ga0126314, IMG submission 92535) | Serpentine soil microbial communities from UC McLaughlin Reserve, CA, USA - Plot105B | ecosystem: Environmental > Terrestrial > Soil > Grasslands | place: USA: UC McLaughlin Reserve, Lake County...
AGGGGGGGGCTGTGGAAGAAAAACCGAAGACACTTAGAGAGCTCCGCAAAGAACTGTTTAATGTAAACAGGAAGGAGGAAGCCGGGCCTGAAAAAGAACAGGAAACGGCTCTAGCCGATAGAGCGCTTTTGCAGACCAAACCGGACATGAGTACCTATAGCGTCAATGCTGCAGGTGAGCTGCACAATGCCCAACCTGCTGTACAGGCTAAAACGGAGGAGCAAATTCAGGCAAAAGAAAAAGAAGAGCAGCAGGAAGAATTTGCAGGTAATGTAACTGAGCATGATTTGCAGTGTAGAATATCGACTTCGCCTCAGTTCGGTGAGACGGTTTCGCGCATGGAAGATCCTAATGATGATGCGATGGCCAATGCTGTTGGTTTTGATGAGGTGAAGGATGCCCCTGAACTGGACACCGTACAAAGGAAGGAAGAGGACCAAATATCGGAAACTGACCGCGGTCCGCCGGTCGGACTGACTTCCAGCAGTGACAGCATCCAGTGTTCCTGGTTTGATGACGCCTGGTCTACCGTAACTGACTTCGTTGCGGAATCTTTGGCTGAAGGCAAACGCATGCTGCTCAGTGAGGCAAGAGACTTCGTCATGGCTATTCCGGGCTACCGGGCCTTAAGGGTGGTTTTGGGTGAAGATCCGATTACCGGTGAAGGAATTGAAAGAAATGGCCATACGTTTATTGAGGCTGCCTTTGACATTATGCCCGGCGGGCGCTTGGTGCACGAAAAACTGAGTGAACTGGGTGCGCTTGACAGTGCTGCTGCCTGGATTGATCAGCAGATCGTCTCGGTAGAATCGCTGGTTGATGCGGTGCTGAGCCGTGTTGGTCAGTTTATTGAAAGCATTACTCTGGAACGGCTTGCTTCTCCGAGAGCGCTGTTTGAGGAGGCTGGTAACATCATCCACAGTACCGTTCAAAGGATTATCGATTTTGCAGTTACTGCTGCCAGGGAGCTGCTGGAAACAGTCAAACGCTTCCTGATTGAGCAAATTGTGACGTTCGTTCGTGAGCAGACTCCCGCTTATCCGCTTTTACGGGTCATCCTGGGCAAGGACCCGGTGACGGATGAGGAAGTGGTCAGAAACGGCACCAATATATTAGATGCGCTGCTGGAATTGGGTGGTGAAGAGGGAGTTGAACAGCGTAAACAGATGCAGGAAACCGGAACCTTCCAAAAGGTCGCCGCCTGGATTGATGAAGGAATCCTGGTTTTCGAAGGTGCTTACGATGAGCTCAAGGCCAGCTTCCTGGCGATCTGGGATACGGTCAGCATAGAAATGCTAATGCATCCTATCGATACGTTTCATCAGATTTATGCGCAATTTATAGCTCCGGTACAACGGATTCTCGATTTTGTGGTAAGGGCCGCCGCAGCTATCCTGACCTTTATTAAAGAAGTGCTGATGCGACGTCTTTCGGCCTGGGCAAGGACGGTGCGTGGCTATCATTTAATGACAGTGATCGTCGGAAAGGATCCGTTTACTGACGAGCTCGTTCCGTTTAGCATGGAAAACGTCATTCGTGGTTTCATCAGCCTGATGGATGGCGGGGATGCGCAGTTTGACCAGCTCAAGGAATCGGGGGCGATTGAACGGACAACAGCAAGGATCACTGCTGCGGTCGAACGTCTGAACATGACGCCGGCCTATATCATCCAGTTGTTTATCGATTTGTGGAATTCCTTTAGCCTGAACGATCTGGCTGATCCGCTTGCGGCATTTCAGCGCATTATTGATCGTTTTGGGGAGCCCATTGGCAGATTGATTGCCTTTGTAGTCGAGATTGTCCGGATCGTAATCGAGGTGATCCTCCAGGTCATGAATTTCCCTTCTGCCCTTATCGCTAATATCATCGCGAAAGCGATGCAGGCTTTTGAGATGATCAAGGCCGATCCGGTTGGATTCCTGAAAAATTTGCTGCGGGCCATCAAGAAAGGCTTTATGCAATTCTTTGATAATATTGTGCAGCACCTGCTGCGTGGCTTGGTAGGCTGGCTGACGAGCGAACTCAAAAATGCAGGTGTACCGGAACTCAATGATCTCTCCCTGCGGGGTGTGATTGGCTGGGTGCTCCAGGTGCTGGATATTACCATGGAAAAAATATGGGAGAAACTCGCTGCGCATCCAAGGATCGGCCCTGAGCGTGTGGCCAGGATTCGAAGTATGATCAATACGCTCGAAGGAATCTGGACCTTCATCAAAGATGTTCAGGAGCGCGGTATGGCCGCCATCTGGGATAAAATCCAGGAGCAGCTGAGTAATTTATGGGAAACCATATTGAGCGCAGTAAAAAACTGGATCATGGAGCAGATCATCAATAAAATGGTCACAAAATTATTGTCTATGCTGGACCCAACTGGTATTATGGCGGTCGTCAACAGCGCAATTGCCCTCTACAGCGCCATCCAATCATTTATCAAATACCTGAGGGAGATGCTCGAGATCGTGAATAGTTTTGTAGAAGGAGTGGCAGATATCGCTAGCGGAAACATTACAACTGCAGCCAATTATCTGGAACAGACCATGGCGCGGGCAGTACCGATTGTGATCGGATTTTTGGCCAACCAGGTTGGTCTGAGTGGCATAGGACACCGTGCTGGTTTAATGATCGGGCAGGCGAGAGAGATGGTCGACGAGGCGCTGACCTGGCTGGTTAACAAGGCGGTGGACACAGGTTTTGCAATCTTCGACAGGCTGATGACGATGGGAAGAAGTGCGGCCGGTGCAGTTATGGGGTGGCTTGGATTGCGAAAGACCTTCACTTCTGATGCCGGTGCTGATCACGTGATGCATTTCCAGGGTAGTGGTCCGAATGCGGAATTAATTATTGAGAGCACACCTATGCGTGTGGAGGTATTTTTAAGTACGGCGCAAACTACCATCAATGCGGATACATCGCTAACACCAGAAGTGAAACAGACCAAACTGAGCAAAATACCGCTGGCCAGACAGAAGATAACAGCAATACGTGCGCTGACCAATCCGCCAAATGCGGCTACGGCGGCCCCTGTGCCGAATCAGGAGCAGCAAGTTACTGCATTGGTGAATGAACTGTCTGATCTGATCAAAGTGATCGATGTGAGTGGAAATGCCCAGGTGGTGCCGCCTGCAACTTTTACTCCCGGATTTAATTCGGCGAAGTCTCATGTGGCAGAAGCGAAGTATGTATATAAGGATTCAACCGGACGGAAAAATCACCAGGCCGGGCAGGCGGCGAGTGCATATCGCGGCAATCTTTCTGGTGCCCTTGATCTGATCAAAACACTTGAATTGAGAAGTGTTTGGGTGGCTTTCCATGTGATCAACGAGCATCTTGGCGGCAAGGCTGTGGATTCAAATCTTGTACCTACGCCGAGGTACATCAATGGCGAGTATAACCGGGCCTTCGAAGAACCTCTCAAAACCCATTATCAGCAGGGCAAGCCGGTATGGATGACCGCTGTCGCCAGTTACAGGAGTGACAAGCCTGACTTCCTGAGTAACTTTGAAGCCAGCGGTGGAGGTATGAAATTTGAGGAAGGTACATGGGTTGAGGATCCTGCGATGCAGGTGCCAAGTTTCAGCAGGGGAATTGATCTTCCTCCGGTGGAGCGAATTGCCATCAATCAGCTTCCGCCTAATCCGGCAGACTGGTATCTGATTGTGAATCTCACGCCACTGCAGACGCCGGTGCTGACCATTGCTAAGGAAAAAGGCGGGGGCGCAATAAATAGTAAACAGGGTCTGAAAGATCTGATTGATCTTCATGCGCCTTCTTATGGCTATACGGGTAGTTATGTTTCCAATATGAAGGGGCAGGTAGATAGTGCTAATTTGGATTTTTAACGTAAAGATATGAAAGCAGGTGATTCCATAAATCAGTTAAAGCAGCGTCTGGAAACAGATCCTGATGTAGTTTTATTAGACTTTAGTTGTTTTCCCGCAGCTAAGGACGAGGAGATTCTTGCCTTGGAAAAGTCTTTTTCTCAGGAATTTCCTGCCGTGTTAAAAGAACTTTACAAATTTAGCAACGGTTTGCAGGTTAGGTGGAATTATAAGTCGACCGATTTACCTTATCAGTCAGATATCGAAAAGTCACGAAAGCCGTTTCCATGGTTGTGGCCTGCAGAACACTACTGGCAACTGGATGGCGTAATCAATATACTGCCCTTAGAAGAAGTTTTTGACAGGGACTATAAGGATTTCATGTGGTTTGATTTCGAAAAGGATTATAAGGCCAGATGGAATGGAATTGAGATGAATATGCAGGCATTCAAAAAGAATCTCCGGCCTTTTGATGTTTATGACAAATATTACACCGTAGCCATATATCCTGATCAGCAGTACCCCGTACTTCTCGGTGAAGATCACAATGCTGATTTTTTGAATTATTTGCCCCTGAACTTTTCAGCCTATTTTGAGTTTTTGCTGGACAGCCGTGGAGCAGTGAATGAAAGAGTAGATTTTTTTAATCGTAAAAAGGAATAAACCTTAATCTATGAAAGCAACAGTTAACCGTATCCGTCGCCGCAAGAAAGCAGCATCCGACGGTTTATTTTTCAAAAAAGAAAGTCAGGAACCCGGATTCTTTGCGGAAACTGGTCCCCAGCCGTTTTTCCAGTCCGCATCCCGTGGGATTCAACCCAAATGCGAGGAGTGCAAAGACGAGAAGAAATCAAAAGGATTTGCCAGCCTGGTTAGCGAGGAGGTTGCCGAAGCCGAGGTACCGATGGAGAATGTCGTCGAAGCCGGTGGAACTAAAAGTCCCGAAAAACCCGCAGAGCAGCCATGTACTGCCGGATCGGTAGACCTGACTGCTGAAACAACCGCTGATTATGGAAAAGAAGCTGGCGTACTGATCAACGAAAAGAAGATCAAGAGCAAAAACTGTCCGGAATGTGAAGATGAGTGTGTAGATGGTAGTGGCACTTTGTCGGTAAAATACAATGTGGCCACCTCAGTAGCGCTGCCTTCTGTTCCGGGAGATTTGACCCCATGTCAGCAGACGCGGGTAAAAACGGCAATCGAAGGCCCGCTTTCATTGCATGAACAAAAACATGTCAGTGCGTTCAAAAAATTCGGCGGCACGGCTTTGCTGCCAATAAAATATCATGGCTGCAATACTGGTTATGATTCTTATCTTGAGGGACTTGCACAATCGGAATATGATCGCCGCAAGACATCGGCAGATGCAAAAAGTGCTGCCCTTGATCCCTTTAGTATACCTGTCGATTTATGCTGTAAAGAACCAGAACCTGCAAAAAAGTAATATCTTTAATCAACAAATCCGAAACACCCACGTGCGCTATACGATCCATAAAAATATCAAAGCTACCGGCGATCCGAAAAGACAGTCGACGACAGATCAGGCGCTTAATGACCTGAGATCCGTCATAACGAACAGGATCAAAGCTTACGCCGGCCAGAAGCACTTCGATTTCAACGAAGGGACAAAGGAGATTGTTAAGGAAAAAATGGATTCCCGGACACTTCATGAAGATCTGCCCTCGCTGAGCCCTGAAGAATGGGCAGTGCTGATCGTGGCCCTGGCACCTCATGTTCAACCAAATTTCTTTGAATCAATCATCATAGCGCATATGCCTAATGTCGGTGATTTTCCGGAATTCGGCGGAGTTAAAGCCACTAACCACAGGGGAATGCTGCCTACCGGAGAGACTGTGCAATTTATCATCGCTGGGATGGAAATCGCTGAGCGGTTGGCTGTTCAACAACTTTTTCGCGAGGAACATTTCTTTTTTAAACTTGGTATCCTATGGCTTGAGCCGGTTAAAGAGGGTGAGCCTGTAATGAGCGGCAGGATCATCCTTACTCAGGAATGGGTCGATAAAATTCTGCTGGGTATTGCCGCTGCACCAAGATTTGGCCTAGATTTTCCTGCAAAGCGCGTAGAGACCACTATGTTGTGGGAAGACGTTGTCCTGCATCCCCGCACGCTTCAGCAGATTCAGGATATCAGCACCTGGCTGGAGTTTTACCCCAGGTTAATGGAAGATGAAAACCTGCAAAGAAAAATAAAACCAGGTTACCGCGTACTCTTCTACGGTCCGCCTGGAACAGGGAAGACGCTTACCGCCGCGCTGCTCGGTAAACAGTTTGGGAAAGAAGTATACCGGATTGACCTCTCCCAGATCGTGAGTAAATTCATTGGCGAGACAGAAAAGAACCTTGAAGGTGTTTTTAAAAAAGCGGAAAGTAAGAACTGGATACTCTTTTTTGATGAAGCGGATGCCCTTTTCGGTAAGCGTACAAACGTTCAAAGTGCCCACGACAAATATGCCAATCAAGAGGTCAGCTATTTATTACAGCGGGTGGAGGACTATTCGGGACTGCTCATCCTGGCATCCAATTTTAAGAACAATCTGGACGAGGCATTTATTCGGCGATTTCATGCCGTGGTGCACTTTCCTATGCCAAGCGCTTCCGAGCGCCGGTCCCTTTGGGAAAAGTCGATGCCTTCCCTTCTCAAACCGGATACATCTGTTGATCTGGAGGACCTGGCTTCAAAATATGAACTCAGTGGCGCATCCATTTTAAACGCCGTGCACTTTGCGATGCTGAAATGCTATGCTAAAAATGAAGAAAGCCTGAGCCAGAAAGACCTCACCGAAGGCATCAGGCAGGAATTTCTTAAAGATGAGAAATCAATTTAGGTGCAATCAGCTCTTTTGTGCGTCACCTTTGTCAAACAAAGTAAATAACTTGAGTACAGTGGGTACTCCCGCTCCGAGCGCTGCGGCATAGGTCAGTATTTTTGAATACGTTTCCTGCTGGGAGGCAAACAGGAATCCAAGAATAGCGATGATTATCAGTTGCAGCGGACCCTTTAATGAACTCCAGTTGCCGTTGTCCTTAATCTCATTCCTGATCTTCATCGCTTCGGAAGTTCCGATCGCCGTTAAAATGAAGTCCTGAAAACCCCTGTTGAACAATTTGAGCCTGCCATCATCCTGTATGATCGCCCCCTTGCTAATCAGCATACTCAAGTTATACTCGTCAAATGAATTTACGAGGCCCTCTTCAGCAAGATCATATAAGATAAATTTTTCCTCCCTGGTCAGTGATTGCCAGATGTACATGTAAAAATAGTGCGACGCAGCGTGTAATTTGAATGCCAGCGATACACAGTCAATTGCTGATGGATCATGAACAGAAGACCTGACAGCAGCAATTACCGGTTGCTGCATTTTTTTTAAGAAATGTGTATAGGATGTTTCATTAATAATCAGTTCTTCCCAAGTGTTCGATTGCTCCATCCTTTCTGTGTTTTGCAAAGGCTGTATAAGAATGCGGAAATGTCCAAGCAACACATGCCAGCGTTCCAGATCATGTTTATACGTGTCGGGCAACTGGCCGCTGCTTTCACTGAGGTTCAGGGAGTCAAGAAAGGTGACCGGATGAACAGTGGACAAGATCATAATCCTGGCTTTCGCATTCAGCATTAACTGTTCAAGGAAATTGAGTTTAATGTTATTGGTCTGCGGATCTTTTAAGTTGTATTCAAAGTGATTGATGATCAATAATTTATAGCGATCCTGATTTGCTTCCTGCCTGACATTTGCCCATACCACGGAACCCTCAGGACTACTGTTTTGATCAGGCATAACAATCAGGTCGACAATATATACATTGTTGTGTTCCGGATTCTTTCTGTCTAATATCAGTCGCTCACCGGTACTTAAGGCCACAGATTTTTGCTCAATACCTTTCATTACGTATTCCAGTTTTCCGGAGCCGGGCAGCCCGATGATGAACAGCAGGTTATTCAGCGCACTGTTTGTTAACAGTTCATGATCAATAATTTCCCAGCCAATGGTGCTTGGAAGATTTTGTGCAAAGATTTTTTTAATGACACTGTGCAGGGTCTGATAGAGGATGTATAACCCCAGCAGAAGGAGCATCCAAAATATGGTTCCTTTTATTGAAAGGAAAAGCAGGGGTATTTTGTAGTTAAGTTCGGCAGAACTTAGCTTCAAATAGCCTTCTGCGCCCGGTAGCTTCATGAAAGTTTCAGTCCCGGTAATTTTTGAGGCCTCCCGAAGTAAGTGGTTGAAGGCGATTTTACGGTCAGCAGATTGATCATAGTGTAAATTCTCAGAGCCAATGGCATGGTCACTTTTGTAAACCCGGAATACCCTGAAAAAGCTCAGTGTGAGCTGTTCACTAAAATCATAGCCAGAAGTCCTGGGAAGCGCTTTAGCATAACTGATCTTTTCTACCCATACTTTGTCACTGAAAACCCCGGAACCGAGATCTGGGTTCATGTTCATCACCTCAATTCCCTGCTTGTCAAGTTTCGGGAACTTTTGAAGCACCTGGTTCGCAAATTGTACCTGGCGGTACCTGATGTTTAAATTTTGCTCGTAATCGTAGATGGCGATGTAAAAAAACAAGATCGGTATCCCACTGGTAATGACCAGGCGCGTGAGCGACATGAAGGAAAAGCTTTGTGTAAAAGTCCACCTGGCTGAAAGCAGCCTGGAATTCAACGCGGCCAAGGTGCTGAATAATACCTCGCTTTTGCTGTAGAGCAGGTAAGCGCAGGTAATTGCTGCGAGTTGAAATGTCAGACAACCCAGATATTCCGCAATTGAAAAAATGAATATTGCCAGAAAATTACTGAGCAGTAGAATGATTGCAATAGTTGCTGATGCATTTCTTTTATAGATGTATTTTTCACTGACTTCGGCCCTGTATTTCCTTAAAAAGATCAGGTTCAGAAAGAGTCCGCTTAGAGAAACCGCAAATACCAGGAAGAAAAAGAATTGCAGAAAGGAACTGAGCTGGTAGCCTATGACCAGCAATAAGATAATGGCAACATTAATCACAATGGACTGATTGTACTCCGTCAGTGAAGATATTTTTGGCGCCAGCCAGCTCGTATCGAATTTTTGTTTCCTTGAGAAATTCTTTTTAGCCGACGTCAGGAAGGTCAGGATGAGCTGCAAACTTAGAAATGTAAAGAAACACACCATCATCGCAATTGTAAAGCTATAGACTTCAATGTCGCGGGTTTCTTTATAGGTGGTATCACTCAATATGACGATGAAATAGGGGAGGTTTGGAACCGGCTGATTGCGGACGGTATAACGTTTTCCGCCATAATTTGTAGAAAATACAGCAGTACTGCCAGCCTCGAGGCTACTGGCCAGTTCATTTTTTTCCGAGAATTCATCTTTCAGATTCTCATTCAGGTTTTTTGAAGGATCGGTATGGTAGATTACCAAGCCTTCTTTATTAATGATCGCAAATTGGTAACCTGCAGTCATTACGGTATTTTGAAGGCCTTTAATGGCAAAAGACATTGCAGCAACTAGTGAATCTGTATTTTTGGACAATAAAGATTTTTTTGAAATCACAGAAGTAAATCCGCCCCTCGTCCAGGAAACAATCTCGTCCAAAAAGTAAGGTTGTTTTACGTCACCATTAAGCTGATATGCTGATGAACTGTTGATCCTGTTGAAATACGCCCTCGCACCCAGGTTGTTGTGTGGTGCATTTTCACTTCTGCTGGTCCAGTTATAGCGTTCCAGGCCATTTTTAGCGATCCAAAACGCTTCATAAGTATTAGCAGGAACAGTAATATTGTTCAGTATCAGTTTTTTTGCTGCGGGTATGGAATCTCGCTCGCCTTCGTAGAGATTGCCCTTTTCTGCCTTAGGACTTTGAACATTGCGAATATCCGACCGCAACGACGTATCCCTACTGATCAGCTGATCCAGGTTATCTAAAGCGTGAAAGGCATTATTTACTTCTTTCAAAAAGGTACCCGAGATGGCATCAGCAAGATTTTTCTTGGCATCTTCTGTATGATCCGGCCTTAACCTCAGATTGTACTTAAAGAAAACAAAGAAAAATAAGGAACAGAGCAGGATCGCAACGACCACGGAACCGATCCCGTCTTTGATGGTAAGCATATCCTTACTGCCCATCTGGTACAACTTAAGCCAGGGAAAGGCAACAATGATAATGATCACCAGTGTAGTGAGGAGCATCAGAATGTTCATCTGGAGTTGCTTTTTTTCCTGGGAATATCGTTCATCCGTCAAGAGTCCCGCTACTATCAGGTTTGCAGAACCACCGAACCTGACCGGTTGCAAAAATATTTTATATCCCTTTCCCCTGGCAGACAGACTTCTTACCCCGCCACCGACAATCCCTTTTTCCAGGATCAATATAGAATCCCGGTGAGCACTCACAATACCAGAAGGAAAGCTTTCCCAAACGACTTTGTTGTCTTGAAAAATGATATACTCATCAAAGATATTTGCAGGCAATAGTGGAACGACGAACCGTTGCAACGAACTTCTGATGCCAATACGAAACAAACTATCTCTTCCTTTCCACTTTCGGTTGAGATTTTTTGTGAGCAGCAGGGCAAAATTCTGACTGCCGGAGTCAATGCTAATGGTCGTTTCCATTCCCTGACCATCAGACATCTTCGCGCTGAACAAGCTGTCCGTGCCGAGGTTTTTTATGGGCAGCAGTTCAAAATCTTTTTGAGGAAAATTCCGGATATAAGTGCTCAGCGCGTTCTTATACACCTCGTCCTCACTGAGGAAACCCTTCAGCAGATTTTCAAGCAGTGCCGTACTGTTGCTGATCTTTGCCTGTATGTTGACGTCGATATTTTCCAGCACCCTAAAACGCTGGGACCTCAGGTCACGCTCATTTGCAGGAAGATAAATAAAGAAATAATAGCTGAGCATTATTACCACAATGCTCAGGGTAATGAGGACAGGAGCCTGCTTCTTACTTATGGAAAAAAATCCCTTCATCAGGCATTAGCGCAAGCGAGCCAGCGCTGCTTGGCCTCATAGAAAGTGCCCTGGCCCAGATGGATGGATTTTACGTCGCCACGGATCAGTTGATTAGGCAGGCAGTTCTCGTTGGAATTGACAATAAACTTATCACACAACTGGCTGATCAGCGCCACCTCATCATCCTCTGTAGCATCCATATCCATGTCTATCAGTCTCAAAAACTTGTCCAGTCCGTTTGGTTCACCTCTGTAAACAGCAGGCGCTTCATAAATCTTATTGGCATTGAGTTCCGGTTTAATGCATGGATTGATCCGGATTAAATTCGCATCATTGTTCAGCAGCGGATCAAGGATGCAATACGCAATAAAACTGGCGGAATCAGGCGGGTCTCCAAGGATGCTGGTTGACATCTTTTTAATATCCTGGAAAAAATTAGAGCTCGTTTTCGTATAGGCAAGTTTGTTTTCCTTGTTTTTATTGTAAATCTCAGTCAGCTTACCATCAGTCGAAGACGCGTAATCTGCAATATTTGCCCTGCCGCCAGTACCAGTTCCGAGAGATAGAATGCAGAACTGCTCAGTTGCAAGGGTTACATTGGTCTTTGCCTCAATTAGACCTGCCAGGACGGGGTTATTAAAGCCTGATACTGCTCCGTCCCAATACAGGTTATTGCGGGAATCGTTACCATTCAGGAGCTTGCTGTTTACAAAAGCAGGCTCGTCAAAATAGTTGACAGGAGCATTGCTGGAAGCATGGATAGCATGACCAAGCGTAACCTGATAGTACTGACTGTACTTGTCCGTTTTACTCTGGGTATTGGATCTGAAAAAACTAGCACGCTCCTTAAAATAATCGAAGCCGACAATCAGCAGCTGAAGGCTTTCCTTCCTGATGATTGCAGGCAGTTCATGAAGTGGGGTTTCGATGATCGGCTTCGCCACCTGGCCGCTTTGGTAAAGATGGTCCTTATTTTTCAGCACTTCAGTGAGGCCTTTTAGTTTTCTTTCTGTACTATACTTTGGGCCGAGAATATTGGTTAAACTCGCTATGTTCTTCAATTTTAATTTCTCCCAAAAAGATAATGCAGAAAACACCTTTTTTCGAAGTGATTTGTCCATGAATACATTCGTTACCTCGCTTAATTTCATGTCCTGGCACAGTGCCGCCAGCACCAGACTACCGCCCGAATTTGCGATAACCATATCAAATTTTTTCAATAGTTCATGACCGCTTATGTCTCCATAAATGTCCATCAACACCCGGGTCTGGATCATTGCCCAGGAACCACCGCCGTCCAGAGAAAGAATTTTGTAAGCCATAACGTTAGATTAAATACTTGGTAGAAACCCAGCCTTCAAGATCCATGATGCCATGAACCACATCAACTACTTCTACAAAACTCCAGGTGCCTTCTGTCTTGAGAACCAAAACCTTAGTGCCTTTTGGCAGAGGGTCTGTCAGCGTTGGAAAGTTGCTGCCCGGCCCGGAGCGGATATTAAGTATAGTGCTTGTCTCACTTTCATCCAGGGACTCGTTGGCCCTGCCAATCGCCCTCGCCCGGAAACTGCTCATTGGGAATGCCGGTCCCGGATCTGATTTGCGGATAGGAGCAATATCTTCATGTCCTATTACATCCTTCAAAGAATACTGCTTCACCAGCAAAGCCGCTATTTCCAAACTAACTTCCATTTGCTCGGCAGTATATTCCTGCCAGTAATTTTCAGAGGTTTCATTTTTATGCTTCGCCCTGATCACATCTTCCGGATCGATCACCTTCCTGTCAACTGCGCAGATAAAACGCTCACCTGCTTTAACGAGTTTACCTGCATTTACCAGTTCTATTCCAATGGAATGCTTATTCAGGCCAATGAGGCCTTTCCATTGGCTCTTTCCAGCATGCCAGGTTACTACATTGAAAGGTGCACATTGTGTCACAGCACCATCTCTTCCAATAACCAGATGAGCTGATGCCTGTGCGACCGGAGACTTAAACCAGCTGATCGCTGAACTGGCGGTGGTCGCTGCTGTATAATGCATCACCAGGTATTGGGGTTGATAAGTTCCGCCGGTGTTGGGGCTTA
>Ga0126314_10001083_pt1 | contig 12855 bp, 15 predicted proteins | sample Plot105B_FD_92535 | JGI IMG/M metagenome (GOLD analysis project Ga0126314, IMG submission 92535) | Serpentine soil microbial communities from UC McLaughlin Reserve, CA, USA - Plot105B | ecosystem: Environmental > Terrestrial > Soil > Grasslands | place: USA: UC McLaughlin Reserve, Lake County...
CAGCTTCGGTGGGGCGGGTAAGGAGCTCCAGGTCGCCCGTTACGGCACCGGCTTCCTCGGTCATCACACCGCCCGCGGTCGAGGTGAACGTAGAGCGCAGGCCATCCGTGGATCCTCCCGCGGCCACCGCTACCGCACACAGGTCCCAAGCATCTGCTTCAGGGAGGATCTCTCGGCGTCCGTGACCGAGAGATCCCAGTAGTGCTTGATGCCGATCCACCTCTTGGCGTAGGTGCACCAGTACGCTTTCCTCGGTGGCTTCCAAGCCTCAGGGCCCTTGTCTCCCTTGGACTGGTTGAGGCCGTCATTCACGGAGAGCAGGTCGCGGGGGACGTTGGCGAAGCTCTCCCTCTTGACAGTATCCCAGGAGGAGGCGCCGCTTCTCCAGGCGTTGGCAAGCGGAACGATATGGTCGATGTCGATGTCCTCGGGGTCGGCGTAGGTCTGCCCGCCGTAGGGATCGAACCAGCTGCCGCTCACGACGTCGCAGTAGGCCTCAATGCGCTCCTTCGTGCCGTCGCGGATGAGAGCGGCCTCGCGGGCGTCGCAGCTCTCGGAGTCGGATGTCCCGCCGGGGAGCTTCCAGCCGAACTTCTCTGCGTCCGACCAGTGCGGGAACTCCTCCCTAGAGTAGCCCGCCATCGAGCCCGCCGGGCTGACCCGAAGCCCTGTCAGCTGACGCCTGTCCGCGTCCGCCGACGGCGCCGCCCGGGCCGTCGCGGCCATCTCCCCGTTCCCACTGGCTCCGCCGTTCCCGAGTATCCCTTCCAGGAGCTGCCCCGCCGAGAGCTGGCTGGAGAGTAGCCCGTAGCCAAGAAGCGCGACCAACACGACCACGACGACCACGCCTAGCGCCCCGCCTCTTGCCTTCAAGACCTCCGCCTCCCGTCTCTGAGCTTGCCGGGAGAAGTATAGAGGGCGAGCCGCCGGCAGGAAGGCCGAGATCGTTGGGGCCTTTACCGCGGCGCGCTCGCCGGGAGTGAGCGGGATGGACGCTTTGTCCGGGAGCGGCGCGAGCGGCTAGAATTGGCCTGGGGTGGAGTAACACTGAAGGGGGCGAGATGACCAGCGGCAACATCCAGTTGGGACCTGACCCGGACCGGATCCTCGAGGCCCTGAAGGGGTTCTTGCGCGACGATCCAGGAGCCTGTGAGCGGCCCGCCGAGGAGGTGTCGGAGGAGCTGGTGCGGGGCGGTTACCTTCAAGAGGAGCCCGATCCCGTGCTGGTGGCGGAGATGCTCGAGGGTCTCGAGGCCGACGAGGATAGCCTGCAAGCCGACGAGGTGCCCGAGGAAGGAGACCCCACGTGAGCGGAGAGCTCGGGCCACTGCAGGCGGCCGTGGAGCGGCTGATGGAGGCGCAACGGGAGGCCCTAGAGGTCACGAACCGGGCGCTGGACGGCGAGAGAGAGGTCCTCGACGGGGAAGAGCGGTCGGGGGCGGGTGAGCGCCTGGAGGATGCCCTGGTGGACGTCCGGGACATCCTCGAGGGCGCCCTGGATGACGCGCAGGATACGCTGGAGGGCGAAGCGTAGGCCGGTCGAGGATCCAGAGGACAGGGATGACCCCCACGCTGCTCAAGGCGGCGCTGGCCTACGCCCGCTGCGGCGTACCCGTGTTTCCCTGCGAGCCGGGCGGCAAGCGGCCGCTCGCTTACAGCGGCTTCTGGGACGCCAGCGCCGACCCTAGCCGCGTCGAAGTGTGGTGGCGGCGCTGGCCTGGCGCCAACATCGGTATACCAACGGGAGGACGCAGTGGGCTGCTGGTCCTGGACGTAGATCTGGGATCCGGCGGTCCCGCGAGCCTAGCCGCGTTGGAGCGGACGCACGGCCGGCTTCCCAAGACCGTGAGAACTCGCACCGGCGGCGGGGGTATGCACGTCTTCTTCGGGTACCCGGCGGGGGAGGAGGTGCGCAATAGCGCGGGGAAGCTGGGGCCGGGGTTGGACGTGAGAGGGGAGGGCGGGTACGTCGTCGTGCCGCCGAGCCGCACGCGCAGCGCCTACGAGTGGCTCGATAGGGGCCCCCTCGCGCGGCCATCGTGGCTCCTCGAATGCCTGAGGAAGCGAGCGTCCCGAACGGGAGAAGAGCGGCTGTTCTAAGCGGTTGAGGAGGCCTTATCCCGCCGCGCTCCATCCAGTTGTCGAAGCATATGGCCTGCAAGACCCGCGAGACGACGGCCTGCAGAGCTCTGGCTATGATGTAGCCGACGATCAGGATAATGATCGTGCCGATGAGCTGCGGTATGTAGGCGAGAGACACGTCTAGCGCGTTTCGTAGTGACTCAACCATCTAGTGTTGTTCTGCTTCCTTTGATAATCGTTGCTTCTGCGCGTACGGCCGTCGCCGGCCGGTGCTCGCGCCCTTAGCGCCCGAGAGCTCCCCCAATGAACGGGACCAGCAGAGCGAGGATACCCCAGAAGGTGAGGATGGTGACCAACCCTTGCTGCGGGACGCTCTTCATGGCCCTACTGGCGGGACCGGGCAGCGTTACGCCGGAGAGCTGGTCTATGAAGCTGCCCCCAGCGCGCAGCCTATGACCGCCAGCACGATCGCGACGAGCGCCAAGAGCAGCACAGAAGGCCGTGCTTGAGAGTCCGGTGCGGCTCGCCATCCTCCCCGCTACGTAGCCGCTGATGAAGAAGGCTATGAGGAGCGTCAAGAGCAGACCGATGAGCCCGGATATGCCGCCGCTCGTGGTGCCCTCTCCGATGCCGGGGGCCACGAGGATGCCGCCTACTATGGCGCCTACTATGCCGCTCAGGATCAAGCTAGCTACGAGCGCGGCGAGCTAGCCGAGGATGACGCTGATCCAACTCGTTCCCAGCTCGGCCTCTGGCGGTCGGCCACCCGCTCTTCGCGCACGTCCTCGCCCTGCGTGGCGCTGACTCTTCTCTATCCGTCACCGCCGCTCACCTTCCTGTAAGAGTTCAGCTTGCCTCAGACGCTTATTTTTCTTTGTCCCTTTCTCCGATCCTCGAAGCCGATATCGGCTTCGAGGATCCCTCAAGACGCCGTACGTGCGCTCCCGCTCTTCACGCCGAAAGGCAGGCCGGTGCGGGAACCGGACCCGCCTCGCTTCGCCGGGTTCTCTCGGTGAGACCGAAAGCGCAACCTAGCCGTTACGGTGCCCGGTCTCGTCCACTACGTTGACCTCCTCGCGCCCGACGTCCTCCACTAGGACCTCCGTGTCCTCCACCACGTCCTTGCGCCCCCGCACTTCTTCTTTGGGCATAGGACGCTTCTTCACCACGACCTCTTCTTCGGTGCGGGGCACCCTCGCCTCGTCCTCGCCTATCGGCGCCTCGGTGGCCTCGCCACTCCACGAGCACCCGCTTAACGCTGACCTCCTCGCGGTCGGGGCGGACGCGCATGCGGACGTTAACGTGTTCCCCGGGTCACGGGCGTCGCCGGGAGCCTGGTTAACTTCTTAACGGCGGTTGCGCCCGCGAGGAGCGATAATGAAACCAACGCTCGGGGCAACGCTCACTACGGGAGAGCGGCGCTGGTACGTTTACGGCTGGTACTAGGAGGGACGGCCTTGATGACGGAGCTCTGGCAGTTCGTGGGCGCCCTTGGGGCGTTCGCCATCGCGGCCCTTCTGTGGCTTCGTGTCGTCTACCTCCCCGGTCGCACCCTTGAGCGCTGGGAGGATCGCCGCCCGCGGAGCGACGGTCGACGCGACTGACCTCGGCGGGCGCGGCGTGCTGACCCGCCTGGACCACCTGATGATACTCGTGCGCGTCCCCGGTGGACCCGCCGCCGAGCACCCAAACGGCGCGATCGGCATCTCCCGCCTCGAGGTCGCCGCCGACGCGGCGGCTGCCACGCGGGGAGCTTATGGCCCTGAGCGGAGACGCACCTGATGAGTCTCTCCGGCTGGGCGCCTGCACGCTCTTCCCTGTGGCGCCGGGACGCGACAAGGAAGGGAGACAGCGCCTCGCCACCGCCGGGCCCGGACCCCGGGCGATCGGGCTCGCGACCGGAGCACCGGGGGAAGCGACGGAGCTATACTTGCGACTCTCGAACGGGGTCGGCATCCAACTATTGGGGAGGACGCACTAAGCCGGGCGTCGAAGGGGACTAAAGCCGTGCAGGGCGTCGCGCGATAACATTGGGGCTCTGCGACGGTGGCCCGTTGGCCTGACGGCGCCGGGACAGAGAATGGACGCCTTGCTTTCTGGGGGAGGATGAACGGCAGCGGCGACTCACTTCTAAGAAACGCCCAGTTCTTGAAGCTCTGGGTAGGCCAAGGGATCTCCTTCGTGGGCGATTTCGTCTCGACGGTAGCGCTGGTGATCCTGGTCGTCGATCTCTCGGGAAGCGCCTCGGCCGTGGGCGGCATCCTGGTCGCCCGCCTCATTCCGACGCTCGCGAGCCCGCTGGTCGGCGTGCTCGCCGATCGCCTCGACCGGCGGGTAATCCTGGTTGCGAGCGACCTCGCGCGGGCGGCGCTCGTACTGGGCATCATCTTCGCCCGAGATTTGACCGTCCTCTACGTCCTGGTCTTCCTGCTGGGTCTGGCCCGCACGTTCTTCAACCCCACGATCCGGGCCGCTTTCCCGAGCGTGGTCGGGGAGGGGGATCTGACTCGGGCCAATGCCATAATCAGCGGCACCTTCAGCGTCTCCGTGACGGTCGGTCCGGCCCTTGGAGGTTTGCTGGTGGCTACCGTCGGCCTCGACGCAGCCTTCACGTTCGACGCCGCGACGTACCTGATCTCCGCCGCCTTCCTCTCCCGCATACCCCTCCCGCCCCCCGAGCCGGAAGACGACGAAGAGAGATTCATCCGGGCGCTGCGGGCCGGCCTAAGTTACCTCGCCACAGCGCCCATCGCATGTGCCATAGTGATCGGTGCCTTCCTCACGGTTCTGACGGCCAACCTCACGATCCCGGCCGAGGTATTCCTCGCCAAGGAGACCTTCGGAGTTGGTGAGGCGGGCTACGGCTTGCTGGTGGGCCTCTGGGGAGGCGGTATGATCCTCGGTTCCGCCGCGGCCGCCGTGCTCGCCGGCAGGATAGGCTTGCTGCCTCTCTACTTCCTGGGCATCTTCGCCACGGCGCTGGGGCTCGCGGGGGCGGGCGTCTCCCCGGCCTTCGGCCTCGCCCTGGCTGCCCTAGCCGTGGCCGGAGCTTCGAACGGCGTGGACAACGTGGTGACTGATACCATCCTGCAGAAGCGGGTCTCTAGCAACTTCCTCGGCCGTGTGTTCTCCGTCAGGTTCTTGAGCTACAGCGCTGGAGAAGCCCTTGCCTACCCCATCGGCGGCTTGGTCGTGGACGCGACTGGACCCCGCTTTACGTACCTGCTCGCGGGTGCTGTGACCGCCGCGGCTGGCCTCTTCATCCTGCTCCTCGTCATCGCTTCTACAAGAAACGCTGAGACAGGCGAGCAACGTTTTGGGTCAGAGAATAAGGGAGCACCAAGAAGGGAAACTTCGCCAAGAAGGTGACTCTTACACTTTGCTCATTTAGGGCAAGGTAAGTAGCATTAGGGCCAAGAGCAAGTAGAAGGAGGTGGGAACGTGTCTGAGAACGGTATCAGGGTCTGGTAATGCGAAGCTAGGTTGACGCGAGAGCAAGAGATCCCAAGGAGGACAGCCATGGTCCAGAGTGGCATCAGAGTTTGGTAATTGGCGGCCCTTCCGGGCTATGCACTGTGAGCTTGGAAACCGAGGGGAGGTGAGCGGCGTGACCGAGGGACACAGGAACTGGTAGCCCGAGCCAGAAGAGAGGACGTTCCGACGAAGGCGCTGAACCCACAGAAAGGGGTGAGGAGCATGACCGAGGGTCACAGGAACTGGTAAGCGTGTAGCCCAACGCCGGCGGTGCTACTTGGCAGAGCCTGCCTTATCTGTCACAATACAGGCTCACAGAAATTAAGCTCTGTGCCGATCGGGAGCAGTTGAGCGAAGCGCGCACCAAGACCTATGTAGGGATTCTGCTAGCCTGCGCCGTTGCGCTCGCCACGTCATGGACCTACTGGTACGGTTTTACCGTCGAACCGCGCTACATGGTGGGAGCGCTGGCCTTCGCCGGTCTCGTGTTGTTGGGCGACGTCTTCCCCATCCATGTAGGCGGCAAGCACACTATAGGCGCCTGGGACATCGGCCTGGCGATAGCGATCGCGGTGTTGGGCCCCATGTGGGCTGCGATCGTCGCGTTGCCCTCCGCTTTTTACGTTGGAAGACGGGACTGGCTCCGCACGGCCTACGAGGTAGGCCACAGCATCACAATCGTCTACTTGGCGGGGGCTGCCTTCTCCTTCGTGTCTGCGCCGTTGCTGTCCGGAACCGGGGCCTCTACCACCCAGGTCGTATACGGTACCTTCACCGCTAGCGTGGTACTGCTGGGAACCAACAAAGCCATCATGGCAGGCTTGCTCAAGGTCAAGTACGACAAGAGCTTCTACGACACTTGGAAAGAAGACCTCGATCCCTACGTGCTCTCGGACGCTGTCAACGTATTGACAGCGGGGCTGGGCGTACTGGCGCTCGCGAGGTTCGGGACCTTGGCGGCTGTTGTCTTGGTCGTAGGTTCCATCGCGAGCCAGGTGCTGGTATACCATGCCAAGGAGCAGCTAAAGAACAACCGCGGATTGCGGGCGCGGGTCGAGTCCCTGGAAACGGCCCTCGCGACGTCAAACATGCAGTTCGGCGCCATGATAATCCAGGATCTAGGGCGCAGGGACGGCTACACCCACACGCACGCGGCTGCCACCGCGGTGTACGCGGCCGACCTGGCGCGCGAGATGAAGCTAGATGAGACGCGCGCGCAACAGCTGCGGACGGCGGGGCTGTTGCACAACATTGGGTTGCTAGGGTTGCCCGAAGAGCTGCTCCTGGCGACTGGCAAGCTCAACTCTATAGCCCAGAGCCGGCTCGCTGAGCATCCGGCGCGCGGTGAGGAGGCCCTCGCCGCGATCCCTGAGTTCGAGGAGATGGCAGGGTGGGTGCGCTGGCACCACGAGCGCCCCGACGGGAGGGGCTTCCCGGACAAGTTGCGGGGACCCTGGATCCCATTGGAGACCAAAATACTCGCGGTGGCCCAGGCCTACGCCGCGATGATCCTGGACCAGCCCCACCGTCCGGGCATGAGCTTCGCGGCGGCGAGGGAGAAGTTGAGCGCCGGCATAGACACCGAGTTCGACGGGGTCGTGGTACGGGCTCTTCTGAGGATCCTGGAGACCGAGTCGGAGGGTTACCGCATGGCCGACGACCACCGGTTCGTCTTCCCGGCGCCGGGTCACAGGAGACGCTCAAGGCCGGACGCGCCGGGCTTGGAGGGGGCGGAGGGTAGCGCCCGGGGTCTCCCCCGGTAAGGCGCCCCTCGCCAGTGCATGAGAGAGGTTTATGGACGAATACCCCCGAAGGATATATGACACCTAATATTACGACCTCCTCCAGATCAGGGATGTTCCGGGTGGCACTGGCGGGCGTGATCGCGCTGCTGATGAGCCGGACGTGGTCCGTGGCCGAGGCGTGGATCGCCTACCTGGCGCTGGGTCTCGCGGCGACCTTCGGGGCGCTCTTGATCTCGGGTCGGCCGAGGATCCTCTCGCGCGAGAGGCTCGCGCACACCATTATTGACTCTGTGCTAGTCGGCGCGCTGGTGGCCGGAACCGGGGGCGAAGGCTCCCCCTTCTTCCCCTTGTTCGTGCTCGCGGCGCTGGGGATATTGTGGATTGAGACCCCCGTGAAGATCGTCGCCGCGACCGTCGCCGTGGTCGGCGCCTACCTCGCTGCCACGGTTGCCGGGGGCGACCCTGGCACGCTCTGGTCTGCGCCGGTGGGGTTACGGGCCGGGCTCCTCGCGCTCTTATGTGCGATAGCGGGTCTGTGGGGCGTGGAGATGGACAAATACAGGAGGCTCGCCCTTGGGCTCGCCTCCGCCTTCGCCGCCGAGTTGAGCCACGTCGAGAGGGCCGAGATCCTGGTCTCCAGATTCGGACCGGTGCTCAAGTTCTTGAGCCTCGAGGGCGTCCTGCAGTGGGCGGCGGAGACGGCCCACGCAGTCGGTGGTGGCTCCTACGCGCACGTCGCCGGGCTGAGCGGCAACCACCACCGCACGGTCCTGGAAGGCGACCTCGACGCCTGCCCCAGCTGGTGGCACCCCTCGATCCAGCGCCTCCTGCTCTGGAGCTGCCGCGAGGGAGAGGTCGTGCGTAGCGGGGAGGCGATCCACGGTATAGAGGGTTTCGTGGCCGTGCCCATAAGCCCGGAGGAGGGTAAGCCATGGGGTGCCATGATCCTCGGGGGGAAGGGGTTCGGCGCCGAGGAGGAGCGCGCCCTGAAGCTGCTCGCCACGGGGGTTGCCCCCGCCCTGGAGAACGCCACCGCGGCCCCGGGCGGGGTGGACCAGATCTCGGAGCTGCCGAACCGCGCGTCGCTGCGTCGGGTTCTGCGGCGCGAGCTCTCCCGCGGCGGGTCGCTCACGGTCCTGGCCGTGGGCTTGGACGGGCTCCCTGCCTACAACCGGGCTCGCGGCAGCGCCGCGGAGAACGAGCTCCTGCGGCGGCTGGGCAAGAGGCTCGGGAGCCGGCAACGTGCGTTCCATAATGGGGGAGACGAGCTCGTCGTGGTCCTTGGCGGCTCCGACGAGGCCAGGGCGTGCCGGGCGGCGCACGCGATCCGGCAGCTCGTCTCAGAAGAGATCCGCGGCTCCGGAGACCCGTCCCTGGGCGTCGTGGTGGGTTTCGCGTTCGCCGGGGCGGGTGACGGAGACCCGGACCTGGTTCTGGGCGCGGCCCTGCGCGCCCTGGGAGAGGCCAGAAATCGGGCGGAGGGCGTCGCCGGACCGTCGGTCCTCGCCGAGGCGCCAAGGAGAGCAGGGAGCGGGATGCCGGCCTCGGAGACGGCTGCGCCCTTGATAAAGCCCCTGGAGTCTCGGGACCCGCTCATGGTGGACCACCTGAAGGCCGTGTGCCGCCTCGCTTCGCGCATCGGCTCGAAGATGTCTTTGCCCCCGGAGCGCATGCACGCGCTCGTCCTCGGCGCGCTGCTGCACGACGTGGGCAAGATCGGGGTCCCCGACCTGGTCCTGCAGAAACCGGGGCGCCTGACCGACGAGGAGTACGGGGTGATAAAGCGACACCCGGTGCTCGGAGCCGAGATGCTGGCGCCGGTGGAGGAGCTGGCGCCGGCGGTACCGGTGGTCAGGCACCACCACGAGCGCTTCGATGGCAGAGGATACCCAGACGGGCTGTGCGGCGAGGACATACCCCTGGAGGCGCGGGTGGTCTCCGTGGCCGACGCCTTCGACTCGATGATCTCCGATCGGCCTTACGGCTATGAGATCTCCCGGGAGGCCGCCATGAAGGAGATCGAGAGGAGCGCAGGGATGCAGTTCGATCCCCGGGTCGTGAGGGCGCTGTTGGAGGTGGTGTGGGAGTTCGACGACCGGCGGACGGGTTCCGCCGGGTAGGCGCGAGCCGCCCCTGCGCATCTCATCAACGACGTTCCGAAGGAACTCTGCTTTCCCGAAGGCCGGTATCCGGGTAGTCCAGAAACCAAAAATGGTCCATTTGAGTGATACACCGAACCCCGAGCCTGGTATATGCTACCCTCGTAGCATGTTGTGGACATGGGGCTCGTCTCGTAGGGAAAGGGGACGCGATAGTTTACGAGGCTTGGGTACACGGACCGCCGTAGTAGGGACAAGGATACCTACCGAACTGTCCAGCTTCGGTAGGTGGGTCGGGGAGAGATATGCAAGGTTTATCTTTAGAGTTGCCCACCGGATACTATCTGGAACGAGATCCGGACGTGTTGGTCTTACGCCGCCTCGACGGCTCCATGGTCGGGGCCTTCAGCGCTCGCGGCGTCGCCCCCGAAGCCGTCAGGGAGGCCGTCGCGGAGTCCGCGCGTGGCGAACCGTCCGCCGGGCTTAAGGCGCTGGGCGCCCACCTGGCGTTGCGGGTCCGCTTCTTCGGCCACTTCGAGCTCCTCTGCGACGAGGAGGTCATCCACTTAGGGCGTAACGGCAAGGCGCTCGCCATCCTCAAGTATTTGCTGGCCCATCGCTCCCGCCCGGTCTCTCAGGACCACTTGATGGGATGGCTGTGGCCCGAATCCAACCTGAAGAAAGCCCGCTGGTCGCTGAACTCCGCCATCCACGGCCTGCGCAAGCTCCTTGGGGGTTGCACGTCGTCTGCCGCCGTAACCTACGTCCTGCTCGAGGAGGGCTATTATCGCTTGAGCCCCGAGGTTAGGGTTGCCACGGACGTGGACGAGTTCGGCGCCAGCTACGAGCAGGGCCACCGCCTGGAGCGGGCCGGTCAGGAGGAGGAGGCCGCCGCCGAGTACGAGGAGGCCGTAGGGCTCTACCGGGGCGACTACCTAGTCGAGGACCTCTACGAGGACTGGACAATGGTCGAGCGCGAGCGGCTCTCCAACGCCTACGTGGATATGCTGGACCGGCTCGCCGCCTACTACCTGGAGAGCGGGCAGCTCCGGGAGAGCGTCCGAGCCTGCTACCGGGCGCTGGAGAAGGATCGCTGCCACGAGGACAGTCACCGGCTGCTGATGCGCTGCTACGTAGAACTGGGCCAGCGGGGCAGGGCGCTGCGTCAGTACCGATTGTGCGAGAGGATCCTCGGCCAGGAGTACGGCACGTCCCCCTCGGCGGAGATCAGATCCCTGTACAGGGGTCTTCTGGCGGACGAAAGTGGCTGAAAGCCCGCCCGGCTTCCCGAAGGCTGGACCGGTTGCCATGTCGGGCCCCGAGCTCGCGAACGAAATGAGGAGATCAAGACGGTGAGTGGTCGGGGGTTGCTCGATGCGGCCGGACGAAGATTGTGCCCAAGACCCGACGGAGGTTCGCCATCCTTGGGACCGCGAGGTGCTCAGGCACGCGTAGATCTCTCCCCTACCCGCAGGTGTCCCGGGGTTTAAGACTGCCTAGTTTTGCGCATGAATGTGCCGTAGCCTTCGAGGAGAGGAGAGATCGTGAGCGAACAGCGAACCCGACAGGCTGGACGGCAAACCCCCCTCCAGAGCGAGCGCGGCAGGACCGCCATCAGCGACTCCGTAGTCTCCCAGATAGCGGGCGTCGCGGCCCAGGAGGTCGAGAAGGTGCAGATGGGCGGCGGCGCTACAGCGGCTGTCGGTGGCTTTTTGCAGAGCGTGACCGGCGGCGGTTCGGCGGCGAACTACTCCCGCGGCGTCAGCGTCGAGGTAGGCGAGGAGGAGGCAGCCATAGACCTCACGATGGCCGTCGAGTACGGCTACTCAGTCCCACAGCTCACCGAGGCGGCGCGCCGCAACGTGATCAACAGGGTCGAGGGCCTGACCGGCCTGAAGGTCACCGAGGTCAACATAACAGTCAGCGACGTCCAGGTCCCCGAGGAACGCCCGATGCTGGGTGAGCAGGAGCAGGTCGAGCGTCAAGCCAGGCAGCAGGAGCAGCAGGCTTAGAACCGGTTACTCGGGGGTGGTGCTAGCGGTCCCAGGTGTTTCTGCGGCGCCGCGTGCGGGTATTCATTGCGGCGCCGTGTTAGTCGGAGAGAGGTGAGGCATGGAAGACGCGACGCAGCAGCGGGTGATAACTTTGGTGGCAGCCGGTATAGCCTACGTCATTAGCCACCAGTTGACCGAACGGTTCATAGACATACCCGAACAGCGCGGGATCAAAGACGACGTCCTGGAGGCGATCCTCAAGGGAGCGACCACCGCCACCTCGACCATACTGGCCTCGATGCTCGTGCGCCGGTTGTTCAGGAGCTGAGGGGACCTCCCCGAAACCTGGGCAGGTTCTTCCGAAGCTCCATCTAAGACATCGAACGGTATCTGCTCATCGCTAACTGCTCGTTGGCCAACACGACCCAAGATACCCGGTTAAAGGATTCTGATTCCGTGGTCGAGATCTCGAGGTTCGGGCTGGAGACGAAGACGTACGTTCCGGTGACACTGAGGGGGACCTCGCTCCGGAGTGGCTGTCGAGGACTACTACCTAACCGGAACGCAGCGTGGGTACCAAGAAACGCTCTACGTATGCCTCGAAGACCTTCTTGTCGGTGGCGCCCTCGACACCCTTGGTGCCTACAAAGGCAAGCGGGTCCGAGATCTTGTAGAGGCGAGGGATACGAGCCTGCTTTTCTTACCGACTTACTCCCGCGATTTTTCGTTCATCGAGGAAGCGTTCTCCAAGATTAGGGCGCTGCTAAAGAAGGCGTCAGCGCCCACCCGAGAAGCCCTGGTCGAGTCTATTGGCAAGGCACTACAATGCACAGCCCTAGCGTCGGCGAATACCGCCTTCAGGACGCTCTTACCTCCAGAGTTTCGTCCACCCAGTCAATAATTATCCTCTGGTTGGTGGAGCCTTTCCCGGAGAAGCCCAAGGGGATGCCTCATCACACGTACATAGACTTATTCTGGGAGCACCATGAGGCTGAGATGGAGCACCTCGCTGGCATGCGAGAGTGGTTGGACAAACTCGAGAGAGAATTTGGTTAGCGCTGGATCGGAGGTTTGTTCGGCAGTTTTAGGGGATACGGGGAACACAAAGGCGATGGTCGCCAAGCCAGCGCTCAAGAGCCCCTGCTGATTTCAACCCATCCCGACGAATATGCCGGCATTCATTCTTCGGCATATTTATCCATCGTCACTTGATGTTTGTAGTTCGACGCTTCTACATGGACTGTTCTCTGGAGGCTATTTGTCGGCTCATGGCAAGGTTCTATCCAATTTCCTGGGTTCGGATTTCCGAGAACACTCTTTCCCCGACGTTTGGTGAAAAAGGCAAGAAGAAAGAAGGGCTAGGTCACAACGCCCTAGCCCTTAAGTAGTCACTCTAATCCATCTTAACTGTAAATCCGCCACCGGAGTTGCGAACGAACTCCCCGCAGCCCTTCCTCTCAG
>Ga0126314_10001084_pt1 | contig 12845 bp, 10 predicted proteins | sample Plot105B_FD_92535 | JGI IMG/M metagenome (GOLD analysis project Ga0126314, IMG submission 92535) | Serpentine soil microbial communities from UC McLaughlin Reserve, CA, USA - Plot105B | ecosystem: Environmental > Terrestrial > Soil > Grasslands | place: USA: UC McLaughlin Reserve, Lake County...
AACCAATGTGATTGAATGCTGTTAAATCTTCGTAATTGAACATAAGTTGCAAGTCTTGCAACGTAGAAGGAACAACTAATGATTTATCTCGTTTGACATCTAACCATTCCTTTTTGCAAGAACATAGCGATAACAGAAGGGCTATGATTATATATTTATTTTTCATAATAATTAAAATTTAAGATTTACAATGTAAGTCTAACACCAAAAGCATACGTACGCGGCAATTTAATGGCCGGAAAATCCGGATCTACATTGGATTTAGTTGCAGTCCAGATCATTCCTGCGTTATTTATATATGAATAGACCTGTACTGCTCGAATAGATCCTTTGCCAAGTTTTATTTGACCGAAATCATAGCTCACTTGGAGATCCTGCAATCTAATATTGTCCGCTTTATCTACGAGCACTTCGGAAAGATTATAAAATGTATCTCGCTGCTGATTATTGGGAAACACGCGCGAAGGAACATCGGTGTGCTTTTCATCACCAGGATTTTTCCAGCGGTTTGCATAATCACCGTGGCCTATATTTCCACTATACAAGGCCTCGTAGCTGATCGACTCCCGTCTGAAATAATAGCCAAAACGGTAAACAACATTTAGGGAAAAAGAAAGGCCTTTATAGTTAAAAGTGTTTCGAATAGCTCCGAATACTGGTGGAGTAGCACGGCCATTATATACTAAACTGTCAACTGTCGCGGTTGAACCTATTGTCGCGTAATCCATGCTCGGGACTCCATTTAGGTATCCACGTGGTGAACCTGTCACCGGATCCAAGCCAGCCCACTTGTTACTGTAAATACCAAATAAAGGACGACCCTCCACGGGTGATACAAGTCCACCTAATCCTGCGTTAGCACCACCCATGAAGTTACCAGCACTGGATTCCTTAACCTTATAATTTACAACTTTATCAACTGTGTAGCTCAGCATAACGCTGGTTAACCATTTGAAATCGGCATTAATATTTACGGTTTTAACCAGTAAGTCTAAACCGTGGCCTTTGGTATCAGCGACATTACCTTTGTATGTTATAAATCCAGTGGTAGGATCAAGTGGTGCGTAGCCGAAAAGATTTGTCCCCTTTTTGGTATAATAATCTAAGCTTCCTTCAATTCTATTATCCTTTAACCCAAAATCAAGACCAATATTCAAAATTCCTGATTTTTCCCATGTCAAATTAGGATTTGGCGGGTTATCAATTTTCACTGCATTCCTTCCTGTGAATCCACCAAAATTTAAACTCCCGGTAGCAAACGCGGTCGTTGATTGATCAATATTTCCATTATAACCATATGTGGCTCTCAACTTTAATAATGAAAGCCAATCATTTGAAAAAAATTTCTCCTTGTCAATATTCCATTTACCGCCTATAGACCAAAGTGGATTGGATTTTTGATTTGTGTTGACACCGAATAAGTTTGACTGGTCTATTCTACCGCTCAATGACAACACGTAACGGCTGTCAAAGGTGTAAGCACCATTGAAAAAGTAGGAACGAAAGCGATCCATTGTTCCGGAAACTTGGGAGCCGCCGCCAGGGATTCTGCTGATAGCGAAAATAGGATATAAGAAGAATCCACTGTCAAAGTTGACAGGAGCGGAAGTTCCTAGTTTAACATCATAACCGTATAAGTAATTAGAGTTTGATTCACCCACAATTTCACGTGCTTCAAAACCCCCAAGTACGGAAACGGCGTGGACCGACCATTCTTTATTAAAATTAACCTGCGCTCGTCCATTATTCGATGTTAGATTTGTATTATCCAATACCAAAATACCGCCTAATGGTATATTTCTTAAATCAACTACACCCGCACCATCCCTTCTGCTATATTTATTTATCAAGTCTCTAGCATAGTAACTGTCAACAGAACTGTAGTTAGACCCTGTACCATCCTGTTTCATGTATTGATACTTTAAGTCCACATTCAACCCTTCTATGATGGTATACGTCAATCCAGTATTGAACCTTAAATTTTTGAGCTTTTTGACAAATTCGGTGTAACCCAATTCGTTAATTGGATTGAATCCCCAGTTTAAAAACCCGTTTGCCTCGGCACTCTCAATAAATGTATTTCTAAACTTATATGTTATTGGAACTGGCGTCCCAGATTCATCTGTAAATTTTGCATATGGAACCGGTCTTGTTATATTACTCAATAGCCCAAGAGTGTTGTCAATATCATTTTTGCTTTGCGTATAGACAATACCCGTACTTATTTCCAAATTCTTTATCGGCGTATATGTATTCTGACCGTTCAATGTGAGACGATCATTACCATTATTGACTTGATTAGATTTATTTTTATCATATCCAGCCGTGAAGTAGTATGTATTTTTATCTGATCCCCCACTTAGATTCACAGAATATTGTTGACTAAGACTTTTTTGAAAAAAATATTTATCCACTTCACGTCTTGTATCCTGCTTCTTTAATACGTCAAATAGAGCATTAGCTTCAGCCTCAGTGATGTCACCGTTGCGTTGTCTATTTAAAAGTTCTACTGCAGGGGTTAATGCCGGAAAAGATACAACATCGTTTATATCAGAATCATAGTATCCGTTATTGAAAAGGAATCTTTCGTTTTCGATAAAATCGGAAGAGGACATTGCACTTCTATAAAACTGATCGGGCTTGTCACCAATCGTTACATTGGAATTCATACTAATTTGCGGAAGCCGATTCTTTTTTCCTTTTTTTGTGGTAACAACTATTACTCCATTACTAGCCCTTACCCCCCAAATAGAAGCAGCAGCAGCATCTCTTAATATTGTTATATTTTCAATATCATTTGGATTAATGGTATTTAAATCACCATCATACGGAAAATTATCAACAACGATTAACGGCTGATCATTTGCAAAAATGGTACTACGGCCGCGTATGCTTAATTTGTTTTCACCAGTTCGCCGTTGGTCGATCAACAAGCTGGGCGCCAAGCCGTTCAGACGGCTGATTAAGTCTGGCCCTACGTTGCGATTGATGAGTTCAATATCAATCTTTCCAAAAGACCCTGTTGTTCTTTCCTTAGGTAAAGTCTGGTAACCAGTAGATACAACAGAAACTTCATCAAGGTCGGAATTCCCAAGCTCCATCTTTACCTCGCCGACATTAGAACTCGTCTTTATCTCCTGCGTCTTATAACCTATATAACTAATTTGCAAAACCGCATCTTCGTCCACTCCTTTTATATAAAACTCCCCTTGATTATTTGTCGTAACAGCATTGTTAACCCCCTTCACCTTCACCGTCGCCCCTGCCAACGGCTGTCCCTTCTCATCCACCACCGTCCCACGCACATCAATAGCCATAATCCGATCAATAACCCGCTCCAGAAAACTGGGTGCCTCCTTCGGTTTAAAGCTGATGTTTTTATCGTCAATGGTATAGTTAAGACCCTTACTTTTGCCAATTGTACTCAAAACATCCTTCAGGTCCGTGTTTTTAAAGTTTACGTCCAGTTTGCTCTCTGCGTCAATTTTATCATCGGCGTACACTACAAAATAGCCGGTCTGTTTCCTGATTTCTGTAAAGATTTGTCCAAGCGTAGCTCCTTGCTTACTGTAGGTAAGCTTCTGGGCAAAGCCCGCAGCAGATACCTGCATCAGGCAGGATGTTAAGATGACTACGATTAGTTTCATAATCAATATTATTTTTGGCGGCAGCCAATGGCGTAGCCCACCTAGGTTAGAAGTATAAAATTCCATACTTTTATATCGGTTTGAGTTGATTCAATAAATAGTTCCACAATTGTTTTATCCCGGCCTGTCCTGATGCGAATCAGAACACGGGAAAGGTTGGCTCAAGCTTTGCCGGATGGTGTTCGTAGCACCATTCGGCTTTTTCTCATCACTCCCCTGCACCTCTGCCTACTGCTGTCGTAAATGTCTGATCATCTTTTTTCTTGGTTTAGTTTGTTTATGGTTCGGTTTATTCGCGAGATGATATTTCTCATTTAACATACACTGTCCTTCCTGCTATTCTAAACTGCACAGCGTCTGTATTTTCTATGGTCTTCAAAATTCTCGATACATTGTCGTAGCGTGATACCGCACCGCTCAGCGTCCTGGTTTTTACGGCTTCATTTTCATAAACCACCGTTACATTATACCAGCGTGCTACCTGCCGCATCACTTGCTCCAGCGGCGTGCCCTTATAACTAAAGAATCCTTCCTTCCAGGCAATAGCTTCACTGGCATCTACTTCAGAAATGATCATGCCACCCTGCCCCATCACCTCGGCCTGCTGGTTTGGCTTCAGCACCTTATTATTAATCGCTATGCTACCTTCCAGCAGCGTCGTAGTAGCTACCCGCTCATCTGCATACGTACTCACATTAAAGTGCGTACCCAATACCTCTATCCTTTGTCCCTTCCTACCACTCGTGCCTGCCGACTCGACAATAAACGGATGTAACTTATCCTTCGCCACTTCGAAATACGCCTCACCAACAAGTATCACATTTCTTGTCTTACTATTCACAAAATTGGATGGAAACTCAATTTTCGAATCTGCGTTCAACCAAACCCTCGTACCATCCGGCAAAACAAACTGATAAGTCTGGCCACGGGAAGTGGCGGCGGTCAGGTTCTGCGCTTTCACCTCTGCTCCCTGCAACTCTGATGGAGTAAGAGAGCGTACTCCGACGGGGCCTGAGCTATTCTGTGAGCCCTTCAGCGAACCTGAAGAGCTAGTCCCGGAGGAGTACCGAACGTCACTACCATCAGAGTATTTCAACTCACTCCCTACTACCACCCCACTCTTCGCTCCGCTCAGTTTTATCACCGCTCCGTTAGCAAGTGTAATCGTCGCACCGTTCTGTCCCGGCGCTATATCATTCACTGCCACCTCATCCTGAACTTGTTTCAGAATCCCCCGCTCGCTGTTAAAGAACCAAACCCCAAATATAATGGTCGCTACCGCAGCAGCCACAGCCGCCCACGTACCAATCCGGTACCTGCGCACACCCTGCCGTTGTCCCTCCTCAACGCTTTCCCCTCCCACTACATTGATATGATTCAGCAGCCAAACTTCCATTTGATCCTGCATCTGCTGCCTGCCGGCATCATCCAGTTCATCACCCTGATTCAATTGATCAAAAACAGCATAATAACGATCCACAAATTCCTGCTCTGCTTGCGTAGCAGTTCCATCCTGATACTTTTGTATCATTCTGAGCAGGTCTGGCCGTGTACTGTAATTGTTCATATCCTTATAAAATATTACTCCGTTTATAAGTATGTACCGGCAATCCCAAAAACTCCCAAAAAAATTTTAAAATAAATGAAATGGTGTCAATATTGTTATGATTTTATAGCTCAAAATGTTGCAGATTATATAGTTCATCGATTTTGCAGATAAAATTTTTTGTGCAAATTTGACATACAGTGTTAAATTTGCACAATAATGACCGGTTTCTCATGCAGGAAGGCATTATTGCGATCCCGCTTGCTGAATTATGGAAGAGCTGTTAAATTATCAGCAGACGAGGTTGCTGCATCCTCACCCAAACCTTTTCCGCAACCATTTCCTAACCGGCTCATCGTACCATTTCAGCGCGGCATAAGCCAAAACAATGCTGCCGATTAAAATCAACAAAGCATACGGCCAGGCATCTGCGATCGTCATGCCTTTATTATTACTAATCCAGGCGACATAAAAATAAACAATCGGGTAATGTACCAGGTAAAGCGGATAAGATATCTCACCCAGGAACTTACAAATCCTGTTCTCTCCCCCGCTTTGCATTACGCCACTGGCGCCAAGGTATACGATCAGCGGGAAAACAATGATGATGCAAACAGAATCGTAGATGCCATTCAGCCAAAGATGCTCCGCACCGCCAATGCGCGGCATATAAAGTACAACAGCTACCAAAATGCTGCACCACAACAAGGCATTTTTAATTCGGGTCGGCTTAGCGATCCGAGAAAGCAGTAAACCGGCAAAGAAAGGGAACATGACACGTGTCAATCCGATGCGTACCTGTTCTACATTCAATGTCCAGCCACCACTCACATCACCATTTGAAATGGCCAAATGCGCAAGCGCAATCGCAGAAAGACCCACTAAAATACTCAACGCCGTTTTAGAAAACTTCCTGATCCAGACCGCATACAAAATGTTGGCGATGTATTCAAAAAACAATGACCATCCTACACTATTCAGGGGGTGCATCTCTTGCCAGCCACGTATGTCAAGCGATAGCGGTACCGGCAAAATCGTATAACCGACCAGCAGCACCAGCAGCATTTTCCAGAGCGGAATGGTATGAATGAGCGGCCATAGTGTAGAATCCGTAAAATAGAAGCCGATGGCACCCAGGGTCATCCCCAGAATTACCATGGGTTGCAAACGTATGATCCGGCGTTTGAAGAAACTGCCCACCGTCATCTTATGCCATCTGTCATCATACGCATAACCCATCACAAAACCTGACAACAAGAAGAAAAAATCGACCGCCAGGTATCCGTGATTAACGAATTTATCTAAATTACTAGTGGAGAATGGCTCTGCCAGGTGAAAGGTTACGACGATAATCGCTGCAACACCGCGAAGGCCGTCTAATATAGGATAGTGTGGCTTGGTGGCCAGTTCGTTCAGGTCAGTTCTCATTTAATGCGTTGTAAAGTTGCAATTTGTAAAAAATAGCTAAGATTCAAAAAATTTCCCTGTAACTATAGTGTTTAGCAACTTTTGGTGCCAATGCCAGTATTGCGGGTGAAACGGACAAAGCAAAACCTGACACAAACATATAAGACAAAAAAAGCCGGTTGCAGCACCGCAACCAGCTTCAATCTCCCTCTCCTTAAGCCAATTAGTTTGGCATCAATACGGTATCGATGACGTGAATCACCCCGTTTTTTTGCATGACATCAGCAATAGTTACTGTCGACATTCCGCCTTTCTCGTCTTTAAGCATCAGCTTATCGCCTTCCATCCAGGCCCAAAGTTTTCCTCCGGCCACAGTGCTTAGCTCTGCTTTGCCATCTCCAGCTTTAATAGCTTTGGCAATTGCTTTAGCATCCATTTTACCCGCTACCACATGGTAAGTCAGGATTTTGGTAAGTGTAGCCTTGTTTTCAGGTTTCAACACCATGTCTACAGTACCGGCAGGCAATTTGTCAAAAGCCGCATTTGTCGGTGCAAATACGGTAAATGGCCCTTTTCCTTTCAGGGTTTCAACCAATCCGGCTGCTTTTACAGCTGCTACCAGCGTAGTGTGGTCCTTAGAGTTTACCGCATTGTCCACGATGTCTTTAGAAGCATACATAGCGGCACCGCCTACCATTGGGTTCTTCTGCGCATAACTCTGAGTTGTAAATGCCATAGCTACTAAGGCAACAACTGATAAAAAAATGTTTTTCATAGATAACTGTTTTGTTTTTCATAAGCAGATACGCTTAAACTGACAGTAGAGATGTTAACTTAATGATAAATATTTTTGATGGAATCTTCGTATCTTCAAATGATCTAACCATAAACCCTATGTACAAGATATTAACGCTCCTCTCAATTATTGCTGTGCCCTTTTTTGCGCCTGGCCAGGAACTGAATGTACCTAAAGGCCGGGAGTTTGCTTATACAAGGCAAGTTATCGGCAAAGGCACCCACAAAATAGATGAACTTCATACCTACGTCTTTCGCTCGCTCGGCAGGAACGCCAACGGAGACAATGTGTTTGAATGCCGCCTCGTCAGGGCCGTCGAAAGGCCTCAGGCAGGCGCAATTCCAGACCTCGATACCGACAACCCAAAAGCAACCCGGATTAACAATTCGGGTGTACTGAACACCCTTGCGATACTGCATCAGCCTTTAACGGTAACCATTAGCCCAAAAGGGAAAATAATCGACCTTACAGGTCTCGATGAGGTTCTAGCCCGGGTAGATAAATATTGGGACCTGCAGAAAAACATACGGGGGCAAATAGAGCGTCAAAAAGAATCCCTGATGTATCACCTCGGGCAACTTTTCTTCCCCTTTCCAGATGAAGCCATCGGAAGTTCAGGAGAATGGAAAACCAAAGCAGGGCTCAGTTATAAAATCGAAAAGCTGGACGGACCTCCCACCGGCGATATGAAAATCAGTGAGGAAGTCCCCGGGTTAAAAAAAGAACCGGTTCGCCATGAGCCGTCACTTAGGGTCAGTTTCTCTGCCGATGGGAATTATAAAGAAAAAGGCAGTTATATACTGGACCCGAAAACAGGCCTGGCACTTAATTTCGAAAAAAATACTTCTTATGACTTTAACTATAGCTCTGTAAACGGGCACGATGAGTATGACTATGCGTTAAAAATGGAAGCGAACCCCAAAGAAAGTCATCCCGACACCGCCTGGCTAAATATGGCGATAAAAACAGGCACCTGGGGAGGGGCATTCGGAAGTCTCGAAAATTATGATCTGGAGAAAATGAAGTCGTACTTCAAAACAAAAGATGCGCAATACGCAACAGATCCTTATTATCAGGTCAACAAACTTTCGCTGATCCAGAAAGTAGATGAAAACCCTAAAGCTGAAGCGCTCTATGATAGCCTGTTACTGGCCGCACCAAACAAGTACCTATCCGTGCCCAACAGCTATCACCACCTCACCAATAAATTCCTGAAGCTATACGAAAAAGACGGCCGGGCTGCCTACGATGTCATCGGTCACTTCTATAATACCGCAGCCTTCAATGAATTTTTGCATGAACATGCTGCGCAGTGTTTCCTGAGTGAATATAACTCCTATCCGGACCGCTGGAACAATGCTCTGGAAATGGTTCGGTTGATGCATAACGATAAAAACCTGGTGATGCGCCAGACTGCCGATCCCTTATATTACTGGTCGCAGGCACAGCAAAACCCAAAAGACTTAAAGAAACTGCTGGTTTCTGCCGCTGCATTATCGAAAATGGACAACAAAACCATGCAGCTCGGCAAGGGTGGAAGATATGGCCTGAACGTTTATAACCTGATGCTCGATGCAGGTAAGCAGGCACAGGCAAATCAGCTGCTGGACGTGGTAATTGGCAAATTGCACGTTGCCATTGCCGATACATTGTACGCTGGCGGAAAGGACGACCGCAGCATTCTGGCCCATGCCTATTATCTGAAATACCTCGCCAAAAAATCGGCTGCCGATCCGAATGCGCTGAAATTTCTGTCCTTAGCTGCGCAATATTCCCCTTCCGGCCCGGCAGACAAAAGCATCATGAGCGGATATGACCGGCATTTCCTGAAGTCTAAGGAAAGCTACCGCCCCGAATTTGTGGAAACGCTGTTCAGCTCAGGCAATGAAACACAGGCGCTCAAAACCTTTGCCGCGCACATCAGTGCCGAGCCCGATCGCCTTTTAGAGATGAAAGAGCTGTATAAAAAACATTTTCCGCAGAAGGATTTCAAAAAGCTAATGCTCGACGAGGTGATAACTTCATGGGACGCAGCGCCGGATTTTAAACTCAAAGACCTCGCTAATAATGAAAAAGTCTTAAAGGATTATTCAGGTAAATGGATGGTCGTAGATTTCTGGGGCACCTGGTGCGGCCCATGTATTGCCGAACTTCCCGAAATCAATGCTTTCAACAAAGAACTCGAGCAAGGCAAGCATCCCGGCGCAGCTTTCCTGAGCATTGCCTGCAAAGATTATAATGAGTCTGTTGAAGCCTTCTTAACCAAAAACAAGTACGATATCCCGGTCCTGATGTCTGACAATAAGATCCAGTACAAATACAAAGTAGACGGCTACCCTTACAAAGTAATGGTATCACCAACCGGAAGGATGATTACCCTCGAAAGAGGCAGAGACTGGCGAGAGATCCTAAAGCTGTTCAGCAATATAGCAGGGGGAACTTAAAGTAAGTCCTGAGTAAATCATTTTTTTAACTTCAGTAAAGTCTTCACGTCCGTGCGATCTTGTCTTCGTCCCGATGCTTGCTTATTTTTTATAAGATCGTTTAGACCTATATAGTTGATAGAAAGTCCATCCTCTAATTCTATTCTCTGTAATTCCCGAAAGGCCTCTTCGAATTTAACGCCGTCAATTAGGTTAAGTACGTCGATACGTAGAGGCGGATAACCAATTTGACTGATCAATCCTTCAGTCAAGAAATCGCTCTTTGAGAAACCTAATGACTTTAATCCAAAATCATTTACTACACGAAGCATGCGCAAAGCATTGTCTTCGGAGATATTAATCCAAATATCAAGATCGCCGGTATGACGTGGTTTTCCATGAAATGCAAGCGCATATCCACCCACTACCATGTATTCCACTCCATGTAAGTTGAGTAGCTTTATGAAGTCTTCAAAATCTTCTGCAAGTGTCATGAGTGCATTTTTCTCCTGATCAATTTAGTTTTATCCATTCGCTGGCCTTTCGCCAAAGATTGTGATATAATAAAGGTAACCGCAGCAAGGCGTTCCTTTACCGGCTTGCTCAACCAATATTGCAAATCACTGTCTTCGTCATTAGCATCCTTCATCATCACCTTTCTAACAACAGGCGCAATCTGTCTAACCCGTACTTCATTAGCTGCCTTTGGTTTTGCGATAACGGTTTTACGTTCTATTCGGACATCTTCATTTTCATACGGTTTCTTAGCCTTACTGAGATAATTATTAATAGTGTTATAATTGAACTGCATATAGCTTAAACAGAAGTTTTTGAGATTGGAAAAAATCTCAAAAGGACCATCGCTTTTGTTCTTCCAAAACACGACGATTACTCGTTTTTCTTTAGATGTTATTGTTTGCATATAATCAAATATAACCAATATTTAACTCATATTGGTCATTTAAAGGGATTTTTATTTTTAATGGATTAAAGTCACATAAGCACAAAGTAGATAGGTATCCCTACAAAGGCAATAGTCTTAAAGTAAGCTCAACCTTGTTCTGATAAAATCGGAAAGATTTATTATAGTAACATTATTGCTGCCAGTATAGGTATCACTTTGCGGAGTAATGATAAAGCTGTATTTGGGCGCCAGATCCTGGACACAGCTTATAAATCCTCTGGAGACAACTGGTGCATTTGATAACTTTATCTCTATACAGGCGATCGGAGTAATGCCCTGAACAAGTAATAAATCGCATTCAGCCCCTGCCTGGATCCGATAAAAGAATAGATCCAGGTGATCAGGTTTAGCCTGAAAAATCTGCTCCACTACATAACCTTCCCAGGATCCCCCGGCCCCCGGATGTCCGAAAAGCGCATCAAGGCTGGGTATATTGAGCAATCGATGAAGTATGCCAGTGTCCCTAACAAACGTTTTTGGCGACTTGATTAACCGATTTTTTGCATTTACAAACCAGGGCTGCAAACGTCTTACCATATAACTCCCTTCTAAAAAATCAAGGTATTTCATCACTGTGGTAGCACTTACTCCAAGCGATCGGGCAAAAACTTCTGCATTTAGCAAATTGCCATTGGAGTGCGCAAGCATACTCCAAAAATTACGCAGGGTAACCGAAGAAAGCGCAACTCCAAATAATAGCGCCAGATCCCGCTCTACGTAACTTCTTATAAAATCATTAAGCCATTCAATTGCATCATTATCGTCATCAGCTAATAGTGCCTCCGGAAAACCACCTCTAAACCAATTTATCCTGTAATCTAAAGGTTCCTTGAGTTCTGTGATCCCAATAGGGGTGAGTTCTGTGTAAGAAATGCGCCCTGCGAGCGATTCTGATACGCCTTTTACCAATAAAGGAGAAGCTGAGCTCAATAAAATAAATCGCCCGGCTGTTCGCTTTGCATCTATCAATGGCCTTAAAACAGCAAACAAGGACGGCATTAATTGAATCTCATCTATAATGATTCTGCTGTTTTCATGTAAGGTTAAATAGTTAAAAGCATCCTGGAGCTTGTTTTGATCATTAGGATTTTCCATATCCAGATATAAACTCTCCTGCTCGTCAGATTTCAATTCCCTTGCCAGCGTAGTTTTACCCACCTGTCATGGCCCGAGTATAGCGATAGCAGGAGTTTTTCTAAGCTTCTGTAAAAGAATAGCTTCAAGATTTCTTTTAATCATAGTCAAAAACAACAATTAACCTAGTAAATCCAAACTTTAAGTTTGGATTTACTAGGTTAATTCTATAAACGATAAGTCTATTTAATCATTTGAACCACAATGGCTATTGTTAAAAACTGTGCTAATCTCATTCTTAACGCTGTATTTACGGTATTGATCTGGTTCTGTACGGTCTTTTGTGATACGCCAAGCCGCTCGGCGATTTCTCTTGTAGAAAGGCCCTCGGTATAATGCATTATAAAAACTTCCCGTCTTTTTTTGGGCAGGCTTTCTACGTAGAGCTGCAACAGGGTTACAATTTCCTTTTCCAGCAGAGGGTCATCCGCATGTTCCGGTGAGCTGATCAATTCCTCAAAACTACCCAGAAATTCGGTTTGCTGTGGTTTCCGGCTTACATATTTAAGCACCTGAAATTTTACAGAGGTATGCAGGTAGGCCGCCAGATCGTTGACATGTAATCCTTCACGCCTGTCCCAAAATGAAGCAAAGACGCTCTGCACAATATCCTGGCATTGCTCCTTATCACGCAGACGCTTATAGGCCGACTGATAAATATCCGTCCAGTATTTACGGTAAATATCCGTAAACGCAGACTGATCGCCCTGTTTCATCAAGGCAAGCAGTTCCTGATCGGTGTATGCGCTGTAAGCAGCCATGTCTTGGTATCCCTCTCTTAAAGATAATAATAAGTTTATGTAAACTTAAATAATAATTCGCCAGCTACGCTAAACAGCTAATAAATATATCTTCTTTTACACCATGCTCCTACTTCAGTCGGGATTAACGCCGGCTTTGTACGGGATTTGCTCACAAAAGGGGTACC
>Ga0126314_10001086_pt1 | contig 12835 bp, 13 predicted proteins | sample Plot105B_FD_92535 | JGI IMG/M metagenome (GOLD analysis project Ga0126314, IMG submission 92535) | Serpentine soil microbial communities from UC McLaughlin Reserve, CA, USA - Plot105B | ecosystem: Environmental > Terrestrial > Soil > Grasslands | place: USA: UC McLaughlin Reserve, Lake County...
AGCATCCAGATCTCGCGGGGCTCGGGGCGAATTGGACGGCCGTCCACCGCGACGCCGCTGTCGGCATCGACGTCGCGTGCCGGATCGGTGACGCGATCGCCGGCGATCGTGACGCGCCCCGCCGCGATCAGCTCCTCCGCGCGGCGCCGCGACGCGACGCCCGAATGGGCCAGGTACTTGACGAGGCGCACCTAGGGAAGCTAACGCGCGCGGAAACGATCAGCTCGTGCGCTGCTCTCCCGCCTTCAGCAGCCGCTCGCGAAGCTCGCGCTCGTCCTCCGGGGTGGGGTCGAACCGTGACGGGTCCGGCAGCTCGTCGAGGCCGGAGAGGCCGAAGAGCTTCTCGAAGAGAGGGGTCGTCCTGTAGACGACCGCGCCGAAGCGCGAGCGGCCCGACTCCTCGATCAGGCCGCGTTCCGTCAGCGTGGCCACCGCGGATTCCGACGCCACCCCGCGGATCCGCGCGATCTCCGGCCGCGATACCGGCTGGAGGTAGGAGACGATGGCGAGCGTCTCCGCCTGAGCCTGGGTGAGCGGCGGGGTTCGCGGGGTCGACAGCAGGCGGCGGGCTGCGTCCTCGGCGACCGGGGCGGCGGCGAGCGTGTAACCGCCGGCGACGTGGCGCAGCACGACGCCTCGCGAACCCTCCGACAGGTCTCCCTCGAGGGCGTCCAGCGCCCGGTCGATCTCCGCTTCGCTCGCGTCGCAGGCCGCCGCCAGCTCGGCGGTGGTCACGGGCTGCGGCGACAGAAACAGGAGCGCCTCGACGATGCGCTGCAGGTCAGTCATGCATCACCTCCACCTCGATTGGGCCGAACAGGTCGCGCTGGCTCCAGGTCGCCTCTCCGCGCTTGTGCATCTCGAGCAATGCGAAGAGCGTCACCGCCTGGGTGAGCCGATCCTCGTCGGCGAACACCTCGTCGAAGTCGAACCGGCCGCGGTGCGCCAGAAGCTCGCGCAGCACGTCGAGGCGGCGTTCGAGCGAGACGGTCGGGCGGATGTGGCTCGTGTCGGGCTCAGGCGGGATCCGCAGGAGATCCCCGAGGGCCTCGGCCAGCCGGTCCGGCTCATAGGCCTTCCGCGCCGCGTCGAGCGAGGCCCGCCGCAGCTCCGGCGGCAGCGGCGCCGCGCGGTAGACGTAGCGGCGCCCGTCGGCGAAGAGGCCAGAGAGGTGGCCTGCCGCCTCCCGGTAGCGGCGGTACTCGAGCATCCGCGCCAGGAGCTCGTCGGCCGCTTCCTCGGGCCCCAGCTCGATCTGCTCCTCCTCCGCCGTCGGCAGGAGCAAGCGCGACTTCAGCTCGAGCAGCGAGGCGATCAGAACCAGGAACTCGGTGGCCGAGTCCAGGTCGAGCTCGCCCGAGCTCTCCAGGTGCTCGATGTAGGCGACGACGATCTCGCCGAGCGAGACCTCGGCGAGCGAGATCTCCTCGCGCAGGACCATCGCCATCAGGAGGTCGAACGGGCCCGCGAAGACGTCGAGATCGAGGTCGAGCTCTGTGGCTCTCATGCGCCCGGGAGCGTAGAAGGTGGCTCGGCGGGGTCAGGAACGGGAGGGGCCGATGCCCATCGCGTCGCGGACCTCGGCCAGCGTCCCCGTCGCGATGCCGCGCGCCTTCTCCGCCCCCGCGGCGAGCGTCTCTTCCATCGCCCCCTCGTCGGGCCGCAGCTCCGCGTAGCGCTCGCGGACCGGCGCCAGGTACTCCACGACCGCATCGGCGACGGCGCCCTTGAAGTCACCGTACCCCGATCCGGAGAACTCGCGCTCGATGTCCTCCGGGGAGACGTCGCGGACGACCGACAGGATCTCGATGAGGTTGGTGATCCCGGCCTTGTCGGGCGCCCGGCGCACCTCGGTCCCGGAGTCGGTCACTGCGCTCCGCACCTTCTTGCGGACGGCATCGACCTCGTCGAGGATGTACACGGTGCCCTGCTCGGAGCCGTAGGTGGTGGACATCCGCGAGGTCGGCTCCTGGAGGTTCATGATCCGGGCGCCCACCTCCGGGTAGCGGCCGGCCGGAACGACGAGGATCTCGCCGAAGCGCGCGTTGAAGCGCTCCGCGATGTCGCGCATGAGCTCGATGTGCTGGCGCTGGTCATCGCCCACGGGGACCTCGGTGGCCTTGTAGGCAAGGACGTCCGCCGCCATCAGCACCGGGTAGGAGAACAGGCCCGCCGAGACCAGCTCGCGCTGCTGCTCGGACTTCTCCTTGAACTGGTGCATCCGGTTGAGATCGCCCCACGCCGTCACCGCGCTCAAGAGCCAGCAGAGCTCCGTGTGCTCCTTGACGTCGGATTGGCGGAAGAGGATGCAGCGCTCGGGGTCGAGCCCCGCCGCGATCAGGATCGCGGTCGTGTCGTAGAGACGCTCGCGGAGCTCCGCGGGGTCGTACGGGACCGTGGTCGCGTGCAGGTCGACGATGCAGTAGATGCCCTCGCCACGGTCCTGACCCTCGACGTATTGGCGGATCGCGCCGATGTAGTTACCCAGGTGCTTGCGACCCGTCGGCTGGATGCCGCTGAAGATCCGCTCCGTTCCGGCCATGGCGGGCGCGGACTATAGACGCCGCTCAGAGCTGCTCTTCGCCCGCCTTGTAGCCGATCTGCAGGAAGTCGGAGATCGCGACGGTGGTCATGATCCCCGCGACGAAGCGCGTCGCACGCGGCGCGACCACCAGCGCTGCCGCGTACGCGGATGCCACCCACTGATCCAGGCAGAAGGGACAGACGATCAGCTCGCCGACCGTGTGCCGCATGCCGGTGCCGCGCGGGCTTTCCTCGAGCTCGCCCGGTCCGCCCTCGTCCTCGTGCTCGGTGAACGGCGCGCGGAGCGGTGTCGTGACCTTGTCCTTGGCAATCGCCCGGCTGGTCTTGTGGGTAGCGATGCCGATCAGCGCCAGGTCGCGCGGCGAGATCTCATCGGGAAGCCGTTCCCGGAACCGCCACAGGAAGGCGGCGAGCGCGACCGCATAGCCGCCCGTCAGGAGCGCGTACGGCGCGAGCCGCTCTCGCGGCGCGGTCGGGTCGCCGGCCCCGTCTGAGGAGAGGACCTGCTGCGGGGCCTCGGCTTGCTCGGGAGAGCTCGTCATCGGATCCTTCCGCGACTTCCCCCCGCCGGCACGGGCGAAACCTGGGTCAGAAGGGCGCCTCGGCGGTGCCGGCGACCGGCTCCAGCTCCCCAGGGACCGGATCGGCGTCGTGGAAGGGCGCCGGGCGGCCGCACTCGCCCGCGGTGGCGGCACGTGCCGGAGCCGGCGTTATGGCCGGGCGGCGCCGCGGGTTCTGAATCCAGATCGCGGATGTGATCCCGCCGGCGAACATCAGGCAGGCGCCGATCAGCGCGGCGAGGTGAAACGCACTCTGGGAGGACTGCTCGATCGCCGTGCCGACGCTGTCGCGCTCGGATCCCGAGAGCTCGTCGGCCTCGTCCCGACCGGCGAGCGGCCTTGACGCGGAGGACGAGACGACGTGCCGCGCCTGGGGCGAGAGCTGCGCGGTTGCGAGATGGTCGCTGACGCTCGAGTCGAACTGGCTGGAGACGGCTGCGCCCATCACCGCGATCGCGAGGAGCCCGGCGACGCGCGCGATCGCGTTGTTGGTACCGGAGGCGATGCCCGCGTTGTGCTCGTCGACCGCGTTCAGCACAGTCGTCGTGAGCGGCGCGACGGTCGCGGACAGGCCGAGCCCGAACACGACGAGGGCGGGCAGGACCTCGGTGAGGTAGTCGGGCTCGACGCCGGTGCGTACGAGCATGAGGAGGCCGATGCCGCCCACGATCGGGCCAGCCGCCATCGGCAGTCGCGGGCCGACGCCGGCGGTGAACTGGCCGAAGCGCGGTGAGAGGAAGAACATGAGCAGCGAGACCGGTACCGAGGCGAATCCCGCGGCGAGGGGCGAGTAGCCGCCCACCTGCTGCAGGTAGAGCGTGAGGAAGAACGTGGTGCCGATGAGTCCCGCGTACGTCGTGAGCGTGGCGGCGTTCGCCACGGCAAAGTTCCGGATCCGGAAGAGCGACAGCGGAAGCATCGGCGCCCTCGCGGCCGCCTCTCGCCAGATGAACCCCGCGAAGAGCAGGACGCCGCCGATGAGCGGGACGAAGACCACGGGGTCGCTCCAGCCGTAGGTGGGCTGCTCGATCAGCGCGAACACCGGACCGCCCAGTCCGAGGGCCGAGAGCAGGACGCCTGGGATGTCAAACCCGCGCACCGCATCCGGATCCCGGCTCTCGGCGACCGAGTGGGCGGTCATCACGAGCGTGACCGCGATCAATGGGACGTTGATCCAGAAGACGAACCGCCACGACAGCGCCTCGGTGAGGAAGCCGCCGGCCGCGGGGCCCGCGATCGTCGAGATTCCGCTCCAGGCGGTCCACGTTCCGATCGCCTTGCCCCTCGCCTCGCCGGTGAACGTGGAGGTGAGGATCGCCAGCGAGCCGGGCACCAGAAGTGCGCCAGCGAGCCCCTGCAGCCCGCGGAGGGCAATCAGGGTGCCCGTGCTCGGCGCGAGCGCGCAGAGGATCGACGTCACGCCGAAGCCCGCGAGACCGAGGCTGAACATCCTCCGGCGGCCGAAGTGGTCCCCCAGCGAGCCGCCGACCAGGAGCATCGCCACGAGCGCGAGCAGATAGGCCTCGACGACCCACTGCTGACCGGCGAGCCCCATGCCGAGGTCCTCCTCCATCGCCGGGAGGGCGACGTTTACGACGGTCGCGTCCAGGAAGACGACCGTCGAGGCGAGAATCGTGGCGACGAGGGTCAGGCGCTGCGCGCGATCCATACGTTCCAGTCTGGCAACTCCGTCTAGCCCCAACCGTGGCGGTAGGGTGCGCCGGTGGCCACGACGGAGACGGAGACAGCGCGGGAGGTCGTGACCGAGTACTTCGAGGCGCTCGGCGCACAGGACCTGGATCGCGCCGTCGCGACGTGGAAGCCGGGCAGCCTGGACCGTCTGTACGGATTTGCCGATCTGATCGCGCCCGAGGGGATCCGCGATTACTTCGGCGGCATCTTCGAGGCGATCCCGGACTTCAGGATCAAGGTCCTGTCGACCGTCGCTGAGGACAACCAGGTCGCTGTTCGATGGCGGGCTACGGGGACGTTCGACGGCACGGGGACGTTCGAGGGGCTGGCGCCGAACGGCCGGTCTGTGGTGCTCGAGGGCGTGGACCTGCTGACGGTGACGGACGGGAGGATCGTCGCCAACGAGGCCTACACGAACGCGATGGAGTTCGCGCGCCAGGTGGGCGCACTGCCGCCGCAGGGCTCGGCTGCCGAGAAGGCCTTGGCCGGCGCCTTCAACGCGAAGACGGCGATCGCGAAGCGCCTGCGCGGCGGTTGACCTAGGGCTCCGGCTGCTCGCGGAGCTGGTGCGCGGGCGTGAAGAAGTTGCGGTAGGCGAACGTCACCGCGATCAGTCCCGCGAGTGCGACGCTTCCCAGCAGCGTCCACAGCAGAATGAGCTGAAGCCGCACGGCGTCAGTGGGGCTCGCGCCGGCCAGCAACATCCCGACCATCGTCCCCGGGAAGAAGATGAGCCCGGTCGTCTTCGTCGAGTCGACCAAGGCGATCATCCCCGAGCGCAGGCTTCGCCGGACGATCGGTGCGGCAGCCTGGGTCGACGTCGCCCCGAGGGCGAGCGTGGCCTCGACCTCCCGCGCGTTCCGCGTCATCTCGTCGCCGAGGCGGTTCAGGGTCACGGCGGCCGCCGTCATCGCGTTGCCGACGACCATGCCGCCGACCGGGACGAGGTATCGCGGCTGCGCCTGGAAGACGCCGAGCGCGACGACAAGGCCAAGCGTCGAAGCACCGGCGATCGCGAGGGCGAGGAGCAGAGGCCAGAACGCATCAGGCACCTGCTTGGCCCGGCGCTTCGCCGTGAACGCCCCGAACACGACCATGATCGCGATCAGCAGGACGACGAACCACAGGCTGTCCTGGTCGAAGATGAACTTGATGACGTAGCCGATCGCGGTCAGCTGGATCGCCGACCGCACGACCGCGATCCCGATGTCCGCCTCCAGATCTGCCTTCCGCCAGAACGACACCGCGATTGCGAGCGAGACGAGGACCAACGTGGCGGCCACCTCGGCGAGGCTGATGTGGATCGAGCTGCTCACCGCGGCACCGCGAGCTGCTCGCGGATGTGCCCCTCCCCCACCATCCGTCCCTCGTCGAGCCGCACGACCCAGTCAGCCATCCGCCGAGCCTGAGCGAGGTCGTGTGTCACGAGCACGATCGAGACGTCGACCCGCTCCCGCAGGTGCAGGAGCGTCGCCTCGACCGCGCCTCGTGTCCCTTCGTCGAGCGCGGACGTCGGCTCGTCCAGGAGCAGCACGCGCGGCTCCAGCGCCAGCGAGCGAGCGAGCATCGCCCGTTGCTGCTCACCCACCGAGAGTCTGGCGGCGGACCGTCCCGCAAACGATAAGTCCAGGCCCGCGAGATCGAGGAGCCGCGGGACGTCCGGCTCCCGGCCTGCGAGTCCGGCGGCGAAGCGAATGTTGTCCTCGACCGTCCCCTCGAGCAATGCGGGCAGCTGCGGCACCAGACACACCTCGCGCCGTAACTCGAGCGGGTCGCGCTCGCGGACGTCGGCGCCGTCGTAGTGCACGGTCCCGGACGCGGGATCAGCGAGCCGGTTGAGCAGCCGCAGAAGGGACGACTTCCCGCTCCCGGACGGCCCGGCAACGCAACTCGCTCCCTTCGGGAGGGAGGCACTGACGTCCTGAAGCACGACCTTGCCGTCCCGCTCCATCGTCACCCGATCGAGCTCGAAGAGCATCGGGCGATTATCGCGGGACCTCCAGCGCATTGGGCGGCGTATGCCGGATTGAACGAACAAGGGAGGATCGAGATGAGACGCCGGTTCCAATACTTCGCTCCGCTGATCGCCGCCGCGATCGCTCTCCTGTCGGCCGCCACGCCGGCCCTCGCGAAGGGGAGCGGCTACCTCAACGCGAAGGGCGTGGTCGCACCCGGGGCCATGCGCCAGCCGCCGCGCGCGATCGTCGGCCCCGCGGAATCCCATTCGATCTACGTGACCCAACCCACCGACGACGGCACGGCGCTCGCTCGGGTCGACACCACCGGCCAAGACGTGGTTCGCACGAACATGATCGGCGGCGGCTATTCGATCCCCACCGTCGCCATCGACGAGTCGACAAGCGGGCTCTCGGCCGATGGCAGCACTCTGGTTCTGACAAGACCGCTCGTCGGGCTTTGGCAAGGCCGCACCCGCTTCGAGATCCTCTCCGGGAAGACCCTGCGTCCGCAAACGACGATCACCGTACCGGGCGCCTACAGCTTCGATGCGATCTCGCCAAATGGGGATCGGCTCTACCTCATCGAGTACACCTCGGCGCGGGATCCGAGCCGGTACCAGGTGCGCTCCTACGACGTCAGTTCGGGCCGCCTCCTCCACACGCCGATCATCGATCCGGACGAGAAGGGCGAGCCGATGACGGGCAAGCCGATGACTCGGACAACGAGTGCCAGCGGCCGGTGGGCCTACACGCTCTACGGTGGCAGCGAGGAAGGCCCGTTCGTGCACGCGCTCGACACGATGAAGGGGGAAGCGGTCTGCGTGGACCTAGCCAGCCTGGTTCCGCCGGACGGACTGCGGCGCGCCACCCTCTCCATGAGTCCCGACGGAGGCCAGTTGAGCGTCGTGGCGCGGGACGACCAGGCCCTCGCCGTCATCCACACGGATTCACTCGAGGCGAGCGCGCCACCAGCGCCGGGCAACACCGGCGGTGGAGGCGACGGGACGCCGTGGGTGCTGATCGCGATCGCGGCGGCCCTCGGATTGGGTGCGGGCGGCGCCATCATCGCGACCCGGCACCGCCGGGCGTCGGGACTGCCGGCGCCGGACGCGTAGGCCGAGGGACCTCCGAGCGGCCGACATCCGTATTGCACGAATGTCGCCACGCATGGGCGTTCGAGGGAAGATGATTGTGCCCGGACCGCGGCCCGTCGCCGCGGGTCTCGGGGAGGAGATCGAACTGGCAGCCGAGGGGAGCACGGAGAGCGTCGCGGTACCGCTTCGGCTGGCGCGCGCAACCTCCCCGTCGAGGGCACTCGAGCGCCGGAGGGAGCGGCGCTGGATCAAGGCGGCGCAGTCCGGCTCCGAGCAGGCGCTCGAACATCTTTATCGCCGCCACTGGCCCTGGGCACATCGCGCCGCGTACCTCGTCGTTCACGATGCGGCCGCCGCCGAGGACATTGCGCAGGAGGCGTTCCTGGCGGCGATCCGATCGCTCGACCGGTTCGACCGCGCGCGGCCGTTCGGGCCATGGCTCAACCGGATCGTGGTCAACCGCGCGATCGACTGGGCACGCGCCCGCTCGCTCCGGCGCGAGACCGGTGCGGATCCCGACGCCGACATCGCCGCGACGGAATCGGCCAATCCTGAGAGAGGCTCGCCCGTTTACTCCGACGAGGTGGTCACGGCCCTCAGGCAGCTCTCACCAGAACACCGGGCGGTCGTGGTCCTGCGCTACCTCCTCGAGTACACGCCGGGGGAGATCGCCAAGGCGCTCGGACTGCCGCGCGGCACGGTGAACTCCCGGCTGCGACGCGCCCTTGATCAGCTCGGCACCGAGATGGAGGTGGCTCGATGAGGAGCGCCGACCTGCGGCGACGCCTGCGCGATGCGCCGATCCCCGACGAGCACGAGGCGCGCGAGCGCGGCTGGCGCGTGGTTCACGCCGCGTACGCCGGGCGCCGTCCTGTGGGCGCTTCGGCGACCGCTCCCAGGCGGCTGGCCGTCGCGCTTGCCATGGCCGCGATCGTCCTGGCCGTCGTGCTCACGCCCGCCGGCGCAAAGGTCGTGGACCTCGTGCGTGACGTCGTCAAGCCGAACGCGAGGGAGGCGAAGCCGCTGACGGCCCTGCCGGCGCCCGGCACGCTGCTCGTGGAGTCGGACCAGGGACCGTGGGTCGTGCAGCGGGATGGTTCGCAGCGGCTCTTGGGCGACTATCGCGAAGCGGAATGGTCACCGCACGGCTACTACGTGGCGGTCACGAGCGAGCACCAGCTGAGCGCCGTCGAACCGGACGGCACGGTGCACTGGTCGCTGAACCGCCGGGCCCCGAGCGACCCCCGGTGGGTACCGGAGACCGGTTACCGAATCGCATACCGAACCGGGTCGTCCATGCGCGTCGTCGGAGGCGACGGCGTCGAGGATCACATGCTCGACCCGAGCGTGGCCCCGACACCACCGGCATGGCGGCCGGTGCCGCTGGCTCGCGCAAAGATGACCCAGGGCGAGGCCGGGGAGAACGTGGTGGCTGTCGCGGAGCCGGACGGGCGCATCGAGCTGATCGACGCCGACACACTCACGGTCTACTGGCGGACCCCCCGCGGACCGGTGCCGACCGAGCTTGCCTGGTCGGCGGATGTTGCACGACTGGTCGCCCTCTCGGGCTCCGAAGTGCGGGTGTTCTCGAGCGGGGGCAAGCTGTTGCGGACGGTTCGCCTGCCGGCGGGAATGGAGGCGACCGACGGCGCGTTCGCGCCAACCGGCAAGGCGTTCGCGGTGACGGGAACGATGCGCACGCACCACGGGCTACGGAGCCAGGCTCTCGTGATCCCGCTCGCCGAGTCTCAACCGAAGCCCCGGCCGCTTCTCGCCAATACGGGCACGTTCAGCGATCTGTCGTGGTCGCCCGACGGCCACTGGCTGCTCGTCGCGTGGCGCGACGCCGACGCGTGGCTCTTCCTTCGACCGCGGCGGCCCGGCGACGTTCAGACGGCGGGGCAGGTCTCGCGACAGTTCAGCCCCGGCTCGACGAGCGGGGCGAAGGTGCCCCAGCCTGTCGGCTGGTGCTGCACCTCTATAGGCGGCAGCTAGCGCCCGCCGCGCAAGATTCATGCCGGTCCCGGCCGGCAATCGAGGAACTCGCGCTAAGTTGGGAAACTGATGAGAACGATGAGTTTTGTCGGGTATCCGGGTCTTGGTTAAGGAAGATGCCTAGAGCAATTTGGAGTGGATCGATCAGCTTCGGGCTCCTCAACGTGCCCATCAAGCTGTACAGCGCCGTCTCGCGCAAGAACGTGAGCTTCCGTGAGCTGCGCGAGAGCGACGGTTCGCGAATCCGCCACAAGCGGGTCGCCGAGGCCGATGGCGAGGAGGTGCCCTACGAGGAGATCGTCAAGGGCTATGAGATCTCGCCCGAGCAGTACGTGGTCGTCACGCGCGACGAGCTCGAGGAGATCGACCCGAAGAAGACGCGGGCGATCGAGATCCAGGACTTCGTCGATCTCGACGACATCGACCCGATCTATTTCGACCACCCCTACTACCTCGGCCCGGACAAGGGCGCCGAGAAGGCCTACTCGCTCCTCGTCAAGGCGATGAGCGACGCAAAGAAGGTGGCCATCGCCCGCTTTGTCCTGCGGAACCGCGAGAACCTCGCCGCGATCCGCCCCGCTGACAACGTCCTGGCGATGGCGACGATGCGCTTCGCCGACGAGGTTGTGGCGCCGGATGAGCTCGGTGAGGACGTGATTCCCCAGGACGGCCGCAAGCTCGATAAGCGCGAGGTCGACATGGCCAAGCAGCTGATCGACTCGCTGACGGCTGACTTCGACCCGGGCAAGTACCGCGACGAGTATCGCGAGGAGCTTCTCGCGCTGATCGATCGCAAGGCCCAGGGCAAGGCCGTGGTCGAGCCCGTATCCGAGGAGCCCAAGCCCACCAAGGCACCGGACCTCATGGCCGCCCTCGAGGAAAGCCTCGCGAGCGTTCGCGGTGAGCCGCTCGCGGCCGGCGGCGACGGCGGCACCAAGGCGAAGAAGCGCTCGACATCGTCGAAGTCGAAGTCACGGTCCCGTTCGAAGAGCTCCCAGTCCAAGTCGCGATCGCGAAGCAAGGCCAAAGCCGCCAAGTAGACGTCGACGGCCACCAGGTCGAGCTCACGAATCTCGACAAGGTGCTGTGGCCCAAGCCTGGGTTCACGAAGGGCGAGATGATCGACTACTACGCCCGGGTAGCCGACGTGCTCCTGCCGCATCTGAAGGGCCGTCCCCTCACCCTGAAGCGCTACCCGAACGGTGTCGACGAGGGGCACTTCTATGAGAAGCGCTGCCCCAAGCACCGGCCGGACTGGGTGAACACGGCGCCGATCTGGAGCGGTCGCAACGAGGGTGAGATCGACTATTGCGTCTGCGACGACCGGGCGACGCTCATCTGGGTCGCCCAGCTCGCCTCACTCGAGCTCCACCCTTCCCTCTCGCGCGCCAAGGAGATCGAGCGACCCACAGTCCTCGCATTCGACCTCGACCCCGGCCCCCCGGCCGACATTCTCGACTGCTGCACCGTCGCGATGCGGCTGCGCGAGCTATTCGACGACCTTGGGCTGGAGAGCTTTCCGAAGACCTCGGGGTCAAAGGGACTCCAGGTCTACGTGCCGCTGAACGTGAAGGTCACCTACGAGGAGACGAAGCCGTTCGCGCACGCGGTCGCGCAGGTCATGGAGCGTGCCGACCCGGACCTGATCGTCTCGAAGATGGCCAAGAACCTCCGGAAGGGCAAGGTGCTCGTCGACTGGAGCCAAAACGACGAGCACAAGACGACCGTCTCCGTGTACTCGCTGCGCGCCAAGGAGCATCCAACGGTCTCAACGCCGGTCGAGTGGAAGGAGGTGGAGCGCGCGCTTAAGCGCTCAGACCCCGACATCCTGCGCTTCGAGGCGAGCGACGTGCTGAAGCGCGTGGACAAGCAGGGTGACCTGTTCGAGCCCGTCCTGAAGCTGAAGCAGAGGCTGCCGGACCTGAAGGCGGCGACCGAGTCCGGGTAGTGGCGCAGTGAGCCAGGAGGCGGAGTAGCGTTCCCGATCTCGTTCGCAGGGAGGCGCGTCCATAACTCGACCGTGGGGTGGTTGCACGTGTCCGTTCGATCTTGGTTCGCTCTTGCTCTGGCTACGGCTTCGCTCGCCGTCGCGCCACAGTTCGCGTCCGCGTCGGGCGTGGCCTATCCCGACGCCCACTGGACCGAGGCATGGATCCCGTCGCCGTCGAGGGCGGGTAACGCGACCCTGCATGCCGACGTCCTGCGCCCCAAGGGCTACACGAAGGCTGACAAGACCCCGGTGATCCTGTCGATCGGCCCCTACTTCAACCACTCCGGGCAGACGGGGCCGGCGGGGCCGGCGGAGGGCACGAACTACGACCCGGTCGGTCCGAACGCGGGTCCCTCGGAACGGTTCCAGGACTTCGTCGAAGGCTCGGGCCTGCTGAAGAAGGGCTACACGTTCGTGATGGTGGACCTGCGCGGCTTCGGCGGCTCCAACGGGTGCCTCGACTGGTCGGGCCCCGGCGAGCAGGCCGACGTGGTGCACGCCGTCAAGTGGGCGGCGAGCCGGCGATGGTCGACGGGGCGCGTCGGCATGTACGGCAAGTCCTACGACGCGCTCACGGGACTGATCGGCGTCAACCATCGCCCGCCGGGCCTGCGCGCTGTCGTCGCTCAGGAGCCGGTCTATGACGACTACCGCTACCTCTACGGCGACGGGATGCGTCGCCTGAATTCCGTGGCGACGCCCGCCCTCTACGACGGGATCGCGGCGACGCCGGGGCCGCTCACCGACGACCCGAACTACAACGAAAGCAGCCTCAACGACCCGGCCTGCCTGGCCACGAACTGGGCGGCCCAGGCCGGTGACGACAACCACCACTCGGACTTCTGGCGGCTGCGCAACCTGATCCCGGGCGCCAGGGGGTCGCACGTCCCGCTGTTCCTCACCCAAGGCCTGACCGAGAACAACACGGTTGCCGACGGGTTGCAGGAGTACCTCGCCAACCACACCGGCTACGAGCGAGGCTGGCTGGGTCCGTGGGAGCAC
>Ga0126314_10001087_pt1 | contig 12834 bp, 3 predicted proteins | sample Plot105B_FD_92535 | JGI IMG/M metagenome (GOLD analysis project Ga0126314, IMG submission 92535) | Serpentine soil microbial communities from UC McLaughlin Reserve, CA, USA - Plot105B | ecosystem: Environmental > Terrestrial > Soil > Grasslands | place: USA: UC McLaughlin Reserve, Lake County...
CGTCCGGCCGGTCCTCGCGCAGCTCCAGCAGCAGGTCGAACTTCGCCGAGCCCGGGTCCACCAACAGATAGGTGGACTGCAACCCCGGCATCGACAGGTCCTGTCGCGGGGTGTTCTGGAAGCTGAACATCACCTGGAACAGCGGATGACGGCTCAAGTCACGCGGGGGCTGCAGCTCCTCCACCAGCTTCTCGAAGGGCAGCTCCTGGTGCGCATACGCCGCCATGCACACGTCCTTCGCGCGACGCAGCAGCTCGCGGAAGGTGGGGTTGCCGCCCAAATCATTGCGCAGCACCAGCGTGTTGACGAAGAAGCCGATCAGCGACTCCAGCTCCGGCACGTTGCGGCCGGCGATGGGCGAGCCGACCGTGATGTCCGTCTGCCGCGAGTGCCGGTGCATCAACGTCTGGAACGTGGCCAGCAACGTCATGAAGAGGGTGGCCCCCTCCTGCTGGCTGACCTCCTTCAGCACGCGCGTCAACGCCACGGGCAACGTCACGAACTGACGCGAGCCTCGGTACGTCTGGCGGGCAGGACGCGGCCTGTCCGTGGGCAGCTCCAGCGGCTCCGGCAGCGTCTTCAGGTGCTGCTTCCAGAAGTCCAGCTCGATGCGCAGCCGCTCACCCTGCATCCGCTCGCGCTGCCACTCCGCGAAGTCGGAGTACTGGATGGCGAGCTCCGGAATCGCGGGCGTCTGGCCCGTGACCTCCGCCGCGTAGAAGGTCATCAGCTCGCGGACGAAGACACCCAGCGACCAGCGGTCCGTCACCAGGTGATGCATCGTGACCAGGGCCACGTGGTTGTCGGGCCCCAGGCGCAGCACCTTGCCGCGCAGGAGCGGCCCACGCGCCAGGTCGAACAGGCGCTGGGACTCCTCGCTGGTGCGGCGCTCCACCTCCTCGTCCTGCTCCGCCTTGCCCAGCTGGGAGATGTCCTCCACCGGGATGGTCAGCGTCAGCTCCGGAAGGACGATCTGCACGGGGAGCCCGTCGTCCCTCGCGCCGAACACGGTGCGCAGCGACTCGTGGCGCCGCACCACCTGATTCACGCACCGCGCCAGCAGCGGGATGTCCAGCACGCCGGTGAACTGCACGGTGATGTGGACGTTGTAGGCGAAGGCCTGTCCGCCCTCGAGCTGGTCCACCACCCACAGCCGCTGCTGCGGGAAGGAGGCTGGCGCGGGCTCGGTTCCGGCGCGACGCGGAATCGTCCGCTCGAGCGCCTGCGTCGCGCCGGCCTGGAGCTGCCCCTTCTTCTCCTTGAGGAGCAACTCGTACAGCGCGCGCTGCTTGGGAGTGAGCTTGTCGAGATTCTTGGAGCTACCGCTCATTGCTGGACTCCGACTTCGGGGCCTCCGCTCGCTGGGATGACCCAGGGCGGAGAGGAAGGTTGCTGGGGCCGATGTGGGGACGTCGGCCCGACTGAAAGTGGGTGGGGGCTAGCTCGAACGTCTCGCCAGCTCGGCTTCAATCTCTTCGTCGCTGAGGTTGGACAGCTCCTCGAGCGCGGCTTGACTGGCGGCCTCTTCGAGCGCGGTCTGGTGGTCCGCCACCAGCTTCGCGAGGGAGGCCACGGTGGCGGCCTCGAAGAGCTTCGCCAGGGGAATGTCGAAATCGAACTGGGTGCGCAGGCGTCCGGCCACGCGCGTGGCCAGCAGCGAGTGGCCGCCCAGGTCGAAGAAGTTGTCGTTCAGGCCCACGGAGTCCACGCCCAGGACTTCCTGCCAGATGGCCGCGAGCTGTTTCTCCAGCTCGCTCGCGGGCGCCACGAAGGGCGTCTTCGCGCGACGGGGCTTGCCGGCCGCGCGCGCACCCGAGGTGGGCTGGGACGTGTCGCGCTGAATCCACAACTTCCAGCGCTGGGCCAGGTCTCCGGTGGCGACGACGACGTGGCCATCCACGCCGAGCGTCACCAGCCGACGGACGGCCTCGGCGCCCTCCTGGGGCGTCATGGCGTACTGGTCCATGCTGGTGCGCACGTGGGTGTGCTTCGTCTCCTCCGGCCACGGGTCCCACGACGCGCTCACCCAGCGCGTCCCGGTGTTACCCGCGTGGGCCTGCGCGAAGGCATCCATGAAGAGGTTGGAGGACGCGTAGGTCAGGTAGCCGAGGCCACCGAGGACCGCGGCGTTGGAAGAGAAGAGCAGGGCGAAGTCCGCCGAGCGGGTGCTCAGCACCTTCTCCAGCGCATAGGTGCCGTAGACCTTCGGGCCGAACTGCGTCTCCGACTCGCCCCGGCCAATGTCCGTCAGCGGGTTGTAGAGCGACGGGCCATGCGTGACGCCCGCGCAGTGGAGCACGCCATTGAGCGCGCCGAACCGGGCCTCCACCTGCGCCACTGCCGCTTCCAGTTGTCCCGCGTCCGCGACGTCCGCGCGCACCACCATCACCTGCGCGCCAAGCCGCTCCAGCTTCCGCACCTGGAGGATGCGCTGGGCCACCGCGTCGTCCTCGGGATGCGTGGCCAGATGCGAATCCCACTCGGACGTCGCCGGCAGCGCGGTGCGCCCCAGCAGCGCCAGGCGGGCCTTGAGTGTCTGGGCCAGGTGTTCGGCCAGCATCAGGCCCACGGCGCCCAGGCCTCCGGTGATGAGGTAGACGCCCTGCTCACGCAGCGGCGCCGCGGCCTCGCCCGAGGGCTCCAACCGCAGCGGCGCATGCGTCTGGGTGAAGCGGTGGTTTCCGCGCCACGCCACGACGGCGTCACGCGTGCGCTGACTCAGCTCGGCGAGCAGCCGCTCCGCGAGCTTCTCCACGCCCGCGCTCTTGGGCTCGGGGGCAATCAGGTCGATGCAGCGCGTGCTGACGTGCTCCTGCTCCTGCGGAATCACCTTGCACGGCCCCAGCAGCGTGGCCTTCTCCGGCAGGGCGTTGCCCTCGCCCGCCACGTCAGCCAGCCGGTCCGTCACCACCTCCAGGCGCACGGGGCGGGAGGTGTCGCCCTGCGCGAGCGCCTGTCCCAGGTGCAGGAGGCTGTAGTAGCCCGTGTCCTGCACCCTGCGGAACAGCTCCGGCCCCGGAAGGCCCTCGCCCGATGAGGCGAGGCTCCACAGGTGGACCACCACGGACGGGCTCAGCTCCTGGTCCGCCAGGTCCTTCCACAGCGTGGCGTAGTCCCCGCGCAGGCGAGGATCCACCGCATACCGGCGCGCGGCGTCCCGCATGAAGGAGCTTCCCTGGCGCACCCGCACCACGTCCTGGCCAGCCTCCTCCAGACGACGACACAGCGCCTCGCCGACTCCCACGCCGTCCACGAAGACGACCCAGCAGCGACGCTCGGCCAGGGCCTTGCGGTCCAGGGCCACGGGCGCCGTGCGATGCCACGTGGGCACGTGGAACCACTCCGCCATGTCCACGAGCTTTCCCTGCGGCGCCTGGGCCTGCGTGGCCTCGGCGCGCGTGCCGGGTGCCACCCAGTAGCGCTGACGCTCGAAGGGGTACGTGGGCAGCGGCACTCGGCGAAGGACGCGGCCCTCGCTCACGGCCTCCCAGTCCACCTCCACGCCATCCAGCCAGAGCTGTCCCAGCGCGCCGAGCACCGCCACCGGCGCGGGCTGGTTCGTTCCAGGCGCGGGCAGGCAGCCGTGCACGGAGCGAGTCCCCGTGCTCCCCGCCAGCGCGCGCGCCTTCTCGACGAGCGGCCCCGCGGCCCCCATCGCGAGCACGACGCGCGAGGGCTCCTTCACCAGCTCGCGCAGCGCATCGTCCAGGCGCGGCGCGCGGCCCGCCGCGTCCTTCCACGTCTCGGGACGGGTGGCCTCGCCCGCCGTGAGCAGGGCGCCCGTGGCCAGGGAGTAGAGCGGCACCTCCGGCGCCTTCAGCGTCGCGGCGCTCGGTGACAGCTCACGCCCCTCGGCCCGGGCAATCGTCAGGGAGAGGGCCTCCTCCAGCGGGAGCGCGCCCGCGAGGCTCGCGGCGATCCACGCGCCCATGCCTTCGCCCAGCATCGACTCCGGCCGCACACCCCACGACATCCACAGGCGCGCCAGGGCGTAGGCCTCCACGAAGCGCGCGGCGGCCGTCACAGGACCGGAGACGACAGGTCGGCTCCCGTCCTCCGGATACAGCACGGAGCGCAGGTCCACGCCGAGCCGCGACTGGAGCAGCTCCGCGCACGGGTCCACCTCCGCGCGGAACGCGGGCTCCGAGCGATACAGCGACTCAAGTGGAGCCTCCGCTCCGGCGTCAGAGAAGAGGAAGGACACGGGGCGGTTGCCCGTCTCGTGCGTGCCGGAGAGCACGCGCTGCGGCTCCGCCATGCGCAACACCCGCATGGCATCTTGTCCATCGCGCGCCACCACCACGCGGCGGTGCGCATGGGCCTTGCGGCCCACCTGGAGCGTGTACGCGACGTCCGCCAGCGTCTGCTCCGGATGCGTCTCCAGGTGCTGCGCGAGCCGCGCGGTGGCCGTGTCGAGCGCGGTGTGGCTGCGCGCGGACAGCACCAGCAGCTCCCACGGGCGGCCCGTCGACGCCGTGGGCGAGGGAGGCGCTTCCTCCAGGACGATGTGGGCGTTGGTGCCGCCGATACCGAACGAGCTGACGCCCGCGCGCCGGGGCGTCCTGCCGCGCGGCCAGGGCTGGAGCGCGGTGTTCACATAGAAGGGCCCGCTGTCGAAGTCGATCTGCGGGTTGGGGGACTCGAAGTGGAGGCTGGGCGGAACCTGCTGGTGCTTCATCGCGAGGATGGCCTTGAGCAGGCTCGCGCTGCCCGCCGCCGCGTCCAGGTGGCCCACGTTCGTCTTCACCGAGCCGATGGGCACCGTGCGACGGCCCTTCGCCTTCGCGCCGAACACCTTCGTCAGGGCGCGCAGCTCGATGGGGTCTCCCAGCGCCGTGCCCGTGCCGTGCGTCTCCACGTACGAAATCGTGTCGGCGGGGACCTCCGCCGCGGCCAGGGCGTCCTTGATGACGGTGGCCTGCCCCTGCACGCTGGGCGCGGTGAAGCTGGCCTTCACGGCGCCGTCGTTGTTGATGGCGGAGCCCTTGATGACGGCGTGGATGGTGTCGCCGTCCGCCAGCGCGTCCTCCAGCCGCTTGAGGACCACCAGGCCGATTCCGCTGCCGAAGATGGTGCCCGCCGCCTTCGCGTCGAAAGCGCGGCAGTGGCCATCCGGCGAGACGATGCCGCCGTACTGATACAGGTAGCCGACCTTCTGCGGCACGTTGATGGCGACGCCGCCGGCAATGGCCATCCGGCACTCATCCGCGAGCAGGGCCTGTCCCGCAAGGTGCAGCGCGACGAGCGCCGTGGAGCACGCGGTGTGCACGGAGTACGCGGGGCCGCGCAGGTTGAGGCGGTGCGCCACGCGCGTGGTGAGGAAGGCCAGGTCATTGCCCAGGCCAATCTCGAACGGGTCCAACCCGCCGAGCGCGGTGGGATTGGAGAAGAGGTTGAACACGTACGTGTCCGTGCGCGCTCCGGCATACACGCCGATGCGACCCTTGAAGCGCTCGGCGTCGTAGCCCGCGTTCTCCAGCGCCTCCACGGCGCACTCCAGGAAGACGCGCTGCTGCGGGTCCATCACCTCCGCTTCCTTGGGGGTGACGCCGAAGTAGCCCGCGTCGAACAGGTCCGCGTCCTCCAGGACGGCGGCGGCCTTCACGTAGTTCGGGTCCGAGCGGATGGCGGCCGTGTCGAGCGCGCTCGCCTCCAGGTCCGCGTCCGTCAGGAAGCTGATGGACTCCACGCCGTCCCGCAGGTTGCGCCAGAACGCCTCCAAATCGCGCGCACCCGGGAAGCGCCCCGCCATGCCGACGACGGCGATCTCCAACCCCGTGGTGTCCGCGTTGGATGAATCCGTGGCCATGTCTCTCTCCAAAGTCCCGCTCAAGTTTCGACCTTCCTCGCCCGCTGCTGCTTCAGCGCCGACTTCCGACGCTGTTGCCGCCCCTCGTCTTCCGCGTCCGCCTCGTCCTCGGCCTTCGAGTCCGTGGCCAGCCCCACTCGTCGGACCAGGTCCTCGAGGAGCTGACGCGCCTTCATCGTTCCGTGCTCCGCGCGGAGTTGCTCTCCCAGCCGCGCCGCGGACGCCTGGATATCCGCGCGAGCGTGCACCGCGCTCAACGCGTCCCCGAGCCGCTCCGCGCTCAGCTCACCAATCGGCAGCGCCGCGCCACCGCAGCCCTGCTGCTGGACGACCTCGCCCCAGGTGAACTGGTCATACGTGTGTGGCACCACCACTTGCGGGACGCCCGCCCGGAAGGCCGCGCCCGTGGTGCCCGCTCCGCCGTGGTGCACCACGCACGACACGCGCGAGAAGAGCCACGAGTGCGGCACCTGTCCCAGGGCCCGCACCGTCGGGGGGAGGGCGCGCTGGCCCAGGCCGCTCCATCCGTGCTGGATGAGGGCCCGTCGTCCCGCGCGCACCGTGGCGTTCACCAGCGTGTCCGTCAGCGCCGCCGGGTCCGCGTGCGTCATGCTGCCGAAGGTGATGCAGACGGGCGGCTCGCCCTCGGCGAGGAACGCGGCCAGCTCCGCGTCCGGCGTGAAGGCTGGCTCGTCGACGAGGCAGTAGCCGACGGTGTGGTGGTGCGGGGGCAGGTCCGCGGCGGGAGGCCGCACGTGGCGGCTCAGCGCGGTGAGCACCAGTTGATTGGACAGGCCATCCACCAACGGGTTGTCGAGCGGCGGAAGGCCATGGGCCTCGCGCAGGGGATTGACCAGTCCTCGCACGGCCATCTGGAAGGCGGGGCTGCCACCGCCGCTGCCGCTGTGCTCCACCAGCACCGTGACGAAGGGCAGGTGCGTCAGGTCATGCACCATGCGCGCGACGGGCTGGACGCGTCCGCTGACGAGCAGGTCCGCGCCCTGACACGCGGCGCGCAGGTCCTGGAACATGTGGGGCAGCGCCTCCAGGAGTGGCTGGAAGAGCTGGAGCATGCCTCCGGCGGAGTGCACGACATCCGGGCTTCCCATCATCGCCTGGGTGATGCCGCTCTGGGCTTCCCGCAGGTCCGGCCCCACCGGAACGAAGTCGACGTCATGCTGTCGAGCGAGCGCGCGGTACGACGGCGCGGCGGCGAGCACGGGCTGGTGTCCGTGACGCTTCAGCTCGACCGCCAGCGCCACGAAGGGCTGGATGTCGCCGAGGGTTCCGAAGTTGGTGAGGATGGCTCGCATGGGCGGGGGCGGGGAGGTCGAAGAGGAGCCGCGACGACTCAGTCGCCTTCCTCCGGTTCTTCATCGTCCGCGCGGCGACGGGAGCGCTGACGCTGGAGGTTCTGCTTGCGGCGCTGCACGGCGGACTCGCGCTCGTCGGCCTCGCTGTTCGCGGAGCCCGCTCCCACCTCGGGCGGCTGGAGCAGCACCGCCAGGGCCTTCACGGTGACACCCTCGTAGAGGCTGGACGCGGGGACGCTGACATTGAGCCGACGCTTGAGCCGGTCGCTGAGCTGCACGGCGATGAGGGAGTCACCGCCCAGCTCGAAGAAGTTGTCCTGGATGCCGATGGGCGCGACGCCCAGCGTCTGCTGCCACAGGTCGGCGAGCGTCCGCTCCATGTCCGTCGTCGGCGCCACGTAGGCGCTGCGAAGGTTCGACGGCCGGGGATGCTGGGGCCGCGCCGCGGGCTCCTCCCGCGCGTCCTCGGTGGCGAGCGCTTGCGTCGCCGGGGACAGCCGCGCTGCCACGTCGTGGGTGGACACCACCAGCCAGGGGCCCGTGGCATGCGCGAGCGCGCGGCTCAGGGCCTCGGCGCCTTGCTCGGGCGAGAGTGCCAGTCGGTCCAGCGCCTCACCGCGTGCACCGGGGTGCGCGCCGTAGTCCTCCACCTTCACCACGTCCCAGCCCAGGCTCAGCCACCGCCGTCCCTCATGCGACGCGGCCTGGGCGAAGGCGTCCTGCCAGGCGCTCGCGGCGGTGTGCGCGACGGTGGCCATGCCTCCGAGCACCGCGGAGATGGACGACGCCACCACGCGGAAGTCCAGCGCCCGGTCTCCGAGCACCGCATCCAGCAGCGCCAGGCCTCGCGCGCGCGGGTCGAAGTGCCAGGCGCTCTCCTCGGGTCCCGTCTCCGAGACAAGCCGCGCCACCTGGTCCTTGGGGAGCCACGCCGCATGCACCACGCCATGGAGCGCGCCGAAGCGGGCCACCGTCGTGTCGATGGCTTCGCGCAGGGACTCCTGTCGCGTCAGGTCGGTGGGCAGCACCACCACCTCCGCGCCCAGGGCCTCGAGCTGCCGCGCGCGGCGGATGCGCTGCGTCCACGTCTCGTTCTCTTCGTGACGGGCGACGTGCGCATCCCAGGTGTCGCGCGACGGAAAGCCGAGCGGCTCCAGGCAGACGAGCTTCGCTCCGGGAGACAGGCTGGCCAGCGCGCGCCCGTTCATCGCGCCCAGGCCGCCGAGGCCGTGGACGAGGAGGTACACTCCGCCGGGACGCGCGCTCGGATGCGGCGCCTGCGCGTCGGGCAGCGGCAGGGGCTCCAGGCTCTGCACCCAGCGGTGCGGCCCGCGCAGCGCCACCACCGGCTCACGGGGCAGGGAGCGCAGCTCGGCGCGAAGCGCCTGGAGGCTGGTGGCGGAGAGTCGTGCCTCCGGGCCGGTCACCACGTCCACCTGGTGGAAGCGCAGGAACGGATGCTCCTGCGGAATCACCCGGCAGGGGCCGAGCAGCGTGGCCTTGTCGGCGCGGAGTGACTCGTCACCGGTGACGTCGTGGACGTGGTTGGACACCACCCAGACCGTGCACGGTCGCTCCGACGTCAGCTCGACGAGGGCGCGCGCGAGGCCGACGAGCGTGAAGTAGCCGCTCGCCTGGACCTGCGCGAAGGACGTGGGCGCGTCAGTCGTGAGGCTCCACAGGTGCAACACGGTGTCGGGCAGCCGGCCCGCGTCCCGCAGCGCGGTGAGCAGCGCGCGCAGGTCCGACAGCGAGCCCGGCGTCACGGTGTAGCTCAACTCCCCGGAGTGACTGAAGCCCGCGCCCGGACGCACGCGGAGCACCATTCGCTCCTCGCCGGGCTCGGGCGCCAGCAGCGCCTCGGTGGGAGAGGATTCGTCCTCGAAGACCAGCCAGACGCGCTGGTTCGCGGCCTTCGCGGTGCGCCCGGGAGGCAGCGGCGCGCGCTTCCACGACGGCGCATGGAACCAGCGCTCCATCGGCGCCTGCGCGAGCGGCAGCCCGAGCGCCTCGCTCGTCACAGGCGCGGCCTCGACCTGGGGCTTCGTGTCCGGCTCCACCCAGTAGCGCAGGCGCTCGAAGGGATAGGTCGGAAGGGGGATGCGGTGGCGACGCTCCTCGCCGTGGAAGCCGCGCCAGTCCACGGTGACGCCGGCCTGCCAGAGTCCTCCCAGCGTCGTGTACGCCAGCGGCGGCGCATCCACGGCCACGGTGTCCTGCGAGGAGGGCATGGAGCTGAGCACCGGACGCGACGCCGTGACTTCCGGAGAGCGTCGCGTGAGCCGGCTGAGCACCTGCCCGGGACCGACCTCCAACACCACGCGCTTCGGGTCGGAGAGGAGCGCGTGCAGTCCATCCGCGAAGCGCACCGCGCCGCGCAGGTGCTGGGCCCAGTACTTGGGACTCGTCGCCTGCTCGGTGGTGATCCACGTCCCGGTGACGTTGGAGACGAAGGGCAGGGTGGGCGGACGAAGACTCACCGCCGCCGCGCGCGCCGTGAAGGCCTCCAGGATGGGGTCCATCATCGCCGAGTGGAAGGCATGGGACGTGGCGAGCACGTGGCTGCGCACGCCGGCCTCCTCGAGCTGACGCTTCAGCTTCTCCACGGCCTCCGTCGGCCCGGAGGCGACGCACTGCATGGGAGCGTTCACCGCGGCGAGGCTCAGCTCGGTTCCAAGATAGGGACGGACCTCATCCTCGCTCAGCGGCACCGCCAGCATGGAGCCGGGGGGCAGCGACTGCATCAGCCGGCCGCGCGCGGCGACCAACTGGAGCGCGTGCTCCAGCGAGAAGACTCCCGCGAGGCACGCGGCCACGTACTCGCCAATGCTGTGCCCCAGCATCGCCGCGGGCTTCACGCCCCAGGACATCCAGAGGCGCGCGGTGGCGTACTCGATGACGAACAGCGCGGGCTGGGTGAACTCCGTCCGCGCCAGCGCCTTCTCGTTCTCCGCCGGCTCCCCCGACTTCGGGTACATCACGTCGCGCAAGTCTCGCCCGCCCAGATGGGCCTTGAGCAGCTCGGCGCACCGGTCGACCTCGACGCGGAAGACGGGCTCCGCGTCATACAGCGCGCGCCCCATGCCCACGTGCTGCGAGCCCTGTCCCGGGAAGAGGAACGCCACCGGGCGCTCCACCGCGTCCTGGGCCTCGGTGTGGAGGCGGGCATCGCCTTCCTGGGAGAGCACCTCCACCGCGTCGCCCACGCTTCGCGCGAGCAGGAAGCGTCGCTGCGAGAATCGCTGACGTCCCGCCTGGAGCGTCCACGCCACGTCCGCGAGCTTCGCGTCGGGCGAGGACTTCAGGGCCTCGGCGAGGCGTCGGGTGCTGGCCTCCAGCGCGGAGGGCGTGCGCGCGGACAGCGGCAGCACCTGCCACGTGCGACGAGCGGCCGCGCTGTCGGGTGTGCGAGGCGCCTGCTCCAGCACGACGTGCGCGTTGGTGCCGCCCACGCCGAAGGAGCTGACGCCACCGCGCCGGGGCAGCGCGCCGCCGGGCCAGGGCTTGAGCGTCGCGTTGACGTAGAAGGGGCTGCCGTCGAAGTCGATGGCCGGGTTGGGCCGCTCGTAGTGGAGGCTGGGCGGCAGCTCCCCGTGCTTCACGGCCAGCGCCGTCTTGATGAGGCCGGTAATGCCAGCGGCGGCATCCAGGTGGCCCACGTTGCCCTTCACGGAGCCAATGGCGCAGAAGCGCCTGCGCTGCGTGGAGGCGCGGAAGGCGCGCGTGAGCGCCTCCACTTCGATGGGGTCTCCCAGGGGCGTCGCGGTGCCATGGGCCTCCACGTAGCCGATGGAGTCCGCGTCCAGCCCCGCCGCCGCGAGCGCCTCCGCCACCACCTGGGACTGGCCCTCGATGCCCGGCGCGGTGTAGCCCGCCTTGAGCGCGCCATCGTTGTTGATGGCCGAGCCCTTGATGACGGCGTGCACCGTGTCGCCATCCCGCACGGCGTTGCGCAGCTTCTTCAGCAACACGACACCCGCGCCGCTGCCGAACAGCGTGCCCCGGGCCTTCGCGTCGAAGGGACGGCAGCGACCGTCGGGTGAAGCCATGCCTCCCTCGGCGTGCCGGTAGCCGTTGAAGAAGCTGACGTTGACGGAGGAGCCCCCCGCGAGCGCCATGTCGCACTCGCCATTGAGCAGGCTCTGGCAGGCCAGGTGCACCGCCACCAGCGACGTCGAGCATGCGCTCTGCACGGCGTGGCTGGCACCCCGGAGGTTCAGCTTGTACGAGACGCGGGTGGCCAGGAAGTCGGTGCCGTTGCCGATGTTGACCTGCACCGGCTCCACGGACTCCAGCACCCGAGGGTTCCGCGCCAGGTTCATCAGCAAGTAGGTGTTGAGCGTGGCGCCGCCGTACACGGAGATGGCGCCCGGGTAGTCGCGCGGCGAGTAGCCCGCGTGCTCCAGCGCCTCCCAGCAGACCTCCAGGAAGACGCGGTGCTGCGGGTCCGTCAGCTCCGCCTCGCGGGGGGGCATGTCGAAGAACGCGGCGTCGAAGGACTCGGGCTCCGGCAGCACCGCCGCCGCGCGCACGTAGTCGGGGTCATCCACCAGCTCCTGGGGGACGCCCGCCGCTCGGCACTCCTCGGGGGTGAAGAAGCGGATGGACTCCACGCCGCCGCGCACGTTCGCCCAGAACTCCGCCGTGTCGCGTGCGCCAGGAAAGCGCCCGGACATTCCGATGATGGCGAGGTCCGCGTCGTCGATGTCTGCCGGCTGCTTCACGTCCACGGCCATCCGCTCCTTCGCTGCTTCACTCACGGCGACTGCGCCGCTCCCTGCGCTGGGCTCCCCGGTTCTGACTCGTCTCGAAAGTGGGGGACTCCTCCGGAGCGGGCAGTCCTCCCAGCCGCTTCGCCAGCGCGGCCACCGTGGGGGCCTCGAAGACGGAGGTGAGGGGCACATCGCGTCCCAGCTCCCGCTTCAGGCGCCCGACAATCTTGAGCCACAGCAGCGAGTTGCCACCGAGGTCGAAGAAGTTGTCGTGGATGCCCAATTGCGCCAGGCCGAGCTGCTCCTGCCACACCTTCGCCAGCGCCAGCTCCACGTCATCCGTGGGAGCCACGTACTCGGTGCCGAGCTGGGGCCGCTCATGCGTCCCGCCACCCGCCGCGTCCGCTTGCTTCCCAGCGCCCTCGGCCCGCACCCACCGCGCGACGCGTGAGATGAGGTCGCCGGTGGAGACCACCACCTGTCCGCTCAGCGGGGACTCCACCACGCGGCGGAAGGCCTCCACCGCCTCGGTCGGCGACATGGCGAACACGTCGATGCTCGTGCGGACCTCGCGCGTCACCTCGTCCACGCCGGGCCAGCCGTCCCAGTTGGTGCTCAGCCACCGCGTCAACCCCTCGCGCGAGCGCGAGACGGCGAAGGCATCCAGGAACGCATTCGCCGCGCCATACGCCGCGAGCCCCAGGCCTCCGAGCACCGCCGCGTTGGAGGACACCAGCAGCACGAAGTCCAGCGACCGGCCCGTCAGCGCGCGCTCCAGCGCGTAGGTTCCATGGACCTTCGCGCGGAAGTGAGGAGCGCAGGCGGCGGCGTCCAGTCCGGAGAGCAGCGCCACCGCGCCTTCACCCGCGAGCCCCGCCGCGTGAATCACTCCATCCACCGCGCCGAAGCGAACGTCCGCCTCCGCGAGCGCCATGCGCAGCCGCGACTCGTCCGCCACGTCGGCGCGGACCACCAGTACCTCCGCGCCCGCGGCCTCCAG
>Ga0126314_10001089_pt1 | contig 12822 bp, 22 predicted proteins | sample Plot105B_FD_92535 | JGI IMG/M metagenome (GOLD analysis project Ga0126314, IMG submission 92535) | Serpentine soil microbial communities from UC McLaughlin Reserve, CA, USA - Plot105B | ecosystem: Environmental > Terrestrial > Soil > Grasslands | place: USA: UC McLaughlin Reserve, Lake County...
CCAAAGGAATCACTAGCGAGGATCTAGAGAAACAAGCCAGATCACTTAAAGGTGCCACCATGCCCGACGGCTCGAAGCACGACTAACAGATTCTCTGCCTCCGAGTTTCCGAGAATGTCTATTCTAGGAGATTCGGTGAATAGAGGGGCCGAGGTTCTCTTGTGGAACCTAGCCTTTCTTTGGTTACGCTGCTTTGATAGCTTGCTACAGGTCTGTGGCCGAGACAAGTAGCTTTCCAGACAATTAACGACCCCTTCTCTCGGTGCTTTCTGTTCCTGTGCTGAGACGTGTACCGACTATCAGCTCCCCCGAGCGTGAAAATGTGAAGGTTCCACCACTCGTCCTTAAAGCAGCAAAGAACACCTTTTGACACCATTCATTGTGCAGCTCAATCGCGAACGTGCCTACCCTATCGATCCACGCTTCGTAATGCTCACCGAATACTATGGCTTCGGCCCCTTCGACATCCATCTTAAGGATGTCTACGCGATCGTATCCGGCCCGCTCCAGAAGGTCTCCTATACTTGTCGCCATAACATCCGGTTTCTCATCGTCGAGGCATTCCCTCACTTGGGTTGTCCACGCGCGCCCATCGCGATATTGGCCCTTAACAACTTTAAGCCCCGTCACGCGGGACCAGATGGCGGACCGGAGTGCCTGCACCCGATCGCCGTAGGCGCTAAGGTTGCGGCAAAGCATCTCAAAGTTCGAACCATCCGGCTCGACAGCTATTACTCTAGCGTTCGGAAAACGCGCTAGGAAGTATGCCGACGAGTAACCTACGTACGCTCCACAGTCGATTATTAACTTCGGATCACTGTTTCCTATGACAGCGTACTCCTGTTCGATGAACACCTGATGGAACGCCCCCCCGTCACTGGTACCGTATCGGCACAAGAGGGGGGTCGGGAGTTCGCGAGAGTACAGGCGGTAAGCTACCGGAACCAACTTGCGGCTGGCGGTGAACGAAAGAACGCGGAAGAACCTTTTTTTGAGAAGGAAAGCCAAGGCCCCTCTGACACCCAAGTGCCTAAACGCTTTCTCTGTAGTATCTACATTGGCAGATAGCCTATTAATCAGCACCTCCTGCGTACGTTCGCGTTCTTCCTTTGGCTGTCTCCTGCTCGTAATGTTAGAAAAACAATTGTGCATTAAAGGACCACTGTGTTTCAATCGAGTTTCCGAGAAGAACTCTTCTAGGAAACCCGGTGAACAAGCGCTATGCCGCGGTCCTACTGCATGGGGATGCGACCGGCTGGATAGGAGTTTCCGAGAATGCTGTTCACCAGAAGCCCGGTTTCCGGGAATACATACTCTCGGATATTGGCGAATAGCCTAATAGTGACACACTGGCTACTAGGGAAGTAGTAGAACCGTTTAATTTTACCGTTGGGACCAGAGCCCCGATGGACCCGGCCCAGATTTGCTAGCTAACAGTTCGCTTCCCTGAAGGCAGGAGAGGCGTTACTCTGAGGAGAACACTGTTTTTCTAATACCGCTGGATTCTCGCTTACCTTCTCGTTCTTCTCATCTAGCTCAGCGGCGGTGGGTGGTTCGCATGCATAACCCTGATCGGCAAGGAACTCTTCTAGGTTTTGGGGAGGCGTTTTACCCGCTGCTATAGCTTCACCTGTTCGGCTGCCGAAATCCTTCACCATTCTGTCGAACTCCTCTTGACCAAGGTCGAGGAATGCTTTGGCCATTTGACACTCCAGGCGGCCAGCCGAGTTACCTTCACCCCTCTCATAGGCCCTGATCAGCCTCTGTGCCTCCCTACGCTCTACCTCCTCCGGTAGAGCATGTTTCTCCTTCGCTTCAGCTTCATCTACGCACTCTGTACCCGCAGCATTAGACGTTTGACCTTCAGGACAGCCTTCCTTTTGAATGTCTCGGGTCTCTTCTTCTACCACTTCCTCCACTCCCGCTTTTTCTTCTTCTACTGCGCCGCCGCACCCCGCCAGCGTAGCTGTAACTGTAGCTAACCCCACCAGGACAACCACCGAAAACCTAAGTCTCATAGCCCCCCTTCTCTCGCCAGTCTAGCCAGGGCTTAGGCTGGGCTAGCAGGGTTGGCCGTACCAAGGCGCGTCCGGCATGATGCCGCACATGTTCGCGCCCTCGCCCTGGCCGTAGTTAGGCCAGCCATAGGGGTCGTACCAATGCCACTCACCAGTGTAGTAGTCCTGCCACCAGTACCCGTAACCCTGCGCGGAAGCTGCCGGGGCGGCCAGCACAAGCAGGGCGGCCACGAGGACCGCCAGGATAATCACCTTACGCAAAGCGCACCCCCTCGCACTCAGGAACGACCGTGCCGTCCGGGTTGTACGTGTACGTACAGTGGCCGCCACCGTCGCCGACAGCACCACCTCCGCCACCGCTGAAGGCAACCGGGTTGCCGTTCTCGTCGAGCGTCACGTTCTGGCCGAAGCCACCAGGCACGCCAGGCTCTCCAGGGTGGCCTGTGCCGCCGACGCACCGCTCCGGGTCGTCTTTGGGCACACAGTTTGTGTCAGCCATAGCTACGCTAGGGACCGCCAGTGCAAGCAGGGCGAGAACGAGGACCGCTAGGATAATCAAGCGCTTACGCATACTCTCTCCTCTCTGGAGTGGGAGTCTAATTCCAGGAAGCTCACTGAACAAGCTTGTCCTGTGTAGCGTCCTGTTTGTGTAGCGGAGCCTAGGCTACACAGGACAAGAGAGCAAGGCCTTACCCGGACGGGATGGTACGGGAAGACCTTCGATACTGCTCCCAAGGCAACCTGCGAGAGCACCATCAGCGCACCCTGATTCTACGAGACGCCTCCTCTGAATCCCTTAATCAATTAAGGGATCTCGCCCATAGTGGGTATTGAGAGCCCTCCTACAACATAGTGTGATTCAGGGTTTCTGCCCTAGACCTTCATCTTAGGGTACGGCAGTCTATATGGGTATGGACCCCAACCAGACGACGAACGGACTCTATACGGTACGTCAAGCAGCTGAAATCTTAGGTACCACGGCAGAGGCTATCAGGTCTAGGCTTAATCGTGGCACCCTTGAGCGGGTAGACGGCGAGGACGGCCGTGTATACGTCCGTTTAGATCCCGACCATACGCATATAGACGCCGACCATACGGCAGACCATACGGTAGAGAACTCCCTGGTCTACAAGCTCCAAGCAGACCAGATCGAATTCTTGAGGCGGGAGCTGGAGAGAAAAGACCATATCATTATGGGGCTTACTCAACGCATCCCGGAGCTAGAGGCATCATCAGAGAAGAGAGAATCCACGGTGAGCCCTGTCAAGGAGTCGGAGAGGGATAGCCCCCCACCTGTGGCGGAGAGGCCGTCCTGGTGGAAGAGGTTCTTCGGGTTAGAGTAAGGCAGTGCCGTTCGTTTTCTGCGTGTTTCTAAGTATATGCGTGACCCGTAGCGTTATTGGAGGCTGATTTATGTTGGAGATATTAACCAGCCCCGGCGGTGGAGCGGTGATCGCAGCATTCATCGTGTCCGTAGCAGGAGTTATAGGGTATAGGTGGCAGAAGCAAGCCGACCGATATTACGACCTAGTGAAGCTCAGACAACAAGAGTACGAACGCTACCTTAAAGCTTTTCAAGAGGCTAGCAGATGGAAACCAGTTGATCCCGTCATGCATTTCCATGCGGAATCCGATTACCACAACTCACAGAACTATATGCTCCTCCACGCCTCCGCAGAGGTGTTAGAAGCCGTGAACGCCGCTCACCGCTATTATGTAAGCACTAGTCCCCCAGACTGGCGAAAATTCAAGCAACTCTACGCTGAGATGATCATAGCCATGCGGAAGGCTGGCTACACTCCCATCAACCTCTCTGTACAAGAAATTTCAGAAAACATCCCGTGGACAATAGGTAGCGAAATCGAAGACAAAGAACGAGAAGCGAAGAGCCAGGATAGTTCTGGTCCGCCGCCGTAGGGTAGTAGGGGAGAGACGACTGTACGCAAAGTATTATCGGGAGGTAGCAGAAGGGGGGGGCACAGAAAAAGGGCCGGAGAGTCCGCCGTGACTCCGGCCCTCGCCTCGTTAGGTGTTGCCTGGACCTACAACACTATCCTAAGCTCCCTGCGGATACGCCTGATCCGGTCCTGGAGCAGCTGGCGCTCCTCGTCGCCCATGTTCTCGTTGCGGTAGCGGGTTTCGGCTTCGCGCAAGATCGTCCTCCTGCGCTCGTCGCGGCATTCTTCCGCTAAACTCTTCACTGCCATCAGGTGGCCTCCTGGTGGTCAGGCCTCGGGGTGTTGTTCGCGCACCGCCGGGGCCACTTCTTTATCAACAGGTACAGTTTAGCGCATTTTTGAGTCTCTTACAACTCATTTGCTGGTATGATTACAGTCAGTGGTGAGTAATTCAGAGAGGAGGTGAGTAGTATGTCCGCAGTGGTTTACATAGGTGACAACGTGAAGAGGCTTAGGACGCGGGAGGCGTTAACCCAGGCGCAACTAGCCCGCAGAGCAGGCATTGCGCTTGCAACACTAGCTCGCATTGAGCGTAACGAAGTGGAGCCACACCTTACGAACGTGAAGAAACTTGCAGACGCCTTCGGGGTGCATCCGAGCGTGCTTATAGACGAGGAGGACTAGTTGGATAGTGGAGTTGACATGGCGGTACTGGTACTCCAGCAGGAGCTTGAGCGGTGTGGTGGCAACGATGGCGAGGCTACTGCGGCAGCCTTCCACAGGGTGCGCGTGTTGGTAGAGCTAGGTACAGAACTGCGGACCAAATGGCAAGGAGAGGAGGAGGGGTAAGACACCGCCAGAGCACGCCGAGGACGTTAGGAGCCAGCCTCGTGCCTCTCAGAAGCAAAAGAAGAGGCCCCGGCGGAGCGGGGCGTATGGTAGCGGGGCGTAGGGGAGCGGAGTGTATGCCTGCTACTCCTCGTCTTCGGCCTCTTCGTCTTCGGCCTCTTCCGCCAGTCGGCGCATGTTCGCTTGTATCTTTTCGCGCTCGGGCCTGCTCTGCTCTTTGTCCGCCTCTATTTGGTCTAGGTCTAACACCGCCTCTATTTCTTCGCGGGCTATCTCAAGAATGCGGGGAACGCCCAAAGCTTCTAGCTGTACTTCGTATTCGTGGGGCCAGCGGGCGGCGCGGGTATCGTCCCGGTGCTTTGCGGACAAATCGAAAGTGCCACGCCGTGCTAGCGGCACTTGCTCGGGGCGAACAGCGATGCGCTTGAACGTGAGCACGTCCTCCGGGTCGTCGTCTATGTGGGCGCTCAAAAAGGCGTGGGCATCCTCTACAAAGACGTTGTATATCTCCTCTCCGTCCGGGTCGAAGTCGCCCATATGTAAGACCGTGGTGGGCCGGTCGTACTCTTCCCACTCCCAGGCCGCCCGCAAGGCAAGCTCCCGCTTCGGCGCTATGCGGTCGTAGCCGCCGGGCGAGCGTACCGCGATGTGGTAGGCGCTCGCCACGCGGGCTAGCTGTTGCACCTTACCCTTACCCTCAGCAAACAGTTCTAGGTGTATATCCTGGTTGTCCTCAAAGTGCCGTGTGTACCCGTTTGTGTAATGCTGCATCTTGCGGTAGAAGGCGGCGGGGTCTTCGTAGCCGCCTACCCAGGCGCTCGCTTCGGTGTCGTCGGTTATGGCATCAAAGTCTATGAGCTCGGCGCGGCGGGCCTTGCGCAAGATGTAGTAAATGCGCCGCATTAGTTTGGGGTCTTTTTTGTACCCGTAGTGAGACACCACGTCGTAGTAAACGTCGCGGGGCGTCGGAGCCGGGAGCCCTTGCTCCGGGTAAGTCTGGACGATAGTCAAAACTTGGTCGCGTAGTTTTTGTGTCCGCTTGTCGGGTTTCCACTCTATGTATCCACGGTCGCCGTCGCCCTTAGCTGTCACGGGCGGCACCGCCAAAAGGTATACTCACGACTAGTTTCCTTTCGCCCCGCTCCCCTGGCCGCCAAACCGGGACGGGGCATTTCTCGTTTTTACGTCTAGCCGTATTCTACCAAAGTTGTTTAACCACTATACATACCGTTCGATCTCTGTATAATAAGGATCGTGTCACTACGGCAGACATGGAGGAGGCAAGCTTGAACCGTGCAAAACGAGCGCGGCTTCTCGCTGACATGAAGATTAGCGAGCTAGCGCAACGCGCCGGGATCACTAGGGCCACGGTCTACGCATTGGAGTCGGAAGACACCAAACACACCACGAGCCTAGACACGTACGCGAAGGTGGCCGCCGCCCTCGGCGTCCCTCTTAGCGAGATCGTTCCCGAGGAGCGCCAGCGGGAGCTACGCGCCCTGATAAACGGGGAGGAGCCCAAGGGAAAAGAGGAGGCCCCTACACAAGAGGGGGCGGCGCCGGAAATCAAGCAGTTGGAAATGTACATGTCGTGGGACAGTGAGCCGGGGATTGTCCACCGGGTCATTCTGGAGAATTTGGAGGACGGCACGATAAGCGTGAAACAAGCTGAGGTACTGCTACGCGCACTCGAATCAGCGATGAAGGAATAGACGTAGAAAAGTAGGGGCGCGGCCACCACACCAAACGCCCCCAACCGCAGTACAGGGAGTATACCCCGTGACAGGAATATACAACAACGTTAGCTTTCGTATACAACGAGATATGCTCGCCGCGGCGCTCCGATACGCTGCGCGGGGGATACCCGTGTTTCCGTGTAAGAGGGGGGATAAAGCGCCATACGTGGCGGGCGGCTTTCACTCGGCCACTACGGACGAGGCCCAGGTCCGGGAGTGGTGGGGGCGGTGGCCGGACGCCATGATCGGAGTCCCCACGGGCGCGGTCTCTAACCTGTTCGTCCTGGACGTGGATGTTGACAAGGGCGGCGTCGAGTCCCTGCGGGCGTTAAAAGAGGAGTACGGCCCGCTCCCCGAGACGACCGTAATAGAGACCGGCTCCGGCGGGATGCACTTCTACTTCGCCCACGTTGACGGCTACCGCTGCGGCGTTGACCTCGCCCCCGGCCTCGACATTAGGACTACGGGCGGCTATATCATCGCGCCGCCGTCGCGGAGCACCGCCGGGCCGTATAAGACCGTCTGCAAATCCGAGGAGCGCCCGGCTCCGCCCGCATGGCTCCTCGGCCTCGTGCGCGACGAACAGGGCCGGTCCGCGACGGCCAGGGGCTCCGCCCCGACAAACCCTAAACCTACCTACAATGACCGGCCTGCACATGGTATGCATAATTCCGCGGAAGCGGTCAGCTTCGAGGAGGGCGGGCCGCCCATAGGTGAGGGCGGGCGCAACGACGCCCTCACGCGGGTCGCCGGGGCGCTCAAGAGGAGGGGCGTAGACGGCGACGACCTGGCGGACGCCCTGGCGCGGATCAACCGCGCCCGCTGCTCGCCGCCGCTGCCGGACGCTGAGGTTCTAGCCATCGCCCGCAGCGTTGACCGCTACCCCACGGGCACACCAGGACCGGACGCCGACACGCTGGCGGAGTTGGACCGTATCAGCCGCACCTACCTCGACGGTAGAGAGTGGCGCGGGACCGGCGGCAAGTCGGAGCGGAGCCTGGTGGCAACGGCCATACAGGTTATGCGGGAGCGTGGATACCGCATACCGGCGGGCGTGGCCGTCGAGGTCGGGGTGCGTGAGTTTGCTTTGCGGGCCGCCACGAGCAAGCGCGGCGTTATCCGAGGCACTAAGCGGCTTAGGGAAAAAGGGATTATGCGGCGCGACGACTCCGACCGCCGGGACGACCAATGCGGGACTATAGTGCTTGTTTCGCCTGCAAAATCCCCCGTCGGCGGGGGGCGCGCAAGGTGTCACCACTCACCTACAGAGAAAAGTACTGGTGGGGGTGGTGACAGTTTGCGCGGGGATAGCCGAGGCTTACCTCTGACGGCTCCTCGGCTCCGTTGGAGCGGGGCGGGAGTGCTTCGCGTCGGTAAGTCGGGCGAGGCGGTTATCGACGCTTTGGAGGATGCTGGTGGCCGAGCCACCGTCGAGGATCTGGCGGCGGCGGTTGGGAGTGCCAGGCCGAGAGACCTGAAACGCCGCATAATATCGCGCCTTGAGGAGCGCGGGATTGCCTACCTCTCTGGAGATTATGTAAGCCTGGTCGATGACTGGCGCGACGCCCTCGACGAGGAGCGCCAGCGGTCGGGCGAGATCGACAAGGCCGAGCGTGACGCCGAGAAGTTCAAGCGGGAGCGCGAAGCCTACCGCCTCAAGATAGCGCCGGACCGCGGCCCCAGCGAGGAGGATATGCGAGAGGAGCGGGCCGCCGCCCTGCATGGCCGGGCGAAGCGAGCCTACAACATCCTCATGGACGAGCGCACTGCGCCCGGCAAGATGTGGCGCGGGACGTACTGGAACCGGCCCGAACAGCTGGCAGGGGCCGTCTCGGCCTACGCTGGCGACCGGGGCAACCCGGAAGCGTGGAAGCGGTGGCTCCCCGCTGTTGAGGAGGCCCTGGCGCTCCTGAACGGCGAGGTCCAGGGGGCGGCAGCATGAGCCGGGGGCTAAGCCAGCTACAAAAGAGCATCCTTGAGATGGCCTACAGAAACCGCTTGCTTGAATGGGAGCCTCGTCCCAAAACGTACCGGGTAGAGGTTTACGACAGGCCTGAGGATAAAGACTTGCGCGCCCTGGTGCCCGAGGCGTTCGAGGTGTTCCCGGATGGGTACTGGACCCGGCACAAAGACCCGCTCCTGATAGCCGGTAGCTTTAGGGACCGCGACGAGGCGGAAGCATTCGCCAGAGATTTAGATGTACGCGGGTTGAACATCAACGGCGTTTCGCACCTTAGCGATGGGCGCGTCTACACTCACATATCGGACACAAACACAGAGTATCTTTGGGACCTCTTCTGTACCGAAGTGTATTGCGAGCTTTACGGGTTTAAGCGCGGCGCCCATTGGTGGGCAAAAGGCGAGCCGACGCGCTCCTTGACAGACTTCCCGAGGGCGCGCATTGCTCGTAAGTGGGACAACATCCACGCGGACGACGAGCCCAACTACAAGCACCCGAAGTATGCAAGCGCACGTGCTGCCGTATCACGTGCGTTCAAGCGCCTAGAAGCACGCGCCCTGGTCGAGCACGTGTGGGGCAGGGTACGGCTCACAGACAGTGGGGTAGAAGTTGCGAGAGACTTAACGGTTAACGGCGCTCACAATGTTCTAACCGCTATCCACAACGGGGCGGCCAAAGAGATGGCGGTTAACGAAGATGGTATTACGACTCTCGTTAACCAGTGTGAGAAGCAGGCATTGGAGCGGTTGGCTGCGCCACCGCCACCGCCGCCGCCATCACCGCCCACACCAGAGGAAGAAGCCCAGAGACAGGCCAACATAGCGGCGTATAAGCGCAACATGTTCGTTGAGGGGATATACCGCAACATCGCCGGTTACATAGTGGAGTTTGGCACAGGCCCAGATACCAATGCTGATGTCGAGGCAATGTTCGCCGAAGCCATGCAACGTGTACAAGAGAAGATAGACGAAGCGGTTAACGAAGATGACCGGGTAAGGTCCGATAACCGTTGTGAGGAAGTCGCATGAGTAGGACCGCCCTACCAGTACCCTTGACGGACGCCAGCTATTGGAGGCGTTTGCTCGCAACGTGCCATCCTGATAAGGACGGTGGCGACCCCGAGCTGTTCCTGTTCTTGACCGGCTTGAGGGAGCACGTCGAGGGTTGCTCTGTCCTGTGTAGCAACCACACAGGAACCACTACACAGGACAGAAACTCCTACTACCAGGACCGCGCCTACGGCAACGGGAGCGGCGGGCGGGGTGACTCTGCTCGGGAGGAGCAAGACACCGCCGCTCGCATCCCGTTTGCCGACTACCCGGTCGAGCACATAGACCTGCTACGCCGCGCCCTACGCATCGGCCAGGAATCGGCGGGGGGGGGGCCGAAAAAGTGCTCCTGTTGTTGCGCGACTATCTCCAGGCTACCAGCGGGCGGGGGCAGTTAAGCGAGCAGCGAGGAGCCACGTACCGGCAGTTGAAATACCTGTCGGTTTTGGCCGATGTCGAGGCTCGCGAGATGTACGAGGTAGCCGAGCGTGTACCCATGAGCCAGGCGATGTGCCACCACTTGATCAGCATTTTGAAGGAGGGGGCAGCATGAGAAGAGCTTGTGGAACAACTACTGTTAGAGAGGAGGGTGGGGGGTAGTGGCACGTTGCCAAGGTGTAAAGGCCAGGGGCGAACCATGCGAACGGATTGTGCCAGACGATAGCACTTACTGTTACGCACATGATCCGGCGAACGCGGAGCAGCGCAGCGCTATCGCTCGTAAGGCGGGGAAGGTGCGCAAGCCCGCAACGGAGATAACAGAGGTCAAGAACCGGCTGCGTCATATAGCCGAGGGCGTGCTCGACGGCACCATAGAGAAGGGTCGGGGCTCCGTTGCCATACAGGCTTATGGTGTCATGGTGCGCGCTGTCGAGACCACACGTCGGATACATGAGACGGAGGAGATAGTCGCCCGCATCGAGGACTTGGAACACGAGCGCGAGCGTGAGACGGCGGCATCGGGAGGAGGGCTAATTCGTGGCGGGTAGCTATCGCGGTCGGCTGCGGCGGTTGGAGCAGTGGGGGCGCCAAAAGGTACAGGCAGGGAGGCAGCCCCACGGGGTCTCGGAGGAGGAGATCCGCCAGAAGTTTCTCGAGATGCCGAGGAGGATAGCCGAGGAGGCGCTACGGCTGCGGGAGGATTGGCTGCGTGGTGTCTCCCCCTCAGAGCCGGACGGGCAGATGCCCGGCTGGCAAAAGAATGCACGGGTGATCCTTATCTGGGCCGAGCTGGGCCTTGATCATGTACCAGACGCGTGGTTGGAGCGGCGAGCCCCTCCTCGCGAACTCACAGACGAGGGGGTCGAGCTGTGGAATAGGCTGAGTGCCGCTCCGCTCCGCGCGGCTTATGAGGCGTACCGCGAGGAAGTAGCGAAGCTAGCTTCGCTGGACGAACACGAGCGAGAGGAGTAAGGCAATGACGGCGGACAGAGAGGTTCGAGAAGCATTCAATGCAGCCGTCCGCAGGGGCTTCGGCAGGGGCCTGGATAGCTCCACTGAGGCCCAGGATCGAGGGCGGCAGATAGATGGGTTGGACGCAGAGATAGAGGAGCGCGAAGCTGCACTCGATGCATTCGTCCGGCGTCGTGACAACCTACTATTTAAGGAGGAGCAGGGTGGCTAAGGAGAAGCAGGGCGAAGCCGAGCGTACGCGGGAGGGAGTGGCCGCTGAGCTCGAGAAGCTAGAGCAGGCGGAGCAGCGCATCAAGGCTCGGCAGGAGGAGATCACGACGCAGCTTGCCGCTGGCATCACCAAAGAGGTAGAGGAGCGAGAGAAGAGTCTTCGCTCTGGCTATCCAGCCAAGTCTGGCAAGCGCTCGAGAGAGGCGCGCTTAGAGCTTGAGGACTTGGAGGATCAAACCCAGGACGTGGCGCGGCTTAAGGCGAGGCTCGAGCTTGAGCTGGCAAACCTCGATTTGGCCGATCTAGACCGGCGCTACCAGCAGGCAATGGAGGATGCTGCTGAGGTCGAGCCACGCTTCAAGGAAGTGGAGAGGGAGTTAGCGGCGGCACGGCTACTCGCAAACAGCATCAGCAACGCGCGCCATGGCATCCGGGAGCGGATAAACCGAGGAAAGCAAACGTTGTGGCAGGTGGACGCTGTCTACCGTGCCGAGCAGGAGCAGGAGATTGAGGAGCGCCGCCAGCGTGAGGAAGAAGGGCTGCGGCGGCAGTGGGAGGAGAAGACGGCCGAGATCAACGCTGCTGTTGGTGAGCAGAACCCAGCTCAGATCCAGGTCACGTAGCAGGAGGTGCGCCTTATGTTGAAACCAACCGACGAACACCTGGACATGCTGGAGCGCATCTATCGCGTGGAGGATGAGGCTGGTGACGCTGCCGAACTCTCTGACCTCAAACTAGAGAACGACCGCAACTACCAGCGGGCTTACAGGCTGATCCGCGAACTCTCAAGCCTGCGCCTGATACACGAACTCTTCAGGCCCGCTGTCAATGAGCCTCATGGTAACCAGCATCAGTACTACCTCTTGAGTGCTCGTGGTCGCCAGGTGCTCGCTGATGAGCTAGAGCGGCGGCTGGCCACTTGAGCGAAAACAGTACACGTCAGAGCAGCCCCGCCACGGTGACGGGGCTGCTCGAGAAGACCCCCGAGGAGTTGGCACCAGAGTCAGAGGGCAGCGGAGCTAGGCGGCTGCGCGAGGCCAGGGTCGGTGAATTCTGCTACTCAGAATGGGAGTACCAGCAGCTACCAAGTATCCTACGCAGCGTGTACGCGCCGAGCAGTGCGGTGCGCAGGGCCATCCTTTACCAGCGCCGTCGGCGGCGCCTCCAGGCTGAGGGGTAGAGGCGTGAGTTTCCTGGAGGTACTGTTGCTCGCCGCTAACATCTTCGCCTGGTGTGTGGTGGTGGCCGTCGTGCTCGCCCTCGTCGCTAGCTACCGCCACGAGAAGAGTCAACGCAAGAAGCGGACACGCTGCCAGCCTCCCGACAGGGGCACGAGGTTCCCCTCTAACGAGCGCGGCGGGGGTAGCTAGGGTCGGGGGTGAGGTAAAATACAGGCTACAGCGTCGTTAGTAGGAGCAGGCTGCGCGTAAATCTCCACCGCTGGATTTTATGGTCCGCCTGTGACTGAAAGCGGCGCTTCTTTGTGCTCTCATACGCCCCGCTACGGGGGAGGAGTATCTACCCGGTAGGTGTTTTGTGGGGGGTGGAGTCCCAACCGTATCTCTGTTTCGGGGCTCCGGCCCTTTTGCTTCCCTTCAAGAAGAACCCGACGTCCTGTGTAAGCAAGAGACAGATATCTCGTCTGTCAGTTGTGGACGCCGGGCAGCGTACATTCTGTGTTGGGGCGCG
>Ga0126314_10001090_pt1 | contig 12820 bp, 10 predicted proteins | sample Plot105B_FD_92535 | JGI IMG/M metagenome (GOLD analysis project Ga0126314, IMG submission 92535) | Serpentine soil microbial communities from UC McLaughlin Reserve, CA, USA - Plot105B | ecosystem: Environmental > Terrestrial > Soil > Grasslands | place: USA: UC McLaughlin Reserve, Lake County...
CCCTGAGGTGCGTATGCTCTGTCCAAACACGGGCGAACTGCTGTTGATCACGATTTTCTGTAAGGCCATATCTTCCCTTGGAAAACTGGATTCCAGGCTCTCATCCGTACTGCCTTCAAAAAGTTGCTTGACGGCCGCCAGCTGGTCATCTGTTCCGATCACCATTACCTTATCATTCGGATAAAGACGCTCATCCCTTCCCGGAGTCGGGATCATAATCTTACCGCGTTCTATCAGTGCAATGTTTACCCCATATTTTTCTCTCACAGAGAGTTCAACAAGCGTCTTGCCCACCAATTTAGACTCCGGAGCTACTACAAGGTCGGCAAGGTGGGTATCCCATGGTAGTATTTCAGGCTGAGAATTTTGTCTTTCCCTGGCGTTCAGATTCAATAAAAATCTGCTTTCAAGTTTGTTATAAAAGCTTTGTAGTTTTCTGGAAAATATAAACATCCCGAGTACGATCAGGGCAAGGGCAATGCTGATGGAAATCCAGGTACTGTAAAACTGGTAAATCAGAAAGCCGACAAAGAATAATGCCAGTGCTATACGCAGCACTTCCAACGCAATTAATGGTCCGCGGGTATATTTTTTATTCAACCATAAATGCGAGTACGCCGTTCTCTCCAAACGTCTGATGGCCAGTGCCCAAAGAAAGGGAGTCATAATGATGAGACTCAGCACCAGGCTAAGGATAATGCCATTATTGCCATTAATCAGATTTTTGGTAATGAATGGCTGCAGGTATCTTGCACCGAGAAAAGCGATGGCGATCAGGATCACTGAGTGAATAATGGTATTAAAAGTATATGACCTCAGCAATATCTTCCAATCGCTCAGTGTTGTAATGCCTGCAGTACTTGAACTGTATCTGTTTATGCCCTCCACCCATTTCCTTGGCAGCTTGCGCTCCAGAAATAGATATAAAGGCTCAGAAGCCTTGATCAGGTAGGGCGTAGTAAATGTAGTAATTGCAGATACCGCAACCGCGATCGGGTATAAAAAGTCACTTGTCACCTTTAGCGTAAGCCCAAGCGTCGCAATGATAAAAGAAAACTCACCGATCTGCGCCAGGCTCATCCCCGTTTGCACCGATGTCTTCAGCGGCTGGCCCGATAACAGTGCGCCCATCCCCGAGCTCAGGAATTTGCCCAGCACAGTAGCTAAAGTGATCACTACAATCGGAACTGCATACTCGATCACAATTCCAGGATCAATAAGCATACCCACAGAAACGAAAAATATAGCAGCGAAAAGGTCTTTGACGGATTTGGTCAGGTGCTCTATGCGCTCTGCCTGCGTAGTTTCAGCAAGAATAGAACCCATTATAAAGGCACCAAGTGCAGGTGAAAAACCCACCTTTACAGCCAGAAGTACCATGATCAGGCACAAGGCTATAGACACCACCAGCATGGTTTCATCATTCATCAATTTCCTGGTCAGCTTTAAAAAAGTAGGCACCAGAAATATTCCACCGATGAACCACAGCACCAGGAAGAAGCAGAGTTTTAAAATGGAGTTCAGCATTTCGCCACCGGCAAACTGCTGGCTCACCGCCAGGGTCGACAGCAGTACCAGTAATAAGATAGCAACCAGATCCTCAACGATCAGCACACCAAATACCAATCCCGCAAATTTCTTATGTTTCACACCGAGTTCCTCAAAAGCCCTGATGATAATTGTAGTTGAAGAAACAGAGAGGATACCCCCTAAGAATATACTGTCCATGGTAGACCAGCCCATAGCCATTCCGGCAAAGAAGCCAATGAGCAGCATAAAAACGACCTCAACAATAGCGGTTATAGATGCAGAACCTCCAACCTTTACCAGCTTTTTGAAACTAAATTCTAATCCCAGGCTAAATAAAAGAAATATCACACCAATCTCTGCCCAGATATGAATACTCTCATTATCAGTAACAGTAGGTAAAAACTGGATGTGCGGGCCAACCAGCAACCCAGCAAGAATATAGCCCAAAACGAGCGGTTGTTTTATGGCTTTAAACAGGAGAGTGGTAATTCCGGCGGCGGCCAGAATTAAACCTAAATCAGTTATCAAAACCGGTAAATGTATCATAGGCAAAATCGTGTTTGCCGTAAGATACAAAAAAAAGGCCTTTTTTAAGGTAAAAAAGGCATGATAACTCTTTTATGACTGCCTGCTGAAATAATCGAGCGTAGCCAGTTTATCCTTATGAAGCTGCTCTTTCAGTGCTTCCAGTCCGGTAAATTTAACATCATGTCTTAAAAATTCAAGAAAGTTCATGGTTATATCCTGTCCGTAAATTTCCTTATTGAAGTCAAATATATTAACCTCTATGTTTCTTGTCATTCCGTTGATGGTAGGCCGCTGACCAATATAAGCCATACCCTTATACACCTCAGCATTCATTTCCACCGTTACTGCGTAGATTCCGTCAGAAGGAATAAGTTTATAAGTCTCCTCCACAAAAATGTTTGCAGTAGGATAACCGATCGTCCGCCCGATCTTGTCGCCCTTGACCACCTGGCCATGCAGAGAAAAGTCATAACCCAGAAAGCTCGCCGCCAAAGCCACCTCCCCATTCAAAAGGGCATTCCTGATTTTGGTAGAGCTGACAGCCACATCATTGATGTCCTGTTCCGGAATCTCTTCAATTTTAAAATCAAAATGCTTTGAAAATGCCTCCAGATCTTTCATGCCACCTTTTCTGTCCTTTCCAAAACGGTGATCATAACCCACAATCAGCTGCTTTACACCAATGGTGTCGACCAGAATATCTTTAATGTATTCGTCTGGGCTGAGATTGGAAAAATCCCTTGTAAAAGGAGTAATGATCAGATGATCAACCCCAAGATCTGCAAGTATCTTTGCTTTTTCAGTAATGGTATTAATCATTTTCAGGTCCTGGTTCTCAGGATCAATTATCAGCCTGGGGTGCGGAAAAAAGGTTAGAATCACACTCTCACCTCCCATAATCCTGGCCAGCTCACAAAGACGTTTTATGATTTTCTGATGCCCGTAGTGGACGCCGTCAAAAGTGCCTATGGTTACTGCTGCGTTCTTTAGCTTTGTGAATTCAGAAAAATGATTATAAATTTTCAAAATCAATAATAGTTTAATGTAACGACTGGCGTTTTACCACGCCCCCCTTTATATCAGCAATCTGCTGCTGGATCACGAAAGCATCCGGGTCGATCTGTCTGATCGCTGTCTGCAGCTTACTCATCTCCAGTTTAGTAACCACAGTATACAAAATATCGATGTCTTTCTTGAGGCCGTAGCCTCCCTCACCTTTGTAAATGGTCACACCCCGTTTCATTTGGTTAATGACATACTTTTTGATCTCCTCATTCTTTTCTGAAATGATCGTGACGCCTGTATATTGCTCTATTCCATTAACAATATAGTCGACCGTTTTCGAGGCAGATAAATAGGTCAGGATGGAATACATCGCAGTAACCATGTTCAGGAAATAAGCCACAACGCCAAAAATGAGTATATTCAAGATCAGAATGATATTGCCTACAGTAAGAATGCTGTTTCTGCTGATGTACAGTGCCAGCACTTCAGTTCCATCGATCACACACCCCCCACGCATCGCAAGACCGATGCCACCGCCAAGGAATAACCCTCCGAAAACGGCTATCAGTAATTTATCACTCGTTACCGGCTCAAAAGGAATCCATAGCAGCATCGCTGCCAGAACAATAATTGCAATCCCGGTCTTAACCGCAAAACCCCTGCCTATCTGTCTGAAACCTAAAACTATAAAAGGGATATTGATCGCAACTATCAGGTAAGATAACTTCAGGCCGGTCAGTCTGCTGATCAGCAGAGATATTCCGGTCACACCACCGTCAATGAAATTATTTGGCAATAAAAAGCTCTTTAAACCGAAACATGCAGATACAATACCGCAGGTAATCAAAAACATATTCTTAACAAAGTTCAGCTTTCCGGATTTGATCTGACCACGCATAATTATTCCTTTTTGCTCCTAAGATAGTCAACCAGATCGGCTACCTCAAATGCGTCCTGCAATAAAAAATCACCACTTCGGGTACGTGTAAGTTTAGAAAGATAAGCCCCGTTGTTCAGCTGCCTCCCAAAATCAGATACCAGCGAACGGATATAGGTACCCTTGCTGCACACGATTCTGAAGTCTACTTCCGGCAACGCAATTCTGGTGATCTCAAAGTCATACACAGTTACGCTTCTCAGGCGTAGTTCAGTCTCCTCACCACGTCTTGCCTTAACGTAAAGCCTTTCGCCATTGACCTTCACCGCAGAATGGGCAGGCGGATACTGCTGTATGTCACCCTTAAATGGTTCTGTAGCCGCGTAAATGGCCGCTTCCGTAATGCCTTCCAGAGAAAATTCCTGATCTACGGCGGTTTCAAGATCAAATGAAGGCGTTGTCGCCCCAAGGGTCATTGTGCCGGTATATTCCTTATCTTCAGCCTGAAAGGTATCTATCTGTTTGGTGAGTTTACCCGTACATAAGATCAGCAGGCCGGTTGCGAGCGGATCAAGCGTTCCGGCGTGTCCAACTTTCAGCTTTAACGGTTTCAATGAATTCCTGATCTTGCCAACCACATCAAAGCTGGTCCACTTATAGGGTTTGTTGATGAGCAGCAGTTCGCCCTCCGCAAAATTAAATTCTCTCATAATACATTCATCTCAACGCCGGAAAAATATAGCGCAAGAATAACAATGCCTACAATAATTCTGTACCAGCCAAAGATACGGAACCCATGCTTGGATAAAAAGCCTATAAAAGATTTAATGGCAATGATGGCAACAATAAAGGCGATAAGGTTTCCAAACAGCAGCAGTTTTACATTTTCAGTATTGAGCAGCGAATAGCCCTTCAGTAATTTGTAGCCCGTAGCGGCACACATGGTCGGTACAGCCAGGAAAAAAGAGAATTCAGCGGCGGCATTTCTGCTAAGCTTCTGCTGCATACCACCAATAATGGTAGCAGCGCTTCTGCTCAGACCGGGAAATGCGATGGCTAGTACCTGGAAACATCCTATTTTAAAAGCAGAAAGATTACTTATACCTGCCTCATCATGTATTTCAGGCTGCTTGAATAGTTTATCTATAAAAAGCAAAATTATTCCACCTACCAGCAGCACTACGGCAATAAATATGGGGTTGCCCAGTTTCTCATCAATAAAGTCATTCAGCAGTTTGCCAAATACCAGCGCAGGAATCACAGCGATGATTAATTTAATATAGAACTGCCATTTGCTGAAATCGAAAAATTTCTTCCAGTAAAGCACCACTACAGCCAAAATAGCACCCAACTGAATAGCCACTTCAAATAATTTTACAAATTCATCGTGACCAATGCCCATAAAAGAACTGGCAAGCACCATGTGCCCGGTAGATGAAACAGGTAAAAACTCTGTCAATCCCTCAATTACGGCAAGTATGAGGGCCTGTAAATAATCCATGTACTAACTATTTCTTGAGTATCGCATAAACCCCAAATCCAAAGCCGGCAAGCACTACCATTGGAGCGATCAGGGTCTTTCTAACATCATAAATGTCTGTACTGCCAATCATTAAGATAAAGCCAAACACTACAATGGCTATGCTGATGATCAGTAACTGGTAGTTCTTTTTAGTAAATACCAGTTCTGTTTTATTATCCTGGGCAGGAGTTGCTTTTTTTTCTATCATTATCTTATCTGTAAAGATCGTAAATTTTTAAACGTAAATACCGGCTCACCGCAAAAGACGTGCTCAGGGCAGTAATAAATATACCCACACCCACTAATCCCAGCAATACAATACCAAACTCGGTATAATTTCTCAGAATTACAATTTCCGGAATCTCACGCTGTGCATAATACAATAAACCAAGCAGGATCAGGATCGCGATAAATGCAGCGATCAATCCATGCAGTGCCGCCAGCAGAATAAAAGGCTTGCGGATAAAGTTTTTAGTAGCACCCACCAACTGCATACTTTTAATCAGAAAACGCTGCGAATAAATAGCCAGACGAATGGTGTTGTTGATCAGTGCTACAGATATCACCAGTAAAATAGCAGCAAAGCCAAGAATGATCAGACCGATGGTATTGATGTTCTGGTTCACCATATCAATCAGTGAACTTTGATAAATGACTTCCTTTACCACCGGATTTTGTGCAATTCCCGCCTTTAGTGCCTCTATACTTTTAGTGTTGGCATAATCGGCCTTCAAATAAACATCAACTGTTGAAAGCAAGGGGTTGTAGCCCAGGAAATTAACGAAATCCTCGCCAAGGTCATTGGTCAAATTTCGGGCCGCCATCTCCTTATTCACATACTGGGTGTTCTTAACCGCTGCATTGGCGTTCAGGTCTTTTTGAAACTGTAATACGTCCGTCTCCTTAGCACCTTCATCCACAATGATGTTCAGAACAATATTCTCCTTTACATAATTTGAAAGGTTTTTTGCGTGCACCAGTATCAAACCCAGCATACCCAGCATCAACAATACCAGTGCAATACTGAAGATCGTTGAAATGTAAATGGTCTTGGTCTTCTTAGAAGCATCGCTAACTTCAAATTCTTCCATGTAATTGTTTTTATTTATTTCTGCGAAAATAAAAATATAAAATCTAATAACGTAAATCTATCGGTATAAGTTATAGGATTGTATAAAAAATAATGAAAGCCTTCGCCGTATTTTACCAAAATCACAAGAAAACAAAAGTTTTTGCGTTAAGATTGATCAATAGTCCTATTGAAAATATGAAAAGGCATCATATTTGATTTCAACAAAAAAAGAACCATCAATGAACAAACATCTATTATTTGCCGCCAGCCTGTTAATTTTCCTTGCCGGATTCACCGCATGCAAAAAAGCAACAATTAATGAATTGAAAGTTCAGATCGCCGGAAAGTGGAACATCACTAACATACAGCCATCGCCGGCACTACCTCCTGTTTTGCCAGGTGATTATTACGATTTTGAAGATGGCGAGGATGACGGTGTTGAAATTAAAAGAAGCGGCCAAACACAGAAAGGCCACTATACGATAGTTGTAAACAAAGGAATAAATATTGTTGTTGGCGGCAAGACCTATTTTTGTCAGGTCACAACTGTAAACGAGGATGTTCTGGAATTTACTTCAACTGAAGGTAATGAAACAGAAACGGTATATCTGAAAAGATAATATCAGATTGTTCTATCTTTACGGCAGATCAATATGTCTGTAAAGCAGGAATTCAATATTTCAGTATTCTTTAAATGGCTTGTACTGGTGGTTATCATAAGTATTGCCGCCGGAAGTTTATCTGCTTTATTTCTCAGTTTGCTCAATTGGGCAACACAATATCATGAGCATCATCGGCGGCTGATTTATTGTCTGCCCCTTGCAGGACTGTCCGTTGGGCTCCTGTATCAGTATTGGGGGCAGGATACGGGTCGGGGCAACGGTCTTGTATTTGATACCATCCACGATCCAAAAGAGGCAATACCCTTCAGAATGACACCACTGGTTTTACTTGGAACTGTTGCAACCCACCTTTTCGGTGGCTCGGCAGGACGGGAGGGAACAGCCTTACAAATGTCTGCCGCCGCTGCGGACCAGCTGTATAAGCCATTTAAACTGGATCGGCAAGGCCGCAGTATCCTGCTGATAGCCGCCCTGAGCGGAGGATTTTCTTCAGTATTTGGCACGCCGCTGGCTGGAGCGATTTTCGGAATGGAAGTGTTGTTTGTGGGTATGGTACCCTACCGGGCCATTCTTCCGGCATTGTCCTGCGCATTTCTCAGTGCCTGGATCACCGGACTATGGGGTGTAGGGCATACAAACTATCAAATTGGTGTAATACCAGAACTAAAATTCAGCCTATTACTTTTTAGTTTACTGGCAGGCGCAGCATTTGCACTTGCTGCGGTATTGTTTGTAAAGCTTACCCACCTGATGACTGCCGCGTTCAATAAAATTTTCTATGCGCCCCTCAGGCCCTTTGCCGGCGGAATTATAGTGCTTTTGCTGGTTTTGCTGCCAGGAATGTATCAATATACCGGGCTGGGCATTCCTCAGATCCTTGAGTCTTTTCAGCAGATATCAGCCCCGCAGGATTTTGCCTTAAAGATATTGCTAACCGCGATTACCCTCGGGGCAGGTTTTAAAGGAGGAGAAGTGACACCACTGTTTTTTATCGGCGCAACGCTGGGCAGTGCCCTTTCCCTCTTTTTACCCCTCCCAACGGGCCTTCTTGCCGGAATGGGTTTTGTAGCTGTTTTTGCCGGAGCAGCCAAAACGCCTATCGCCTGCACAGTCATGGCCCTCGAACTATTCGGATTTCCATGCGCAGCTTATGTGGCCATTGCCTGCGCCGTCTCCTATTTTCTTTCTGGTAAACACAGCATCTATAACCCTAAATTTGCTAAACAATTTCTATAACGCCCTTTATTTCTTATTTTCGCGCTCTATATTAAGGAATTAGCAGTAATGGACTACCAATTTAAAGAAATAGAGCAAAAGTGGCAAAAACACTGGGCTCAAAACCAAACCTTCAAAGCACAACAGGACACCTCAAAGCCTAAATTTTACGTACTGGACATGTTTCCCTATCCTTCAGGAGCAGGCCTGCATGTAGGTCATCCACTCGGCTATATTGCTTCTGATATATTCTCAAGATACAAAAGGCTAAAAGGCTTCAACGTACTGCACCCCATGGGCTATGATTCCTTTGGATTACCTGCAGAGCAATATGCCATCCAAACCGGTCAGCACCCGGCCTTGACGACCGAAACCAACATAAATACCTACCGCAGACAGCTGGATAAGATCGGTTTTTCGTTCGACTGGAGTAGTGAAGTGCGTACCAGCGATCCAGGATACTACAAATGGACGCAGTGGATCTTTATGCAACTCTTCAATTCCTGGTACAACCTCGATGCCGATCGTGCCGAAGACATCACTACCTTAATAGAAAAGTTCAACGCTGCAGGAAGTGTCGATGTAAAGGCCGTATGTGATGAAGATGTACAAACATTCCTGCCAAGTGACTGGGCCACCATGACCGATGAAGAAAAACAAGAGGAACTGCTGAAATACCGGCTAACCTATCTTCGTGAAAGCACGGTAAACTGGTGCCCTGCCCTGGGTACGGTACTGGCCAATGATGAAGTTAAAGATGGATATTCGGAACGCGGAGGTCATCCGGTAGAGCAAAAGAAAATGATGCAGTGGAGCATGCGGATTTCTGCCTATGCAGAACGCCTGCTTCAGGGCCTGAACACCATAGACTGGCCCGAGCCCGTTAAAGAAATGCAGCGCAACTGGATCGGCAAGAGTATAGGAGCCAGCGTAAAGTTCAAAATTGAGGGGGCAGACCTTATGGCTCCTGCCTCACAACTGACTACAGATTACATTGAAGTCTTCACTACCCGTGTAGATACCATATTTGGCGTTTCATACCTGGTTCTTGCTCCCGAGCATGAACTGGTAAACTTGCTGACCACGCCGGAGCAACAAATCGATATCCGGAATTATATCACACAAACCAAAAAGAAATCAGAACTGGACCGTATGGCCGATACAAAAACAGTATCAGGCGCCTTTACCGGCAGTTATGTCATCAACCAGGTGAGCGGTGAACGCGTACAGCTTTGGATTGCAGATTATGTATTGGCAGGATACGGAACCGGCGCCGTAATGGGTGTGCCGAGCGGCGACCAGCGCGACTGGTTGTTTGCCACGCACTTCGGGCTGCCGATCATTCAGATACTGGATGCTCAAAAAGACATCGAAAACCAGGCCGACCCTACCAAGGAAGGAAAATACATCAATTCCGGCTTCATTAACGGAATGAACTATGCCGAAGCTACCTCAGCATTGAACAGCTGGCTGGAAGCAAATGGAGCAGGCAAGGCAAAGATCAACTACCGAATGCGCGATGCCGTCTTTGGCCGTCAGCGTTACTGGGGCGAGCCCATCCCTGTTTATTTTAAAAATGGACTTCCTTACCTGATCAATGAAGAAGAATTGCCTTTGTTACTTCCGGAAATTGATAAATACCTGCCAACAGAAACCGGTGAACCGCCGCTGGGCAGAGCGGAAGGCTGGAGCTATGAAGATCAGTACGAATACGAACTGAGCACCATGCCGGGCTGGGCCGGATCAAGCTGGTATTGGTACCGCTACATGGATTCATTGAACGAGAGCCGTTTCGCATCCAAAGAAGCCATCAGTTACTGGAAAGACGTAGATCTGTATATCGGCGGTGCCGAGCATGCTACCGGGCACTTATTGTACAGCCGCTTTTGGAACAAATTCCTCAAGGATCTTGGGTATGTGCAGGAAGAAGAACCGTTCAAAAAACTCATCAACCAGGGCATGATCCAGGGAAGGAGCAACTTTGTGTACCGTGTGGTGGACCAAGAAGGCAGGGGAACAAATACGTTGGTTTCTCACGGTCTTAGAAAAGATTATAAAACATCGGCATTACATGTCGACGTAAATATTGTTGAAAATGAAATCCTGAACATCGAGAAGTTCAAGCTTTTCAGACCTGAGTTTGCGAATGCCGAATTCATTCTGGAGAACGGGAAATACATTTGTGGTGTCGAGGTGGAGAAAATGTCCAAATCGAAGTTTAACGTAGTAAACCCGGATATCCTGATCGAGAACTATGGCGCAGACACCCTGCGCATGTACGAAATGTTTCTTGGCCCGCTGGAGCAAAGCAAGCCATGGAATACCAATGGTATAGAAGGTGTATTTAAGTTTCTGCGTAAGTTCTGGCGATTATTCCACAATGAGCAATGGGTATTTCATGTAGATGATTCGGTTCCGAACAAGACAGAACTGAAGGCTCTGCATAAGATCATTAAAAAAGTACAGGACGATATCGAACGTTTTTCTTTCAATACTTCCGTATCCAGCTTTATGATCGCTGTTAATGAGCTTACTGAACTGAAATGCAGGAACCGCCAGGTACTTGAAGATCTGGTTGTCGTGCTTTCGCCTTATGCGCCTCACATTTGTGAAGAACTCTGGACCCTGTTGGGCAACGCAGCCGGCAGTCTTTCGTGTACAGAATATCCTAAGTTCAATCCTGAGTATATGGTGGAGGATGAATTCAGTTATCCCATTTCGGTGAATGGTAAAACCCGGTTGAACCTGAATCTGAGCCTTGCTCTGGAACCTGCTGCAATTGAAGAAGCAGTACTTGGCAATGCAGACGTACAAAGATACCTGGAAGGTAAAACACCTAAAAAGGTAATCGTTGTAAAGGGCAGGATAGTAAATATCGTTATTTAACAGGCATTAAAATGTCTGCTGCAAAGCCCCGGAAAAGATTCCGGGGCTTTTTTTGTTTGCAGTCGAGCCTGGCTGCGGTCTGCCTGCTACCTTGCTTTTACTGACTGCGCTATTACAGCACAGTGAGTCCACGGTGAGTCCGCCTTTTTACTGGGAAAAGGCGGACTCACCGTGGACTCACTGTGGACTCATGGCGGACTCACTCCGAATGAGGTAGCATGTATGTCCTGCCTTGCTCACGCTGAATCTATCTTGCTAAAAGTTGGTATCTGGAATTGATCCTAAACTAAAAGAAATGATTTTAATAAATTTTTCAAATAATATTTGGTAATCATGATTTTTAGTTTTATTATTGCTTCATCAATAGGGATGATTATATGAGGGGAGGAAGACGTAGTCAACTTCCCTTTATATTTACTCAAATCGGGCAATTCTGCTGCCTACATCAATTTCAACATTACTGGCTTTTTACTGCGTAACTTATAAAGGCTTGCCATTCGTGGAAAAATCAACAAATGCTTTAAACCGCAATTCTGAAGGCGGTTGGTGTGATGGCAGTATGTTTTTTGAAAAAGTGATTGAAATGTGCGGGTTCTTCAAAGCCAAGGCAGTAACTGATTTCTGATATATTCCAGCTGGTATGCCTCAGCAATGCTTTTGCTTCGGCGGCAAGCCGTTCAGAGATGTGCTGTGAAGTGGTTTTACCTGTGGTCTCTTTGATTGCCCGGTTCAGATGATTGACATGGACGGCCAGCTTATCGGCAAAATCTCTGGCCGAACGCAGGATAAATTGTTGTGCTGGTGTTTCTATAGGAAATTGCCGTTCCAGCAATTCTGAAAATATGGCAGTAATGCGCGCGTTGGCATCGGCGTGCTGGTACAGCCGCTCGGTGGGCTGCATTTTCAAAGCCACATGGATCAGTTCAGTTACATGGTTGCGGATTAAGTCAAACTTAAAACGGTAATCAGAGCCGATCTCGGCCATTATTTTATGAAAAATCTGGGAAATGAGTTCATCCTGTGTTGCATCGAGCGCATAGGAAGGTTTGCCTGCTGCCATAAACATGGGCATGTCCTTGATGTTGCTTCTCAGGTTTTCAGTAAAAAAAGCTTCCCTGAAGATACAAAAGAATCCTGTTGCTTCATCTGTCAATGGCTCCCAGGTATAGGGTACTTGCGGGTTGAAGAACATGAGCGTGGATCCTGAGGTTTCCAGACTCTTATCGGCATAGTGAAATATACTTTTGCCCCTGATGAGGCTGATCTTGTAAAAGTCTCTCCTTGTATATTTTACAGGTTCAGTGCAGCCATGTCCCAGACTTTCTTCCAGTTTAAATACGTTGAAGTGCGCAATATCGTTACCGACATTAACGGGGAGGTGACCGAGCTTGTATTTATAAAATTCAGCTATACTTTCCGTACTATTCATACACAAGGCAGTTAGGTAAACAGGGCAGACAAAGGGGCTATTGTTCTGCCCTGCTAAATTTACGAATTACTTTAGAGATCCTGGTAGGCGCCACGTTTAAACTTGCTTAGTTGTCGAACGCGGTAGCGGTCCC
>Ga0126314_10001092_pt1 | contig 12813 bp, 14 predicted proteins | sample Plot105B_FD_92535 | JGI IMG/M metagenome (GOLD analysis project Ga0126314, IMG submission 92535) | Serpentine soil microbial communities from UC McLaughlin Reserve, CA, USA - Plot105B | ecosystem: Environmental > Terrestrial > Soil > Grasslands | place: USA: UC McLaughlin Reserve, Lake County...
TCGAGCGGTTCGCGCGCGGAGACGCCAGCCGGACGCGTACGCCAGACGCGGCTGCCGGAGGCAGCACCGGACTTGGGCTGGCCATTGTGGCCGCGGTCGTCTCAGCCCATCACGGCAGCGTTGCTGTCACCAGCCGGCCTGGTCGCACGCAGTTCACGGTGCGGCTGCCACTGGCCCAGCTGGAGCGCACGCCACATGCTGGGGCTGGGCCCGATATGCGTGCGCCATCAATGAACTAAGCCTTGTGCGGTCCGATAACCGCGGCGCAGCATCACAATTCCGATAGCCAGCAGCCATAATTGCGCCACAATCGAGCCCAGCACTCCGTACAGCAGGAAACCAGGAAACAGGGTGGGCATCATGAAGAGCCCTAGAGCAGCCACCGCTGTTATGCCTCCAATGACGATTCCGGCCCAGCCGAGCCAGGACGGGTACTCATCGAGGACTATCGCAATTCCGAAGAGCAGCACCGGCAGACCGATCAGCAAAGCCATCGCTGCCAGGGATGGTCCATGGGTGGCAGCCGCCACGGCGCGCGCCGCGCGTACCAGTTCGGCGTATTGGCTGGGATCGGCATTCGACGCTTCACGGGTCAGCTCGGGCAACGCCAAGCCTTCGCTAGTACTTTCAACGCCGAAGATCGCCAATCCAACCGTCGCGCTGATCACGGCGGCCTGCCCGATCAGCCATGACGCCGGACGGATCAATGAGCGGGTCAGCGCCAGCAATCCAATCAGCGACGCTAGAGCGGCCAGCACGGCGAAGATATGCACAGCGGCGTAGATCGGTCGATTCCGCACGAAGTTCAACGCGGCTGCGGCGTCTGCTGCTGGAGTATCGCCGTGAAGCATCCGCAAAATTGCGAAGACTACCGACCCAACGATCAAGCAGACGCCGCCAGATGTGAGATTGAGAGCGGCGCTGGTCGTCGGTCCGAGTCGTAGATGGTCGCGATCAGTGAGCCGGGCGCCGCCGTCACTGCCGGCCACGCAGAAAACCCACCCGATACGGCCGCAGCTCAGGTTCGGCGAAGCCACCCCGTGCCACCGGATCTTCGGCGATGATCCGGCGTGCCGTTGCCTCGTCGGGCGCCTCGAAGATCCCGATCCCGGTGTTGATCGAGCCACCCGTAGGACCCGCCACGATCAGCACCCCGTCGGTCAGCAGGCGCGCCAGCCACTCGGCGTGTTCGGCAAACGCAACCCGCTCCTCCTCGGTCATCGTTGCCGCGAAGTCATCCCGTGGCGGATGAAGGAAGTAGATCCACTCGGTCACCAGCTAAGGATGGTGTGCCGCATGGTCGCGGTCAACTCACCGCGTGGGACCGTAGCTCAGCGACGGCTCTTGCGCGGCCTAGCCGGAACTGGCTCCACACCGGGAGTCCAGTTGAGAATGCTGGACCGCTCCATGAACTCATCAGAGCTGATGTCTCCGCGAGCAAAACGCTCGGCGAGGATGCGTTTGGCATCCTCTTCCGGAGAGCGCGATTTGCCGAGATTTGGCAGTGGCAGCTTGCCCGAACGCCATAGATAGAAGGCCGTGAGCGCAAGGCCCAAGATCGGCAGCAAGAACAGGAAGCTGCCGACAAATGGCAGCATCGACAGCGAGCCGTCCTCCCATCCGTGGGGGCCATGCGGTACGCGTGGAGGCATTGATCATCCTTTCGATGGAGTAACTACTGAGGTGAGGAGGTATTTCGGTATGCGCGTCGCCGCACCGGCGGCCCAGATGACTGCAGTCACCTCAATCGCTCCCGTCAGCTGCGCTTAGCACGCCAAGGGAAGAACCGCGAAGTCTGGCGTGGCACATGACCTTTTACTTCCTTGTCGGCGAGGTTTCATCGTTAAGAACTCGACTGAGCCTGAGCCGTGCGAAACCTGTCAGTTGGCTATGAAGATCACCAAGCAGCAGGGCTGGTAGAGCGCAGGGAAGCTGGCGCTCACTGATCCGCATCATCGGCCTCACCGGCCAAGATCAAATACAGTGACCGGCGGGCTTGCGCTAGTACCTGTTCGGCAGCCTCCAGCTGGGCGTCCGAACCGCTCACCTCAATCTGACGTACCGCCGCATGCAATTGGTGCACCGGTTCCCTCAGGTCGGGGCGATTTGGCGCGCCGGCGAAGTCGGCGAACGGGTCGCCCAGTCGCGCACTGCGCTCTTCCAGATAGCTTCGGCCCTCTGATGTGAGGGTCACCAAACGACGACCGCCCTCTTCCCGGGTAGTAACCAGGCCCTCGTCCTCCAGCTGTGCGATGGTGGGATAGATCGCCCCAGGACTCGGGTGCCATGCGCCGCCGCTGCGGTCGCTCATTGCCTGCATGATCTGGTAGCCGTGCATCGGCTCGTCGCCGAGCAACAGCAAGATGGCTGTCCGAACGTCGCCCCGCTGGGCACGTCCGCGCCCACGTCCCCGACCACCGGGTCCGCCGCGTGCACCTCGACCTTCCGGGCCTCGGTGACTATGCGAACGGTGCTGTTCACTCCGCGGACCTGGTCGACGACCGGGCTCATCACCCCAACCGCGCGCTCGGCGGTGCTCGAACTTCCCTATAGGACCTTGATCCTGAAATCTCATGACTGCCTCCTTTCGCTAAAGACAGTGTCAAGATATATCGCGATAGTGTCTATTGCAAGTGGAGAAGTAGGGATAACCGGAGATGAAATCGGCCCGATAGCCTGATGGTGGCTGCGCAGCCGATCATGGAACGTAGCGGGCATGAATAACTCCTACGTCCGCGGCGAACCAACCGACGAAGTACTTGATCTTTATGACGTTCTCCCCCAGCGCGTTGACACCACCCACCAGCTCGCGCATCAAACAGAGGATGATCCCGTGACGTCCATGATCAAAACCACTGGCAGCAATCTAGCGGTGATCATTGGGATGTTCGCGCTTTCGCTTGCCGCCTTCGTGGTATGCACCACGCTGTTCAGTCTCGGGCTTGGGCTGCTGGTGGTGGTCGTCGGGCTGTTCATTCTTATTGGATGTCTAGTCGTCGCTGGCTGGTCGTCGCGGATGACGATGGCGCTGCTTTCCTACGCCGGAATCATGCTGCCGCCTACCCGCTATCCGAAGCCGGGGCCGGGATTCAGCGGCAAGCTGCGGCGGCTCGCCTACGTCCAATCGTGGCGCGACCTGCTGCATGTCCTGGTCAACTTCATCCTGAGCACGGTGACGTTTTCGCTTGCGTTGGCCTGGACCGCTGGCGGGCTCGGCGGAGTGACCTACTGGTTCTGGAGCCAGTGGCTGCCGCAGCCGCCGGACCAGGGGCTTGCAGCGGTGCTCGGCTACCCCGGACGCTTCGCAGAGATCACCCTCAATACCGTGCTCGGCGCGTTGCTGCTGATCACAGCTCCTTTTGTGCTGCGCGGGCTGGTGCGGCTGCACGGCGCAGTGGCGTACGCCCTGCTGGTGGACGAAACCCCCGCGCTGCGAGAACAGGTCAGCGAACTTGCCCAAAGCCGCACCGCGGCCGGAGAGGCAGAGGTACAAACCCTGCGCCGGCTGGAGCGCGATCTGCATGACGGTCCGCAGCAGCGTCTGGTCAGGCTTGGCATGGACCTCTCGGCCGCACAACGTCGACTCGACGACGACCCGGGACAGGCCCGTACCTTGCTCGACGAGGCATTGCAGCAATCACAGTCCGCGCTGGCGGAGATACGCACCCTGTCCCGTGGCATTGCTCCGCCGATCTTGGCCGAGCAGGGCCTGGCGGCAGCAATCACCGCGCTTGCTGCCCGGGGCACCATTCCCACCTCGGTCGAGGTCGAGGATGTGCAGTTGTCCGACGCGGCGCAGAACGCCGCCTACTTCGTAGTCGCCGAGGCGCTGACCAACATGGAGAAGCACAGTCAGGCCCCCTCTGCGTCGGTCGAGGTGCGCCGGGTCGGTGCGTTAGCGGTGATCAACATCACCGATGACGGAATCGGCGGCGCCTCGCCCACCAAGGGTCATGGCCTGTCCGGCCTCGTCGATCGGCTCGCGGGTGTTGACGGCACTTTGACGGTCTCATCGCCACCAGAAGGGCCAACAGTGCTCACGGCGACAATTCCACAAGCGTGACTTGTCAGACTCTCAGAGCGCTATAGGCCTCTGACAGTCTGACAACTCGGTGAATGTGGCAGCGTATGGGCCGTGCGGGTGGTGGTGGCCGATGACTCTGTGCTGTTGCGTGAGGGCCTTGTCCGGCTGCTGGCCGAGGTCGACTGCGAGGTGGTCGCCGCGGTTGAGGACGCACCGAGCTTTCTGCAGGCCGTGGCAGAGCATCGACCCGATGTTGCGATCGTGGACGTACGGATGCCGCCCGGGATGACCGATGACGGGCTGCGAGCGGCGGTTGCGGCCCGCGATTCCCAGCCTGAGTTGGCAATCTTGATGCTGTCGGCGTACGTCGAGCTGTCCTATGCCGACGTGTTGCTCTCCGATGGTCGCGGCCGGGTGGGATATCTGCTCAAGGATCGAGTCACCTCGCTGGACACATTGGTTGATGCCCTCCGAACGATCTGTGCGGGCGGCACAGTGCTCGACCCCGACGTTGTTGCGCAGCTGCTAGTGGCCCGGCGAAGGACCGATCCGCTCGGCGCGCTCAGCGCTCGGGAACGCGAGGTGCTGGCATTGATGGCCGAAGGGCGCAGCAATGCCGCCATCGCGGAACGCCTGGTGGTCACCGGGGGTGCGGTCGAGAAGCACATCTCCAACATCTTCGCCAAGATCAACTTGCCGGATATCGGCTCGGACAACCGTCGCGTACTGGCCGTGCTCGCCTGGCTCAGAGCGCGCTGACCCGGTTACTGTGGCGGGCATGGCCACGGAGCGCATCGAGCTGGAGGTCGGAGATCGGGTTGTCAAGATCAGCAATCCGGGCCGGGTCTATTTCTCGGCACGTGGCGAGACCAAACTTGATCTTGCTCGGTACTACCTCTCGGTCTCCGACGGTATCGTCAATGCCCTCTATCACAGGCCCTGCATGCTGCACCGATTCCCCGATGGCGTCGACGGCGAAAAGGTTCACCAAAAACGGCTGCCGCATGGCGCACCGCCGTGGATCGAGACCGTACGGGTGCACTTTCCGCGCTTCAATCGAGACGCCGATGAGCTTTGCGTCAATCATCTGGCGGACGTGATCTGGGCGGTGCAGATGTCGACGGTGGAGTTCCATCCCTGGAACTCGCGTCGCGATGACGTCGAGTCCCCTGATGAGTGGCGAATCGATCTTGATCCCATGCCGGTGGCCAGCTATGAAGACGTCAAACGAGTCTCTGTGATCGTGCAGCAGCTGCTGGATGAGCTTGGAGCGGTGGGATATCCCAAGACGTCTGGCGGCAAGGGCCTGCACATCTACGTACGAATTTTTCCCGATCATGGACATCCCGACGTACGCCGGGCCGCCTGGGCCTTTGCCCGCGAGGTCGAGCGCCGCGCCGACGGAATGGTGGACCTGACCTGGTGGCGCAAAGATCGAGATCCCGGCTCGGTGTTCGTGGATTACAACCAGAACGCCCGCGACCATACGATCGCCAGCGCATATTCGGTACGCGGCACTCCGCAGGGTGTGGTCTCAGCACCTCTCCGCTGGGCAGAGATCGCCGATGCGGATCCTAAAGATTTCACCATCGCCACGATGCCGGCACGGTATGCCGAGGTCGGTGATCTCCACGCCGACATCGACGACCACCCCTATAGCCTCGACGAACTATTGGAGTGGGCGGATCGAGACGAACGCGACAACAAGGCCGCACCGCCCGACGCTGAATGATCGGCGGCCCCGAACGTCTGACAAATCCGTTACGCCAGTCCCTTGCTCTTCAGCCACTCACCGGCAACCTGCGCCGGCTCCTGGTGCTCGGTATCGACCTTCTTGTCGAGCTGCATGAGCTCCTCAGTCGTCAGTGCCGCTTGCACAGCATCCAACGCCGCAACTGCAGTGGCGTTGTCGGCCACGTCAGAACGAACGAGCGGAATGACATTCTGCGGAAGGATCATCGACTGCGGGTCTTGCAGCTGCACATAACCCTTCTCGGAGATAACGGCGTCGGTGGTGAAGAAGGTCGCCACCTGAATCTTGTTGCTGTCAAGATCACTGATCTTCGGCGGGTACTTCGCGTACGGACGGAACGCCTTGAACTTGGCGCCGTAGATCTTCTCCAGCCCTGGAGGTCCATACGCCCGCTTCTCCAGCTCTGGCGGGCCGCCCAAAGTCGAGGTGCTTGCGATCTTCTTCAGATCCTCGAGCGAGCTAATCCCGTTCTGCGCCGCAAACTCCTTGGTCACGACGTAGACATCTTGATCGACTGCTGGTGAGCTTTTCAAAACCTTGAGCCCTTGCGGTAGCACGGCGGGCAGCGACTTCTCGACCTCATCAGCGGTAGTCGCGGTGGCGTTGGCATCAAAGTTGAGCAGCAGGTTGCCGGTGTATTCAGGCACCGCTGTGATTGAGCCGTCCTGCAGCGCCTTGATGTAGATCTCACGAGAACCGATGCCGAGCTTGGTGGAAGATTCGACCCCCTTTGCCTTCAAGGCTTGGGAGTAGATCTCGGCCAAGATCTGCGATTCGGTGAAGTCGGCGGAACCGACAACTATGGGTGCGGCCGCGGCACCTCCCGCTGATGAACCCGCCGCGGAAGGCTGCGACGAGCTCGCCTCGCCCAACGGATTGTTGTTGCCGCCGCAGGCCGCCAGAAGTAGCGCAGCGATGCCAAGTCCGACACCAACGAGCGATTGCTTGATCTTCATTAGGGAAACCCCTCCATATAGCTGTCGGACAGACTCGACTATCCGACGAGATTAAGTTGGGTCTGCGCGGACTCGCCGAGTATCTCGCCCTCCGGGCCGGCTTGACGGCTGCGGACCGAGCGAGGTCCTGGGCTGGCATGGCGGGCGGCAAGCCAACCGAGTCCGCCCAGCAAAATATCCAGAACGATAGCCAGCACGGCAACCAGAAAGGCGCCCGCAAACATTTCTGGGTAATTACGAGTTGCGTTGCCCGTAATGAGCAGCCGACCTAGACCTTCTCCCGAGCTATAGGCAGCAACCGTCGCAGTGGCAACAACTTGCAGAGTTGCGCTTCGCAGTCCGGAGATCACCAGCGGCAGAGCAAGTGGCCACTCGACTTTGGCCACCACCTGCCCCGCAGACATGCCAAGCGCGCGTGCGGCGTGCACCGCTTCATGATCAGCACCCCGAACACCCGCCGCTGTGGCGGTCAAGATCGGTGGCAGGGCCAGTACCGCCAGGACACCGATGATCGGTCCCGTACCAGTGCCCAGCAGCAGCACCACAAGAACCAGCAGACCGAGCGTCGGAATAGCTCTCGCGGCATTACTGAGGCTGATGACCAGGAAAGAACCACGGCCCGTATGTCCGATGAAGATGCCCAGCGGTATGGCAATTGCCGCAGCAATGGCCACCGAGGAGACGGTATAGAACAGGTGCTGGAGCAGCAGGTTCCAGATCCCGTCGGGACCCTGCCAGTTAGCGGGATCAGAGAGATAGCTGAAAAGGTTCATGCCGGCCGCTTCCTCAGCCATGGCAAGGTGCCCCGCTGGATGAGCAAGATCAGACCATCAAAGATCAGTGACAGCGCCAGCATCAAGATCAACGCGATGATGATCGGGGTGTAGAAGGAGCTGGCGAAGCCAAGATCGAAGAGCTTGCCTAGCGCTCCGCTTCCGACCAGAACCGCGACGCTCACCAGAGCGATGTTGGAAACCGTGACGACGCGCAGCCCAGCGAAGATCACCGGCATGGCGAGCGGGAGTTCAACGCCGAAGAGTCGTCGCGACCAGCCGTAACCGACTGCTGTAGCGGACTGCCTCACCGCTGGTGACACCGCACGTAGCCCGTCCACGACGCTCCGGACCAGCAGCGCAATCGAATAGATGGCCAGTGCAACCACGATGTTGACTGGATTGAGGATCTTGGTGCCCAAGATCAACGGCATCATGACGAAAAGCGCCAAGGATGGAATCGAGTAGATGACGCCAAAGAAAGCCAGGATGAGGTTGGCGACCCGCTTGGTCTTATAGACCACATAGCCGAGCGGCAACGAGACCAGGAAAGCAATCACAACTGGTAGCACGGCGAGAATGACGTGCTCCACCAACAAACTGCCGATCATCGGCAGGTTGCGATCGATCCAGGCCCAGTCGAGGTTCACTGCAGTATGCCCGAGCTCCGGCCATATAGTGCCCTGCCCATCGCTTCCCAGCCCTCGCGGTGTTCATCGGAGCTGCGGTGATCTTCCATAACAGGCGTCCGATCGCTGGCACGTTCCGTGGTCGACTCTGGACGCTCGATGCCGATGGGCGCATCGCCGTTCTGCTCGACGTTAGCCTCGGCAGGCGGCTTGGCAGCAGCTTGTACGTGATCGGCATCGGGTTCGTCGGCGCTGGCATCGCTGATTGGCTCTGATTGATCTTGGAATGGCTGGTGCGCCGGCGCCGGCTCGTTTTCCCGCTCGATTGCCTGGGTGACCTCGTTCTCCCAGGCATGCGCTCCGCCGGCCGAATCGTCCTCCCAGTTGTATACCGACTCCACCGACTCCGTCGTCGACTCGGTGCTGGCAACGTCCGACTCGTGTCCCTGACCGGCGTCGTCATCTGGATCATCGTCATCTGCTGGTCCGGCCACGTCCTCGTAGCTGGGCCCCGATTGGTCGAGGTTGGTGTCCTCTTCGGCGGCTTCGAGGTCACGAATGGAGATCGACTCAGCGATCGAGACCCGTACGTCCCTGACCTTGTCGAGGATCGCGTCGGCGCTGACCACACCGGCATAGCGGTGAGTATCAGCAGTTACGGCGACGGCGAGGCCATATGGCGAGGTAAGCGCGGAGTCGAGGGCGGCCCGAAGTGAGTCCGTCTCGGGGCTAAACGTAGCGCCGAGCGCGAACACTTGACCGGGACGCTCCGGGTCCGCCCAACCGACTGGTCGCGCATCGCCATCCACTACGAGAAGTGGTCCGGCGCCGCTTGCAGCCTCCACGTCCCGAACGACCTTGACTCTTTCCAGGCTCAGCTCGCTTGCCGGCTGGAAGGACAGCGACCGGAAGCCGCGATCGCGGCCGACGAAACCCTCCACGAACGCATCAGCGGGCTCATCGAGCAACTCCTGCGGCGTTCCGACCTGCGCGAGATGCCCGCCAACTCGCATAATGGCGACCTGATCACCCAGCTTCATGGCCTCGTCGATGTCATGGGTGATCAGGATGATGGTTTTGCTGAGTTCACGTTGCAACCCCAGAAAGAAGTCGTGGAGCTCGCTGCGGACGACCGGATCCACCGCCGAAAAAGGCTCATCCATAAGCAGAACCAACGGATCGGCCGCCAGCGCCCGGGCCACGCCAACTCGCTGCTGCTGCCCGCCGGACAGTTGTCCGGGATAGCGGTGGGCGAGCCTGCGCTCCAGGCCCACGCTGTCGAGCAGCTCAAGGGATCGCTGTTCGGTCTTCTTCTTTGACCAGCGGAGCAGGGAGGGCACCGTGCCGATGTTGTCCAGGACCGTACGGTGCGGGAACAATCCACCGCTCTGAATGACATAGCCCATCTGACGACGCAGCGTGGTCTTGCGCTTGGAGCGAAGCGGAACGCCGTCCCAGGTGATCTGGCCACTGGTTGGCTCGAGCATCCGGTTGACCATGCGCAGTGTCGTGGTCTTGCCACAACCAGAGGGACCGACGATGACGGTGATCTTGTCCGACGGAACGCTGAGATTGAGGTCGACGACCGCTACCGTGCCATCCCGGAACGTTTTGCCGACTGACTCGAACTCGATCACGCCAAACTCCACAGGTCTCGTCGCCGCGTACGGAGGACAAAAAAGACCCTAGCTGGCGGTCCTGACAATTCCGGTACGCGGCGCGGCGTGGCCGGTTACGTACCGGGAACTCGACGCCTTGACTGACGCCGTCGGGACCCTATGGGTCGTTTCCGCTCAGATCGTGGCAAGTGACCGCCCCTCGGGCCAGATTCGTGTCCGTATTCGTGTCTTTGGTGGGAAACGACCGGATGCGGACTTCCGGCGTACGTTCCCCAGTTCTTCTTGATCAACATGCAGCCCGGCCGGCTGGCCAAGGTGCCTGATCCGGGTCTCTTGTCGAAAGTGGTCAGCAACTAGGCTGAAGTGCGCTAGCCGGTGGTCGGAAATCTACGTATACGTAGGTTTCATGCGGTCTGCACAGGTTGCAACGTGTGCAGACCTTCAGTACACGTAGGTGCTGACCACGCATTGTCGTCGCAGGAGGAGTCGCACGTGAGAGTCGCCGCGATCGTCGTGGCGTTGGCCGTCTCGGTCGTCGGCGTGGTGCTCTTTGCCCGCGCCATCGCAGCAATCGTCGGCGTTATCAAGCTGGGCAAGCCGGCTCCCGGCAGGGGGGATCGTCCAGGCCAGCGGTGGCGGCACATGCTCGCCGAGACTCTCGGCCATACCCGGATGCTGCAGTGGACCAAGGTCGGCGCCGCGCACTGGTTCGTCTTTATCGCCTTCGGCGCTTTGATCTTCACCCTGATCACCGCGTACGGGCAACTCTTCGATCCCCGCTTTGCCATACCGATCATCGGGCACTGGGTGGTGTACGAATGGGCCAGCGAGATCATCGCCTGGGCTGGGTTGATCTCCATCACCTTCCTGATCTTGGTTCGACTGCTGCTCCGCGGCCGAGGTCGAGAGTCCCGATTCTTCGGCTCACGATCTTGGCAGGGGTACTACGTCGAGTTCACCGTTCTCGGAATCGTTCTCTGCGTGCTCGCCTTGCGCGCAATGGAATATCAGCTGCTGGGGCCTGAAACCTCGCGGCTGCATTTTCCGTTGAGCTGGTTCCTGCTTCCCGCCGGAATCTCCGCCGCAGCGCTCTCGACCGGCATCGTGATCGTTTCCGCGATCAAGATCATTATCTCGATGGCATGGTTCATCACCATTGGACTCAACGCAACGATGGGCGTGGCCTGGCACCGATTCACCGTCTGGCCCAACATCTGGTTCAAGCGTGAATCGTCGGGCCGCCCAGCGCTGGGTGCACTCCAGCCGATCATGATCGAGGGCAAGCCGATTGACTTCGCCGACATCGAGGAACTCGACGAGGATGCCTCGCTGGGTGTCGGAAAAGTGGAGGACTTCACTTGGAAGGGATTGCTCGACTTCACCTCATGCACCGAATGCGGACGCTGCCAGTCGCAGTGCCCGGCGTGGAACACCGGCAAGCCGCTCTCCCCGAAGCTGGTGATCATGGACCTGCGGGAGCACGGCTACGCCAAAGCGCCGTATCTCCAAGCTGCGGAGTCTGCCCGTGCCAAGGTGAGTGAGCAGGCCGAGATCGAAGCCACCCGACCCCTGGTCGGGCCTATCGAGGTAACCGACGGAGTCCCAGGTGTCATCGATCCAGACGTGCTCTGGTCCTGTACGACATGTGGTGCCTGTGTGCAGCAATGCCCGGTCGACATCGAGCATGTTGATCACATTCTCGACATGCGCCGCTTCGAGGTCATGATGTCGGCGGAATTTCCGAGCGAGCTGAATGGGCTCTTCAAAGGCCTGGAAAGCAAGGGAAATCCATGGAACATGAGCCCGCGTGGCCGGATGGACTGGGCTAAGGATCTGCCCTTTGATGTACCGGTTATCGGTGAGGATGTCGAGGATCTCAGCCAAGTGGAGTATCTGTTCTGGGTCGGCTGTGCCGGTGCGTACGAAGATCGAGCCAAGAAAACCACACGCGCGGTCGCCGAACTGCTGCACATGGCCGGCGTGAGCTATGCCGTGCTGGGAAACAGCGAGACGTGCACCGGTGACCCGGCTCGACGGTCCGGGAACGAGTTCGTCTATCAGCAGCTCGCCATGCAGAACGCCGAAACGCTGCAAGAGGTCAAGGCGACCAAGATCGTCGCGACGTGCGCGCACTGCCTGAACGCCTTGAAGAATGAGTACCCCCAACTTGGTCTCAACTGTGAAGTGGTGCACCACACCCAGCTGCTCAACCGGCTGGTACGCGACGGTCGGCTGACACCGATCGCGCCACCGGAAGGCTCGGTTGCCGGACGAAGCATCACCTACCACGACGCGTGCTATCTGGGCCGGCATAACGAGATCTACGATCCGCCACGTGATCTGCTCGGGTCGCTGCCGGGCGCCACGGTCGCCGAAATGCCCCGAACGCGCGAACGCTCGTTCTGCTGCGGCGCTGGTGGCGCGCGGATGTGGATGGAGGAGCGGATCGGTACCCGAATCAACGAGAACCGTACCGATGAGGCGCTGCGTACCCTCGCGACCTCGGGCACTAATGGCCACGACGCGATTGCGACGGGATGCCCATTCTGCCGGATCATGCTGACCGACGGGCTGACCGCGAAGCAGGCGGACGGCTCGGCACCAGACACCACTGAGGTCCTCGATGTCGCCCAGCTTCTCCTCGACGCAGTGAAGCGTACGGATGACAGCAGCGCCGAAGTTTGACGTCTTAAACACTTGATTTGACATCACTCATGACGTCATAGTGGCGTCATGGATCTTTCACCGTACATCGAGTCGGTCCGGACGGGCGTCAGGAACGCCTCCTCGCTGGCCGACGAGCAAACCCAGCACGTCGCAGAGCGCCTCGGCACAGCAATTGGGTCCTCGACGCGCCTCGCTCTCATCGAGGCGCTGTCGGATGCCGCAGGCAGCATCAGTGCGGACCTGGCACCGTCCTCTGTTGAGCTCCGCATGATCGGTACGGACCCCGAATTCGTGGTCACCGTGCATACCGGCGAAGCTGAACCAACACTGCTGATGCCGGAAACCCAAGTAGCAAGTGCGGAAGCCGGCGAGCCGTCGAGCACTGAGACCGA
>Ga0126314_10001093_pt1 | contig 12809 bp, 14 predicted proteins | sample Plot105B_FD_92535 | JGI IMG/M metagenome (GOLD analysis project Ga0126314, IMG submission 92535) | Serpentine soil microbial communities from UC McLaughlin Reserve, CA, USA - Plot105B | ecosystem: Environmental > Terrestrial > Soil > Grasslands | place: USA: UC McLaughlin Reserve, Lake County...
GACCCAGGTCCTCGACGTCTGCACGCTCGCCATGCCGCGCATGAACCAGCTCGTCGACACCCTCAACCCGGAGACCACGAAGCGGTTCCTGCACCACTACAACATGCCGCCCTGGGCCAACGGCGAGACCGGCCGTGTCGGCTCGCCGAAGCGCCGGGAGATCGGTCACGGCGCCCTCGCCGGGCGGGCCATCCTGCCCGTCGTCCCGAGCCAGGAGGAGTTCGCCTACACGCTACGGCTGGTCTCCGAGGTGATGAGCTCGAACGGCTCGACCTCGATGGGATCGGTGTGCGCGTCGAGCCTCGCGCTGATGGACGCCGGCGTGCCGATCAAGGCGCCGGTGGCCGGCATCGCGATGGGCCTCGTGCTCCACGACGGCACGTACACGACGCTGACCGACATCCTCGGGGCCGAGGACGCCTTCGGTGACATGGACTTCAAGGTCGCCGGCACCGCCGATGCGATCACCGCACTGCAGCTGGACACCAAGATCGACGGCATCCCCGCCGACGTGCTGACCGCCGCGCTCGACCAGGCCAAGGTGGCCCGCCTGCAGATCCTCGAGGTCATGAACGCCGCCATCGCCGCCCCGCGCGACGAGGTGGCCCCGACGGCCCCGAAGATCACGACGATCCACATCCCGATCGACAAGGTCGGCGAGGTCATCGGTCCCAAGGGCAAGGTCATCAACACGATCCAGTCCGAGACCGGCGCCGACATCAGCGTCGACGACGACGGCGCCCAGGGCATCGTCACCATCGGCGCCGTCGAGGCGTGGCGGATGGAAGAGGCCAAGGCCGCCATCCTCGCCATCGTCGACCCGCCCAAGGCCGAGCTCGGCAAGGTCTACCACGGGCGCGTCGTGAACATCACCAAGTTCGGTGCGTTCGTGAACATCCTCCCGGGCCGCGATGGCCTGGTCCACATCTCCAAGCTGGGCCGGGGCAAGCGGATCAACGCCGTCGAGGACGTCCTCTCGCTCGGTCAGGAGATCGAGGTCCGGGTCGACGAGATCGACGACAAGGGCAAGGTCAGCCTGAGCCCGGTCGGTGACGGGCCCGACGTTGCGGAGGGCGGCGGCGACAGCGCCGCCGAGGGAACCGGCAACGGCGACGTCGTCAACGTGTCGTTCGAGGATGCCTTCGACGCCGAGCTCAGCGGCGAGCTGGGCGATCTCGGTCCGGCCACCGCCTCCGCCGGTTCGGGCCCGGGGGAGAGCCGTGGCGGTCGCGACAGTGGTCGCGTCCGTGGCGGCGACCGCGGCGGCGACCGTGGCCGTCGCCGCCATCGCTGAGACGTTCATGATGCGGCCACCGGAGCGCCTGGAGGCGCCCCGGTGTGCCGAACCGGGGCGTCACCGCCGAACGACGCGATCCGGCCGGCCGCCGTACGTTTGAGCACAGATGTCAACAGAGCGCATCACCCCGCTCACGAGCGGCTTGACGATCGCCACCGATCACGTCCCTGGGGCGCGGTCGGTGGCGATCGGCGTCTGGGTCGCCGTCGGGTCCCGTGACGAGCCGCCGGCGCTGTCCGGCGTCAGCCACTTCCTGGAGCACCTGCTGTTCAAGGGGACGCCGACGCGCACGGCCACGGACATCTCGCGGGCCGTCGACCGCGTCGGCGGCGACATCAACGCGTTCACGTCGAAGGAGTACACCGCCTACTACTGCCGCATGCCACGGCGTCATGCGGCCACGGGGATCGAGCTGCTCGGCGACGTCCTGACCCGCTCGTTGCTCGACGACGCCGACGTCGAGAGCGAGCGCCAGGTCATCCTCGAGGAGCTGGCGATGGACGACGACTCGCCCGACGACGTCGCCCTGCGGGCGCTCGCCCGCCAGCTGTTCGGCGATCATGGGCTCGGCCGCGACACGGCCGGGGAGCGCGAGACGGTCACGTCGATCGCGGCGGGCGACATCCGCGAGTTCTTCGCCGAGCACTACCGCGCCGGCGCCACGACGATCGCCATCGCCGGCGACGTGGACCACGACGACGTGGTGGAGGAGGTGACGGCCGCCTTCGCCGACCTGCCGACCGGTGACGGCCGCATCGCCCGCGCCGCGCCGGGGCCGTCGGAGGAGGACGTCGAGATCGACGACGACTCCGAGCAGGTCCACCTCGCCATCGGCGGCCGCTCGGTGCCGCGCGACGACCCTGACCGCGAAGCCCTCGACGTCGTCAACCACGTGTTCGGTGGCGGGTTGTCGAGCCGCCTGTTCGACGAGATCCGCGAACGCCGGGGCCTCGCGTACAGCGTCTACTCGGCGACGTCGGCCTATGCCGACGCCGGGGCGTGGTCGGTCTACGCCGGGGCGATGCCCGACCACGCCGGTGAGGTCGAGCGGCTCGTCGGCTTCGAGTTGCAGCGGCTCGTCACCGACGGCATCACCGACGACGAGCTCGCCGTGGCCATCGGCTACCTCACCGGCGCCTACGAGCTCGGGCTCGAGGACACCGGGGCGCGGATGTCGCGCCTCGGCGGGATGCTGTCGACGCTCGGACGGGTCATCCCCGTCGACGAGCAGATCGCCCGCTGGGAGGCGGTGCAGCACGGCGACGTGCAGCGAGTGCTCGAGCGGGTGTACGGCGCCGGCCGGCCGGTGACGGTCGCCGTCGGGCCCGCCTACGATCGCTGACGTGGACGTCGCCGCTGGTCGCTCATGAGGGCTCGGTGATGAGGGTCGGCGTCTGCGGGGCAGGTGGGCGGATGGGCGCCACGGTGTGCGCCGCGGTCGCCGCCGACGCCGAGCTGGACCTCGTCGCCGCCGTCGACCCACACGCCGCGGGCGGGCGCGCCGAAGGTCTCACGATCGCCGCCGAGCCGAGGGCGTTCGCGGACGCCGGCGCCGAGGTGGTCGTCGACTTCACGATTGCGTCGGCCGCCCGCACGACGCTGCCGTGGCTGGCGATGCACGGCATCCACGCGGTGGTCGGCACGACCGGCCTGACGGACGACGACCTGGCCACGTTCCGCAGCGAGTTCTCGGGCGACGGACCGAACTGCGTCGTCGCGGCCAACTTCTCGATCTCGGCCGTGCTGATGATGCGCTTCGCCGAGCTGGCGGCACCGTTGTTCGAGACCGCCGAGATCATCGAGCTGCACCACGACAGCAAGACCGACGCGCCATCCGGCACCGCGCTGGCGACGGCCGAGCGGATGGCCGCGGCGTCGTCGCAGTGGGCACCCGACCCGACGACCACCGAGGTCGTCGCCGGAGCGCGCGGCGGTGCCGGGCCGGCCGGCATCCGCCTGCACTCGGTGCGGATGCGCGGGATGGTCGCCCACCAGGAGGTCATCCTCGGGGCGCTCGGCCAGACGCTGGTCCTGCGCCAGGACAGCTACGACCGGGCCAGCTTCATGCCCGGCGTCCTGCTGGCCTGCAAGCACGTCGCCGAGCGACCCGTCCTCACCGTCGGCCTCGACGCGATCCTCGGGCTCTGACCCCGGAGTGGCCAGGACTCAGTGCCGACACGTGTTCGGCGACTGACCTGTCATCGAGCGCCGTCGTCGCCCGCTTCGTCGGTAGGGACTCCCGTCGCTACTCGAGGGTGCCGCCGACCTCGGGGAAGTCGGCGAGGCGCTCGGCGGGGGAGGCGCCGGAGTCGATGCGGTCGTGGGTCCAGTCCGGCTGCTTCGAGGCGTAGCTCTCCTCGAGCTCGGACTCGTCGCCGGCCACCACGCGCAGCGGGGCGATGAGCACCGGGGTCACGGCCGGCGCCCGCTCGGGCGACGTCTCGAGGTGGCGGGCCAGGTACCCCGGGAACAGCGCCAGGAGGCTGCCGGTGACGAGCTGCTGTTGAGTGGCCAGGTTGCAGCGGGCCTCGTTGGCCACGGTGTCGATGCGCGACGCGAGCTCATCGGCATCGGCATCGGTGGCGTTGGACTCGCAGAACTTGGACAGCAGCCGGGCGATCGCCAAGCCGTCCTGCTTGCACGGCGTGCACTGCCCGCACGACTCGACGGCGAGGAAGCGGGCGACGCCTTGGGCGACGGCCACGAGGTCGTCGCGCTCGTCGAACACGATGAAGCCGCCGGCGCCGAGGCCGGATCCGGCGGCGCGCATGGCCTCGTACGTGAGGGGGGTGTTCAGCTTGGCGTCGGGGATGAACGTGTTCGACACGCCGGGCAGCACGGCGAGGATGTGCGCGCCCCGCGCGGCGCCGCCGCCGATCTCGGTGATGACCTCGCGCAACGTCGTCCCCATCGGGACCTCGCCGACGCCGGACCGCTGCGTCGAGCCGGTGATCGTGCAGACGATCGTGCCGGGTGAGTCCGGCGTGCCGTACTCCCGGAACCAGTCGGCGCCGTAGGCGAGGATCAGGGCCACGTTGGCCATCGTCTCGACGTTGTTGGCGAGCGTCGGCGGGGCGCCGCCCTCGCCGGCCATCGCCACGTGGGCCGCCGAGATGCGACCGTCGCCGACCTCCTCGGCGCCATGGCGGTAGGGCGGAGCGACACGCGGGAACGGCGGCCGGCCGTCGACGACCTCCAGCAGCCCGGTCTCCTCACCGAACAGATACTCGTTCGGACCGGCAACGATGTCGATCGCGACACCCTCGGTCCAGCCGGCTTCGATGAAGTCGGCGATCGCCCCCCGCAGGGCCGCGATCTGCTCGGTGAAGGACGACTTGACAGCGACGATCACCTCGTCGGCGCCGACCGCGCCGGCCGCGATCAGCGCGCCCTCGAGAACCCGGTACGGGTTGCGCACGAGCAGCTCGCGGTCCTTGAAGCAGCCCGGCTCACCCTCGGCGCCGTTGACGACGACGGTGGCCGGCAGCGTCGGTGAGGTGTAGCCGGCGACGGTTCGCCACTTCGTCCCGGTCGGGAACCCGGCGCCGCCGCGGCCGCGCAGACCGGCCGCCTCGAGCACCTCGATCGTCGCCTCGGGACCGAGCTCGCGCGCCGCGGTGAGCCCGTCGCCACCGCCGGCCGCCGCATACGCGGCGAACGTCCTGACCCGTTCGGGATCGAGCACCCGTGAGACGAGGGGCATCAGCCGAGAGCGGCGAGGGCCGAGTCGTAGTTCGGCTCCTGACCGATCTCGGGCACCTGCTCGGTGTAGGTGACCACCCCGTCGCCGTCGACCACGACCACGGCGCGCGAGAGCAGGCCGGCCATCGGCCCGTCGCTGATCGTGACGCCGTAGGTCGAGCCGAAGTCGCTGCGGAACGACGACGCGTTGGTGACGCCCTCGATGCCCTCGGCGCCGCAGAACCGGGACTGCGCGAACGGCAGGTCGGCCGAGACGTTGAGCACCGTCACGTCGTCGCGCGAGCCGGCCTTCACGTTGAAGTTGCGGACGCTCGACTGGCACACACCGGTGTCGATGCTCGGGAAGATGTTGATGACGAGGGCCTTGCCGGCGAAGTCGCCGAGGGTGACGTCGCCGAGGTTCCCGCCGGCGAGGGTGAAGGCGGGGGCAGGGGAGCCGACGGCGGGCAGGTCGCCGACGGTGTGGATCGCATTGCCACGAAGAGTGATCTCAGCCATGGGCGGATCTTTGCACGGTCACCCCGCCGGTCAACCCCTGGCGTGGTCGTTACGACCCGGCGCCGCGTCGGAAGTTGCGCAGGTTGACCAGCACGACGACGGCGATCGAGATGCCCAGTAGCCACCACTGGTAGCGCGTGATGAAGGACAGGATGTCGAGCAGTTGGTCCTCGAACGTCTTGGCGAGGTACCAGAACAGGGCCAGCCGGGCGGCGATGCCGATGCCGAGCAGGACGGCCAGCTTGGCCGGCGGTGTCCGGTGGACCCCGGTCAGCACGGCGACGATGTTGCTCCCGGCGAAGATCGGGATCAGCCCGATCTCGGCCTTCGAGAAGCCCTCGCGAAGCGTGTCGAGCTGCGCCTGCCGGACGCCAAGGAAGCGGGTGAACCACGAGAGCGCCTGGTCACGGTAGGCCCGACCGACGAGGTGGCAGACGACGAAGGGCAGGGCGATCCGCACGGCCCCGATCACGGCGTAGGCGAACGGCGAGATGCCACCGGCGACGGCGAGCACCAGGTAGCGCTGCCGCGCGGACAGCGCGAGCAGCCCGGCCGGGTGATCGTCGGCCCACGTGGCCCACACGACGTTGGCGGCGTTCGTGCACACCACGAGGGCGACGAAGGCGACCAGGGTCAGCGGCGCCCAGACAGGTGGGCGGTGCACGACGAGCTCGGCGTCGGCCCCCGCGGCGGTCGCGCTCAGGTCGGCGGCGTCGTCGCCATGCGGGTGCACGGGACGACGCTACCCACCCCCGCCGGCGATCCGGGCCGGCCCGCCGCCGGGTCAGCCAGCGGTGGTGGTGGTCGCGCCGTCGCCGGCGGCGTCGTCGATGCAGGCCGACGCTTCGCCCTGGGCCTCGACGACCTGCTGGCTGTTCTCGGCGTTCGTCCACTGGTTGGCGATGATCTCGGCCGCCATGTCGTTCGAGATGGCGCTGCGCACGCAGTTCTTCTGCTCGTCGGAGATGCGCTGCACGTTGGTGAGCGCCCCGACGATGTCACCGCAGTCGGCGAAGGCGGCCTTCAGCTCGTCGCGCTGGTCCGGCGTCAGCGCCTGTCCGCTCTCGCCGAGGTCTCCGCCGCTGTTGGCGAACTCGTCCGGCGAGAGGCCGCTGGCCTCGATCCGATCGAACCCGACGGCGTCGACCACGGCCTGCGCGAGGCACGTCGACATCTCCTCGTCGTCGAGGGAGACGTTCCGCCGCAGCGCGGCGACGTAGTCGGCCTCCTCACCGGACACTGAGCCGCGGTCAGGCGTCCCGGCCTGCGACCTGTCGGTGGTGTCCGTCGTCGATGCCGCGCTGCCTGTCGTGGTGGCGGCATCGTCGTCGTCACCACACGCGGCGACGAAGGCGGTGACCGCGAGGACGGCGACCGAGCCAGCGAGCAGGCGCCAGCCGGGGGAGTGCGTCATGGTGACGTCCTACCCGACTGCGGAAGGGCCGACCCGGCAGGTCATGCGCACTGCGGTGCTCGCGGCCAGGAGCCACGGTGCTCTGGCGTATCGTCGCCGGTCATGAAGGGTCTGATGCAGGACGTGCCGTTGACGATCACGCACCTGTTCGAACGGGCGGAGCGCGACTTCGGGCGCAAGGGGGTGACGACGGCGACGGCGGACGGGCGGGAGCACGTCTCGTATGCCCAGTGGGCGGCTCGGACCCGTCGCCTCGGCGGCGTGCTCGACACGCTGGGCATCTCGGGCGACGGCCGTGTCGCCACGTTCGGCTGGAACACGGCGCGACACCTCGAGCTGTACTTCGCGGCGCCGTGCACCGGCCGCGTGCTGCACACGCTGAACATCCGGTTGTTCCCCGAGCAGCTGACGTACATCGTCAACCACGCCGAGGACGAGGTGATCTTCGTCGATCGTTCGCTGCTGGCGCTGCTCGCCCCGCTGCTCAAGACGTTCGAGGGCGTCAAGCACCTCGTGCTGATGGACGACGGCAAGGGCGACATCCCCGACGACCTCGCCGGCCACGAGCTCCTGCCCTACGAGGAGCTGTTGGCGGCGGCGAGCCCGGTCGAGTTCCGCGTCGACGACGAGCACCGCGCCGCCAGCATGTGCTACACGAGCGGCACCACGGGCCATCCGAAGGGCGTCGTCTACAGCCACCGCAGCACGTTCCTGCACACGATGGCGGCGATGACGGCCGACTCGTTCGGCATCAGCGAGGCCGACCGCATCCTCCCGGTGGTCCCGATGTTCCACGCCAACGCGTGGGGCCTCGCCCACGCCGGGGTCGCCGCCGGCTCCGACCTCGTGATGCCCGGGCCAGACCTGTCCGGTCCGGCGATCGCCGACCTCATCGTCGAGGAGCGCATCACGGTGGCGGCCGGCGTGCCGACGATCTGGATGCAGACGCTGCCGCTGCTGCAGGGCCGCGACACCTCCGCGCTGCGCGCGATCCCCTGCGGCGGGTCCGCCGTGCCGAAGTCGCTGTCGGAGGCCTACCGCGAGCAGCTCGGCGTCTCGATCCAGCAGGCCTGGGGCATGACGGAGACCAGCCCGGTGGCCTCTACGGCGCGGCTCGACGCCGACCAGCTGCTGCTCCCGCAGGCCGAGCAGGCCGAGCTGCGCGCCGGCGTCGGGCGGGCCATCCTCGGCATCGAGTGCCGGGTCGTCGAGCCCGGCGGGACGACGCCGGTGCCGCGGGACGGCACGTCGAGCGGCGAGCTGCAATGCCGCGGCAACTGGGTCGCGGCGACGTACTACAACGACCCGCGGGCGGGCGAGAGCTTCACCGAGGACGGCTGGCTGCGGACCGGCGACGTGGCGACGATCGACGAGCGCGGCCGGATGCGGCTCGTCGACCGGACCAAGGACCTCATCAAGTCGGGCGGCGAGTGGATCTCATCGGTCGAGCTGGAGAACGAGCTGATGGCCCATCCGAAGATCCGCGAGGCGGCGGTCATCGGCATCACCGACGAGAAGTGGGGTGAGCGGCCACTGGCGTGCGTGGTGCTCGAGGGCGGCGCCGAGCTGAGCGCCCAGGAGATCATCGACTTCCTCGGCACGAAGGTCGCCAAATGGCAGCTGCCGGACCGGGTCGAGTTCATCGAGGAGGTCCCCAAGACGTCCGTCGGCAAGTTCTCCAAGAAGACCCTCCGCGAGCGCTTCGCCCCCTGACCGCGAGCGAGGCGAGGCGCGCCTGGAGGGAACTCACGTGCGCACTCGACGCCGCCGAGCTCGGGCCATCGCCAACGCCGTTTCGGGTCGGCGTTGGGGGGCTATTCGTCGTCTTCGCCGGATCGGGCGGACTTCCTGCGCTCGAGCAGCCAGTGGATCTCGTGCGTGTCTGGGTGCCGCCATTCGCGCATCCGGTACTCGAACGCCGGTAGCAGCACGATCGGGATCGGGTCGGGCGACGCCGGCGCGACCGCCCCGACCACGATCTTCGCGTCGGTGGGGATGAACGGAGACTGCGCGGGGATCGGGGCCGTGACGAGCTCCACCGGGTCTCCATAGGGCCGCGCCATCCCGTCGATGGTAGCGGATGAGTCCGATTCTCAGCCATACGGCACGCTTAGGAGCCCAATAGAGCAGGATTGGAATACCAATAGAGTCCGACTGGTTGTCCTGTCCATGACGCCACGGCGCCGACAACTGGCGCAACCCAGGTGGGTCGACAAGGAGACTTCCATGACCGAAGACGAGGGCCTCGCGCCCGCCACCTACCCCGCGTGCGGCCAGGGCAGCGTGCTGATCGCCGCCGGCGCCGGAGTGGCGAGATCGACGGTGCTGCCGATGTTCCGCTTCGTAGCGGACGCGGCAGCCAACAGCCGGGTGGGCGACAACGTTCGGGAGGACACGATGGGCCGCTCGGCGATCGTCCACCGGCCGCAGATCGCGCTCGATGAGGCCGCCGCCGAGGTGGCGTCATGAGGCGCCGAGTAGCGACGTGCCGCCACTGCGACGAGCCGATCCATGAGATGCAGTCCGCGATCGGCGCCCAGGTGCCGAGGACGTTCTGGGTGCACAGCACGCGCGCGATCGCCGGCACGGTGCTCGGCGACCTCGCCGCACGGACGCAGGTCCGCTGGCCGCTGCTCTGGGACCGCACGCAGGAGCCGGCCGCGCACAGCTGCGAGGAGCCGGCGGGCTGCGTGGCCAAACCCCAACGCGCCGGCTGGCGCCACGCAGTGAGGCGGGCATGAGCACGCTGAGGGCCGAGGCGGCGGGCTTCGGCGTCGTGTTCGTCGCCGGCGTGGCCGTCACCAGCGGCGTGCCCACGGTCGCGTTGTTCCTGAGCGATCGCCGGGGTCGTCGCTACGACGAAAGCGACCGCGTGGTGGTCGAGGTGGCGGGCTGATGCGCGAGGTCCTCACGTTCATGGTCGGCCTGGCGCCGATGTCGATCGCCATCTTCGTGATGGCGCTGATCGTGTGGTTCGGCGTGGTGTGGGCGACGACGGTGTTCGTCTACCGCCTGGTGCGGGCGATGCGGGCGCACGACGCGCTCGTCGTGGTCGCCGGCGCCGACTGACGATGCGGCCATCAGCTGATGGACCGCAACTGGCTGGTCGTGCCCCAGCACCCAGCCGCTGGCACCGAGCTGTCGACTGACGATGTCCCGCTGCTCGACGTCGTCAAGCGAGGCGAATCGTCGCCGTGCTGAACCAGGCTGGGAAGGCGTCGAGGTGCTCCATGCCGGGCCGACCCGCACGAGACCCGGGATGCAGCCAGGTGGTGCGTTGGGTCCGCGGGGAAGCCCGAGCGGATGTCACACGTCCATGCATTGACGTTGAGACGCGAAACGTCCTATCGTCTCACCTCATGGGGAAGCGCATCGCCCGTGCTCAACTCGGCGGCGGCGCGCCGCCGGTCGGCGCGCTGGAAGACCGCGTGCTCGAAGCAGCCCGCCGCTGCTGCGAGCGGTGGGGCATCGCCAAGGTCACGGTCGAGGACATCGCCGCCGACTCCGGGGTGTCGAGGGCGACCATCTACCGCATGTTCCCCGGCGGCAAGGACGTCCTGTTCGAAGCCATGCGGGTGCGTGAGCTGGAGGACTTCTTCGCCCTCCTGCGGGCGCAGGTCGAAGGCGCCGAGTCGCTCGAAGACCTCCTCGTCCGCACCGTGGTGGCGGCCACACGCGAGCTGCGCGCCGACGACCACCTGGCCCTCATGCTCGCCTCGGAGCCCGGCGCCGTCCTCAGCGACCTGACCGTCGAGGGGCTGCCGCGGATCATCCGCTTCGCCAACGCCTTCCTGGCTCCGCTCGCCGATCGGTTCCTCCGGCGCTCGGAGTCGCGCGCCCTGATCGACGTCCTGGCCCGCTTGACCATCAGCTACTTCCTCTCGCCGAGCGACCACGTCGACCTCGGCGACGAGGCGTCGGCCCGCCGCTTCCTGGCGCCGGTGCTGCGCGCCTTCCAACCCGCCCTCCACTCCACGATCTGATCGGAGACCCCTTTGTCCACCACGCACCGCGACAACGACGAGATCATCGGCCGCGCCGAGGTCAACGACCTCGAGGCGATCCTGGCCGTCACGAACACCGACGTCGAAGAGGTCCTCCACGCGGTCAAGGACAACGCCGACGCCCTGTTCACCTGGGACTACTCCCTGGCCCGCCCGCAGCTGCGCAAGCTGTACGAGAAGGGCAAGACCGGCCAGTGGAACGCCTCCACCGATCTGCCGTGGGACACCGCGGTCGATCTCGAGGCCGTGGTGTCGAACGACCAGATCGCCATGGCTGCCGGCCTCGACCCGAACCACTACGACGGCACGGTCCTCGAGAAGTGGGGCGACAAGGAGTGGCTCGACTTCGGCATCCAGAACCGCCGCTGGACGCTGTCGCAGTTCCTCCACGGCGAGCAGGGCGCCCTGTTGTGCACGGCCAAGATCACCGAGACCGTGCCGTGGTACGACGCCAAGCTCTACGCCTCGACGCAGGTCGTCGACGAGGCCCGCCACGTCGAGGTCTTCGCCCGCTACATAGAGGAGAAGCTCGGTGGCAGCTACCAGGTGAACGCCCACCTGCGGATGCTGCTCGACGACATCATCAACGACAGCCGCTGGGACATGACGTACCTCGGCATGCAGGTGATGGTCGAGGGCCTGGCGCTCGCCGCCTTCGGCTTCATGCACCAGATGACCGAGGAGCCGCTCCTCAAGCAGCTGCTGCGCTACGTGATGAGCGACGAGGCCCGCCACGTCGCCTTCGGCGTGCTGTCGCTGAAGGAGGTGTACGAGGGGATGACCGATGCCGAGATGCGTGATCGCCAGGAGTTCGCCTACGAGGCAGCCGTGCGGATGCGTGACCGCTTCATGTCCCAGGAGGTCTGGGAGCGCATGGGCGTCAACCCGAAGGACGTCCTGCCGGTGGTCATGCGCGACCCCACCCGCGACCTGTTCCAGCAGATGCTGTTCTCGAAGATCGTGCCGAACTGCAAGAAGCTGGGTCTCCTCGACCGCAACGGCAAGTGGCTGCGCCACCGCTTCGAGGAGATGGGCGTGATCCAGTTCGAGGACCTCGAGGACACCGGCGAGGAGTACATCAAGTTCGAGCTCGGCGCCGAGGCCCCCAGCCCCGTCTGAGCCCCGTCCGAGTGTTTCGACGCGTCGGAGTGTTTCGTGCGGGGGCCACCCGCACGAAACACTCGCATGCATGACTGACGCCTGGGATCCGGCCCAGTACGGCAAGTTCGCGGCCGAGCGGTCGCGGCCCTTCTGGGACCTCGCGGCGCTCGTCGAGCGGGACCGTCCGATCCGGCGGGCCGTCGACCTGGGATGCGGACCGGGCGGGTTGACCGCCGACCTCGCCGTTCGCCTCGACCTCGGCGAGCTGACGGGCATCGACTCCTCACCGGCGATGCTCGCCGAGGCCACCCCCCGCCAGCGTCCCGGCCTGCGCTTCGAGACCGGCGACATCGCCACGTGGACCAGTCGCGGCGACCTCGACCTGGTCTTCAGCAACGCCGCCCTGCAATGGGTGCCCGACCACCAGGCCGTCGTCGCCCGCTGGTGGGCGGCGCTACGTCGCGGCGGCCAGCTCGCCGTCCAGATCCCCGCCAACGCCGGCCACCCGTCGCACCGCATCGCCGCCGAGGTCGCGGCGACAGAGCCGTTCCTCTCGGCGATGGGCGGCGCGCCGCCGCCCGACACGGTCGCCACGACGGTGCTCGACCCCGTGCAGTACGCCATCCTCCTCGACCACCTCGGCGCCGAACGCCAGCACGTGCGGATGCAGGTGTACGGCCACACGCTCGCCCGCTCGGCCGACGTCGTCGAGTGGGTCCGGGGCACGGCGCTGACGCGGTTCCAGCGGGTCCTCGAACCCGACGTCTTCGAGCAGTTCGTCGACGAGTACCGC
>Ga0126314_10001095_pt1 | contig 12802 bp, 13 predicted proteins | sample Plot105B_FD_92535 | JGI IMG/M metagenome (GOLD analysis project Ga0126314, IMG submission 92535) | Serpentine soil microbial communities from UC McLaughlin Reserve, CA, USA - Plot105B | ecosystem: Environmental > Terrestrial > Soil > Grasslands | place: USA: UC McLaughlin Reserve, Lake County...
CAAGAGGCCCAGGAAGTCTTGCCAATGCGTGCATACGAGTTGGTTCGCCTCACAGCTATCGACGACTTGCGGCGGCATCGGATCTAGCGCCACCCACTTGACCTGCGAGCAGCTCCCCCATACCAGCATCGAGACTAGCTCCCCCGCTTCGACCTCCTCTACGCACCAGCTTTCTTGTGGCGCTGCGTCCTGCAAGTACATCTGTGCTTCTTCTACGAAGCTAAAGACCGCCAGCGCCCCTTCCTCTTCGCCAAGTAGATCGAGGACAAGCGGCTTCGCCCCGATGCCTTCCCTATCTCCTCCTACGATCAGCCAAAATACCGCTGGGCGGGCCTTCTGTGTTGTCCGTGCCATGCTTTCTCCTTTCTACATGGCGGTGAGGCCGCAGCGAACCCAGCCGCAGCATATCCTGAGACCTCCTCGCTTCCCCCTGCCGTAGCAGTAGTTAGAGTCTAAGGGAAAATGATGCCTAATGTAAGTAGTGTAGGAAACATGAAAAAAGTTTAATGATCTCCATGGAAGAAAGCGAAGACGCCTGCCGAAAAGCATATCTGCTATTAGTAGTCCTTCACACAACTGCTAGAATCGTCATGTGAATAACAGATTGGATAGGGATGGATAGGGACGCTCTGCTGGAGGTGCCGGAGATTGCCCGCTATCTGCGGGTGAGCGACGTTACGGTCTACCGCTGGTGCAAGGAGGGGCGGCTGCCATGCCTGAAGCTGGGCCACTCTTGGCGGGTGAGGCGCTCGGCTCTGGACGCTTTCCTTGAGCGGGGAGAGCAGTCCGCGACGCTCCTTGGACAGCTGCGCTCCTTCTACCGCATCCCCGACAACGTGCTGGCTATCGTCCCGACCGAAGAGGCGTTGTACCGCCTCGACGCGGCCTTCCTTAGGGTGGGTGAGATACGAGGGGGAACGCTCGTCAAGTTCCGAGGCCCTAAGACGGGGGCCTCTATGGAGGAACTGCGCGTCAAGATAGAAGCTGCAGGCTTAGATGTCGAGCGGCTCGAGGTTGAGGGACGCTTGCACTTCGTTAAGGAAGAGGGCTGGGATGGCATAGATCACGTAGAAGCGCTCAGTCGCTTCTACGAGGAGGAGGTTGCCCAAAGCGGGGGAGGCTCCGTGTGGGCCTCCTTCGACTGGGTGGTTGACGTAGACCCCCAGGAAGCCGTGGAGCGCCAGAAGAAGGTGACGCAGCTCTCAGCAGAGAGACCGCTGGTGGTCCAGACAGGTGTACTCGAAAGGGAGACTGATACGTGGCCGCCCGCCTTGGGACGCAAGGCGCAGTTAGTGCATTCGGCTTCCGTATGGCTCTCTGAGGCCGGGCTAGCGATCATACGGGTTGCACCGGTGGCCGAGGACTAGCAACCTCACTAGTTGTATCCCTTTATTCAACCAAGTACCCAGAAGTTGAATTCTGCGAACTTCGCCTGTACGGGGTTCTAGGAAGTTCCCTGAGCGGCAGTACTCATAAGTGGCTGCAGCCCTCTCTAACTGTGCTTGCGGGTGAGCACCCAGTAGATTAGACCCCACGCCGCGCCGAACGCCGCGTGGTCTAACACCGGCAGCAATACCTTCGGGGAGCGCCCCATCCAAGGCGGTTCATGTGCACCCGTAAGCGGCAGCCAACTGCCCCACCCCGCGCTCCATGCCAAAATACCCAACGCGCTGCCTACGGCGGTCTCTTCGGTCGCCCTGCCCCTCGTCCGGCGCAGCAAGCCCAAGGCAGCCCCGGTTCCGACACCGTAGGTGAGGTGCGCTACCCCCGTAAGGAGTCGCCGCCCCCTCGGCGACGAAACCTTTACGAGACCGAGTTCCTCGGCACGATCCATAACCTGCATCGGGGTGGTCTCGAAGACTAGCCCGAGCCTGCTCCAGGCCTCGTGCAGCCCCGACAAGACGAGCGTCCCCCCGGCTCCGCTAAGCGCCCCCGCCAACGCCCGCTCTTTCGCATCCATGATTGTTGGGCCCTCCTTCCTTGCACCGGGTCGGCCTCAAGGAGGTTTGTACCCGAATACCCTAACGTTAGCATGCACACGTCTGGCTCGAGCCATCGACCAAAGAAGCCACGTCACCTTCCTGCGGGCCGGGGATTGCTCCGCAGCATAGCCGCGTACGGCCCTTGGCCTTTATCGGCTCTTAACCGAACCTTTGCCGAACGTTAACCTTGACCCGAGCCGCCAGCTACGGCGTCGGGTAACTTTTGTAGGAGTAGGCCATGCAGCCAACGAAAGGAGGAACCAAGCATGGGGGACATAAGGGTAGAAAGCCAGATACGAAGCCGGATGTATCTGCGCACATCTCGGGGGTGCGCCAAGGAAACGAGCCCGGCGGCATCGACAAGGACCCCGGCCCCTTCACGTCCGGCGAGACAGGAGCGAACCGCCCTAGCGCCACGTCCACGGCCCGCAAATCCACGGGCATCAACCCTAAGAAGAGGAACCCGATAGACCCGAAAAGCCCGAACCTGCCGCCGAACTAGCTAGCCTAGCCAGCAGAGCAGTTTGCGCGGTCCGGGCCCACGTTACATATATTTAAACACTTTAGTAGGTAAGCTAGCGAAAGGTTGGGTTATGCCCATAGCGAGCACGCAGGACCTGTTCTTGCACGAACTCTGCGAGGTCTACGACGCCGAGCACCGCTTCATCGAGGGCCAGCAGGAAATGGTCGAGCACGCCACTGACGAGAGCCTCAAGGGTGCCATCCAGGAGCACCTTGAGCAGACCCGCCAGCACGCGGCCAACGTCGAGCGGGTCTTCGCGGAGCTCGGCCAGGAAGCCCACCGCGAGACCAACGAGGTAGCCCAGGGGCTGGTCAGTGAGGCCCAAGAGGGAATACAAGAAGCCCAGAGTAGCGCTTTGCGCGACTGTGCGATCGTATCGGCCGTGATCAAGGTGGAGCACTTCGAGATGGGCTCCTACCGGAGCCTGGTCACCGGGGCGAACCTGATGGGGCAGACCGAGATCGAGCGGCTCTTGAGGGAGAACATGCAGCAGGAGGAAGAGACGGCCAGGACCGCCGAAACCAGCGCCGAGGAGTTGCTGCAGAAGGCTATGCAGGCGGAAGGCGGAAGCTCGGAAGAGCAGGGGCTCATAGATAAGGCCAAGGATAAGCTAACGGGCCAGTAGTCCCGCCCACGGCGAGCCGTTGGGGAGACTCTCGGGGAGAAGCGACCGAAAGGAGAGCGATGCCCTACAAGCAGATCACGCAGCTGCCAGACAGCGTCAAGAAAAACCTTCCCAAGCACGCCCAGGAGATCTACAAGGAGGCCTTCAACTCAGCAGAGGATCAGTACGGCGAGGAGGACCGTGCCCATAGGGTCGCCTGCAGCGCCGTGGAGCAGAAATACGAGAAGAACCAGAATGGAGACTGGGTCCAGAAGGATAGCTGACTCATCCCCGTAAAGCGGGTAAATCCAGAGTCCCTGGCACGGGGCTCCGGTTCTCGATCTTGAGGGTAGCTCTTAGCCCCGCCAGCGCAGCCTAACTCGCCAATAGCGCAGGGCTGAGCATCAAACCGCCCGCATTTTCCGTGCCAAGATGCGCTCCTAGGATGCCCAGTGCTCGGGTGCGCGTCCTATGGCGCAACCTAACTGCTAGAGTTCGCCTCATATTGCGAATAACGGAGCCCGGACACCAGGTACTGACCGAAAATGAGGGGGATCGTCGATGAAAGAGTACGAGGCTGCTTTCCAAAACCAGCCGGTGGATGTCAGCGAAGAGTTCACTAAGCAGCAGAATCACTTCTTCGTCGGTTCGGCGGTACAGGAGTTCGACTCCGACACCGCCTCCGGCAAGCTCCTCTGGAGGGGCCTCGCCCTCAAGCAGCGAGTCTCCTACCATCAGCTCACGCTCCAGTTCGAGGACTACAAGGTTTGGGAGGATACACCGCCGGAGGAATACGAGGACGAGCAAGCACTTCCTTTCTCGCTCTCGTTCGTCACCCCGCAGACGGTGCGCCTCCGGCTCGCCGCCCGTGCACATGGGATCCAAGACGAACCCTCCCTCATGTTCGCGGGGCCCCCTCCGACCGACGACTCCTCCTGGGAGATGAGCGAAGCCGAATCCCGCACGACCTACGAGGGACCGTTCGGGTCGCTGAGCGTCCACAAAGATCCAGTGCGCTTCGAGTTTCGAGACGCCTCTGGTCGGCTGCTCACCCGTACCCATAACCTCGCCGATGCCAAGGGCGTCGTCAACTCGATGCCCACGCCCTTCTCATTTGTGCGCAACGCCTCTAACCTGCACAGGAACTTTGCGGCCAGCTTCACCCTCTCGCCGCACGAGAAACTCTTCGGGGGCGGGGAATCCTTCACGCGCCTGAACAAGCGCGGCCAGAAGCTGGTCCTCTACGCCTACGATGCCTACAGTGCCCAGACGCCTCACATGTACAAGCCGGTGCCCTTCTTCGTGAGCAGCCGCGGCTACGGGATGTTCGTCCACACGAGCGCGCCGCTCACCCTCGACCTCGGCGGCTCCTACGACGAGGCGAACGTAATCTACTTAGGCGACGACGTGCTCGACCTGTTCTTCTTTTTCGGCTCACCCAAGGAGATCCTCTCCGAGTACACGGCCATCACCGGGCGCGCCCCCGTCCCACCCCTCTGGTCGTTTGGCCTGTGGATGGGCCGCGAATCCTACTCCTCAGAAGAAGAAGTCCGCGAGGTCGCCAGGAAGCTGCGCGAACAGCGAATCCCCTCCGACGTTATCCACCTCGACACCGACTGGACTGAAGTGCCCCACCGCTGCGATTTCGAGTTCTCCTCTTCCCGCTTCGAAGACCCACAGAAGATGCTCTCCGACCTCAAGGAGAGCGGCTTCCGCGTGAGCCTCTGGCAGCTGCCGTACCTCAACCCCAACAACGAATTGCACGAAGAAGTCACCGAGAAAGGCTACGCTGTCCTGAGCGCCTACGGCAAACCGCCGGTTGATGATGCGGTAATAGACCTAAGCAACCCAAAGGCCGTAAGCTGGTACCAGGAGAAGCTGGCGAGGCTGCTTAGGATGGGGGTTGCCGTCTACACCGCGGACTTCGGCGAGGCTGCCCCACTGACGGGTATCTACCATGAGAGTACGAGCAGCTTCCTTGAGCACAACCTCTACCCCTTACGCTACAACAAGGCCGTCGCCGACATTACCAGAGAGATAACCGGCAATGGCGCCATCTACGCTAGGAGCGCCTGGGCCGGCAGCCAGCGTTACCCGATCCACTGGGGCGGGGACGCCGAGATCACCGACGGCGCGATGACCGGCACCCTGAGGGGTGGCCTCTCTTTGGGCCTGTGCGGCTTCTCCTTCTGGAGCCACTTTATCGGGGGGTTCTCGCAGAAGAGCCCCGCGAACCTCTACCTCAGGTGGTTGGCCTTCGGCGTGCTCTCTTCACACAGCCGCTGCCACGGCGAGCCGCCCACCGAACCGTGGGAGTACAGCGAAGGGTTCACCGAAGCCTTCAGGCGCATCGTAGAATTCAGGTACAGGCTGATGCCCTACATCTACGCCCAGGCAGCCCTCGCCTCGCGAGAGGGCCACCCGATGTTGCGCGCCTTGTTCTTCGAGTATCCAGAGGACCCTACATCCTGGCTCATCGAGGATCAGTATCTGTTCGGAACCGACCTTCTCGTTGCCCCACTTATGGAAGAGGCGCCTGGCCGCAACGTCTACTTGCCTCCTGCGTCATGGATCGACTATCAGGATGATAAGGTCTACGAGGGTGCTCGATGGCACAACATGCAGGTTGGGGAGTTGCCCGTGATTATGCTCGTCCGGGACGGGGCCGTCATCCCGCACGCGGACCTGGCCCAAAGTACGAGTGAGATCGACTGGACCTCACTAGAGCTCAAAGTGTTTTGCGCACGGGCGGAGGCCGCCGAAGGACTTATCTGCCTCCCCGAGGATGGCGAATTGCAGGCCTTGCGCCTAGAACGCGCCAACGCCGGATTTACCTTAGAAGGAGATGCACTACAGGGCAGGGTAGCGTGGAGGATTGATTCTTCCGCCTAGCTTGCGTCGGGGAACTGCTTGCATAGGAAATGAGGAGGCACACCATCGCCAAGCTGCAACTTGCAGAACTAGCCTCCGCCCTGTCCCGGGTCACTGATCTGCATCGGGGTCGAAGGTGACGCTCCGGTCGATGATCTATCTCGAACCCTCGTGTCTAGATCATACATTCTCCCCCTTGCCCCAGGAGAAACCCAATGAGAGTAGAATGGAGCGGCGACCGGGGACCGAGTGCTGCAAGGGGTTCATCGGGAGACTCTTAAGAGATGAGGAGCAGGGATCGAACCCGGATCAGAGTACTCAGGCTCTGCTCGGTGTTCGAGCCACCTGCTTCAGCGCTCGTGGGCAAGGGTGTCCGCTTCGATCCCATAGGGGGGATGCAGAACCACACCGCCGAGCTTACTCGGGCGCTCGACCGGCGCGGCATCGTCCAGACGGTGCTGACCACACGCCCGCCGACCGCGCCGTATTTTCAGCGCCTTGGAGACCACGCCCGCGTGATACGAGTGGGATTTCCCTTGCGGCGCTTTCGCCAGCTCTACGCTCCCCAGGCGGCGATCGTCGCCCCTATCCTCGCCTTGAGGGCCGATCTGGTGCACGTTCACCTCGGCGAGGACCTCGCCGTCCTCCCGGTCGGGACCGCGGCTGCCAGGCTTCATCGTCTGCCGCTCGTACTCACTATCCATACGAGCCTGCGCCACACCCTCGCCATCAGCGACCTTCGCTCGGCCGTCTTGAAGGCGCTCGGGGGCCCCATAGAACGCTGGGGGGAGCACTCTGCAGAGGCGGTCTTGGCCATCACGCCCCGCCTCTCTAGGCTACTCGTATCAGATGGCGTCGAGGAGGACCGCATCCACCTGATTCCGCCGGGGGTGAACCCCTCGCTCTTCGAGGGGCCGTTCGAGGATCCTTTCTCAGGCGTCGGCAAGCCCCGCGTCCTGTTCGTTGGCCGGCTCGCCCCCCAGAAGGGCGTGCGCGCCTTGGTTGCGGCCGCCGGCCTGCTCAAGGATCCTAGGGCCCAGGTTCTCCTCGTGGGCGACGGCCCCGAGCGGCTGGCACTGGAGCGAGAGGCCGAGCGGCTCGGCGTGGGCGGTCGCTTGCACTTCGTGGGGTTCTTAGCTCACGACCGGCTCCCGGCGGTGATGTCCCACGCCGATCTGTTGGTGTTGCCCTCCCTCTACGAGGAACTGGGGACTGTGCTGCTGGAGGCGATACAGGTCGGCCTACCCATCGTCGCCTCCAAGACCGGAGGTATCCCAGATGTCATCAAGGACGGCGTAAACGGTTTGCTCGTACCGCCAAGTGAGCCAGAGGCACTCGCCCATGCGATCAATCGCCTCCTTGCGGATCGCAAGTTGGCACGCCGACTGAGCGAAGGAGCGCAGGCGCGGGCAAAGGATTACGACTGGGAGGTGCTCGCCGAGCGGGTCCTAAGAGTCTATCAAGACGTCACCGCCGGCTGCTTGGCGCCAGTCGACTCAACAGAGGAAGACTGTGTAAGCAATCAGGAAAGGTGACCAGCTCCGCACCCGCCGTCCGATAGATATATTAGGTCGACTGGTGTTAACGTAAGCAGCCTAGCGGCAGATTACCTTCGGCGGCTGGCCTGTGGATCTTATCCACGAGCGTCGGAGAAACAGTAGCGTTCTCGGAAGTTGGTCTTGGAGGCGGTGAGACGCTACGCGGACTCTTCGCGGCGTCGTCTCCGGTGGCGGCGAGCGCGGACCCGCGCTCCGCACTGGGTGCCGCACCAGGCGGCCGAATAGTTCTTGGTGTGGTCGTAGAGCGCCCAGTGGCATTCGGCGCAAACCTTGAGGCGGGACCAGGTCCCATCCTGCTGCGCCGCGAACACAATAGAGACCAAGCGGCCGACGGCATGACCCAGCCCGTCCTCCTCGGCCGGGAGCAGCTCCAGCCATCCTTCCTCGTCGACCCTGGCGCACAGTCGTGCGGGGCCGGCAGCGTCTTCAAACGCCGCCGCGGCCTCAGGAGCGAGCGGGAAACCTGCGTTGGCCAGCAGGAACGCGCGTAGCGCTTCGCGAAGGCTTCTGGCACGCACGAGATCCTCTTCTGTAAGCACAGGGGAGGGAGGCAAGAGCCGGTGGTCGGCTAACCAGAGAGCCAGGCTGACCGGGTCCCCAAACCTTTCGGTGCCTGGCAGGATGTCCAGGGTGTTCACAAAATCGCGGACGAGTTCCAGGTCTCCCGGAGCCGCTAAGCGTCTGTCGTCTCTATCGGTTGCCACGGGTACATTTTATCCCGCCCGCCGGACCGCTCCCGCCCCTAAGGCCGCTGCTAGGACGAAGAGGGCAGGCAGCCCCAACGCCACTGGTAGGCTATACAAACTCGCTAGGCTGCCGACGAGCACGGGACCAACGAAGGATCCCATGTAACCGAGGGTCGAGACGCGCGCGGCGGCCGTGGCCGGCGTCTGGCCGGGGGTGTTGCCCCCTGCGGCGATGGCGATTGGCAGCGCGTTGGCGATCCCCGCTCCGAGAAGCGCCAGTCCAACCAGTCCCGCCACCGGGGCGTCTACCAGCAGTGCGCCGCCGAAGCCCACGCCGGCTAAGACCGCCCCCGCCCGGAACACCCTAACTGGTCCGAGGCGGGAGACGAGTCTGTCGCCAACCAAACGCCCGAGGGTAACTGTCCCCAAAAAGACGCCAAGCCCGATCGCGCCTAAGGCCTCCGTCCCCCCAGGGCGTCCGCGACGTACACGGCCGACCAGTTCAAGCCAGCGCCCTCGGCTAGCGTGAAGCAGAAGGCCAAAGCCCCCAGCAAGGCTATGGAAACCGACCAGCCGCTAAACCAATGCCTCAAGCCACTCGTGTTCGCTGCTCCTTCTTCCGACTGTTCCTCCTTTGCGTCGAGCCGGGAGGGCAAGAGCAGGGACCAGACGGTGAGGCCGATCACCACGGCAACCATCGCACAGACGAGGAAGTGTAGCGCTGGTGTGGTGCCGAGGCGTGCAGCAAGGGCGCCCGCTCCCGCACCGAGGACGCCCCCGAGGCTGTGCATCGCGTGCAGCCCGGAGAGTACCGGACGACCGAAGAAGCGCCCTACGGCCACCCCCTGGGCGTTCATCGCGACATCCACGACGCTGTTGAGCACAGCAAACGAGAACAGGCTCACGGCCAGCACGAGAAGGCTAGGAGCGTGGGCAGGACCTAACAGCACACAAGCGAACGCGAGTAGCGAGGCGGACAGGGCCCTTCGACTCCCGGTGCGAGGCACCACTAGGCCGCCGAGCTGGAGGCCGAGAACGGCGCCGGCTTCCAACCCGAGAAGGGCGATTGCGAACTGACCGTCGCTCAGGCCCAAGCCGTCCTTGATGGCAGGTACGCGTGAGGCCCAGCTCGCGGATATCACTCCTGTGAGCAGGAAGCAAACGGCCGCCCCGATCCTCGCCCAGCGCACCCGTTGCTCTGAGATCTGCCCAGTCTTCATGGCACAACACTCTAAAATATTTAGAGTGTTACAGCAAGGAACTTTCTAGGATGGGCAGCTTGGAGCCAAAAGAGGACAAGCCAGGCTAAGGAAGGAGCTCTGTGCACCCGCTGCTCTATGCACCCGAGTGAGTGGAAGGCGGTTTCTGCGAACTTCCCCTTGACGGACTGCGTAGAAATTGTCCGACATCAGAACGCTAGAGGATGACGCTGCTATTCTCGATCCGTAGACGCCGGACTTCTTCGCAAACCCATAAGGACGACCGGCAAGGCCAACACGGCAAAGCCCACGCAGGCATAGAGCCCCCACCGCAGGCCACCGACCAGAGCTTCTGAGTCACCCACCTCACCGCCCAGTGCAGCAGAGGCAGCCGCGATCACCGTGGCCACCACCCCCAATCCCCAAGCATTACCCAACTGCATGGAGGTATTCAAAAGTCCCGCCGCCAGCCCCCGCTCGTCTTCGCCCGCACTCCCACTGCCGACGATAGTCAGAGGGATGTTTGAGAGCATAAACCCGCCCTCCCCGATCACCATGCCCAAGAGCACGAAGATAAGGCCACCTCCTAAGGACATCGGCGTCATGAAGAGCAACCCCACGGCCACCAGCGCCAGGCCCAAAGATGCCGTCGTCCTCACCCCGACTTTCGTGGCGAGCCGTCCGGCCAAAGGAGCGGCGAGAACGGAGGCGAGGGTCATGGGGATGAACAGAAGCCCAGCTGCAAGAGCGCCGTGCCCCAGCACCTCCTGGAGGTAGAGTGTAAGTACGTACAGCCAGGCGATGCCGACCATCGACTGCAAGAAGATCGCTGCGTTGGGAACGAACACGGCGCGTTTCTTCAGCACGCCAAGGGGTACGAGCGGGGCAGATGAGCGGCGTTCGGCTACTACGAAACAGGCCATGAATAGCATGCCCAAGGTGCCGAAACCAAGGGTCGCGGTAGATGTCCAGCCGTTCTCTGGCACCTCGGAGATGGCATAGATGAGCAACCCGAGTCCCACGGTGGCCGTCAGCGCCCCGACCAGGTCGAGCGAGCGTGTTGCCCTCTCCTTGCGGCTCTCGGGAAGCACTGCCGGGGCGGGCACGAGCGCTACGAGGGCCACGGGCACGTTGACGAACAGTACCCACCGCCAGCCCAGGTACTCGGTGATCACCCCTCCCCCCACCATGCCGACCACGAACCCCAAGGCCGCCATCGCACCGTAGATGCCGATGGCGCGCTTGCGCTCTTCCCGTTCTGCAAAGATGGCCGTCAGGAGCGAGAGTGAGGCTGGCACCAGAGCCGCCGCGCCCACCCCCTGGATGAAGCGGGCGGCCACGAGGATCCAAGGCTCCCAGGCAAAACCCCCGACGAGCGAGGCAGCAGCGAAGAGGGCGAGTCCTGCCACGAAGAGGAATCGGCGTCCGTAAAGATCACCTGCGCGCCCTAGCAGGAGCACGAGGCCGCCGAAAGTGAGCGCGTAGCCGTTGAGGATCCACCCCGCATCGGCGCCAGTAAAGCCCAGCTCCCGTCGTATCGAAGGCAACGCGATGCTGACGATGGTGGTATCGACCACGGCGATGAAAGAGGCGAGGCACAGCAGAAAGAGCGCCAGGCGCTTACGAGCCTTCACTTCCGAACCGATCGCGGAGAATAGCTACTTGCTCCTGTGGCGTTCATGGTGCTACATCGTAACCCGTAAATAGGTCAGAACCGCCCACATTAACCCAAGTGCGTAGAAGGTGGATCCTAAAAATAGGGTGGGCCGAGGTGGATGTTTTGGCCCCTGGAAGAGTTGGTATACATAAATTCAGGTACGCGCAAGCGAGTACTAGGAGAGGTGATCTACTAGTGACTACCGGTCAGCAGACTACCGGCATAAGCGATACTGTCTACGACCTTGGCAGTGTCTTCTACCACGCCGCTGAAGGCGGTCAGGTGTACGCCAAGTACATCGAGGACGCAGAGAAAGAAGGCGATCAGGAACTGGTCGAGTTCTTCCGCGAGGTCCAGGAGCAGGACGCCAAGAGGGCTCAGAAGGCCAAGAGCCTGTTGAGCCGCCGGTAAGAACTAATCGGATACCTATACGAAGAGGCCGGGGCAATAAGCTCTGGCCTTCTTCTTGCCTTATTGATCCAAGCTCATAGAAGGGGTATTCTCAGAGCTTCGCCCAAACGGCATACTCCGAAGTTCATCGATCGCCGGTCTTGTCACTGTCCCAGTAGCGGCGTGCGGATGTTCGGTGATCGCCCTTCTCCTCGCGACCGTCTGCTCGACCGATCGTCATGCCTTCGGAGATCCCCTCCACCGTCTCCACGAGCTCGTTGATGCCCTTGTAGTCGACGTTTCTGATGCCCTCGTAGACGTGGGGCTGAATGTCCCAGGTGGTCTCATAGGAGGTGCCGGCGAGGTCCTCGTAGTGCGTGGTGACCTCGACGTGGCGAGGGGTCTTACCCTCCTCGATGCGCGAAAGGAGGTTGCCAAGGTCGTCCCAGTAGCAGGTCAGCTTGGCCCCGGGCGCGAGCGAGGTCATCCCCTCTTTGAAGACGGCCAACTCCGTGAGCACATAGCCGTCGGAGCTCTCGATGGGATTGGAGAACTCAAAGGAGATGTCCCTGGCCGGTCCCGAGCCCACGTTCTGCACGACGAGGTTTATGTTGGGCAGCTTCTGGGGGTCCTCGTAGACCACGACGAGAGGCCTGCCCAGGGAGGTGCTCTCGGACTCCATAAGGCCCAGCATGCGGTCGTAGACGGCAACCATTTGTCTATAGAGACGAATCATCATAAAGTAGCCGATGGCTATGATCACCACGAACAGGAGGTTGGTTGCGGCCGAGGCGAGCTGGGCCAAAACGGACAAACTCATAGAAAGATGTGCTCCTTCCTGCATGAACCTCCGTTCATGCAGGAAGGAGCACATGAAGATCGCTCAAGCGTAGCGTCAGTAATCTCGTATCGTCGTGCGGTCCTTTGTACCACAGCAGGCGGCACTGCAATGGTGTCAACGATCCTCCTCATTCACCCACGTACCTAAGGGAGGTCTTCTCCGAACTTCGCTTGTATCGAATTCTCCAAAGTATGTGGGTACGGCTTTTCGAAGGTGTAGGCATAGCCCCGGCCCAACTTCTAAGAGTGTCCCTGACTCAAAGTGGCCGCCGTAGGCTATTATCGCGGCTTCCTCTACCGTCTCATAACACCGAACGGATGAGGAGGCCTCCTTCATATCGATCCCTGGCCGGTCGGACCAGGGGCATGGGCTTTAGTGAGCCTTTCAAAACTACTGGATCTGGGTAAGTCGAGAATATGGCTAAAGAGTTGGTAAGTGACGAACTGTGGGAAGTGATCGAGCTGCTGCTACCGCCCGAATCGCCCAAACC
>Ga0126314_10001096_pt1 | contig 12786 bp, 11 predicted proteins | sample Plot105B_FD_92535 | JGI IMG/M metagenome (GOLD analysis project Ga0126314, IMG submission 92535) | Serpentine soil microbial communities from UC McLaughlin Reserve, CA, USA - Plot105B | ecosystem: Environmental > Terrestrial > Soil > Grasslands | place: USA: UC McLaughlin Reserve, Lake County...
AAGACTTGTATCTTCCCCCGGTGGTGCTAGGTTATTGTGGGCTTGGAACCCGGTACATTGAAGAGCAACGTTGGGCCGATCCTCTCCGCTTGACCGGCCGACCGAAAGATGGACTCGCCACCAGAAAACACCACATCGGAATATCTGGATCTCCCGCTAAGAGACTTTCTCGACCTCGTGGCTTCGGGCGGGCCGGCTCCCGGCGGAGGCTCCGTAGCCGCCGTGACCGTGGCCCTGGCCGCCGGGTTGTCAGGCATGGCCGCCCGCCTGTCCACCGACCAACTGGCCGACGGGTTGGCCGCCCGCGCAGATGCCCTGAGGCGGAGGGCCGAACCCCTCGCCACAGCCGATGCAGAGTCCTACCGGCGCGTCCTCGACGCTTACCGTCTTCCGCGCGAGCCTGATCCCGAGGCCCGCAGGGAACGCGTCAGGGATGCCCTCTCGGGGGCCGCCGACGTCCCGCTGGCCGTCGCCGAGGTCGGTAGCGAGGTCGCGGGCTTCGCGGCCCGGTTGGTGGAGGAGGGCAATCCCAACCTCCGGGGTGACGTGGTGACCGCGGTCTTACTCGCTGAGGCAGGCGTGCGTGCCGCAGCGGCGCTGGTCGATATCAATCTGTCCTCGGCGGAAATGGAGGACGACCGGCTCGGGCGGGCGAACGAAGTCGTCGAGGAGACCGCCGCGACCTTGCGGCGGGTCACGGGAGGCGGTGGGCGAGGATGACCGTGACAGGAGCTCGCAGTATTCTATGCGCTCCTGGAAGTGATCTCACCGGCGTCGAAGCGCATCGCTTGTAGTTCTTCCAGGATCTCCAGCCGCTCGTCGTTTTCGGTTTGGCCAAGCAGCGCTTCTGACACCCAGATCCTACCTAGTTTGAGGGTGTTCTCTATGCGGACGAGCCTGGCATCGGCGGGGTTGACGCCCGCGCACATGGTGAGGGCCGCGGCGATCGCCATCTCATCCGTCGGCATGACCATGGGCGTCTTTACCGGCGCCGGCGTGGTCGAGGTGAGGGCGTTCATGTAGGTAGAGGGACGGTCCATCGAGTCGGCTAGGCGCTCGGTAACCACGTCCGCCATACCGAGGCCGTTGGCGTTCCCGCCGGTCTCCTCCGTCAGGCCGAGGAAAACCATCCGCTCGACCGAAGGGCCGCCCGAGGCGGCGGTCGTCGGGTAGCGGCCCGTAACGTTAGGGTCGGCGCCGTCGCCCGAGATGTTCTTCCCGATCTCATCCACCACGAGAACGTCGATCTCGTCGAAAGGTAACCGCGCGAGGTTGCGCTTCGCCTCTTCGAGGAGCGGCGCTTCGGCCTCCTCCAGTTCCCCCGCGGGGATCGCGACTATCTTGCAAGGTTCTTCTTCCGCGTTCTCGACCGTTGCGAGGCCGAAGGCGACCTTGCCGCTCTCGACGGCGACGCGGGCCGCCTCAGGGATAGTCTGGTGGATGTTCTCCCAGCCGGCAGAGTGTACGGAGTGCGCCCCCCGTTGCTTGCCCAGCCCGATGGCGAGCATCTTCGTCGGACCGCTTTCGACAGTTCCCCTGAAGGCGGTGTGGGGCTTGACCCTGTTGACCACGATGACAGAGTCTGCCTCGTAAGCGTTACGGTCCATGTAGACGGCTACGCCCGAGGGTGTCTCCCCGATCCTAACGGTCTCCATAGTCGCCCGGACGGGGCATCCGAGCTCTTTCTCGCTCATCCCCAGGTGCTCGAGCACCCGCGCCTGGCCCTCTGCGGTCGAGGCGCCGTGGCTCCCCATCGCGGGGACCACAAAAGGCTCGGCGCCGGACTCCTTCAAGGTCTCGACCAGCGCCGCGACTACTTCCCCTATCCTGGCGACCCCCCTGCTCCCGACGCCTATTGCCACCGAGCCTGATGGTAGCTTCACGGAGTCCAGCACCTCGCGGACGCCCTCCCCGATGTTCGTGAGCGCCGGCGGAGAATCTACATGCTGCCCGACGAGCGCGACGCTCGGGAGTTCGATCGAGCGCAGGATCTCCTCGATCTCCTCGTAGACGGGATTCTCTGTCTGCATTTCCTCACCTCCGTAGAGACCGCCGCTAATCCGGCGGGCTGCCCTGTTCGTACCGGGCCAGATCGTCGTCGACACCCTCCCAGGCGAGCTTGTCTTCCAGCCATATATGGCGCGTAGGAGGGAACTCCTCAGGGCGATCCAGGCTCGCGGTGGTTACGTCGATGGTGCCTGGCTCTTCGTCGTGCCTGTAGGTAAGCGAGGTGCCGCAACTCTGGCAGAAAGTCCTGCTCACCTCGTCCGAAGAACGGAAGTCGGCCGGCTCGCCGTGGACGAAGGAGAACCTTCTGTAGGGGAACGTAATCCACGCGACCGAGGGTGCGCCCGACGTCCTGCGGCACGAGACGCAGTGGCAGATCGCAGACCCAAGAGGCTCTCCGGCTACCCTGTATCTCACCCTCCCGCAGAAACACCCACCCTCGCGGGGATCACCGCTCATCCCTTCTCCCTACCCGGTACCCGCGACCATTCTAGCAGCACATCACGGAGCCAGGTCTGTTGGCGTTGTTATACTTCGCGTGGGAAGCAGCCACGAGGTGGAAAGGTCGTGGATATTGAGGGTCGCCCTGTTCGTACCGTGCTACGTGGACCTGATCAATCCCGAGGTAGGCGTAAGCGTGGTGCGTGTACTAAGGAGGCTCGGGGTAGATGTGATCTACCCCGAAGGCCAGACCTGCTGCGGCCAGCCCACCTTCAACTCCGGCTTCTTCGACGAGGCACGCACCATTGGGCGCCGTTTCCTCGAGGTGTTCGAAAAGGAGCGCTTCGACTACATCGTCTGTCCTTCCGGCTCTTGTACCACTATGGTCTCGCACTACTACCCCTTCGTCTTCAAGGATCTACCGGAAGAACGCGAGCGTTCCGAGGTTCTCGCAGGGCGCGTGAGGGAGTTCTCGGATTTCCTTGTGAACGTGATGGGCGTGAGGGATCTCGGGGCGCGACTCGAAGGGAAAGCCGTTTTCCACTGCGGTTGCCACCAGCGGCGTGAGCTCGGGGTACTGGAGGAGCCGCGCGGGCTGCTTTCGAACGTCGGGGGACTAGACCTCCTGGATTGGGAGAACGAGGAGCTGTGCTGCGGGTTCGGAGGCACCTTCGCCGTAAAGATGCCCGACGTCTCGACGGCGATGGCGGATGAGAAGATAAAGGCGTTGGAGAAGAGTGGGGCAGACACCCTGATCTCTGGCGACTCGAGCTGCCTGATGCACCTCGGAGGACGCCTGAGACGCACCGGACACGACACCCGCATCCTCCACCTTGCGCAGGTGCTCGACGACGGAAAGGCTGGTTGAGAACGTGGAGACCGGGAAGCCGGCCCGCAAACGCGAGACGGAGGACTATCGCCGCGAGGGCCTTGCCAGCGGCATCGAGGGCTTCAACGACAGGGCGCGCAGGGCCGTCGCCGACGAGCAACTCCACGATTCCATCGAACTTTTCACCCACAAGTCCGTGGCCGGGCGCAATGCCGTCCTGGATGCCTTGCCCGAGGCGCCCGAGCTCAGGGAGCGGGCCTACCGCATCAAGCAGGAGACGATGGCCAACCTCGACCGCTACCTGGGGCAGATGGCCGACGCCGTCGAGGCACGCGGCGGCAACGTCTTCTTCGCCGGGGACGGAGAGGACGTCGTCCGCTACATAGGAGACCTCGCGCAGAGAAAGGGAGCGAAGATCATCACGAAGTCCAAGAGCATGGCGACGGAGGAGATCGAGCTGAACCGCCGCCTCGAGGAAGATTACGCGGGCCTTGAGATCGTCGAGACGGACCTCGGGGAGTGGATCGCGCAGCTCGCCGGGGACACCCCATCGCACATCGTCGGCCCGATCCTGCACATGAACCTCAAACGCATAACGGAGGTCCTCTCGCGGACCGCCGGCGAAGAGCTGCCGCCCGACGTAGAGGCCCTGGGCTCCTTCGCCCGCAGACGCCTGCGCGAGAAGTTCCTGACCGCGGATATCGGTATAACCGGGGCCAACTTCGGGGTCGCCGAGACGGGGACCGTCGCTACCGTGACCAACGAGGGCAACGCCAGGCTCGTAACCAGCGTCCCCCCCGTCCACGTCGTCGTGATGGGGATAGAGAAGCTCGTCCCGCGCTTAATGGACCTCTCGGTCTTCGTCAGGCTCCTGGCGCGCAGCGGCACGGGGCAGAAGCTCACGGTCTACACCAACTTCATCACGGGTCCCCGGCAGATGGGCGAGCTCGACGGTGCTGAGGAGCTCCATCTCATCCTCATGGACAACGGCCGCTCCAGACTGCTTGGCACTGAGTTCGAGGAGGCGCTGTACTGCATCCGTTGCGGCGCCTGCCTGAACGTCTGCCCCGTCTACCGCCAGACGGGAGGCCACGCCTACGGCTCGACCTATTCGGGTCCAATAGGCGCCGTCATAACGCCCCTCCTGAAAGGTCACGACGAGGCGAAGGACCTGCCCCACGCCTCGAGTCTTTGTGGGGCGTGTTGGGAGGCCTGTCCTGTGGGGATCCCGCTGCACGAACTCCTGTTGAAGCTCCGCAACCAGCAGGTCGAGGAGGGCCTTGCCGACAAGGCCCAGGAGATCGCCTTCAAGGGCTTCGAGAGTACGATGAAGCGGCCCGTTCTCTATAAGATCTCCTCCAAAGCCGGTCGTCTGGCCCAGAAGCCTCTGCTTCGTGACGGCTCCGTGAGGCCCCTTCCCGGGCCCTTGAGTGCCTGGACGGACTCCCGCGAGCTTCCGCCGCTGGCCGAGAAGTCCTTCCGCGAGTTGTGGAAGGAGGGGATCTAGGTGTCAGGCAGGGCCGAGTTCCTCGAGTCCATCCGCCACCGCACCCAGGCGGGACGCTACAAGCCGACCAACGCCCCCGACGTCGCCTGGACCAGAGAAGGAGAGCCCCGCGAGAGCGAACCCATCGAGGACCCACCGGCCCGTTTTATCGAGGAGCTCGAAGCCCTCGGTGGCCACGGTAAGAGGGTAGAGAATCTGGATCAGGCCCGCGAGTACGTGCTCGACCTGGCACGCGAGAGGGAGGCGAAGCTCCTACTCAGGTGGGACGTCGATGAGCTCGAGGAACTCGGGGTAGACGCACCGCTGGGTGAGAACGGGGTCGAGGCCGCCGTGTGGCGGGACCTCGCTGACTTCAGGGAGATCGCAGGCAAGGCGGATATCGGGCTCTCTACGGCAGAGTGGGCGATCGCCGAGACAGGGACCCTCGTTCTCGAGGGCGGCCCTGGCAAGGGCCGCACCGTTACGCTACTGCCTCCAACCTATGTTGCCGTGGTGCCCGTAGACAGGGTCTTGCGCACCGTCCCCGAAGCCATAGAGAAGTACGCCGGCGGCGAGGCAAGGGAGTTACCCGCCAACGTGTGTTTCCACACGGGTCCGAGCCGGTCGGGCGACATCGAGATGTCGCTCTTCGTCGGGATGCACGGTCCTGGGGACGTGCATGTGATCCTGATGGGATGAGTCCCGCCCTCGTTTGTCACGGGCGCGATCCTACCCGTCGATGGAGTATATCTGGCGAAATGAGCCGTCAGCTTCCAACAGTCAGCGGTCAGCTTCTCGTCGACCGGCCAGGGTTTTATCCAAGAACGCAACATCATCACGACGATCATCGTTACCCGTCAACGGCTGCTACCACCAAGTGGCTGACAGCTGATGGCTGACAAGCTGATAGCTATTATCGCCGACGACCTGACCGGCGCGGCCGACGCTGGGGTCCAGTTCGTTCACGCCGGCTACCGGACAGTCGTGTTCTTCAGTGAATCAGAGGTACTCGCCGAAGATCTCGACGCGGTGTCTTTCGATACCGACTCTCGCGCCATGCCCGCGGGCTTTGCCGCGAAGCGTGTTCTCGAAGCGGCGCGCGGGGTCCGTGAGGCGCGTGTCGTCTACAAGAAGCTGGACTCTACTTTGCGTGGGAACGTCGCTGCAGAGCTCGCCGCAGCCTTGGGTGGTGCGCGTCGCGAGCGCGCCATCGTCGCGCCTGCATTTCCGGCCGCCGGGCGTACTACCCTCGGTGGAGTCCAGCGTGTCCACGGTGTCCGCGTTGACGAGACCGAGATGGCGAATGATCCCCACACTCCCGTTCAGGTGGCCCACGTCCCGAGCCTGCTCGCTGACGCGTGCTCGTCCGTCGACGTGTTGAGCGTCGAGGACCTCACTGACCGTGGGCGCGTCCGCCGGGCTCTGGAGGGGAGCGAATGCGTCGTCGCCGATGCGGAGCGTGACGCGGACCTCGAGGCGTTGGTACGGGCCGTGCCCGACCCCGCCCGGGTGCTCTGGGCCGGTTCTGCCGGGCTCGCGCTCGCGCTGGGGCGCGTCTACCCCGGGCCGTGCGTGGGAGATGAGGGTGCGCAAAGAGTCCCGGTCCGCCCTGTACTCGTAGTTGTCGGGAGTTTGAGCGGCGTCGCGCGGGAGCAAGTGCGGCGGCTGGTCGGGGAGTACGGGGAGGTGAGTGTTTCTGTCGAGGCAGGAGGGGCTGGCGCGTTGGAAAGAGCTGTTGCTGCGGCGCAGGATGCGCTCGCGGGAGGAGCGTGCGCCGTCGTTCACTCCATCGAGGAGAGGGGCGCTTCCGGCGAATCGGTCCTCGGGTCTTTGGCCGATGTGGTCGCCCGTCTCTCGGAAGAAGAGCGTTTCGAAGGGCTGGTCTTGACCGGTGGGGCCACGGCGGTCGGGGTGGCGCGGAGGCTCGGGGCGTCTGGGATCAGGCTCCATGGAGAGGTGGAGATCGGGGTCCCGATAGGCACCCTGATCGGTCCAAGGCCTTATCCTGTTGTTACCAAGGCCGGCGGCTTCGGCGGACCGGATACACTCGTAGGAGCAGTAGAGGCGCTCTCCAACAGCGAGGAGGAGAGGAACACATGACATCGCCCCTCATAGCCGTGACGATGGGGGACCCGGCCGGGATCGGGCCGGAGATCATAGCCAGGACCTTCGTCGAAGGGGAGTCCCGGGGTCACGACCGTGCCATCGTCGTGGGCGACGCGGGGATTCTTGAGCGGGCCGCCCGTCTGCTTGACCTGCCATTGCGCGCGAACCCCATCGCAGAACCCGAGGACGCGAGGTTCGAGCCTAACACCATAGATGTGATCCCTGAGACCGAGCTGCCTGAGGACCTGCCTTTCGGCGAGCTGGACGTAAGGGCTGGCGATGCGGCCTTCCGCTACGTCGAGCGGGCGACGGGGCTGGCGAGCGCAGGTAGCGTCGGGGCGATAGCGACCGCCCCGCTCAACAAGGAGGCCATGCACCTGGCCGGCCACAAGTATCCCGGTCACACCGAGATCCTGGCCGAACTTACGGGCACGAAAGACTACGCGATGATGCTCGTCACGGACGAGCTGAAGGTGATCCACATCTCGACCCACGTCTCTCTGAGGGAGGCCATAGAGCTGGCCACGCCCGAGCGGGAACTGGCCGTCATCCGTCTCGCCCACGAGTCGTTGAAGAAACTGGGCGTACAGAGCCCGAGGGTCGCAGTCGCCGGCCTGAACCCCCACGCCGGGGAGAACGGGCTCTTCGGGACCGAGGATATAGAGCAGATAGCGCCGGCTGTGGCCGCCGCCGTGGAGGAGGACATCGATGCGACGGGGCCGCATCCGCCCGATACCGTGATGATGCGGGCCAGGAAGGGCGCGTTCGACATCGTCGTCGTCCAGTACCACGACCAGGGACACATCCCTATAAAACTGATGGGCTTCGATACCGGCGTCAACGTGACGGTAGGACTGCCGTTTTTCAGGACGAGTGTGGATCATGGCACGGCCTTCGACATTGCGGGGATGGGGAAGGCCGATCCTTCGAGCCTCCGCGCCGCCCTCGACCTCGCGCGCAAGCTGGCGGGGGCCGAGGAGCGGGCGGAAGAGAGGAGTTAGAGGTGCAATTGCCGAAGGTGGTCAAGATCAGGCAGAAGTTCCCAAGGCCGCGCGTCGAGAGCGTCGAGGCGGCGCTGCGGGAGCAGTTGGGCCGAGAGGAGATAGCCTCGGCCATCCGGCCCGGTATGAGCGTGGCGCTGACCGCCGGCAGCCGTGGCATCGCGGAGATAGATGGGATTCTGCGCGTACTCGTCGCGGTCCTCAAGGAGATGGGGGCAGAGCCCTTTATCGTGCCTTCGATGGGGAGCCACGGCGGGGCCACGGCCGAGGGTCAGGTCGAGATCCTCGAGTCTCTAAATGTCACAGAGGAGTTTTGTGGCGCGCCGATACGCTCCTCGATGGAGGTCGTAGAGTTAGGGGAGACGGAGCGCGGGGTGCCCGTGTACATGGACAGGATCGCCTCTGATGCCGACGGCGTGGTGCTCGTGGGCAGGATCAAAGCCCACACGGACTTCCGCTCTACCATCGAGAGCGGCCTCATGAAGATGGCCTCTATCGGGCTTGGGAAGCACGAGCAGGCGCTCGCGCTGCACGGCTACGGCGTCGAGGGCATCCGCGACTATATGGTCGAAGTCGGGGACAAGGTGCTCGAGTCAGGCCACATCCTCTTCGGCGTCGCGACCGTCGAGAATGCCTACGACGAGCCTGCCATCATCGAGGCGATACCCGCGGCCGGGATCCACGAGCGTGAGGCCGAACTGCTCGCCGAGTACATACGGATGATGCCCGGGCTGCCCGTCTCCGATATCGACGTGCTATACGTTGACGCGCTGGGCAAGAACTTTTCTGGCACGGGGATGGACACGAACGTGATCGGACGCTTCCGCATCCTCGGCGTCGAGGAGCCGGAAGAGCCCGCCATCAAGTACGTAATCGTCGGCGACATCAGCAAGGAATCGCACGGCAACGCCTTAGGTGTTGGTCTCGCCGACCTGACGACGCGGCGCCTCGCAGACCAGATCGAGCGCAAAGCCATGAACGCCAACGTCGTCACGAGTACCTTTATCGAACGGGCAAAGGTCCCCATGGTCCTCGCGAGCGACGAGGAGGCGCTCCAGACGGCCGTCCGCTGCAACTGGGGGGTCCCGCCCGAAGAGACGCGCTTCGTTCGCATCCCGAACACTTTGCACCTCGAGTACCTCTACGTCTCCGAAGGTATGGTCGACGAGGCGCTCAGGAACGCCGAGGTCGAGGTAGTCGGAGATCCTGAAGAGCTGCGCTTCGATTCCGAGGGATATCTCGAAGAGTTTTGACGGAGACGAACCGGACGTAGGGGCGGGTTTCAAACCCGCCCCTTCAGAGGGTTCTGAGGGATGACCTTGTGTGGTAGCGTCTGTGCGGGAGAACTATAGTTAGTCGAGGTGTGAAGGTGCAACTTTTCGAGAAGCTGATCGAGTACCCCGAGGCCGAACGTCTGGTGTTCGAGACCACGCCTCGGCTGCCTGTCGAGGAGACGACGCTAGGTGAGGCTCTGGGACTCGCGCTGGCGCGGGATCTGACGGCCACGACCGACTCGCCGCCCTTCGACAACTCGGCGGTGGACGGGTACGCGTTGCGGAGCGAGGACGCCGAGGCGGGACGCGTCTTCAGCGTTGTCGACGAGGCGCCTGCGGGGCGACCGGCGAAGAGGCGCGTTGGGGAGGGCGAGGCCATCAAGATCTTCACCGGCGGCGTCATCCCTGACGGGGCCGACGCCGTGGTGATGGTCGAGAACACCTCGGGCTGGGGCGAGAGGTTCGACCTGAAGAAGGTCGCCTCTCCTGCCGACAACATCCGCCCGGCGGGCGAGGACACGCGCAAGGGAGACGTCATCCTGCCCGCAGGGACCGAGGTCGGTTCTCCCGAGATAGCCCTAGCCGCGACGCAGGGCTACGGCGCACTGCCCGTCCACCGTAGACCGAGGGTGGTCGTCCTCTCTACCGGAACCGAGCTGGTGGAGCCCGGGGTGCGAGATCTCGACCCGGGTGAGATCTTCGACTCCAACTCATACGCCATCGTCGCAGCTGCCCGCGAGGCGGGAGCCGAGGCCCGTCGCCTCTATGCCGCTTCGGACGACGCGGATACCCTACGGGCTGCCATAGGGGAGGCGCTGGAGACGGCCGATGTGGTCGTGACCAGCGGCGGGGTCTCGGTGGGTGAGAAGGATCTCGTCAAGAGCACGATGCTCGACCTCGGGGTGGAGCAGGTCTTCTGGGGCGTCAAGTTCAAGCCCGGCAAGCCCTTGTTCTACGGGACGCGGGGTGAGACCCGTCTCTTCGGCCTGCCTGGCAACCCGGTCTCCGCGATGGTCTGCTTCGACCTCTTCGTCAGGCCGGCCTTGATGAGCATGATGGGCCGCGCAGACAGGAGGAGGCCGCGCGTCCAGGTCTACTTCGAGAAGGACGTCGTCAACAAGTTCGGTAGGCTGCACGCCATGAGGGTCAGCCTGAAGCGGACGGAGAAAGGCTGGCTGGCCGAGTCCGTCGGGGCCCAGGGCTCGGGACTCGTCAGCTCGCTGACCAAAGCCGACGCCCTCGCCCTCATCGGCCCACCCTCCGAGGGCATCCCCGCCGGAGAGCCCATCGAGGCCATAGTGCTCAGGCAAGAGAAGCTAGTCAGCTAGTCAGCACCTCAGCTAGTCAGCTTTTCGGCTGTTTGCAGGAAGTTTATTCCAGTGGACACGGAGTCTTGTATCTTCGATGAGTGGTGTGTGCATATGTGTTCTCGTCCACTTTATGTGCTGAGTAGCTGAAATGCTGAAGTGCTGAAGTGCTAAACGAAGTGCTAAAATTAGCTTCCGATGTTGGAGTCAGATCTCGAGGATAACGTCTTCCGCAGGCGGCTGATGAAGGAAGTTGTACCGGGGGTTCCGGTTCACTTCTCTTTTTATTCGCCCTCGGTCAAGGTACAGGTGATGTCCCCTGCCGAGAATCTCCCTGGGGCCAATGGCCGCTACATCGGGGATGCTGTCACCATCGAGTTCGTCCCCGATGACGCTGCGGCCGTCGAGCGGGTCCGCGAGTACGTCTGGCACTGGGAGGGCCACAACGCCTTCACGGCGGTGCGCAAGATCAACCACCTCAGACGCGGCGTCTGCCCGGAGGGCGTGCAGGGCATGCTCGAGAGGGTACGCGGTGTGGACAAGCGGGCTGCCGCGAAGACGGCCGAGGCTCTGAGCCCTGAAGAGTTGTCGGAGCTGTTGGCCAAAGGTGATTTCAAGACGCTGGCGCGGCTGCCTGGCATGGGCGAGAGACGGGCCCGTGCCGTCGTCGAATTCTACGAGAACGAGAGGAGTGACCGGCGCTTCCTGTATACGGCCAACCGCAACGACCGTTTCCGGGGCAAGCCGGTGATCACGGAGCTAGACTTCGGGAGAGACCTCGAAGCGCAGGTGTGGGACCACACTGTGCGTGCGCGAAGGCTGGGAGACTCCGACCCACTCGCGCCCGAGGAGCCTCCCGGCCACACCACCGTTCGCAACGCGAACCTCACGCACCCGCTCCCGATGATGCCTTCGCTCATGAGTCGGGGCGTCTACTACCCCGAGCAGGTCGAGCTCTTCGCCGACAGGTGTAGACAGGTCCTCGTGGACGGGGAGAGGCTGGCCGGTGTCGACGCCCTACGCATCCAGCGCGGCAAGCTCTTCCACACCACCAAGATGGCCGGCGTCGGGATGAAGACGCGGGCCAGGGTCCTCGCGAGCAGGCTACTCGATGACGAGTATACGTACGAGAGCCTCATTGCCATCCCCGGCATCACGGAGGCACAGGCCAGGACCATCGCCGGGGCCGCGAGGATCGAGGCCGCGAAAGAGGGTCCTGTTCTAGCTTCGCTCGGGGCGGCGCGGACGGAGGTTCGTGTCGGCTAGTCTCTACGGCTTCGTGAAAGACCACGAGCCCGTCAGCCCGGAAGAGATCTCCACAGAGTTCCTCTCTTTGACGAGCCCGAACGGCGATGCCCGAGCCCTCGTCGAGAGGCTCGTCGAAGGCGACCCGAGGTTCGTCTGGGAGGACGAGGGATTGAGAACCGCGCACGCCGGCTCGCTCGCGCTCGAGGAGGCCCCTTACGTCGTCTTCGACGTGGAGACCACCGGGCCCGCGGCCGGGAAGGGCGGTGCTATCACGGAGTTCGGCGCCCTCAAGCTCGTGGGTGGGGAGGTGATCGACCAGTTCACGACGCTCGTCAACCCGGGGCGTCCGATCGACCCCTTCGTCGTGCGCCTTACCGGTATAACGGACCGAATGGTATCTGATGCGCCTTCGATCTCCGAGGTTATGCCTCGCTTCGAGGAGTTTGTGGAAGGGTGTGTCCTTGTCGGGCACAACATCCACTTCGACTGCTCCTTCGTCACGGCCGCAAGAGGCGGCAAACCACTCCCCAACGAGGTTTTGGACACCCTGAAACTCGCCCGTTGCCTGCTACCCGGTCTCAAACGCTACCGTCTGAGCGCGCTCGTCGGCCACTTCGGTGTGCGCCAGGCGCCCAACCACAGGGCCCTCTCCGACGCAGCGGCGACGACGGAGGTGTTCAGGAGACTGCTGAAGCTCCTCGGCTCCGCGGGTATAAAGAGCGTTGGGGAAGCGCTCACCATCCGCGGGGGAAGGGGCCGCGTCAAACCCCAGAAGCAGCACCTGGCAAGCGGGGTGCCCAACACGCCGGGCATCTACTACTTCGTCGACAAGCATGGCACCACCCTCTATGTCGGCAAGGCGAAGGACCTGAAGGCCCGCGTCCGGACCTACTTCAACGGCGGGGACGGGCGCCGCAAGGTCGGGCGTCTCGTCGAGGAGGTCGCCGAGGTACGCGTAAGGGAGACCGAGAGCGAGCTACACGCCCTCATCCTCGAGGCCAGGGAGATAAAACGCCTGTTGCCGCGCTACAACTCCGTCGGCAGGGACGACAAGGCGAGCTGGTACATAAGGCTCGATCTTGGCGAG
>Ga0126314_10001097_pt1 | contig 12784 bp, 14 predicted proteins | sample Plot105B_FD_92535 | JGI IMG/M metagenome (GOLD analysis project Ga0126314, IMG submission 92535) | Serpentine soil microbial communities from UC McLaughlin Reserve, CA, USA - Plot105B | ecosystem: Environmental > Terrestrial > Soil > Grasslands | place: USA: UC McLaughlin Reserve, Lake County...
CGTCACCGGCTACAAGGTCGAGGCGATGGATGGTTCCATCGGCAAGATCGACGAAGCGTCGGACGAGATCGGCGCCAGCTACCTCGTGGTCGACACCGGCCCGTGGATCTTCGGGAAAAAGGTGCTTCTACCGGCCGGCGTCATCGATCGCGTCGACACCGCCGACGAGACGGTCTATGTCAACCGCACGAAGGACGAGATCAAGAACGCGCCGGAGTTCGACGAAATGCGCTACCGCGATCCTGCGTATCGCGACGAGCTCGGCGGGTACTACGGCCGCGGCGGCGCCGGCCTTTAGGCGAGACTGGTCCTAAACGAGCCGCAAGATCGATTGACGCGAGGGGAAACCCGCTGACACCAGCGGGTTTCCCTCGCAAGGAGCGCTTGACGAATGAACCCATACGGTCAAACGGGGGCCGCTCGCGGAGGAGTGGGTAGAACCTCCCGCACCCGAGACATAGCGGCGGCGCGCGGTCGGGCAGCACCGACCGGGTTTCGAGGTTCGTGAGCCCTGCCGCCGCCCCCCGATGCGGCGCCGCTACCGCCTGCTGCAGTGTCAGACAAAGACTCGTACGACAAGCACGTGCGCGACTCTCATCACCAGATGGAAAGCGCGCAGCGGCACGTTGACGACTCCCGAGAGCGGGTGCGCAGCGGGGCGATCCTCCTGCGGACCTCCGTTGAGCGGATCAGGCGAGCGCTTCGCAGGCCAAAACGCTAGGCCGACGGTTTGCAGTAGCGCGTGAGTCAGCGAGGGCAGCCGGGTGCGAACCGAGCAGTCGCGTCCGGGTTACGTTGCTCTTAGTCCTGCCCGAGTTGGTCGAGGCGCGGGAGGGCGCATCCGGCCTCCAAGGAGGTCCGGGCGAGTCGTCGACCTCGAGCTCGCCGCCGAGGACCGTCTGGTGGCTGAACCCACACGGCGCCGGGCACTTCATCGCAAGCGTGAGAACGTCGGGCAGCTGTTCCGTAATGACTCTGCCTCGGACGAGTACGGAGCCCTCGCGCGCGTCGGCCTCGCGCGGGCTTCCCGATCCGCAATACCATCCGTTTTCGTCCCTAGACTCGGCGCGTGAGCGCGATCGCGCAGCTCCAGCAGGATCGGGTCGTCGAAGGCGTCTACGCGGTCGCGAGGAAGGAACGGCGACGCACGAGGACCGGCTCCGACTACCTCGCGCTCGAGCTCGTCGATCCCAGCGGCAGGATCGAGGCGCGCGTCTGGAGCGACGTCGAGCTCCTGGACGGACGCTTCGGCGAGGGGGACGCGGTGCGCGTCCTGGGGCGCGTCGACAGGTATCGGGACCGACTGCAGCTCGAGGTCCGTTCCCTCGAGCCGGCCGAGGCCGATGCTGCGGCGCTGACGCCCGGATACGGCGCGACGCCGACGAGCTCGACGGCTTCCTCGAGTTCCTCGGCGGCGAGATCAGCCATCCGGGCCTGAGCGCCGCCGTCCTGGGGTTCCTCGCGGACGAGCACGTCCGCGCGCGGCTCCGAGAGCTTCCCGCGAGCCCCGACGTCCACCACGACTACGCCGGCGGGCTGCTGCAGCACACCGTCGCCGTCGCCACTATCTGCCGCGACGCAGCGCAGGTGCATCCGCGTCTGCGCTCGGATCTCCTCGTCGCCGCGGCGCTCCTGCACGACGTCGGCCGAACGCTCGAGCTCGGTCGAGCTCCGACGTTTCGGCCGACGGACGAAGGACGGCTGCTGGGGCACGTCCAGCTCGGCATCAGGCTGATCGAGTCGCGCGCGGAGGAGCTCGACCGGGACGTCCTCGCGGAGCTCGTCCACGCCATCGCCGTCCACCACGACGCCCGCTCGGCGAAGACGGCGGAAGCAGCCGTCCTCTACCACGCGAACCAGCTCGACGCCGTCGCGGCGACGAAGCCTGCGACGTAGGACGGCTAGGCCAGGTTTCGACGGACGAGCAGGAACGAGAGCGGCAGTAGCGCCACCAGGAGCACGAACGGGCCGAGCGGCTGGATGTCGACTGTCTTGACGCTGATCGTCGACGAGCCCTCGCCAAACTTCGCGCGGGCGGAGTCGATCGCGGACTCGAGCTGGTTCTCGTCGAACGTCTCGCCGTGGACCGCTCGGGCGTAGATCTGGGCGTACGCGGCGCTGCTCTCCTCCGGCACATAGGCCTGCTCGACACCGTCGGGCCCGTACACGCGCTCGCCCGGGGCCCAGAACCGCACCAAGATCGTCTGTACGCCGCTGTCGACGAAGGCGCCGGTCAGGCGCTCGATCTCGAAGCGCTTCGTCTCTGCGTCGGTGAAGACGACGAGCAGGCGCCGCTGCGCGCCCCGGAAGTAGTTGCCGACGGCGAAGAACCTCGTCGCGGCCAGATCCGTCGCGCGCGAGTTGTCCGCGAGGTCGGAGGCGGGCTTGTCGACGCCGATCGAGTAGCGAAGCACGTCGTCGAACGCCTCCCGGTTCGTCGTCGGAAAGAGGTGCGGCAGCACGCGGTCGGTCATCGAACCGACCCCGACGGGCACGTCACCGAGCGCCTCGCGCATCCGCTGCCCCGCGGCAGCCGCGCGATCCCAGCGGGTCGGCTTCCCGGCGCCCGCGGAGGCCAGCATCGAGCGCGACGTGTCGAAGGCGAAGAAGGCCTGAGCGTCGACACGCTCGGGCCGCTCGTCGAACCGTTCGATCACCGGCTGCGCCGCGGCGATCCCGACCAGCACTGCGAGCGCGCCGAGCGCGGCGACCGTCAGCCCGGGCGAGCCTCCGGGAGCGGCGAGACGAAGGAGCGATCGCACGTGCTCCGCCCGCCGCTCCGTACGGACGAAGGCGATCAGCGGGAGGATCACCGCGAGCGCGACGAGCCCGGCCGCGGGGGTTAGGAAGGTAATTCTCAGTAGCCCTGACCTCGCCGGTCGCCGCCGCCGCCCGGCGTCGACCGAGCCTGGATGTTGGCGGGGACGAACTGCCGCTGGCGAGCCTGGTTCTGGTTCGGGTCGACGAGACGGAGCAGGTACTCGAGGTTGTACTTCGCCTCGACGTTCGTCGGGTCGGTCTTCACGGCGCGGTGGAAGTGCTCCAGCGCCTGCGCCGCGAGACCGGACGCATCGAGCGGGTTCGTCAGCGTCTCGTCGTAGCTCAGGAGGCCCTGCAGGTTGGCGAGGACGGACCGGCGTTGGGCCGAGAGCTTCGAATTCTCGGCGATGCTGAGGGCGGCCTGCGCCTCGGCGCGCAGCCCCGGGCTCGAGAAGTTGAACCGGCCCTGCTGGCGGCGGTCTTCGGCGGCGTACTTCCTCAGCGCGTGGCGGAAGAGGAGGTCGTCCTCGATCCCGAAGAACTTGGACGGGTACGGCATTGTGGTGTCGAGCCGCCACAGCCGCTCGTAGACCGGCTCGCCCTCGAGGAAGGTCAGGTCGCTGTGCGCGACCTCGCGACGCACCGCCCCCGCGTCGTGAGCGACCAGCGCGGCCACGACAGCCAGCACGAGCAGCACGACGATCGGGACGAACTTGCGAACGTCTCCCCAGCGCCGCGTGATCCTCATCACCGCACCCTCCACGCGAGACGGCCGCAGTAGTGCTCGTTCAGGGCGAGCAGCATCAGCAGCACGAGCGCCAGGCCGGCGAGACCCTCGGGCACCCCGGCGCGCTGCGCGCGGCGGCGCGCGTCGAGCCCGGGAGTCATGTCCGCGTGGTCGACGAACGCCTCCTTGCCGAGGATCCGCTCGAAGAAGAAGCGGTCGTCGTCGAACGGCGCCAGAGCGACGAGGTGGATCGGGATCTTCTCCTGCCGGTAGACGATCAGCTCGCGCGTCAGGTTCGGGATGTCGAGGAGCGCGTCGTCGAGATCGCTGATCAGGAGCACCCCGTGCTCCCTCATGTTGTGCCGGTCGAGCATCTGACGGGCGAGGCTCAGTCCCTTCGAGATCTCGGTGCCGCCGCGGAAGTTGCTGTCCCAAGGCGTCACGGACAGCCGCCGGATCTTCTGCCCCTGCTCACTGTCGGGCGGGACGCGGTGCGTCCCTTCCGGACACTGGATGTCGGTGCGGGCGAGGCAGATGTCCGGGAACGGCAGCAGCGCGCGGATGATCGGGCGGAGCTCGGCGGAGCTCGTTCCCGGTGGCAACACCTCGTAGGCGCGCCCCGAGAAGATCACCAGCCCGAACTCCTGGTCGGTATCGGCGAGGTACTCGAACGGGTTGACGACGGTACGCCCAGGCGCCCCGATGCTGGCGGAGAGGTCGAGCACCACGACGCCGCTATCGGCGCCTTTGACGAGCGTCCTGTCACCCTCGCCGGGCCGCTGTGCGAAGAGAATCGCACCCGCAAGCGACGCGATCAGGCCGACGGCCAGGACGATGCGCAGGATCGTCTGCCTCCGCGCGGGCTTCGAGAGGTTGCTGGCGTCGGCGAGTGGAATCGCCTGCCTCTCGGGTCGCTTGATCGGGTTCATGCGCCCTCTGCGAGCAGCCGCTCGACCTCGGACGAGAGGGTGGTCAGGCGTCCGTCCGCGGGGTACTCGCGCGACCACGCGAGGCGGCTCGCGGCACCGGCCAGCTCCGGGCTCCGCGCCCGGCGCAGCTCGTGAGCAAGCCGTTCGAGCGCCCTCCGTCCTTCGTCGGGCTCGGCCGTTGCCGTCTCGTGCACCTGGGCGAGCGCGCGCTCGAGGGAGCTACGCCGGTCGACGGTCTTCAGCCCGAGCCGCTCCGCGATCCGGGCCAGCGGCAGGAGCCGAAGGATGAGCACCAGCGCGGCAGCGGCGAAGAAAACAGCCAGCACGAGCGCCACGACCTGAACGAGCGTCGGGGAGATGCGATACGTGGGCTGCCCGAGCTCGCGGTATTCGCCCTGAAGCCGCGCCTCCCACATTCGCGATGGCGCAATCCGACCCGTCACCTGCAGCCTTGGCCAGTCGATCTCCTCCGTGCGGCCCGACTGGCCGGAACGCGTCCGGTACGCGACCGACGCGTTGTGGAGGTCGAACCTGCGCAGGCCCGCCGGCAGACAGCGGTAGGTGAGGCACGCGAGAGCGTAGTCGAAGCGGAGGCGGGTGATCGAGCCCGAGGACGTCTCCGCGCGCTCCGGCCGCGCCAGCGGGCGGTACGGCGCGAAGTTCGCGTGCACCGTCACCGTCTTCGGGTCGATGCGCTTCGAGTCGAGTATCACCTCGACGCGGGCGCGGACCGGGTCGCCGAACATGTGCTGCTGGGGGCCGATCGTGGCGTTGACGGCGATCGGCTCGGAGAGTGTGCCGCCGTCACCGCCGCTCCAGGCTCTCCAGGCGAGCGCGCCGGCGAGAGTCAGGATCAGCACGCCCACCGCGACGAGGACGGCGAGGTGGCGGCGGTCGATCACGACCAGGCCCTCGTCGCCAGCCGCCGCAGCTCGTGCCACTCGAGGAACGCGCTGTAGATGTAGTTGCGGTCCGGGGTCGTCAGCACGATCGGCTCGAGCCCAAGGCCGTTGAGCGTCGAGATCGTCCGCTGCGCCCGCTCCTCGTTCGCGAGGCGGCGCTCACGCGCTTCCTTCCGCGTCAGCCGAACGAGCCGGAGTTTGTTGCTGCCGGGCTCTGCAAGCGGGACGACCACGGACGAGACGTCGGGGAAGCTCTGCTCCCAGACCGGATCCTGGATCACGATCGGGACGACCTCCCAGGGCAGCTCCACGATCATCGCCCACGCATCCGCAGAGGGCATGTTCAGGAAGTCCGAGAGGATGAAGACGAAGGTGCCTGCGGGAAGCGCCCGGCGAAGCGGTGCGAGAAACTCGAAGGCGCGCGTCAGGTTGTCCGTCGGTGCGAGGTAGTTCGGCCAGAGAAGGTGCGACTCCTTGACGCGCCAGAAGTCCGTCTGGCCATGCGGCGGCCGCCAGAACGGCGGGCCGTTGCCGTTGCCGTCCTGGCCGTTCGCGAAATCGAGGTAGCCGATCAGCCCGCGGGCCTTCGCGGTGCTGTCGGCGATCATCGAGCCCGTCTCGAACACGACCGAGGGCTTCGACAGCCACGGGTAGCCGGCCGGGTAGAGCGCCATGGCCGGGCGCCGGTCGCAGACGAGCACGACCCTCGGCGCCTCCTCGGCGTAGCGCTCACGAACGATGAACTCGTCCGTGCCGTGCGCGGCGGAGAGCTTCGCCGACGCGGCCCAGTCGATCGCATCGACGTCGTCGCCGGGCTGGTACGGCCGGGAGCTTGCGACGTCGGATCCCTTGCCCCGCTTGGCGCTGTGCGCGCTTCCGAAGGCAAGGCCGATCAGCCGGCGGCGGGGAACGAGCGGGAAGCTGAGCTCAGTCGGCCCGCTCACCCTGCGAGAGGCGGACGACCTCGCCGTCGCCGCCCAGGGATGCCTCCGGACGCGGCACCGCGCGGAGGCAGCGCGAGCGGAAGTCCTCCAGCGCCTGCGTCCGCCCGATCTTCCGCAGCTCGACGAGGAAGGACGGAGTGAACAGGATCCTGTGGCCGACCACCGGCAGGAAGAGGAGCTCGATGTCTTCCGGGAGGACGTAGTCCCGCCCGGACAGGAGCGCCCAGCTACGTGCGGCGCGCTCGAGCGCGAGGCTCCCGCGTACGGACGCGCCGATCGCGACGATGTCGAGCTCGCGCGTTACCCGGACGAGGTCGATGATCCAGCGCTGCAGCAGGTCGTCGACGTACACGTGCGTCGTCGCCTCCTGCAACTCCGCGATGTCTTCGACCTGGACGGCCGTCGCGAGGTCGCCGAGCGGGTGGCCGTGCAGCTGGTCCCGCACGATGTTCAGCTCGTCGTCGCCGCCGGGGTAGCCGAGCGCGGTCCGGATGAAGAAGCGGTCGAGCTGGGCCTCCGGCAGCGGGAACGTCCCCTCGAGCTCGATCGGGTTCTGCGTCGCGAGCACGATGAACGGCTCGCGCAGCTCACGCGTGACGCCGTCGATCGTCACCTGGCGCTCGGCCATCGCCTCGAGCAGCGCCGACTGGGTCTTCGGCATCGCGCGGTTGATCTCGTCGACGAGCACGACGTGGGCGAAGATCGGCCCGGCCCGGAACTCGAAGTCGCGCGTCTGCTGGTTCCAGATCGAAAGACCCGTCACATCCGTCGGCTGGAGGTCGGGCGTGCACTGGATGCGCGACGGCTCCGCGCCCTCGATCGACTGGGCGATCGCGCGGGCGAGCACCGTCTTCGCCGTTCCCGGAACATCTTCGAAGAGGACATGCCCCTTGCAGGCGAGGGCGGCGAGGACGAGCTTGATCTCCTCGCGCTTGCCGCGAATCGCGAGCTCGATGTTGTCCAAGAGGCGACCGGCGACGTCGACGGCGCGTTCGAGCCGCTCGTCTGTGCGTTCGGCGGTCGGCCCGACGCTACTCATCGATGCTCCGAATACTCGTTCAGGGCTCGTTCAGGTTCCATTAAGGGGCCTCGCTTGGGGGTCGTCGTGGGGTCCCGATGTTCTTAGACGTTAAATCTCACGTTCAAGACGTCGCCATCTTGTACCTCATACGCCTTGCCTTCGAGGCGCTGGACGCCGCGGCGAGCGGCCTCGGCGCGGGAGCCGGCCTCGACGAGGTCCCTCCAGCCGATCACCTCGCAGCGGATGAAGCCACGCGCGATGTCGGTGTGGATCGTGGCCGCAGCGTCGAGCGCGGTCGCGCCTCGCCGCAGCGTCCACGCGCGCGCCTCCTTCTCCCCCGCGGTGTAGAAGACGACGAGCCCGAGCGTCTCGGCGAGCTGACGGACGACCTCCTCGAGGGCGGAGCCGGCTCCGTCGCGGAACTGCGCCGCCTCCTCATCAGGGAGCTCGCGGAGCTCGGCCTCGAGCGCGAGGTCGGCCCCGCCGGGACCGTTGACGATCGGGATCAACGGCTTCGCGGTCAGCGGCTCGAGCTCCCGAGGCAGCTCTTCGCGCCAATCGCGCAACGGCCGCTCTTCGTCGACGTGCGCGAGCAGCCGCTCGAGGTTCGCGACCTCGGCGCGCAGCTCCGGGCTGCCCGACTTCGCGTCTTTGCGAACGCGCTCGAGCCGGCGCGCGACGTGGTCGCGGTCGGCGACGAGCAGCTCGAGGTCGAGCGCCTGGAGCTCAGACGGATCCCGGACGACCGCGAGCAGGGCGTCGGCGCGCCGGACGCCGCCGAGCTGTGCCTCGGCCGTCCCGGGGACGTCGATCAGCTCGATCGTCGCGGGCGTCCGCTTCTCGGATCCCTCGACCGCGGCGACGGCGTCGAGCCGCTCATCCGGAATCGCCGCGACACCGACGTGCGGCGTCCCGTACGCCTCCGGCACGACGCCGGTCAATGCCGTGAACAGCGTGGTCTTGCCCGCGCCCGGAGGGCCGACGATCCCGACGTTCAGCGGCATGCCGCCGTTTTACCGCCCGCGGTTAACGGGTGACGTGCTTCTGCAGCGAGGCGAGGGCGCGATGCTGGAGGGACTTCACCGCCCCCTCCGTCTTGCCGAGGATCGCCGCGCTCTCGGCGTTCGAGAAGCGGAAGACGAACTTCAGCGTCAGCACTTGGCGCTGCTCCGGTGAGAGCTGGTCGATCAGCTCGAGCATGCTCGTCTGGCCGAGCGAGACGAGCGCCTGCTCCTCCGCCGAGGTCTCCTCGCCGCGCATGGCTTCGGGAATGTCCTCCTCCGGCTGCCACCGGCGGTTGGCGCGGAAGTGGTCCATCGCGAGGTTGTGCGCGATCCGGAAGAGCCACGCCGAGAACGGGACCGAGCGCCACTGGAACCGGCCGATCGCCTCGAGCATCTTCACGAACGTCTGCGTCGTCAGGTCTTCGGCGTCGTGGCGGCTGCCGACGCTCATGTGGAGGTAGCTGTAGATGCGATCGAAGTGGAGGAGGTAGAGCTCCTCCAGAGCGGCGCGGTCGCCCTGCTGCGCGCGTTTGACGAGACCGCGGACTCCGCCGTTCTCTTCACGCCGCCTCACGGCAGGCGCGGCCGCAATTCCATTGTCCCGCACGGTCAGTGGATGCCCGCCAGCCGGGCGATCGTAACGCTAGCTCATGAAGCCGAGCCGGCCCTCGCGCGCGAAACGCTTGAGGTACACGACCCGGCCCAGCGCGACGGTGTAGCGGCCGTCCTCGGCGTCGAGGACGAGCGTGCCGCCCTTGCCGGCATCCAGCGCGCCCTCGAGCTCGTCGGCGGCGATCGCGGTCACGAGCGCGCTCATGATCTGGCTCCCCTCGAAACCGATCTCGATCCGCGTGTCGTGCTCGTTAGTCGCCATCGCTGACCAGCTCTGAGAGTACGCCGTGGGCGGCATCGGGATGGACGAAGGCGACCTGAAGGCCGAAGAGCCCGGCGCGCGGCTCCATGTCGATCAGCTCGGCGCCGTCGTCGGCGAGCTGTCGAAGTGCACCCGGGAGGTCGGCGACCTCGTATGCAACGTGGTGCACGCCGGGGCCGCGCTTCGCGAGGAACTTGCCGACGGGCGTCTCCGCGCCGAGCGCCGACATCAGCTCCACGCGCCCATCGCCAAGGCGAAGCGACACGGCCTCGACGCCCTGGTCGTCGAGGGTGCCCCGTTGCTCGACGGCGCCGCCGAAGAGCCGTTCGTAAGTGCCGACGGCCTCGTCGAGGTCCTGGACGGCCATTCCGACATGGTGAATCCGCAGGGCCTCCACCGGCCCGATGCTAGTTCGAACGACCAAACCGGCAGAGCCGGCATGGTCTTCGCCGGTCGGCGCTGCTCGGCGCCTCAGGCCTGCTCGCGCTGCGGCAGGACACGGACGGTGCCCACCGTCTCGCTCGAGCGCGACTCGGGCTCGACATCGGCGAGCAGGCTCTCGAGGTCGGCGCGGCTGAGGGTTTCCCGCTCGAGCAGACCGCCCGCGACCCGGTCGAGCGCCGCGCGATGCTTCTCGAGCAACCGGATCGCCTCGTCGTACGCGCCGTCCGTGAGGCGCCCCTGCTCCTTGTCGCGGAGCCGCTTGGTCTCCTCCGAGAGGGCGTAGTTGTCGGCTCGCATCGTCCGTGAGGCGACGCCCTCCCCCATGCCGAACTCGAAGACCATCGCGCGGGCGAGCGTGGTTACCTTCTCGAGGTCGCTGGCGGCGCCGTTCGTGACCCGGCCGAAGACCACGTGCTCCGCGGCCCGGCCGGCGAGACCGATCTTCATCCAGTCGACGAGCTCTTCGCGCGTGTGGAGGTAGCGCTCCTCCTCCGGCAGGTGGAACGTGTAGCCGAGGGCCTCGCCGCGGGCGACGATCGTGGCCTTCTGGACGGGATCGCCCATGAGATACGCCATCACCGCGTGACCCGCCTCGTGGTAGGCCAGGATCCGCTTCTCCTTCTCCGTGACGACGCGGCGCTGCTGGAGGCCCGCGACGACGCGTTCCATCGCGGCCTCGAAGTTGGCCGCAGTGATGTCGTCACGTCCTTCGCGACCGGCGAAGATCGCCGCCTCGTTGACGATGTTCGCGAGGTCTGCACCGGTCAGCCCCGCCGTCTGTCGCGCGACCGTGTGGAGGTCGACATCCGGGCCCAGCGGCTTCCCGCGGCTGTGCACCTTGAGGATCTCCTCGCGGCCGGCGAGGTCGGGCGGCGAGACCAGGATCTGCCGGTCGAAGCGGCCCGGGCGCAGGAGCGCCGGGTCGAGGTTGTCGAGGCGGTTGGATGCGCCCATGACGATGACCTGACCATCCGTCTTGCTGAACCCGTCGAGCTCGACGAGCAGCTGGTTCAGCGTTTGGTCGTGCTCGCGGTCCCCGCCGCCGCCGCCGGTGCGCTTCATCCCGACAGCGTCCAACTCGTCGATGAAGACGATCGCCGGCGAGTCGTTCCGCGCCTGCTCGAAGAGCTTCCGGATTCTCGCCGCTCCGAGGCCGGCGAACATCTCGACGAAGGCGGAGGCGCTCTGGGAGTAGAAGCTCGCGCCGGACTCGTGTGCGACCGCTTTGGCGAGCAGAGTCTTGCCCGTACCGGGCAGACCGTGAAGCAGGATCCCTTTCGGGACCCGCGCACCGAGGCGCTCGAAGCGCTTGGGGTTGCGGAGGAAGTCGACGACCTCGCGCATCTCGGCCTTCGCCTCATCGAGCCCGGCGACCTCGTCCCAGCCGACGGCGCTGCGCGAGCTCTGCTTGACCTGCGTGGTCTTCACCCGCGGCATCACCTGCAGGGTGCGCCAGAGCAGGTAGATGATCAGGCCGAACATGACGATCGGGAGCCAGATGAACATGATGCTCCCGACCGCCCGAAGCACCTCCACCAGGTCGAACGGCATGGACCGCCTATCGGCAGATGCCGCCGAGAGGTAAAGGCTTCGATCCGAGGGGGCCGTTGCCCGACTAGCCTGGAGGCGTGCGCGAGCTCCCCCTACCGCCACATTACGATCCCGGCCGCGTCGGCGAGATCTGGCGCGTGCCCTACCAGGAACGCGCCGACGCCGCGCATGCGTGGGCGGCAGAGCACGGCCTCCGCGCAGCGCTCGAGAACGGCTTCCGGATCTGCCTCGTGCTGGTTGACGTGCAGAACACCTTCTGCATCCCGGGCTACGAGCTGTTCGTCGCCGGCCGCTCAGGAACGGGCGCGCTCGACGACAACCGCCGCCTGTGCGAGTTCCTCTATCGCAACCTCGCCTTGGTCACCGCGATCATCCCCACCCTCGACACCCACCAGGCGATGCAGATCTTCCACGCCGCCTGGCTCGTGGATGCCGAAGGCCGCCATCCCGACCCCTACACGCTCGTGGCCGCCGACGACGTCGAGTCCGGGCGCTGGCGGGTCAACGCGGCGGCGGCGGAGAGCGCCGGCATCGAAGCGGACTACGCCCAGCGGCAGCTCCTCGACTACACGAGGAGGCTGGCGGAGCGCGGCAAGTACGAGCTGACGATCTGGCCCTACCACGCGATGCTCGGCGGGATCGGCCACGCCCTCGTGCCCGCGGTCGAGGAGGCCGTGTTCTTCCACACGATCGCCCGCTCCAGCCAGCCTGCATTCGAGGTCAAGGGCGACAACCCCCTCACCGAGCACTACTCGATGCTGGAGCCGGAGATCACCGCGGGACCCGACGGTGAGACGATCGCGGGCAGGAACGACCTGCTGATCGAGCAGCTCCTGCTCTACGACGCGATCGTCGTCGCAGGCCAGGCGAAGAGTCACTGCGTCGCGTGGACGATCGACGACCTGCTTGAGGGCGATGACGAGCGTGAGCGTGCGCTCGCGCCTCGGACGTACCTGCTCGAGGACTGCACGTCGCCGGTCGTCGTGCCGGGGATGGACTACACCGACGAGGCCGACGCCGCATTCGAGCGCTTCGCCGCGGCCGGCATGCACGTCGTGCGCTCGACGGAGCCGATCGAGACCTGGCCGGGGATCCCCGCGCCCGTCAGCTAACGAGCTCGAGGCGCGGGTTGGGGCGGTACCAGCGCCCCGCCTTCGCCGACGGACGGCCGTCGGTGAGCACGACGTCGGCGGTGAAGTCGTTCTCGCCACGGATCAATGCCGAGCCGACGCCGTAGGAGTCGACGGGCACGTCGCGGTCCTCGAACTCGCGGATCCGCTCCGCGTTCATGCCGCCGGAGACGACGATCCTCACGCGTTCGAAGCCGTCGCGGTCCAGCGCCTCTCGCACCTTCCGCACCAGCCGCTCATTGACGCCGCGCGGGTCGAAGTCGCCCATTTCGCTCCAGAGCGAGCGGTCGACCATGGTGCGCGACGTGTCGAGCCGCACGCCCCACAGCCGGTCACCCAGCGCGCGCGCCACCTCGAGCGCAGTGCCGACTGAGTCGTTCTCGAAGTCGACGAGGACGACGATGTTCGTGTCGGCGTCGGTGTGCTCCATGAACTTCGTCGCCGCCAGGACGCTGTTGCCGCCGTAGGACGAGATCAGCGCATGCGGCACGGTTCCGA
>Ga0126314_10001099_pt1 | contig 12775 bp, 11 predicted proteins | sample Plot105B_FD_92535 | JGI IMG/M metagenome (GOLD analysis project Ga0126314, IMG submission 92535) | Serpentine soil microbial communities from UC McLaughlin Reserve, CA, USA - Plot105B | ecosystem: Environmental > Terrestrial > Soil > Grasslands | place: USA: UC McLaughlin Reserve, Lake County...
ATCCTCGAGCCGCCACTGCACTTCATCATCAGGCCTCGCGCGTTGACTGTCCGGCTGCCGCGCGCCGCCGCGGCGAGGCGGTCGTCCGCCAGCGTCGCACAGATTATCGCGGTGCCAACGCTCGGCGCCCTTTGGCAAACGGTTCTGGGCCGACCGATCGGTACCCGATGACCAGCCCAAGAACTTCCGAACCGGTCGAGGAGCAACTTGCTGACCGGCTCAGTGCCAGGCACCCACGCGTCCAATCGTCACGGGTCGTACGGGTCCTCCGCCAGCTCGGTCGCATGGACCGAGCCGCATATCGGACTGTGGCCGCCATGCACACACAGCCGCTTGACCGTCCGCTTCGCCAGGTATCGGACTTTGCCGACTTCTCCAAGCCCTGGCTTTTGATTGCGGGAGTTCTCGCTCTCCTCGGCGGAGCTCGGGGGCGCCGGGCCGCCGTAACCGGCGTGGCCGCGTTAGGGCTCAACTCGTTGCTCGTCAACCGATCAATCAAGCTGGTCCGTGAGCGTCGGCGCCCGGACCGAACCGAGCACAGCGTCCCCGAGAGCCGCTGGGTTCGGATGCCAGGGTCGAACTCTTTCCCGTCCGGCCATTCAGCATCAGCGGCAGCGTTCGCTGTCTCGGTAGGGGACGTGCTGCCACCATTTCGGGTGCCGCTGCGGGCGGCCGCGGCGATTGTCGCATTTTCACGCGTCTACACCGGCGTGCACTATCCTGCCGACATCGTTGCGGGCGCGGCGATCGGCGCCCTGGTCGGCAAAGTCACCTCTACGGTGGCTCTGCGGCTCCGCGCGTCATCTGCGCACCAACGCTCTAGCTCGTGATCTTCGTCGTCCCTTCGGGAACCAGCCGCTCCACGAAGTCCTCCGCGAACCGCCGTACCTGGTCCCAATCGGTGTAGACGTAATCCCGCGAGGTGTCGGTGCTCATTCCTGGCTTGTCGCGGACGATCCTCTTCATCATGTAGCGCTTGAGAAATCCGTATTGCCGATACAGCAGCGCACCGCTGAAGAGACCGACCTTGCTGGGACGCCAACCGGTCTGTTGCACGAAGTTTTCCACGTACGCCTCGGCGTTCGCCAGGTCGCCGTTAGCGGCCAGACTTACCGAGAAGAAGGCTGAAGGAAGACGGTCCAGCTCCGATCGGTTCTTGCCAACGAATTCCACGACGTCTTCCTGGTGCTTGCCCATATGAATCGAGCCGCCGACGACCACCGCGTCATAGCCATCGACAGAGACGCCCGAAGAAGGCTTGAGATTGAAAGCATCTGCCTCAAGACCCCGGCTGCGAATCACCTCAGCTAGCTGATCAGCAATTCGGGCGGTCTGTCCTTCGGTTGTCCCGTACGCAATCAAGATCTTGGTCATATCGAGCTCCACTTTCCCTCGTCACTATCCAATGTGCCGCGCTTGATGCAGCGGTCGCAGAGTCGAAGGTCCCGAGGTCTGCGGGCGCGGCGACACGCCCGCCATTCGCCGACCATTGCGCAATTCGCGGCATCGCCGTTAATGTGCCCCGGGACAGCTGGCGCCGGTGCCTTGAGCGTCGTCGGCGTCGCTCAAGATCAAAAGAATTATCGACCGCTCGGGGGAGTTCTTATGCGCAAGCGCGCCTCGTTGGCCTGTGCGCTGGCCGTCGCCAGTTCATTATTGATCACGAGTCCGGCGGCTGCCGCCTCCAACATCGATACCAAGCCGCTCCGCGATGCCGTGACCGTAAGTGGCATCCGGGAGCATCTCGCGGAACTGGAGAAAATCGCCAAGGCAAACGTCTTCGAGGGCGTACCGACGCGCGCAACAGGGACTCCTGGGCATGAAGCGTCTGTCGACTATGTGGTCGAGAAGATGAGGGCAGCCGGCTTCAACGTCACACTGCAGGAGTTCAAGGCCGACATCTTCTTCGAGCAGTCGGAGGCCGAATTTGAGCGAGTCTCGCCAAGCCCAGTCGCCTATATGCGCTATGACGGTCAGGAGGGCGTCTGGTACACCGCAGACTTCTCCGGCGACGGCGACGTCACCGCGAATGCAGTGGTCGTCGACTTCACCGAGCCCACCAGCGAGGCGAGTGCTTCATCCTCAGGCTGCGAGCCTGAGGACTTCAGTCCTGAGGTCAGCGGCAAGATTGTCCTGCTGCAACGCGGTACCTGCGATTTCGGCTTAAAGGTGGAAAACGCCCAAGCCGCCGGCGCTGTAGGAGCCGTGATCTTTAACGAGGGCACGATTGGCGCACCCGACCGCAATGACGTACTCATTCCAACGCTGGCTGGCTATGACGCCAACATCCCGGTTGTTGGAACCGACTACGCCACCGGCCGCGATCTTGTCGATTTGGTTAGCGAGGGCCCCGTCACGCTGCATGTGAGCGTGGACGGCTTCATCAACGAGGGCGTGACAACCCGCAACGTGATCGCAGAGACTCCAGGTGGCCGCGCCGACCGCATGGTGGTTGTTGGCGGACACCTGGACTCGGTTTACGAAGGGCCGGGCATCAATGACGACGGCTCAGGCGTGTCGACGATGCTCGAAACCGCCGAGCAGATGAAGGTACTCGGCATCACGCCTCGCAACAAGGTGCGATTCATCTTCTTCAGCGGCGAGGAGCAGGGCTTGCTTGGCTCTAATTACTACGTCTCGCAGCTGAGCAAGAAGCAAATCCAAGACATCTCAGTCATGCTCGACTTCGACATGCTGGCGTCGCCGAACTACGGGCGGTTCATTTACGACGGCAATGGCGACGAACAGGGCTTCGCAGGTCCGAACGGCTCTGGAACGATCGAGCAGGTGTTCAAGGACTTCTGGGACAGCCAAGGGCTGGCGTACGAGACCATCCCGTTCGACGGTCGCTCTGACTACGACGCCTTCACGACTGCCGGGATTCCGGCCGGTGGGATCTTCGCCGGGGCAGAGGACATCAAGACGGCGCAACAGGCCGCACTGTACGGCGGCACTGCCGGCCAGCCGTTCGACAAGTGCTACCACCAGCTCTGCGACGACCTGGGCAACATCAATGACCAGGGCCTGTCCGAGCACTCCGACGCCGCCGTACACGCGATCTTGACCTTTGCCCAGACTCAATCAGCGGTCAATGGGACCGGTAAGGGAGCGTCTAAGAAGGCTAAGGAATTCAAGGGCCACCACAAGGTGCGCTAACGAAGCGCACCGATATACACCCGGCCGATCGTTTCCCACCAAATGCGCGGATAAGGCCCAGATTCGGTCTCTGAGGCGTGCGTTTCCCACCAAAAGGTCGGAAGCGTACACAGCACACACTGCCTGATCGATTGACCTCCCTCGCCGACAGGCAGTATTGCTAACGGAGAACCGCTCTTCGGGCTAGCAATCCCACAACAGCCATGCCGATGGCGACCGCGCCGAAGATCAGTTGCAAGACGCTGACTCCAAAAAACGGAATCTGCACAAGCAACTCAATCGCCAACAATGCACTCGCCAGTAGAACGGCGGCAGGTGTCCACGGTGAGCGGCGCCAGGCAAGCCAGGCGGCCAAAGCAGACGGCAACGCGACTGTGATGAACAGCCATCCGGCCGGAAGCGCCCAGCTCGACAGGCCCAGCGGACTGATCACGGAGACGGGAGGAGTGGCTAATCCGGCGAGCAGTTGAATGCTTCCCGCCAGACCGCCCAGGGCGACGAGGCTCTCCACTACGACGATGGTCCATCGAAAACGAAGATTGATCTTGACGGTCGAGGCCTTATTAGTCGCCACATTGACAACGGACATAGAAGCCTCACTCCTCAGTGCCGAATTTCGCGTTCCGGCTAATCCCAGGCTCACCTCACGGGCCTGAGAAGCACAGGGGCGGAGGTCCCTTCCCGGGCGTGACCTGCGCCACTGGCGGGATCGACCGTGTTGAATAATCCTTGATAAAGGAGGTGAAATCTGTCATGCCTACCTCAAGTTATCCGGTCAAAGTCAACGCGCAGCTGGATACTGGCGTCAGTCGCTGGCTGTGGTTGGTGAAGTGGCTGCTGGCAATCCCGCACTACATAATCTTGATCTTTTTGTGGCTGGCATTTTTCGTAGTCAGTGTGGTGGCGTTCTTTGCCATTCTGTTCACTGCCCGCTACCCACGAGGCATCTTCAACTTCAACGTGGGAGTGCTGAGATGGAGCTGGCGGGTCGGTTACTACAGCTACAGCGCGCTTGGCACGGATCGATATCCGCCATTCACGCTCCAAGACGTACCGGATTATCCAGCACATCTGGAAATTGAATATCCGGAGCGATTGTCGCGCGGCTTGGTCTTGGTGAAATGGTGGTTGCTGGCAATCCCCCACTACCTCGTCGTCAATCTCTTCGTGGGCGGGCAAACCGTGTACGTCGTTACCACTGACCCGTCAGCAGCCCAGCAAGTGGAGACGGTCTCTCACCCCGGCCTGATCGGCTTGCTTGTGTTCTTCGCAGCGGTCGTCCTGCTATTCGTCGGTCGCTACCCACAGTCGATCTACGACTTCGTGCTCGGCATGAACCGCTGGGCGTTGCGCGTCGCCGCGTACGCGGGATTGATGACTGATCAGTATCCGCCGTTCCGGCTTGATCAGGGCGGTCTGGAGCCTTACATCGGCCCGCCGGTCATGCCTTCCACGCCCGAGGGCCAGGCCGCAGTTCCACCGATGGAAACGGCGCCAAACGCGCCAGCTTGAACCGGAGTTTGGGCTGGGTGAGCGGATGGCCGGACTACATCAGTGACTCCGGCATGGGCGCCGAACATGCCGATAACGTCATCTTGTGTCGAACCAGGTCGCTGAGAAAGCGCCGGCATCCCTGATCCAGCGCTATCTGCCCGGCGCCGCGGTGCTGCGCGGCTATTCGCGAAGCTGGCTGCGCGGGGACCTGCTGGCTGGCGTAACGGTGGCGGCATATCTGGTTCCGCAGGTCATGGCCTACGCCGAGGTAGCCGGTTTGCCCGCGATAGCCGGACTGTGGGCATCGGTCGGTCCGCTGCTGGCGTACGCGATCCTTGGATCCTCCCGCCAGCTCTCTGCAGGGCCCGAGTCAAGCACCGCAATAATAACGGCGGTAGCGGTCACCGCGCTGTCAGCCGGTGATCAACAGAACTACGCTGAGACTGCGGCGGCTCTGGCCCTTGCAGTCGGCGCGATCTGCCTGGTCTGCTGGCTGGCGAGACTTGGCTTCCTGGCCAACCTGCTTTCCCATCCGGTGCTCATCGGATACATGGCCGGCATCGCGGTGCTGATGATCATCAGTCAGCTCGGCAAGGTAACCGGTATTGCCGTCAAAGGGGATACCGTTCTGTCCGAACTGCAATCCTTCTTCACCAATCTCGATCAGCTGCATTGGCCGACGCTGCTGGTTGCCGCCAGCACCTTCGCACTGCTGATCACGTTTGACCGAGTGTTACCGCGATGGCCAGGCCCGCTTATCGCGATGGTGGCGGCTGCGGCCGCGGTGGCAGTGCTCAATCTCGATCACCTCGGAGTCGGGACAGTCGGCAGCGTCCCGCGCGGGCTGCCACCAGTCTCGATTCCGGACTTCTCCACCATCGATATCGGCAGCTTGTTACCGGCGGCGCTCGGTGTGACGATCGTCGCCTACTCCGACAACATCGTGACCGGCCGAGCCTTCGCAGCCAGGCGGCGACAAGTCATCGACGCGCGTCAGGAGTTCCTCGGCCTCGGCGCCGCGAACCTGTTAGCCGGATTGTTCTCAGGCTTTCCGGTCAGCAGCAGTGGCAGCCGCACCGCAATCGGCGACGCCATGCGCAGCCGTACCCAGCTTTACTCCCTCGTCGCGGCGGGCGTTGTGCTGATCACCATGCTGTTCTTGGGTCCGGCGCTCTCCACCTTTCCACTGGCCGCTCTAGGCGCGGTTGTGGTGTTCGCGGCACTCCGGCTGATCGATTTCGCCGAACTTCGCCGGATCGCCCGCTTCCGGCGCAGTGAGCTGTTTCTGGCGTTGGCCACCACCGCCACGGTGTTGATCTTCGATGTGCTGTACGGCATTGCGGTAGCGGTAGCGTTGTCGATCTTGGACCTGCTGCGCCGCATCGCCCGGCCACACGATGGCATCTTGGGCTTCGTACCAGGCCTGGCTGGCATGCACGACATCGATGATTACGCCACTGGCCGCCAGATGCCGGGACTGCTGGTCTATCGGTATGACGCGCCACTGTTCTTCGCCAACGCCGAAGACTTCAAACACCGAGCGCTGACCTCGGTGGACGCCGTCGATCCCCCCGCCGAATGGTTCCTGCTGAACGCCGAAGCCAACACCGAAATCGACCTCACGGCAGTTGATGCGCTCGAAGAGGTACGCGAGAAACTCGCCGACCGCGGCATCGTCTTCGCTCTCGCCCGGGTGAAGTTCGAATTACGAGAGATTTTGGCGTCAACCGGCTTTCTCGATCGAGTCGGTGAAGATCGGGTGTTCATGACGCTGCCAACGGCAGTGGCCGCGTACCAACAGTGGTACGCCGCTCATCATGACGGCAATGCACCGACCGTCCAAACTTAAAGGGTCTCAGCGCGCCGCCAGTGTGAAGGCCCCCTTGATCGCCGACAGGAGGATCGGGCTAGCGGTGGTCGGGTTGAAAGGCTCCGACCGGTTCTCGGCGAGCACTGTCACTACATAGCTCTGTGATGTCGCCTCGGGTAGCTAAATCTCTCATCGCCGTCATGTCGGGCAGGGGAAGCCGGTCGACGGTATTGGCCAGAAGTGCTCGCCGGCCGGCTTCGTCGGCGGCGACGTAACGCTTCGCAAGTGCCGGCCATTGCTCCAGCGTGAGAACAAACGTCTCACGCGTAGTCAGGAACGGCCGGTTCAAAGAGGGCTTGGCCATGCCAGTTTCGGTGAGCGCCGCCTCAACCGCGGAGCGACCTACCAGGTCGATCAGTATGTCCATGGCAGTGTTGTCGCTGATGGAGATCATCTTGACCGCGGCCTCGAGGACCGAGATCTGGGTGCCGTCCGGCTCATACTGCAGCACGCCGGACGGGAGGCTCTTGAGCGGGGCGGTGACTGTTAGGGCCTGATCCCAGCGAACCTTGCCTGCTGCCACCGCCTTGCCCAGCGCGTAGAGCACATAAAGCTTCATGACGGAGCCGAACGGGCCCGTAGTGGCAGGGTCGATGCTGTGCAGGGGCTGACACGAGCCATCGCTGGCGTTAGCGACGAGTAGTCGGACATCAGGAGCAACCGAGCGGAGGGCGGCATCCACATCTGCCCACGTGGCGGGCACCGGCCCTGCGATGGCAGGGCTGATGTCCAAGTCCGCGATCAGGCCGCGGCTGTCGACGGTGAGCCCAACCCGGGCGCGCGGTTCTGCGCCGCCGCCGGAGACGATGGCGGCAACCATGCTGGGCTGATCGACCCTAATCGAGAGCAGGTCGGCGCCGCTTTTGGCCTGCAGCCACTCGTTGAGCGCCTGCAGCCACTGGTTTCTCATCTTGGGACGGCTGAGACATGTTCACTTCGGGGTCTGTAGCTACGCCGCACGGCCAGTCGAGCACGTGGATTGCCCGCAGCAGACTCTCGGCGAGCACCGCCTGCCGAGCGGCCCAACTCAGCGCGGCCCTACCGGAGGGTGAGTCGTCGAGGCCGACATTGATCTCGTTTCGGGTCATTGCTTGCCATCAGGCGCTCCGGATCGAGGGATCATTTCGCAATCCTGCATCGCCACCACAAGATGCCGAACACGATCGCCAACGGCACGTTGACCAGCCAGTACGGCCAGGCGACTGCCGGAATCAGGCCGAGAACCCAAAGCGTGGCCAAGGCCAGCGCCACGCGCTCGTGCCAACGGGTGATCAACATGACGGCGACTGCCGCTTCGAAGATGACCGTGGCACCGATGACGAGGGGAGCGACGCCGACTAGACGGTCCAGGATCCACGGATAGGGCGGAATCCAGGCGCTATCGGCCAGCCACTCGACGAACCACGTTGAGCGACGCAACGTGCCAAGAGCATTCCAAATCGCTGCGGCGGCGAACCCGACTCCGACAAGTCGGTTCGCGATCCGTCCTCGGCTCGGGTGTCGTGACTGCGGCGATGCCTCACGACGAGCAACAGTTGTAGTCATGGTGTTTCCAGACTTCCCTGGCCAGGCCCGCTCAGTTAGGGGCTAACGGAATACAGCGGAGGGGCTTTCGGCCTAGTGGGTCGTTTCGCAGCACAGACGTTCAAACGAATCCTCCAGCGGCCCGCCGAGGGTACGCGATCCAGCACAGCCGTTGAAAATCCAGCGCGTTTGGTCTAGGGAGCGGCGGCCGACGCATTACGTCCACGGCGATCGAGCTGCCGGTTGAGCGTAAGCGCGGCGTTAATCAAAGCCAGGTGCGTAAAGGCTTGGGGGAAATTGCCGATCTGTTCTCCAGTGAGGGCAATTTCCTCCGAATAAAGTCCCACATGATTGGCATAGGTCAGCATCTTCTCGAAGGTGTTGCGAGCCTTCTCCAACTGCCCCGCTCGAGCGAGCGAATCCACATACGTGAACGTGCACAATGAGAATGTCCCCTCCGAGCCACGCAGCCCGTCGGGTGAGGCCTCGGGATCGTAGCGATACACCAAACTGTCGGTGACAAGCTCGTCTTCCATCGCCTCCAAAGTCGAAGCCCACATTGGATCGGTCGGCGAGATGAAGCCGACCGATGTCATACGAAGCAGCGCGGAGTCCAACACCTCAGTCTTCGGGTGTTGGACAAACGCCTGGCGGTTCTCGTTCCATCCGTTTGCCATGATCTGGTCATAGATGGCGTCCCGTTCCCTACGCCACCGGTCCACCGGCCCTGGACGCCCATGATTATCCGACAGCCGGATCCCTCGATCGAATGCGACCCAACTCATCAACCGGCCATAGGTGAAATCCTGCCGACCTCCGCGGGTCTCCCAGATGCCCTCCTCGGGCTGATTCCAGTTGTCGGCGAGCCAGCCGAGAATGTCACTGATCCGGCGCCAGCCTTGGTAGCCCGCCTCGAGTCCGTGCTGGTCAGCGAAGTACAGGCTGTCGATCGCCTCGCCGTAGATGTCCAGCTGCAGTTGATCTGCGGCGCCGTTCCCGATGCGCACCGGGCTTGATCCGCGGTAGCCCTCCCAATGTGGCAACTCCTCTTCGATCAGGTCGCTGGAACCATCAATCCGATACATGATGTTCAGCGGTCCACCTTCGCCGCCGACCTGATCATGGATCCGGTCGCGCATCCACCGTCCGAGCGCGCCCGCCTCCTCGGTGAAGCCCAGCCCAAGCAACGCATACACCGAGAAGGATGCATCGCGAATCCAGGTGTACCGGTAGTCCCAGTTACGTTCGCCGCCTATCTGCTCAGGCAGCGCCGCCGTCGGTGCCGCGACAATGCCACCGCTCGGCGCGTAGGTCATGAGCTTCAGCGTGATCGCTGACCGTTGGAGCGTTTCGCGCCACCGTCCGGTATAGGTGGACTGCGCGAGCCAGGACCTCCAAAAGCGAACGGTCTCGTTGAATAGATCCCAAACCTCGGCAACCCGGACTACTCGCGGAGGGCGAGGCTCACCCGTCTCCAACACCAGCCCCCGCATCTGACCGGCGGTCAGGGTCAGTTCGATATTCAGATCTTGTTCGGAGGCACGCTTCACAGAGGCAAGCCGAGCATCATCCGGCTCTCGAACGATGCTGAGTGACATCGCGCTTCGTGGGCCTTGGAAGACAACGCCCTCCTCGCTGACATGGGTCTCGTGTGCTTCCCGGCCGTAATCAAATCTCGGTGCAATTTCCAAAGCGAAGGTCATCTCGCCACGGACGCACCGAACCATCCGAACCAGTTGATGCCGGTTAGATGCGACTGATGTGCTAGCGACAGGCATGAAGTCGATGACTTCCCCAACCCCCGACTCGGTGAGAAACCGGGTGACGAGGATGGCGGTCTCCGGGTAATAGAGCTGCTGCCTGGTGAAAGTGTCGACCGTTGGACGGGTCCGCAGGTGACCGCCCTGATCGTGGTCCAGCAGACAGCCGAAGATGCTGGGTGAGTCGAAGCGCGGTGCGCAAAACCAGTCAATGGTGCCGTCAGTGCTGACCAGTGCTGCCGTCTGCAGATTTCCAATGAGACCGTGATCAGCGATCAATGGGTAGTTCGACATCGGTCCTCAATCCTGAAGGTGGGATGTGATCATGCTCAGCCAGGTAGGTCGCCGGAAGCCTCACCCGCGAGGGGTGATTGGCTGCGGCGCCTCGGGGTGGCACGATGCCTCGGAGAGCCGCCGGTCGGGTCGGCGCTTGAAAGTGGGTGGACATTGTGACTGAAGGTGCCTCGATCCAGCAGGGATCGAGCAACCTGCGACGGATACTTGCTCCGTTAGCCCTCGCTCAGTTCATCTGTAGCTTCGCCGGCTCGAACATGAACGTCATGATCACCGACATGAGCGAGGATCTGGACACTTCCGTCCAGGGGATCCAGATCGCAATCACGATCTTCTTGTTAGTGATGGCAGCGCTGATGATCCCGGGCGGCAAGCTGACCGACAAGTACGGGCGCAAACGGCTCTTCATGATCGGACTGATCGTTTACGCCATAGGTGCCGTGTTGAGTGCCGTTTCTCCAAATTTGGGAGTGCTGATTCTCGGCAACTCGATTCTGGAGGGGATCGGTACGGCGATGCTCATTCCGCCGGTCTATATCCTTACTACCCTGCTATTCACCGAGATGACATCTCGGGCGCGGGCTTTCGGTGTGATCAGCGCCTTAGGAGGTGTCGGCGCCGCAGCCGGTCCGCTGATCGGTGGACTGATCACCTCGGCGATCAGTTGGCGGGCGGCCTTCATCTTCCAGGCTCTGGTCATCGCTGTGATTGTCTTCTTAAGCCGCAAGATCATCGATCCGCTACCACCCGATCCGACAAGGCCGTTCGACACTGGCGGTGCGGTCCTCTCGGCAGTCGGCCTGGTGCTTGTCGTGATGGGCATCCTGGCAGCCGACAACAACCTCTGGCTGATGGTCATTTTGATTGTCGTCGGTGCGCTGGTCCTGGCGTTGTTCTTCCGGTCGATACGCGCGAAGGAGAAGGCCGGCAGGGAACCGTTGCTGTCTACCAGCCTGTTCCACAATCGCACCTCAAATCTGGGCCTGGTGACCCAGAACACCCAGTGGGTGATGCTTTTGGGAACCTCCTTTGTAGTCTCCGCCTTCCTCCAAGTTGTCCGTGGCTACAACGCCATCCAGACCGGAGTGATCTTTACAGCTGCGACGGTGGGCCTCCTGGCGTCCTCACTCGCCGCGGAGCGTCTTGCCAAGCGACGCTCACAACGGACCCTGATCCTGGCCGGATTCATTCTCACCATTGCAGGCATCGCAGTCTTGTTGTCGGTCGTGAGCGGCACGCCTACGGCGTGGGCGTTCGCACCAGGCCTGCTCCTTATTGGTCTGGGTCTTGGCGTGATGCTCACGCCCTCGGTCAACGTCGTGCAGTCGAGCTTCCCCGAGAGCCAGCAAGGCGAAATCTCCGGGCTCTCCCGCAGTGTGTCCAACCTCGGGTCCAGCCTTGGCACAGCGATCGCCGGCACCATCCTGGTCGCTGGCATCACAGCAACACCTGAGCGTTCGTACGCGCTCGCGATGGTAGCCCTCGCCGTGGTTGGTTTGATTGGCCTTGTTGCCTCAGTGATGCTGCCGGCTGAGATACATACCTCCGAAACGTCGGATGTACCGCAGCCGGAGGCTTGAATCTCTTCGGTTCACCCGGAACGGGTGAAGTCTGCCAGCTGAGTTGTTAGGCATCGTTGCCGCATTCACTGGCTTCTGGATCGAGGCGCGCTAATGGCAAAGTCGACGTACGAGATCCGAATTGCAGGCCCGGTGCCCCTTGATCTTCTCGAGAACTTCCATCAGATCGACACGGTGCAACCCGCTGGGACCATCCTGCATGCGGTGCAACTAGACGATGCCGCGCTCTGGGGACTCATTGACGCGTTGCGGAATGCCGGCATCGATCTGATCGAGATCCGGCGCGAGGGTTAACCCACCCGGTTACTCGATGACTGGTTTGAACGTGGTCTCGGGCCATCGCCACAAGGCGAACAACGCCAAACAGGCCACGACGCTGAGGTACCCACCAGGCGCCGCGTCAAGATTCAGGGCCGTGACCAGGATCTGATCAACCGCAGGTGCCGTGCCACCGACCAGCGCCGTAGCCAGACCGGCGGTCATCGCCATCCCGGTCGCTCGCAGCGACGTTGGAAACAGCTCACCCACCATCGCCACCAGGAGGACCCCCGCCAGTGCCGCGCCCATGATCAGTTGCGCCAGGAGCAGCCCAGTCTGTGACGTGCCAGCCAGGAGCGACATCGGTATGGCGAGCACCGCTAAGGCAAGGTTCGACCAGATGGCCACTGGACGCCGGCCGACGATGTCGGACAACCGGCCTAGGGCGACTGCGGCAATCGCCGTCACCACCAGCGCCGCTGCCGACAACAAGAGCGTGGACGGTAGATCGAGCTTTCTCGTTGCCGCGAGATGGTTCGGCATAAAGATGAAGAAAGTGTTGAAAGCAAGCGAACCCGCGGCGATGAGTGCGAAGCCTCTCAACAAGGCCATGCGGTGGTGACCCCACAACCTCGGAATCGGTTGCCGCACGGTCTGCCCGGCCTGCGATGCAGCGAGGAACTGGCTCGTCTCGCTGACCCGGCGGCGGACTAACCCGCCAATCAGGCCCAAGGGCAGCGCCAGCAGGAAGGCCAACCGCCACCAGCCAGCTTGCGAGGGATCAGAGGACTCGATCAAGAGCAAAACGGAAGCAACGCCCATGCCGAAGCCGAGTCCGA
>Ga0126314_10001100_pt1 | contig 12773 bp, 18 predicted proteins | sample Plot105B_FD_92535 | JGI IMG/M metagenome (GOLD analysis project Ga0126314, IMG submission 92535) | Serpentine soil microbial communities from UC McLaughlin Reserve, CA, USA - Plot105B | ecosystem: Environmental > Terrestrial > Soil > Grasslands | place: USA: UC McLaughlin Reserve, Lake County...
AGTTGCGGGATTACGAACTCACCAGCCCAGACCAGGATTACGATCTCGACGTCGCTGAACGTATCGGGCAGGCCTTGGAACGGCTTGAGGCGAATCCACCCAGCAGCCAGAAGGTAATGAACTAACCTCCTCCCGCTAGTTCATCACAGCAACCTGCACCATCAACTGACCTGTGGCTACTGCAAGTCGCCAGGTTTCAGCAACACTGGTGTCCACGCGTTCTGTTTATCGTGAAAGTTATTGTAGCGAGTGGACGTGTTTTCAGGGACAGTCGATGGCTCATCAAGAACGTGGTGTCGCTCTCGCTTTCCTGAAGGCGCCGCTCCTCTATTCTTCGGCGATCGGACGGCGCTACGACTATGTGTCGTTTTGGTTCGCGGAGTGCGGTCTCAACCGTTTTGCCTAGAGCGAGCACACCACCGTAATTTAATGGCCAAAGGGCTCGCGCATATGGTCAGTCGAGCACGTCATCGGCGATCCTGCGGAGCCTTGGAATGGAGTTTGGCCAAAGCATTCCTGTCAGCAACCGAAGCTTCCGCCAGCCATTTAAGGAAAGCGGATTCTACAATTTAGGAATGAACCGATGGCCAACGCAGCACCCGATCTCGCCGGTCGCCGGATATTGGTGGTCGAAGACGAATATCTTTTAGCGATTGGCATCGCCGACGAGATTGAAGATCACGGGGGCGTCGTCCTGGGTCCCGTGACGACACTTGCCGACGGCATAAAGGCGCTCGAAGAGCACAGGCCCGACGCCGCCATCGTCAACATCAACCTCGGCCCGAACAAGGTTTATGACTTGGCTGACCTGCTCATCGAAGAAGACGTACCGTTCGTCTTCGCGAGCAGCGAGGTACGCGCCGATATCCCTGATCGCTTCAACGATATTCCGCTACATTCCAAGCCCATCATGATGGTCGAGGCCGCAGCTGCGCTCATGCGAACGTCACTTGGAAATTAGCGCCAGCAACCGGACCTTATCACGCATGCGTCAGCATGCTGGAGATGCCTGCGAACAGGCGCAAGGGACGACCGGATTTGGCAACATACCGATGTCGATCCAATGCCGCGCCTGCAGCCGAGGATCGCATCACCAATGGCTTCGGCGGCGGCGCCATAAGCGGACCAGCGGCACACTGATGAGTATGGAGACGACGGCAACCATCAGGATGCCTGCGATAAAAGCGATGTCCATGGAGCGCCCCACAGCCGAGTTAGGCTGAACCGCGCGTACACAGTACGGATCGCGCCATGTCACGGTGTGGTGCTTCGCGTAAACGACGTCTTAAAAGTGGAACACTTGTGATCGCTCGAGGCGCGAATAGCTCATTCAACGCGGTCCACGTGACCGAAATGGTCTCGACGATGTGATATTCATCTCGGCCAATATTGCATCAACGGCGGCCAAGCGTCCGGCAGTCGTCAGCCGTGTTAAGGGCAATCTTAAAGATGGGCTTGTGGATTTTTCTATCGCCGCCCAGCGAGTAACCAGACATAAATTTGATCACCCCTTGCTCGTTACACAGATCGATCATGATGTCTGCAAACAGCGTTTACAGCGCTCGATCAAGAATGACCTCTACTTCATCACTATAATTGTGGCGTGTGGTCACAAGGTATCGCCGTCACCATGGGAAGGGTCGCTGCAACGGTATTGATCACCCGTCGTTCCTCTCGAAAGACAGGAGCTGCGAAATGAACACTGCCAATCTGCAACTCGAAGGCCTGCTGATGGCCATCGTCGGATTGAATCAGATGCTGGTCGCAAAGGGCGTCGTCAGCACCGAAGAAATCGACAAATCCCTCGCTCTTTCCGAGCAGACGGTTCTCGGCGATGATCGTGTTGCCGAAGACCTTTCGCCGGCCAATCGCGACGCTATCGCGTTCCCGATCCGGCTGCTTCGTCTTGCCAATACCAAACGCGATGGCGCCAGTGCACATTCGTTTGCAGAACTCGCGCGAATGGTCGGGGAGACCAAAGGGCCCGACAACGATCAGCTGTAGGCAGGACGATGAAGATCGCCACCTATAACGTCAACGGCGTCAACGGACGCCTGCCTGTCCTCCTCCGTTGGCTTGAGGAGGAAAAGCCGGATATCGTTTGCCTGCAGGAACTCAAAACGCCGGATGATCGCTTTCCGGCCGCAGCCATCGATGTCGCTGGATACGGCGCTATCTGGCATGGCCAGAAGAGTTGGAATGGTGTCGCCATCCTTGCTCGTGGCAAAGTGCCTATTGAGACCCGACGGGGTCTTCCCGGCGATGCTGATGACATTCACAGCCGGTACATTGAGGCTGCGGTCGAAGGCATGATCATCGGCTGCCTCTACCTACCGAACGGCAACCCGTCCCCAGGCCCTAAATTCGACTACAAGCTGAAATGGTTCAACCGGTTCGCCCGGCACGCTCAGGAACTGCTGGCGAGCGAGCTACCCGTACTTCTCGCTGGTGACTACAATGTCATGCCGACCGACCTCGACGTCTACAAGCCAGAACGCTGGGTGAATGATGCCCTGTTTCGTCCTGAGGTGCGCGCAGCCTATCGCCAGATCATCGAACAGGGCTGGACTGACGCACTCCGCAAAGTCCACCCCGGCGAGCGGATCTATACGTTCTGGGACTATTTCAGAAATGCCTACAGCCGTGACGCCGGTCTGCGGATAGACCACCTGCTGCTGTCACCGACGGTCGCGAAGCGCCTCAAGGATGCGGGCGTGGATCGTCATGTTCGCGGGTGGGAGAAATCCAGCGATCACGCGCCGACCTGGATCGTCCTCAAATGACAGCGCCAACAACGCCGGATGGCCGGTACATCCTGGTTCGAGGTCGGTTATGGCGAGCCGCCAACCCTGGCCTGACCGGGGCGAAGCGAAAGAGTCTTGTTGAGGGCCTTATGGCGGCCCGTCGCGGGGTAAAGTCAAATGATCAGTGCGCCGTAGACAAGGCCCGCCAAGCGGTTGATGCTGCCAAGCGGGACCTAGGCGAACGTGGTCCCGTATGGTGGACCGATGGCGCACCTGATTTCAACCGGACACTCGCCAAGAATTCGCCTTACGCAGAATGGGCTGCGTCGATTGAGGCCACCCTTTCGGAGGACTAGGCTCCGGGAACCCCGGCCGCGTCCAGAGCTGTCCTGATCGTATCGGGATCATCGGGCAGTGGAACGTATCCCTGACTCATCAACCAGTCTCTGACAATTCCCGACACGGCTTCATCTCGGGACATGCGACCGCTTGGGGGGCGGTCCCGATCATCAATAAAGCGGTCGAGACCGTCCAAGAGCGTGTCGCTTAGTTCAAGCTTTGCCATTCGCACCCCGGCCATTGCCGCGCGGCGGCGCCTTGCCGTCGTGAGCATAGCTGTTAGGGCCCGGGTCGTTCTCCTTGGGCGGTCGCGCACCACCGGGGCGGGGAATCTTGTCGTAGTCTTCTTCGGTGGAAGGATGCGGATCTGCGACATCGTTCTTGTTCGATGTGCGCTCGCCGGTCGGCAAACTGTTGTCGGTCATTTCGAACCCAGCCTCTTTTCAACCGCCTCTCGGCTATTACCGGCGGATTTGACCGCGGCCTTCACCTGATCTTTCGACTTACCGGTCTTTTCGGATTCATAGCGGACTTCGTGGTCCTGGCCGCCTGCGACCTTGGCGCGATCCTGCGCACGCCCACGGGTTGTCTCTGTCTGTGCCATGTTGGACTCCTTATTTCATAAACCGCCAACGCCTGAAGACTCGTAGGGTTGCGACCCCCCTGGTCTCTTGAAAATACAGTGCCAGTTCACGCGTATCTTCGACTGTCCCGGCCTCCTGCGCAGGCCGGCAGGTGTTTAGGGCCTCTTTCGCCGAACGCGGTGCCGATCTTCTCAACTGGCATGAGCGTCCTGGCCGGACTGCTCCCCTTCCGCTTTTCTATGGCGCTGGTCATCACGCCCTCCCGGAGGGCAGAGCGGCCTCTCTGGCCATTGGGCCGGCCGGCCAGTGCTGGCAAAGGCATTCGGCCTCTGGTGCTGGGTATTTGTGACGCTGATAGGTGCGCACACCTATCTCCGTGATGACGGCAGCGATGCCTGTTCGTCCACGACACCATCGCAAATCCCTGAGAGTGGGGTCCGAACTCGCCCTATCACGCGCCTGTCTTCGTGCTCACCCATTACCCCCGTGCGCCGCTTAAAATGGAAGGCGGCACGGTCTTTCATTTTGTCACCGAAGGCCCCGAGATTGCCATGGAACGCGCCCGCGATGCGGCCGGCGCGCGCAATATTTCGATTGCCGGTGGCGTGACGACCCTGCGCCACTATCTCAATGCCGGCGACGTCGACGTCCTCCACATCAAGCTCGCCACCATGATCGCTGGCCGCGGCGAACGCCTGTGGGATGGGCTCACGGCAAAGCTCGAGCCGACCGGTGCGCGTCACACAAAATTCGTGACGCATCTCGATTTTAAGGTGGTGAAGTAGTCGCGGCCGAACACGTGCCGACCCCCACCCACCCTCCCCCTCCAGAAGGGGGAGGTGCCCTCCGGTGGGATGCAAAGGCCGTGAGCCACCGGCAGATCCCTCCCCCTTCTGGAGGGGGAGGTTAGGAGGGGGTCTTCAATTCAACGTCCTTTGCCAACGCGGCCCAGATGCGTGGCGCCAAACCCCTCCTCGAACTTCAGCCCATAGCCCAGCATGCGGTCAAAGCCGATATGGGCGACCCAGATCGCGGCAAGCCCGAAAGCCAGGGGACCGACGGCAAAGCCGAGGAGAGCCAATAGTGCCGGCGCCACATAGGTGTGGCCCAGATTATAGACCAGTGGCCCCGTCCGTGCTCCACGCAGATACCCGAGCATGAACAGATCAGGCGCCAAGAACAGCAGCGCAAAGACCAGCCAGGATTGGCCGAGCGCCCAATAGGCGGCAACACCGACTCCGAGCGCCACAAGTCCTTCGAGGCGCTGCAGTACGATGGGATCGGCAATGAAGAAACGGGGCTTTGAAGCGGACTCGCGCATGGAAATTTCTCTCTGGTGTTGAGAGAAATCTAGTCTCATCCGATAATGAATTGAATTGCCGAAAACCAAGCACTGGCTATTCAAGGTTGAATAGCACGCCTCGGCTTGTTGCCGGAATAACTCCAAACCAACCTGGGTGCCCTCGGGCTCGACCCCAGGGTCACTCTCGCGAGCGCCCGCGTTGCGGCTAAGTCAGCGCGGCCAAGCCAACATGCTCATGCCTCAACGCCAGCAACGAAAACGTCAAAACCTTGCGCCCGTCCGCTTCCGACATATCTAATGGACAAAGCCAAAAGAAGGGACGCACCATGCCCGCCAATGCGCGCCATTCCATTCTCGCCGTTCGCACCCACATTCCGGAAACTGCCCACACTGCCTCGACGCTGGGCACGCTGCGCGAAGGCAGCGGCGCCGTCATCAATGATGAAGGCCTCGTCGTGACCATCGGCTATCTCATCACCGAAGCCGAAGAAGTATGGCTCACGACGCATGACAACCGCGTCCTGCCCGCCCATGTCGTCGGCTATGATCAGGAAACCGGCTTCGGCCTCGTCCAGGCCCTGGGCGATCTCGACCTGCCCGCTCTGCGCCTCGGCAGTTCCGCCAGCGCGCGCGTGAAGGATGTTGGCCGCATCGTCGATGGCCAGGGCGAGGAAGTGGTCAACGAGATCGTCGCCAAGCAGGAATTTGCCGGCTATTGGGAATATATGCTCGACGAGGCGATGTTCACCGCGCCCTATCACCCCTCCTGGGGCGGCGCAGCGCTGCTCGACGACAATGACAGCCTCATCGGCATCGGCTCGCTGCGCTTGCAGATGCTGCATGCCGGGGACACTACCGAAATCAACATGGTCGTGCCGATCGATCTTTTGAAACCCATTCTCGACGACATGGTCACCAAGGGCCGTCCGCAGCGCGAGGCCCGGCCGTGGCTCGGCGTCTTCTCGGCCGAGCGCAACAATGGCGTCGTGGTCATGAACGTCTCCGATGGCGGCCCCGCCGACACGGCAGGCCTGCAGCAAGGCGACATCATCTCCGAACTCGACGGCGAGGAAGTCGAAAGTCTTGGCGATTTCTACCGCAAGCTTTGGGCCAAGGCCCCGGCGGGTTCCGAATTTTCCCTGCGCATCCTGCGCTCGGGTCGCGAAAGCTGGGTGCGCGTCAAGACGGCGGATCGCAACGACTTCTTGCTGAAACCGCAATTGCAGTAGGAATGACGCGACCTCCCAATAGTCCTCATCCTGAGGCGCGAAGCGCAGCGTAGCCTCGAAGGACGGGGACGCGGCACTGGATGCGGCGACACCCCCTCCCAACCTCCCCCATCAAGGGGGAGGTGCAAGGGACTGCGGGCCAGCCGAGGTGGTGCCCAAACGCGATGCAACACGTCCCCCTTGATGGGCTCCGACCCGTTCCGCAGGACAAATCGCTCCGGCGGTGCGATTTGAGGCGAGGAGGCTGGGAGGGGGTGCCGGGAGCCCCGAGCCCCAAACCTTACCCCTGCGTCATCGCCATGATCGCCAGCGGCCGCCCCTCGAGATCATTGAAAAACGCCATCCACTCTTCCGACCCGTCCGCGTGCCGATGCACGCGCTGCGGCTCTTGCACGAATGCAACCCCGCGCTCAACCAGCGCCAAATGCGCCGCCTCGATATCTGAGACGCGAAAATAGAGGATGGAATCCGCCCCCGTCGCATCGCTCTGCTGCAGATAGATCCGCAGACCATCGCAATCGAAAAAGCTCAGTCCACCAAACTGATAAAGGTGTTTTAGTCCCAGAACGTCGCGATACCACGCGGTCGAGGCATGGATATCGCACACATGACGCGACACCTGGCCGATTGGTCCCAATGCAAAATCGCTCATGCTGCACCCTCCCCGAGAGAAGGCTAGAGTGGCGCATGAACGCGGAGATGGTCGAGTCCCAATTGCAGCCGCATCTTTTTGGTTAGCCGCGCCGCAATCAGCCGATGGGCCTCGACCACATAAGCCTCGACCTCGTCGCTCGAGAGCGGACTTTCGGCTGAAATTGCCACCCACTTCGCCCGCGCAAAATAGGGTGCAGGGCGGATGCCGGGCAGGTCGATGAGGAGGTCATAGGACATATCAGAAACCTTGCACCAGACCTCGCCGGGATCGCGATCGAGGAGGGCAAAGATCTTGCCGCCGACCTTGGCGACAGAATCGTCGCGCCACTGGCGTACCAGCGTCACTGCGGGCAGCGTCGCAACAAATGCCTCAAACCCCTCGCGTCGCATGATGGCGGGATATGTGACGCTCATCGTTACCCAAATGTTAACGCTACGCTGTCTTGTGCAGCAGGACCGAACGGCCCGCCACGGGTAATTTTATGCCCTGATGCAAAAAAGGCGGGGAAGTTATCCCCGCCCTTCCCGCGGGACTTATCCCCGCCTTGGCGTGCGTTACTCGGCAGCAACGCCCAGCCCGATCGGGCAGCTGACACCCGTGCCATTGAGCCCGCAATAGCCGTTCGGGTTCTTGGCGAGGTATTGCTGGTGATAGGTCTCGGCATAATAAAAAGGTCCGGCCGAACCGATCTCGGTGGTGATCGATCCGAGGCCCTTTTCCTTGAGCGCGGCGCCATACATGGCTTTGCTCCTCGCCACGATCTCGGCCTGTTCGGCCGTCGTCGTATAGATGGCCGAGCGATATTGCGTGCCCACGTCATTGCCCTGGCGCATGCCCTGGGTCGGGTCATGCTCTTCCCAGAAGGTCTTCAACAGCGCTTCCAGGGAAATGACCTTGGGGTCATAGACCACCTTGACGCTTTCGGTGTGGCCCGTGCGGCCCGAACAGACCTCTTCATAGGAGGCGTTGGGCGTGTGCCCGCCCTGGTAGCCCACGGCGGTGACAATCACGCCGGGCAGTTTCCAGAAGAGGCGCTCCGCCCCCCAGAAGCAGCCGAGGGCGAAATAGACGGTCTCGGCGCCTGTCGGATAGGGGCCCTTGAGGCTGGCGCCATTGACGAAATGCTCATTGGCCACGGACATTTCAGCAGGGCGGCCCGGCAGGGCCTCGTCGGCGCTGGGAATGGTGGTCGGCTTGGTGCGGAAGAACATCAGTTTCTCCTTTCGCCGCAGAATATGGGAATTCCGGCGCGGTTTTTTTAGATCAGATTTCCTCGGTGCGCAAAAAGCGCTGCCGCCGGCGCTTGCGGCCGAGCAGCGCCAGCACGATTCCGGGGACGCCGATGACGGCAAAGGCGGGATAGGTGAGGAGCGTCGCAAAGACGCTCGCCAGCAAATCCGCGAAAAACCGACTGGAGAAGAAGGCGCTGACCGCCTCGATGCTTTGGGGATGGATGGCGGTCCAGCCATCGGCCAGGCTCGTCATCACGATTGCGTTGGCCGCCAGCGACTTGGTGCCGTCGATGACCAGCAAGACCAGCGCCAGGCCGATGAGCCAGGTGCCCAGAATTCTCAAAACAGTCCGCATTCACCCGTCCCGTACCGCGGCCATGTTGTGCCATGCCGCCATGCCTATCCACAAGGGTTGTCCCCACTTAGGAAAAACATATAACTCCCGCTTGCGCCCAAAGCGTTCATCGCTATATTGCGCCACGCTCGCAACCGGCCTCCAACTGGTTCGCAGACTATAATGTCTGTCACGGCGATGCGGAGAGATGGCCGAGTGGTCGAAGGCGCACGCCTGGAAAGTGTGTAGGCGGGGAACCGTCTCAAGGGTTCGAATCCCTTTCTCTCCGCCATTTCCTCCTGAGAGCCTGATTTTCCCGGGAAAACAGCAATTTCAATAGCTTGCGCTTCTCGCTGTTCCACCAAGCTGTTACCGTGGAGCCATGAAAGACCTGCCAAGGCACCCTCGCTTGATGAAGCGCGGCAGCACCTACTGGCACCGAGCGTCCATCCCCACCGACATCCGGTCCACATACCCTAAAACCGAAGAGACGTTCTCTCTCGGGACCAAGGAGCCGAAAGAAGTCTTGGTATGTCCGACGTGCTGCCACTGAGGTGGACCATCGGTTCGCTGTTCATCGGCGTCAGCAGTAGCTCCTGGTCAGCGCTCCGATTGTTGAGCTCACAAAGGCCCATCTCGCTCGGATTGAGGAGCTCTACTACAGTCATCTGCTGTACGAGGATGAGCAGGTCGGGCCCGAAGGCTTCCACGAGGCAGGAGAGCCGCTTCCAAACGCACAAGTGCCGAGCTTGAGGAGCACATCGCCGGGCAAGTGAGTTCGGCGGCGACGCTCGCCACATGCTTGCCAGAGGCAAGGGAGACGACTTCTACCGGCTTGAGGCCGAAGAGGTCCTGACTTGGGATGGGCTGGACGTGCGCTTGGATGAGCAGTCCCCAAGTTGGAAGCTGGCAATCCGCGCCATCCAGTCGGCGATCGCGCGCGCCGAGGCTGCTATTGCTCCGGCGACTCCAGATCCTGTCATTGCGTCGGATGATAGCGGCGCTGTCGCCGCAGCGAGTTTTCAAAAAGGCGAAGTTTAACCGCGTAAGTGTAGAGCTTGCCGGCGATGTCCTTACACGGCCGGAAGTTGCGGCCATACAGTCAGCGGCATGGGATCGAAATATCCAATCTTCCTACAAATCGGTCGCCGAGATTATTGCAGCCGGGGCGATGCCACAGATGATCCTCGGCCAGGACTGGGCTCATCAAGTTGGCATGCTCGCCAGGACTGCCCATGCCTAGGGTTTCGAGTTGATGGATTTCAAGACCTCGGCGGATAAAGTTTAACCCACCGGGCGGACCGGAGAAGCAACTTAACGACGGCCATTGCCGCCTGGCGAGCCTAGTAACTGCCCAAAGCGGCTCTTCAGCCAGCGTCTTTTGCGACACCGCCCCCGGTCAGAGTGGAAACGAACTGGCGTGTACGATCGTCGAGTGGTGCGCCGAATACCTGTTGAGACAGGCCTGCCTCGACGACTTTTCCGCCATCGAGATAAACAACATTGCTGGCAATCCTCGCTGCCAACCGCAGATCGTGGGTCGCAATCAGCATTGTCGTGCCCTCTCGCGCGAGTTGGGCAAGAACTTCCACAACTTCGATTGCCAACTGCGGATCGAGAGCGGATGTCGGCTCATCGCACAACAAGACAAGAGGGGCAGGGGCAAGAGCACGGGCAATAGCCACGCGCTGCTGCTGCCCACCTGAAAGGCTTGACGGCCATGCTTCTGCCTTGAAGGTCATGCCGACCTTGTCCAGCAGTTCCATCGCTCTGGCCCGGGCGCGATCCCTTGGCCATTTCAACACTGTGACCAGCGCTTCCATCACGTTCTCCACTACCGTGCGGTGTGGAAAGAGCTGGAAATTCTGAAACACCATTCCTGTTTTTCGTCGCAGTGCGAGCATGGTTGTGCGGTCGACTTTGCCGCCTGGAACAAAGCGAATTTCCGTGTCGTCGATGCGCACGCGACCGGCTTGTGGCAATTCGAGCAGATTAACGCAGCGCAGCAGCGTGCTTTTCCCGCTCCCCGACGCGCCGATCAAGGCGGTCACCTGTGCTTCGGTAACCTCGACGCTCACGCCCTTGAGGACGAGATTGTCGCCAAAACGCTTCTCGATATTATCCAGTGCGATCATGACGCTTCCTCAATGGATCCACCATAGCGGGACAGCCGCTTTTCGACCTGTCCTTGCAGGCTCGAAAGCACGGAACTCACCACGAGATAGATCAGCGCCACCTCCACATAGAGGATGAGTGGCTCATAGCTCGTGGCGACGATGCGTTGCCCCGCCCGGAACAGTTCCGGCACGGTGATTGCTGCGGCCAGCGAGGTATCCTTGACGAGCGAAATGAACGTATTCGAGAGCGGAGGGACTGCGATTCGCGCGGCTTGCGGCAGGATGGTGCGGCGCATGGCCTGCGGCCACGTCATGCCCACTGAGTAAGCCGCCTCCCATTGTCCCTTGGGTACTGCAAGCAGCACGGCGCGAATGATTTCAGAGGTATAGGCGCCGATGTTGAGCGTAAATCCGATGAGCGCCGCCGGAAAGGCGTCAATGACGATCCCGACACTCGGCAGCCCATAAAAGATGAGGAAGAGCTGGACCAGCAACGGCGTGCCGCGGATGATCCAGACATAAAACCGCACCAGGGCGCCGAGCGGACGCGGCGCGAACAGCCTGGTGATGGCGGCGACGAGCCCCAGGCTCAGCCCGAACACAAAAGACAAGAGTGTCAGGGGCACGGTAAACACGAGGCATGCCCAAAGAAGAGAGGGCAATGACTCGATCATCAAGTTTAGCCAGTGGGGCATCGTATCGTCCCGCCAATGAAAAAGGATCGGCCGACCCTCGACCGATCCTCTTAATCGTTAGAAGCGTTTGGTTCTACTGCGAGACGTCTTCGCCGAAATACTTCTGCGAAATTTCGGCATAGGTCCCGTCGGCCTTGATTGCCGCCAGCGCCTCATTGATGGCGGCCAGCAATTCCGGCTTGCCCTTGGCAAGGATCACACCGGAGAAATCAGCCTCGTCAGCCGTGGCAACGACCTTCACCGGTGCATCGGGCTGCTGCGTTTTGAAGTCGAAGAAGGATAGGCTGTCATTGATCGTCGCGTCGGCGCGGCCCTGGATCACCAGGGCGATCGACTGGTCAAAGCCTTCGGTGCCGACAAGTTCAGCGCCGTAACTTTCGGCGAGCTTGCCAAAATTGCTGGTCAGGCTCTGTGCTGACTTCTTGCCCGAAAGATCTTCGAAGCTGGCGATGTCGGTATTGTCGTCACCCACCACCAGCGCGGCCTTGGATGCGATATATGGCTCCGAGAAGTCATACTTCGCCTGGCGCTCGGCGTTGATGCCAACCTGGTTGATGACAACGTCGTAGCGGTTGGCGTCGATGCCCGCGATCAGTCCATCCCATGGGCCTTCAACGAATTCAGGCTTAACCCCAAGGTGCTCGGCGACCGCCTGGCCGATCTCCACGTCGAAGCCGACGAGTGCGCCCGAGGCATCGTGGAATGTGAACGGGGCGTAGGTGCCTTCGGTGCCGATTTTCAATACGCCAGCCTGCTGAACCTGCTCGAGAGCGGTCTGGGCGAATGCCGGAGTAGAAAGTGCCAAGAGGCTCAGTGCAACGAGCACTTTAGAAAATTGCATCGATATCTCCTTTGCGCGGTTCCCAGTTCCCGGGCCCCAATTGCAGCAGAACTTGCCCCCGCTCGCGGGCCATTTCAATGACTTGGACGGATGTTTTCCCTCTTCATCATTTGTCGATCTCAGCGTTTCGATTTTCCGACATCCCTGAGCCAGCCATTGCCGAAATCGAGAGCAAGTTGGGAGTGCTGGCCGCCACGCTCAGCCCAGCCGTACCGAGATTGCTTCCGCACGGCGCCGCGCCACGCCGTTGAGCAAAATGCCGAGCACAGCAAAAAGGGGCAGGATGGCGCCGATCCAGCCAAGGTCACTGGCCGATCCATGTTGCAGCACCAATCCTCCGATCAGGGAGCCGCCAGCAATCCCAAGATAGAGCGCTGAAGCATTCAGGGACAGCACCAGCGGAGCGGTGGTGGGCGCAAGGCTCAGAAGATGACTCGATTGCGCTGGCGGAAAGGCCCAGCCCGTAGCACCCCAGAGAAGAACGATTACGAAGAAAGCAGGTCCGGAAAAGGGCGCCGGGACATGCGCAATCGCCGAGATTGCTAGAAGCATCAAGGCATTGAGCAGACCAGCACCAATGACAGTCTGCCTCGCCCCGATCCGGTCGGCCAATTGTCCGCCTGCCAAGTTGCCAAAGGCGGCGCCCACGCCAAAAGTCAGCAACACAGCCGGCACGAAATCGCGTGGCAGCCCGATCGAT
>Ga0126314_10001102_pt1 | contig 12772 bp, 13 predicted proteins | sample Plot105B_FD_92535 | JGI IMG/M metagenome (GOLD analysis project Ga0126314, IMG submission 92535) | Serpentine soil microbial communities from UC McLaughlin Reserve, CA, USA - Plot105B | ecosystem: Environmental > Terrestrial > Soil > Grasslands | place: USA: UC McLaughlin Reserve, Lake County...
GCTCCTCCTCTACCGCGCTCACGAGGGCCTCGAGGAGCAGGTCCGTGTAGGAGAGGTCCACGCCATAGGTCTCCTTGATCCCTCTAGCCTCCTCTCGCCGCCGCCTTACTAGAGCGCTTGCGTCCAGCTCGACCATCTGGACGAACTGCGGCACCTCGCGCCAGCTGCGGCTGACCACCTCGGCCATCGCCCTGGCCCCACCCCGCAGGGGCCTGCGCTCCCTGACCTTAGGACCGGCGTCCTCAGCGCCGCTAGCGGAGGGGCATGTGAGGGCGGATGCCGCCCTCTCGACGTCTTCGGCGGTGATCACACCGCCCCTGCCCGTGCCTTCCACGGCAGAGAGGTCGACCCCCAGCTCCCTGGCTCGCGCCCGCGCCTTCGGCATCGCCCGCGCCCGGCTGCCTTTTGGAGGGACTTCGGTCGGAGCAGGTTCGCGCTCCTCCTGTGCCTGCTCCAGGTCCTCAGCGACTGTGGGCTCGCTCACCGACTCTTCTTCCGAGATCGCGGCCTGTATCTCCTCGTCGGAAAGCTCTTCTCCAGGGTCAGCTACCACGGCCAGCAGCGTGCCGACCGGAAGTTCCTCTCCCTCCGGGGCAGTGATGTGGGCGAGCGTTCCAGGGAGCTTGGCCTCGATCTCGCTGACGACCTTCTCGGTCTCGACCTCGTAGAGCACCTCCCCTACGTCGAAAGAGTCTTCCTCCTTCTTGAACCACCGCAGGATCGTTCCCCTCTCCATCGTCTGTCCCAAACGGGGCAGGTGCAGCTTGTGCACTCTGTACCTCTACTCTCTTAGGCGAGTTCCCGGACGGCTTGCACCACGTCGTCAGCCGTGGGCACGTAGTACTGCTCGAGGTGAGCGCTTTGGGGTACGGGCACGTCCGGGGCGGCGACGCGCTTGACGGGCCCTTCGAGGTATTCCACGGCCTCCTCGGCGAGGATCGCCACGACCTCGCTGCCGGGCCCGCCAGGCTTGGGAGCCTCGTGCGCCAGCACGATGCGCCCGGTCTTCTCGACAGAAGCCAGGATGGTCTCCTTGTCTAAGGGTCGGATACCTCTGGGGTCAACGACCTCCACGCTTATGCCTTCGCTCTCCAGGGTTTCAGCGGCTTCCAGGGCTCGTAAGACCATGTTGGACCAGGCGACCACGCTCACGTCGGTGCCCTCCCGCTTGACGTCCGCCTCTCCGATGGTAACGAGGTGCTCGCCCTCGGGAACTTGGCCTGTGGTGTTGACGAGCGCCTTGTGCTCGAGGAAGAGCACCGGGTTGTCGTCGCGGATGGCGTTCTTGAGCAGACCCTTGGCGTCCGCCGGTGTGGCAGGAGTCAAGACGTAGAGCCCAGCGGCGCTCCAGAAGAGCGCCTCGGGGCACTGAGAGTGCTCGGGACCCGCCCCACCCATCGCCCCCTCGGCGGCCCGGATCACCAGCGGGACGTTGAAGAGCCCGCCGTGCATATAGCGCCACTTGGCGGCCTTGTCGTAGATCTCGTCCATCGCTATGGCGACGAAGTCGGCGAACTGCAGCTCCACAACTGGCCTTAGGCCCGTGATGGCCGCTCCGACGCCCCCTCCGGTTATGAAGGTCTCGGAGATGGGGGTGTCGAAGCACCGCTTCTTGCCAAACCTCTCCTGAAGGCCCGCCGTGGCCCCAAACAGGCCGCCGTAGGCCCCAACGTCCTGGCCCATGACGAACACCCGCTGGTCGCGCTCCATTTCTTCGAGAAGCGCCTCCCGTATCGCCTCGACGTAGGTGATCTCCCGCGTCCGGGTGGCTTCCTGCGTCATCAGTCACCCCTCCCTTCAGGCGTAGACGCCCTCGAAGAGCCGCTCCCGGCCCGGCATCGGGACCTTCTCCGCGACCTCCAGCGCCTCATCTACCTCGCGCTGCACCTTCGCCTGTATCTCCTCGATGTCCACACCCTCGTCGGAGAGTGTCTTGGCGAGCGTGAGGATCGGGTCGCGCTTCTGCCACTCTTCGAGATCCCTCTTCTCCCTGTAGGAGGCAGGGTCTCCCTCGTAGTGGCCCCTGAAGCGGTAGGTCTTCGCCTCGATCAGGGTGGGCCCTTCTCCACTTCGCGCCCGCTCCACCGCCTCCGCGGCAGTCTCGTAGACCGCCACAACGTGCATGCCGTCGATGACCTTCCCGGGGATGCCGTAACCCTTAGCTCTGTCGGCGACGTCCTCTACGCAGGTCGACTCGGCAGCGGAGACGGAGACGGCCCACAGGTTGTTCTCGCATATCAGGACCACCGGCAGCTTCCAGAGGGCCATGACATTAAGCGACTCGTGGAAGGTGCCCCTGTTCTGCGTCGCCTCCCCGAAGAAGCACATCACTACCTGATCCGTGTCTCGGTACTTCGCCGAGAGCGCGGCCCCGGCGGCGATGGGGAACGCCCCGCCTAGAGTTCCGCTCTGGCCGAGGATGCCGAGATCCGGCCAGGCGATGTGCACGATTCCCGCCCCAAGCCCCCTCGTAGTCCCCTCCGTATTGGCCAGGAAGTCACCAAAGAGCTTGGACATCGAAAGTCCCTTGGCGATCATGTACCCGCAGCCCCGGTGGGCGTAGAGGAGGTAATCGTCCTTACGGAGCGCCGCGCATCCGCCAACCGGCACTGCCTCCTGCCCACGCCCCGAGTGGTAGAAGCCAGAGACCTTACCCTCGTCGATGAGCCGCAGCAGCTTCTGCTCCCACAGCATGACCCTGAGCATCTGCTCGTAGAAGCCGGCAAGCCGAGCCTGATCCATATCCTGCTCCTCCTTTGATACCCGTTGAATTCCCCACGTGAATTATAGGGCAAACCGTCACCTATTCGCCAGAGGACGGGCGGGAGGATAGGCGTCTCCTCCATCCAACACCCTTCTGCTCCGAAGGTATGCCGCCGCGCCACGTTATTGTTCGGCCGCGGCGTCCAACCGAAACTCGTACAGCATCTTCTCGGGCACGCCCGCATAACCATGACGCTGGATGGGTTCTCGCACTGGATACCCAGCATGGGAAGACACGCCGCCGACGGCATGGACGAAGCCCTGGGATAGAGTCTACTGCTGACGTACTGCTGACAAAGCCCCCAACGCGAAGGTCGGTAGCTTATCATTTTTGCAGGATTTGCAGGAAAAACAAAGAGCCGACGAGCGGACTCGAACCGCTTTCCTGCTCATTACGAGTTTGCTTGCGCGCATCCTAGCCCGTCCTTATGCGTCCGGTTTTCCCGCCTATTTATGCGGTTTTCGATGATCTGGCGATATCGATTTGTCCATTGTGTACTAATGCGTATCAACCCGGTTGCAGTCCGGGTTGCAGTACGTTCTTCGGTCGAGCATCAGCGACGAGGAGGAGAGATAGGGGAGGCCTTGGGCCGTCAGCTGCTCCTCTTGGGCGACGGCGAGATCAAGAACTCACCAGGCGCAGGACCACTCGGTGGTTACGGTCGCCATGCTGGCAGGCGTACGCGCTGCGTGTGACTACTGCGAAATACGGCGGACTAGAGAACCATTGCCGTCAGGTGAATTTCTTAGACCACCCCTTCTACATAGTTAAGTAAATAGCCGACTGTCATGGCCCTCCAAAAAGGCCAGGATCTCCTCGTTGACGTGCTTGAGTGCCGCTTTGGTGGGGATGTGCCTAGAGCCTCTAAGGCACTCGGCAACTACCAGGTTGGGAACTAACGCTTGCGCACGGGCTACCACCGCATCACCGGGGAAGAAGACGTCTTGCTCCGAAGCGAAGACCATTACCGGCTCGCCGAAGCCCTCAAGCTCCTCCTCGGTGGCCATCCGTGGCAGCTGCGTATCGAGCTTGACGTAGCGGTAAATGGCTCCAAACTGCCTCTCGGCAAGGTCGTCAGGCTCGGTAAGTATCGCCCTCGCTGCGCGCAACAGACGCTCGCGGCTCGGACGCAGGCGATAGACCATCATAGGGACGACCGCCTCGAGCAGCATACGCCCGAGCGCTCCCGTGGCGATGCCCGCTGGGGAGACTAGGACCGCCCCCGAAACGCGCTCGGGGGCGTACCCGCTGCCCTCAACGTTATCCCCGCACCGTAGGAGAGCCCGACGAAGGGCACGCGCCGGAGGCTCAAGCCATCCAGCACGTCCTCGACCCACCAAGCGTGGCTGTCGCCCTTCGGTGAAGGCCTAAGCTGCGCGCTCTTGCCCGGCTGTCCCACGATATCGGGGGAGTGTATGCGGTGTCGCTGGGCGATGGGCAAGAACCACCTGAGGCAGGTGGGGTTGAGGAAGTTGCCGCCGTGGAGGAATACGACCGGCGGGGCATCTTCGGGGCCCAAGGAGAGGACGTGGGTCTCGCCGTAGCGGGTCGAGATTGTCTTGCTCTCGTGGCCGACCCTGAGGTGGGAGAGCACTTCGTCGTAGAGCCTAAGCATCTCAGCTTGTCCCTCCAGGCTCCTATAGATGGATGCAGGCATCGCGCCTCCTTGAATACCAACATAGTCGCCGCGCAGCATTCGTTCCTCGCGCACAAACTTACACGTTAAGGACAGGGTCCGCTCCAGGACGACGGCTTAAATCGGCTTGAACGTATGGCCATGTCAGGACGGCCAGCCTTCGAAGCGTCCCGTTCGGAGGTTCGACAGCAAGGTCTCTGCGGGAGCTGCCGCTAATGTGTATCATGCCCATTCCGAAAGGCGACTATGGCGAGGTATGCTCCATTCTATCCACTTCGTCGGATTGCGCAACTCACGCTGGACAATCAGGCCGATGACCTCCGCCGTGCGCATCGCCCCCCAGCGGCGCCCCGCAGCGTACGTCTGCCCGAACTCTATGGCCGCCTGGAGATATGCGGAGCCCCATCCCGGAAACAGGGTGTAACCGTAGCCGATCGTCTTCGGGTGGTGCGAGTCGCTGCCGCCCAAGGCCGGCAGACCGAGCGCCGCCGTCGCTTCAGCCTGGCGATTGCCCCGCGACAACAACAGGCCGGCGTTGAAGACCTCGATCGCGTCGAGTGGCCACTCGGGATCCGGCTCGGAGCCACGCTTTCGCAGGCCACGATGCCCCATCGAGGGCACCATCCGGTCGTAGGGGTGCGCGGCGATACACAGTCCGCCCTGCGCGTGGACCGCGGCGATGGTCTCGGCGGCCGGCAGCCCCGGCGGCAGCCGCTGCTCGATGAACAGCGCCAGAAGCTCTCCATCGGCGGCGGAAACTTCCTCACCGACGATGACCTCTATCCCGTACTGCTCGGCCAAGGATCGCGCCTCTAGCGCACCCTCGATGGTGTTATGGTCGGTGATGGCGATCACTCGCAGATCGGTATTTTGGACGGCATGCTCCAGCACCTCCTCGGCGTCGGCATGCCCGTCGCTGTGGGTAGTATGGACGTGGGTGTCTGCCTTGCTCCAAACGGTGTTCATGCCGATATCTCCCCTGATCTACTCTTAGACTGTGGGTCTCTCATTTCGTGACGAGGGAGTTGCGAGATAGCATCTGTCCCGACTTCATCGCGCCGCTCTACGCGGAGGCGAGGGCGAAGGAAATTGTAGCCGACCTTGACGGCGGCGAGCGTGGGAACAGCGAACACGGCTCCCGCTATCCCCGCCGCCTGGCCCCCGCCGATCACGGCGAGCAGGACGAGGACCGGGTGGACGTTTATGGCCGTGCCCTGGACACGAGGTGTGAGCACGTTGCTCTCCAGCGTCTGGATCGACAGGAAGAGGATGGCGGTCGCCAGCGCGGTGGTCGGTGAGACGAGGAGTGCCGTGATCAGGGCAGGGATAGCTCCGACTATGGCTCCAACGTACGGCACGATGGCGGTTAGCGCCACCCAGGCTCCGAACAGGATGGCGTAGGGCACGCCGAGGAGCCAGAGCCCAACCTCAGAGAGTGCGCCCTGGATGACCATCACGAGGGCAAGCCCGCTCAGATAGCGTGAGAAGGAGTGGCCGAAAGCGTCCCAGAGCTCCCTGGCGTCCCGCCGGCGGTGCACCGGGATCGCCTTCAGATAAGCGGCCTTGATCTTGCGCTCGTCGAGCAGCAGGTAGGCTGCGACGACGATCACGCCGAAAAGACCTACGCCCACGCCGAACGCACCGGAAACGAAGCCGCCAAGGCCGCCAAGCAGGCCACCGGTGAGGACCTGGAGTCGTTCGAGAACGTATCCCTCCACCTGGTTCAACGCTCCGTTGGGGGTGTCAGACAGCAGTCCTGACTCCGCGAATGGCCCCAAGAGGTCGCGCAGAATGAGGCCGGAGCTCTCGGTGGTGGTCAGCGCGGCAGCCAGGAGGATCCTGAGCTGATCCAGGAGGAGCGGGACCAGAACGACGAGCGCCAGGATCGTTGAAGTGATCAAAACCAGGAAAGTCGCCGCGACGGCCAGAGGGCGTGGCATAAGCCGCGAGAGCACCCGCACCGGGAACGAGAGCACCACAGCCAGCGCCAATCCTCCCGCGGCCACGAAGATCACGCTAGGGGCCAAGACTACGAGGAGCGCCAGCGCAAGTAGGGCGGCCAGGAGCAGCAAGCCCAAGGTCCGCCGCGAGATCACGATCTGCGTCGGAGCAGCCCCCTTTACCTTCCGAAATGTCCTCTGTCCATGCCTGTAGGCGTGTCCGGATCGCGGCTGCGGAGTAAGCGTTGCCGGACCGTCTCGTCGCGGATATCGACGTGCCAGGTCGCTATCGACGCAGCGCATGGAGAGTTCCTAATACTTCGTAGACGCTACCGACCTATCCTGCGTCGAAGGCGGCGATCCGATCGGCGCCCGTGCCGGTAGGGTGCAAGGTGCCAGAGAGGTCCTCACCGCCCTGCCGCAGCAACCCCGCGAGTTCGTAGAGCTCCTCGAAGGCAGTGAGGACCTCTACGATGTCGTGCTGGGCAACGATCTCAAGGCTCCTTTTTGCCATCCTGGCCCGCTTATTCTCGTCCGCCAGGATCCCTGCGAGGCGGGAAGCTAACGCGTCGATATCGCCTGGCTCGAAGAGATGTCCGTTCTCATCGTCGTGTACCAAGTGGGGCAGGGCTCTGGCGCTCGCGGCGACCACGGGTTTGCCCGTCGCCATAGCCTCCATGGTGACTATGCTCTGTAATTCCGCAACGGAGGCGATGCAGAAGACGTCACAAGCCGCGTAGGCACCCGGCAGGTCGTCATCTTCGACAAAGCCAGTAAAGATGACGTAACCCTCCACCCCTTCCCTCTCGGCCAGCTCGATCAGCTCCGTCCACTGATGCCCGTGGCCCACGATCACCAGTTGCGCGTCGACCTCCTCCCGCACGAGGGACAGGGCTCTTATCAGGTCGCCGACGCGCTTCTCCTCATCCAGCCTCCCTACGTACATGAAGGTCGGTTGTTCGGGTATGCTGTACATTTGTCTGAAGCCGTCCCCATCGTTGTTCGGGTTGAAGCGCCTCCCATCAATTCCGCAGGAGACCGGGATGACCCCGCGCTCGATGCCCTTCTCCTCGACGAGCCTGGCAGCGAAGGGGGTTGGGGCCGTGATCAGATCGACCCGGTTGAACACTCTAGTGAAGTCGCACCAGGCTTGCTCCGCGACGGCGCTCTCGGCGCGCTTGGGCAGGCGCAGGTAGTGGACCAGGTTGTCCGGCATGAAGTGGTTGGTGGCGACTATGGGGATGCCCAGCTTCTCGGCGGCTCCGACCAGAGCCCGCCCGATGAAGTAGTGGCTCTGGACGTGAATGACGTCCGGCTCGATGTGTTCCACCTCGCGCCGGACGCGGCGGTAAAGGAACGGCGGTGGGGAGAACCGGAAGCCGCTATGGTACGGTACGGGCACCGAACGCAGCCGGTGCTCGATGACCCCGTCGCGGCGCACCACCTCCGTGCGCGGGTTCCGCGAGGCGCACAGCACGTGCACCTCGTGCCCCCCCTCCCGCATACCACCCGCCAATCGCCGGGCGAAGTACGAGGCGCCGTTCACGTCCGGGTAGTAGGTGTCGCTACCGATGAGTATCTTCATCTTCTTCCTCCTCAGAAGTTGGCGTCGACAACTTGGACAGCGCCAGGTAGACGGCCAGAATGCCAGCGGCCACGGCCAGAATCGCGGCGGATCCTGGATCCAGATACGGGCCGATCTGCGTCCCGAAAAAGAAGCCCAGAGCCATCAGGACCGCGGTCTTCGGCAGGGTCGCCACTGAGTCCCAGGCCAGAAAGCGTCCGTAATGCACCTTCGCGAGACCGGCGGCCACGAGCGCGGGTATCGCTGCGACGTCAGCGATCTTGGCTCCCACCAGTGTCCTCGGCAAGTCCTTGCCAAGCGCTCGTTCGACCCTCGTTAGTATTCTTTCCGTCAGACCGAAGCGAGCAAGGTGACGGCGTACTCGTGGGCGACGCCCGGAGCGTCCCAGGAAGTAGTAGAGGGTGTCCCCGGTGAGGTCGGCCGTCACAGCCAGCAGGTAAGCGAATGGCCAGCTCATCAATCCCACTGAGATCAGGAAACCGGCACTGACAGTTGCCAGCGGCCCCTCCACCAGGACCACCGGGAAGAGCAGGAGGTAAGGGTGGGTGCTCAACAAGGACACGAGTGCCTCTGCGTCGATGCTCACCGCGAGCTCTCCCCCTTCGATTCCCCGTAGGAGGCGCTACGGCTCTCTCGTTGATCGGCACAACGAAGGATCCAGGACTCCAGAGGCTTCCGGTAGGCGAACCCCAGCGCCAGCAGCGCGACGAGGACCATACCCACTACGATCCAGCCGGCCGCTGTCTGCGTCACGAGGTCCGAAGCCAACAGAGCCGTCAGCGTGGCTCCCGGCAGCCTCCCGACCACCATGAAAACGAGGAAACGTCTGAAGGTGACCGCCGAAAGCCCCGCCAGGGCGCACACGGCGTCATCGGGCATGAAGGGCACGAGCAGGATCGCCAAGAGCCACCAGCCTTCTCCGTCGAGCCTGCCTGAGTACTTGTAGAACGTCTCCTCGCCGACGAGCCTTATGACCAGCGGCTCGCCCCACTTCCTCGCCGCTGCGAAGACCAGCACGGAGCCGACCACCGAGCCCGCCATGCTCAGGGCGAGTCCCTGCGGCACCCCGAAGATCATCGCCCCTGCGAACGTCACCGGACCGGCCGGGATGGGCGAGACTATCACCTGCGCGACCACAACGAGGAAGTAGACGAGCGGAGAGAATACTCCGAACGAGAGGATCCAATCCCTGGTGTGCGCAGCATCTAGCTCGCTCAGGAAGAGTGCGACCTGCCCCAGATCCGAACGCAGCCCCGGCGAGAGTGACCAGAGGAGGATGAATGTCCCCAAGGCTGCAAAGAGCACCGCGAGCCAGATCCTCCCGGATGTCGAGGCGCCTCTCAGGTCTACTCTTTTCGCCGCGTCTCTTGTGTGCATCTCTGTACTCCTCTGGTGAAGCCGGTGCCTCGCCATAGAGACCACCCCGGCCGAGAACCGCGTTTGCTCCTTCTAAGACCGTACTGCGAGGACGGGTGGCATACCTCGCTCCGGGGAGGGAAAGTCGGTAGCTCCCGAGGACCAACCGAAGAGAGGTGTCGGCCGCTCCCCCGTTCCGGGGATCGTGTGTCGTGCGCTACTACTCCCGCACATCGTTCGACCTGACCACACCGGCGACGCTAACGCGCAGTCGCATCGGAAACGCAGCGGAAGGCGCAACACCCGCACCCACGGGTAGTCTCAGGCCGCCTCCCTCTGTGCAGAACCTTCAGCGACGAAGAAAGTCCCAGGGTCTATTGGGAAAACGAGGCGTACCTCGCGTCCAGGCTTCCCTTCTCTGGCGATCTTCAGTGCCCCCACGATGGACGGTGCAGTGATACCCACCCGGCGCGTTAAGACGCCCTCGCGGATCTCGATGCTCACGCGTATCATCTTCGTGCTCCCCTTCTCGTTCGCTCCGTCTCTCCGCCCGCCGAGGTGTGCGACCGCACCCCGGCGCCGAAGGCCTTCGGTAAGAAGGTACCGGGAGACCGGGGGTAGCGGCATCATCCAAAAGTGGGTTCAGGGGGGAGGAGATTCCTCAACGCTTGTTAGTCACCGCGCTGGCCAAAGCTGTACTCAAGGGCGAGCACGGCCTTGGCCAATGAACGTCGCTGCGGAGCAGTGGGGCGAGCCCGGGTGGACCACGCGCATCAGCTCCGGTAGTCCTTGAGCGTGATGGCGTTGGCCGCCTGTTGGAGCGGCCGCATGGTTCCCCTGGTGACCAGGCCCTTCCAGGGCAGGTAGGGCAGTGCCCGCATCATCACGGTGCGGAACCAGATCTGCCGCCGTGAACCCGGCACCATCCCTCCTTGGCCATCTTCTGCCCAAGGTTGAGGGTCTGTTCGACGTAGTACCGGATCTCCTCCTCGCAGCGGGCGTACGCCGTGCGGTGATCGCCGGTGGCTATGATCCACGCAGCCTAAGCCGCATCATCCTCCGATCGCGCCGCCTGCTGAGGCGTCGTACAAAGGGCTAAGAAAGACGACCTTGAGACTATTGCAAAACAGTTTCCAAATAGCGAACAACTATTGATCGCGCCGGATGACACCTTGACGCCAGGCGTAGACGGCGGCCTGGGTTCTATCGGCGAGATGCAACTTGCCGAGGATATTGCTGACGTGGCTCTTGACCGTCTGTTCGCTGACGAAGAGGTCTCTGGCGATCTCGGCGTTGCTGAGGCCATTGGCGATGAGCCTGAGCACATCCAGCTCCCGGTCGCTCAGCTCGTGGAATACGTTGGGCGCCTCGCGGCGCGCGCCGCGCAGCTCGCGCACGATCCTGGAGGCCACGCGCGGGTGCAGCACCGCCTCGCCCGCGGCTGCCTTGCGTACGGCGTCGGCAAGTTCAACACGTCCCACCTCCTTTAGGACGTAGGAGAGGGCACCGGCGCGGATGGCCGGGAAGACGTGCTCGTCTTCGTGGTAGGAAGAGAGGATCACGACGTTCGTGCGTGGGGAGCTCGTGGCAAGGCGACGGGTCACCTCGACGCCGTCCATGCCGGGCATGATCAGGTCAACCAGCGCAACGTCCGGCACGTGCTCCTCGGCAAGCTTCAGCGCCTCCTTTCCGCTTCCCGCTTCGGCTACCACAGTGATGTCCGGTAATGTTTCGAGGAACGCTCGCACGCCCTCCCGGATCAGGGCGTGGTCGTCAACCAGCAGGACGGTTATCGGTTCGGTCATGTTATCTCATTCCTTCTTGACAACGAGCCGCCGATGGGACACACGCAGACGACCCTCGTGCCCTCCCCCCGGTGCGCTCTCGATGTTTACGCGGCCACCGATACTCGCCAGCCTGTCGCTCATGCTTTGCAGGCCGAACCCTTCATTCGTGCTGTTCTTCGGATCGAAACCGCGCCCGTCGTCGGTGACGCGGAGCGTTAAGGCCTCTTCGCCGTAAACGAGCTCTATTTCGGCCTTATCGGCGCCGCTGTGCCTGGTGACGTTCGCCAAAGCCTCCTGCGCCACGCGGTAGAGTGCGTGTTGCACCTCTAGCGAGACTTCCCGTTCGCCCCGGACGTGTACTTCGACCAGGATCCCGCTCCCCCGCGACCAGCCTGCGGCATAATCTTGCAAAGCGCCCGCCAATCCCTTATCTTCGAGGGCGGCTGGGCGCATCTCGTGGATCAGGATGTCCAGCTCCTTCTGCACGCCTTCCAGTATCTCGTTGGCCCGGGCCAGGCGGGCATCCGCTTCCGTGCCCGTCTCGATCATGGTCCGCGCCGTGTCTACCTGCAAGGACGTGGCGAACACTTGCTGCTTGACCGAGTCATGCAGATCCCGCGCGAAGCGATTGCGGGCCTCCAGAGTCGCGAGCTCCTGGCGCGTCCGGATCAGGGTCTCCAGCTCCCCGGCCATGCGTTTGAGCTCTCTTGAGAGCTGCCCCAGCTCGTCCCGGGAACGGTCCCTGGTTTCGATCGAGAAGTCGCCTCGGCCCCACGTTTCGGTGGCCGTGGCGAGCCTCTGCAGGCGGCGGGACAGCCTCCAGGCGGTCAGGAACCCGAAGACCGCGCTCACGAACCCGGCGGCGAGCGTCAACGCGATTGCACTGCTCGCCAACCCGAGGATAAGCGGGGCTGCGATGTTGGGCAGCCGGATCATGGCCACGACAACGCCGAGCACCCGTCCGTCCTCTCCTCTTACCGGCGCGACCGCCAGCAGCTCCTCGTTCGGGGTGTGCCCATTGAGCCGGGCCGGATCGTCCTCTCCCTGCAGGGCTGTGGTGACGAGCGAGTCCAGCCTGGGCGAAGTGCGAAGATCTAAACTCTCCCCCACGGAGGATCTGCTCACCGCAGGATAGCCGCCCAGCAACCGCCGTTCGGAGTCCAGCACGAAAAGAGTAGTCCCGACCGGGGTAAACTCCCCAGGGCCGTAAGCCCATTCGAACACGTCCTTCGATCCCAGGGTGTTCTTGCTGTCGTCGATCATGCCCATCTCCTCTTGCAGGCCTTCGAGATCCGGCGGCGTCCGCGCCAGGTAGGGCTCCACACTGGGCACGGCGACCTCCGCCAGGCCACGAGCCATCAGCCGTGACATCAAGCCCGAGTCCACGATGGCGATCAGGCCCACGACGACGACAATCTCGGCCACGAGCAGCGCCGCGACGGTGACCAGCGCGTAGCTCAGCGTCAGCTTCGAGCGTAGGCGAAGTAGCGGGAGGAGGAAACGGTTCACGACAGGTCGGTTTCTCGATACCGCCTACTTATGCCATCTCAGCAGCCGATTTTTCTGTCGCACGATCTTCCAGGGTAGCTCCACAGTGAACCGTGGTTAGGCTGCACACTCGGCCTCCAGCAGCCACCGTGGCTTCCTACCTCGCCATCTGGGTAGCTCCGCGGGCGGCACGGGGAAGGTCAACAACTCCTCCAA
>Ga0126314_10001103_pt1 | contig 12761 bp, 13 predicted proteins | sample Plot105B_FD_92535 | JGI IMG/M metagenome (GOLD analysis project Ga0126314, IMG submission 92535) | Serpentine soil microbial communities from UC McLaughlin Reserve, CA, USA - Plot105B | ecosystem: Environmental > Terrestrial > Soil > Grasslands | place: USA: UC McLaughlin Reserve, Lake County...
CAGTCGCTCGATCTGCTCGGGCCGGAGGGTACGGTCATCGATCTCAGCTGGTACGGCAACACCGAGGTCACGCTGTCCTTGGGCGGGGCTTTTCACTCCCGTCGACTCGGCATTCGGGCGAGCCAGGTGGGAGTTGTGGCGCCGGCGCGCAGCAAAACTAGGACGACGACCGACCGTCTCGTGCTCGCCCTGGATCTGTTGCAGGATCCCGCCTTCGACGCGCTCCTCACCGGAGTCTGCCGCTTCGACGAGCTGCCCAAGGTCATGCCGCGGCTCGCGTCCGGAGAGCTGCCGGCGCTCTGCCACCTTGTCACCTATGAGGATGAAGGACCGACATGTTCAGCGTGACGATCCGCGATCACATGATGATCGCCCATAGCCTTCGTGGGGCAGTGTTCGGGCCCGCGCAGCGACTGCACGGTGCGACCTACGTCGTGGACGCCACCTTCCGACGGGATGATCTCGATGCCGACAATATCGTCGTGGACATCGGACGTGCCGCCGAAGAGCTCCATGCGGTGCTCAGCACGCTGAGCTATCGCAACCTTGACGACGAGCCGGACTTCGCCGGGCTTACTACCACGACCGAGGTGCTGGCTCGCGTTGTGGCCGACCGCCTCGCCGACCGCCTGCATGCTGGCGCCTTCGGCGAAGCCGGCAGGGGTCTGGCGGGGATCGCGGTCACGCTGCACGAATCGCACCTCGCCTGGGCCACGTACGAGCGACCGCTGTGAGTGTGGTGCACGTCGTCGTACCGGACGGCATCGACGACCCGGCAAGGCCGAGCGGGGGGTTTGTATACGACCGCCAGGTCTGCGATGGCCTCGCCGTCACCGGTTGGCAGGTGATCGAGCACGTGGCACCAGGTTCATGGCTATGTCCCGATTTGACTGCGGAACGCGCCTTGGCGCGGATAATCGCCGGCATCGTGGATGGAGCCGTCGTACTGATTGACGGCCTGATCGCCTCGACGGCGCCTGGAATCCTGGTCCCCGAGGCGGACCGGCTGAGGCTGGTCGTTCTGGTCCACATGCCCCTCGGTGAGGCGCCGCCCTGCCACCCGGCGGCCCGCGCGCAGAAGCGGGAGGGGGCCGTCCTGTCTGCCGTCCAGCACGTTATTACGACCAGCTCCTGGACCCGTGAACGGCTCCTGCTGCGCTACCCGCTGGCCCCAGACAAAGTTCACGTGGCCCAGCCTGGCGTCGACCAGGCCCAGCTGGCTTCGGGGACCGAAGGAGGCGGTGAGCTGCTGTGCGTCGCCGCGGTCGCACCGCACAAGGGGCACGACCAGTTGCTCGCCGCGCTGGCAACCATCGCCGACCTGCCGTGGCGATGCGTCTGCGTGGGGACACTCCATCGCGAGCCGGCGTTCGTCGAACACCTGCGGCGGCGGGCCGAAGCCTCTGGGATCAGCGACCGGATCTGCTTTCCTGGCCCCCAGGTCGGCGACGACCTCGCCTCCGCCTACGCCGCTGCAGACGTGCTGGTGCTCGCCTCGCGCGCCGAGACGTATGGCATGGTGGTCACCGAGGCGCTGGCCCGTGGGCTGCCGGTCATCGCAACGGCGGTTGGCGGAGTGTCGGAGGCTCTGGGCCGTACGGGCAGTGGCCGCCGGCCAGGCCTCCTGGTCCGGCCCGGTGACTGCGGGGTGCTTGCGGTCGCACTGCGCAGGTGGCTGACCGAGGCCAGTCTCCGACAGCGCCTCCGGGAAGTGGCGCGCGAGCGTCGGTCGATGTTGTCCGGCTGGAGTGAGCCCACCGATCGCATCGCCCAAGTCCTCACCCAGGCCGCGATGTCATGACGGGCAGGTCCTCGATGAGCCGGTCGGCCGGGGGTGCCGTGCGCTGGTTGGTAGGCGCCATGATCGTGGCGGTCATCGTGTGGCGGCTGGGGACCGGCCCGTTCCTGCACGGGCTCCATGCGGTAGACGGCAGGTCCTTGGCGTTAGCGGCCGGTATCGGGTTTGTCACGACAGTGTGCGCGGCTTGGCGATGGCACCTCGTCGCCCGCGGTCTGGGCGTTGCCGTCCCACTGCGGGCGGCGACCGCGGCCTACTACCGGTCGCAGCTCCTCAACACCGTGCTACCTGGTGGTGTGCTCGGTGACGTTGACCGTGCGGTGCGCCACGGCAGCGAGGTCGGGGATGTCGGCCGAGGCCTGCGGGCCGTCGCTTGGGAGCGCTCCGCCGGGCAGTTCGTGCAGTTGGTGCTCGGACTCTTGGTGCTTCTCCTGCTTCCGTCATGGTTGCCGACGTGGCTTCCGCTGGTTGTTGCAGCCGCTGTCGTCGGTGCACTCGGCTGCGGACTGGTGCTGAGAGGTCGCCCACCGCGAGGAGCATCCCGTGGGGCGCGAGCCTTTCGGGCCGCAGCCAGTGACATCCACGACGGTCTGCTGGCACGACAGATGGGGCCGGGCATCGCGCTGGCTTCTGTCGTGGTCGTCACCGGCCACGTAGCCACGCTGCTCCTGGCGGCGCGTACCGCCGGAGCGACAACACCCACAGTCGAGCTGCTTCCGTTGTCCATGCTCGTGTTGCTCGCGACGGCCGTGCCGACCAATGTCGGCGGGTGGGGCCCACGCGAGGGTGTGGCCGCGTGGGCGTTCGGCGCTGCCGGCCTGGGCGCCGCACAGGGCGTTGCTACGGCTACCGTGTACGGTCTCCTCTCGCTGGCTGCCATATCGCCGGGAGTTCCACTTATCGTCGCGGCTTGGCTATGGCGTCGGCGCAGCCCAGCTGACGTGCCACCGCAAGAGTTCCCAGGGAGCGGTCCGGATGTGGTACGGGCCGCCGCCCGGTCAGAGGGCCGTCTCTATGGCTGAGCGTCCCTACACCGTGCTGAGCTGCGCCATGTCGATCGACGGATACATCGCGAGCCCGGCGATGAAACCGCTGCCGCTGTCCAATGCAGCGGACTTCGACCGGGTCGACGCCGTACGTGCAACATGCGACGCCATCCTGGTCGGCGCGGCCACCGTCCGCAGCGATCAACCGCGGCTCCTGCTCCGCTCCGACACGCGGCGCGACGAGCGGCTGGTCCGCGGCCTGCCGCCGTCACCGATCAAGGTCACTGTCACCGGAGGGGGATGCCTTGACGCCTCGGCGCAGTTCTTCGCGACCGGTGATACCGAGAAGGTGGTCTACTGCAGCAGCGCAGGAGTGCACGAGGCGTCGGAACGACTCGGCTCTGTGGCGACCGTCGTTGACGGAGGCCACCCGGTGAGCATGCAGTGGATAAGCGAAGACCTCTACCGCCGGGGCGTGGAACGGTTGATGGTCGAGGGCGGCGAGTCGATTCACACCCAATTCCTCACTGGCGACCTCGCCGACGAACTGCACCTAGCGGTCGCACCTTTCTTCGTCGGCGACTCGGCGGCCCGCCGGTTCGTGGACGATGGGCGATTTCCATGGAATCCGAGCCGGCGCGCAACGTTGGCCGAGGTGCGGCAGTTGGGTGATGTGGTGCTATTGCGCTACGCACTGTCGCCGCGGTTCCGAGCCGACCCGCTGGAGGAGGTTTGATGTCGCCAGAGCTGCCCGATGCGAGCATCCGTCGGCAGGTGATGATCCCGCTCAGATTCGTCGACGGGTACACAACGCCTGCTCGAATGCTGACCTTCGACGGCCTCGTCGACGGTCTCGAACATCTTGCGCTTGGCCTCGGCCGCTATGCAGAACCGTCCCAGCAGAGCGCTTCGGACGTGTCCGTGCCACTGGTGCGGCCGCACAGCGAGTGCCTCACCGGTGACGTCTTCGGCAGCCAACGATGCGACTGCGGCGCGCAGCTCCGCGAAGCCGTTGAGCGGATCGCCGAAGCTGGCGGGTATCTGCTGTACCTGCGGCAGGAAGGGCGAGGCATCGGCCTGTACAGCAAGCTCGACTCTTATCTGCTGCAGGACGCGGGCCTGGATACCTACGAGGCCAACATCGCGCTCGGCCATGCCGAGGATGAGCGTGACTACACCGTTGCCGCACAAATGCTGCAGGCTCTGCAGGTGGAAAGGCTGGCCCTGCTCAGCAACAACCCGGACAAGGCCGCTCAACTCACTCGACTCGGCGTAACCGTCACGGATCAGGTGCCGACGAGGGTGCACTTGTCGGCGACCAACGCGGGCTACCTGGAGACGAAGGCATGGCGCGGCGCTCACACCCTTTACTTCACCCACAACGACGGGCGGGCCGGGGGCAACGGTGCCGATCACCCCGACGGTCACGCGCTGCTTGTCGACCCTCAGCGGTGGGATGACGGGCCCGGATCAGGGCCAGCTCGGTGGAACGGCTCAGCACCCTAGGCAGCAACGACGAGGGAGCAGGAGTAGATGCATCCCACCAGGACCGTAGATCAACAGAAGGGCACGGCGTCCGGCCCTCGCACCCGCCCGCGATGGTGGCCAAAGTTCAACAGCACCCTGCGCTCCACCGCCCTGACCGCCCGGCTCGGCCGGGCTCTGGCCATCGCGATCAGCATCTCGTTGCTCACCGGCCTGCTCAGTCTTTACCAGTACGAGCCCTGGTCGTGGCTGCCAGCGCCGGCCAGCCCGGCCTGGGGCTATCGGGTGACCCAAGGCGTGCATGTCGCGGTCGGAACTGCGACCATCCCGCTGGTCTTGGTCAAGCTCTGGTCGGTATATCCGAACGCGTTTCGCTGGCCGCCGTTCCGGTCTGTCAAACGGGTCTTGGAGCTGTTGTCTTTGGTGATCTTGGTTGGATCGATCCTGGTGCAGCTGACCACCGGCTTTCTGAATGTGCTCAACTGGTACCCCTTCCCTTGGGACTTCGTGTCCGTCCACCACTACCTGGCGTACGTCGTTGTCGGGTCGGTTCTGCTCCACATCGGAGTGAAGCTTCCCGACATCGCTTACGGGCTGCAGACCAAGCTGCCGGAGGGCGACGTGCTCACCGAGATCCCGTGGAACGAGAACCCGGAGTCGCACAGCATCGCCGGTGACCAGCCGCCGCCCGTCATGCCGGGCATCTCCCGGCGCGGCGTCCTCACCGCTGCCGCTGTCGGGATCGCCGCGGTTGTCGTTACCTCTATCGGGCAGGCGCTGACCCCGCTGGAACGGATCGGGTTGCTGGCCGCCCGGCAAGCTAGCAAGGGCCCGCAAGGAGTTCCGGTCAACCGTACGGCCGAGGAGGCGAAGGTCTCGGCGAGCATGATCGGCCCGGACTGGACGCTGCAGATCAACGGGCCCCGGCCGTACAAGTTGACCGTGGCTGAGATCGAGCAGCAGGCCGTTCACGAGGCCCTGATCCCCATTGCTGCCGTCGAGGGCTGGAGCGTCGACGCGAGCTGGCGCGGCTTGCGCCTGCTTGATGTCGTCGAGCGGGCAGGCGGCACCGCCGACTCACACGTCGCGGTGGTCTCGTTCGGGGCCGGCGGTATCAGGCGATCCCAGATCTTCGGACCTCAGCTCTCCAGCGCCCTTCTCGCCACGCAGCTCAACGGCCAGCGCCTGAGCCTGGACCAGGGCTATCCGTTGCGTCTCGTGGCGCCGAACCGGCCCGAAATCCTCAGCACCAAATGGGTCTCTCAGATAGAGGTGCTGTGATGGGTATCTGGCGGTTGGTACTCGGGATCCTCGGCCTCCTGGTCCTGCTCTACGGCATCGTCAACCTGCTGATCGACGTCCCGATCCAGACATTGGGGTGGGTAGCGGTGTGGCTGATCGCCGCCGTCGTCATCCACCATGGTCTGCTCTCGCCGGTGTTGGTCGCGGTGAGCTCCCTACTGCGACGCCTGCTCCCGGATCGCGGCCGCCGATACCTGCAGGTGGCGTTGGTTACAGCCGTGCCGGTGACGGTGATCGCCATCCCGATGATCTACCGACAGGGCAGCCAGCCGCCGAGTAAGGCGCTCCTGCTGCAGAACTTCACCGCGAACCTCGGCCTGCTGCTCGGCATCAGCGCCGTACTGTCCTTGATCGGCTACGCGATTAAGGTCACCCGCGACCGGTCACCTACCCGAGGCGGTCCACCTTCAACCTGACCGTCGGTCGATGCGGTGCGGCTCGGCTCGTGGATAGTGCACTGACCGTCTGGGTGCTGACGCGCACGTCATCGGGTGCAGAAACCTGCCCATTCCCCGCCGCCAAGGATGCACAAATCGGTCGATGCGCTGTGCTGCCTCCCATTCCTAGCGTCGAGCCAACAGTCCTGGGCCCAACCAGAGACAACCGAGGCAAGGAAGAGATCCATGCAGATCGAGACGTTGATTATCGGCGCCGGCCAGGCCGGGCTCGCCACCGGCTACCACCTGCAACGCCGAGGGCGACCGTCCCTGATCGTCGACGGCAACGGCCGGGTCGGCGACAACTGGCGCAAACAGTGGGACAGCCTGCGGCTCTATACACCGGTGAAGTACGACGGGTTGCCCGGGCTTGCCTTCCCCGGCGAGCCATGGTCGTATCCCAGTAAGGACGAGGTGGCCGATTACCTGGAGGGTTACGCCGCCCGGTTCGACCTGCCGATCCGCACGAGCACGCAGGTGCAGCGGCTGGAAGCGTACGACGGCGGCTACCGCATAACGGTGAGCGAGGAGGTTATCGACGCCCGAAACGTCGTCGTGGCGACCGGCACGTTCGGACGCACGCCGTATGTGCCGGCCTATGCCGCCGACTTGGACCCCTCGATCGTGCAGCTGCACTCCAGCTCCTACCGTCGGCCGGACCAGCTTCGGGCGGGCAGCGTGCTGGTGGTCGGAGCTTCCCACTCGGGCTGCGACATCGCCTACGAGGTGGCCCCGAACCACCCCACCGTGCTCTGCGGCCGGGACCCCGGGGAGTTCCCGATCCGGCTGGATAGCCGGAAGATCCGGGTGGCGCTTCCGGTGTTCGTCTTTCTGGCCAGGCATGTGATCACCCGGCGCACGCCGATCGGTCGCAAGGCGTTGAATGAGGTTCGCTTCCACGGCGGTCCGATGCTGCGGGTGAAGCGAGCAGATCTTGAAGAACGCGGGGTGAAGCGGCTGCTGTCACGAGTGGTCGGAGTCGACGGCGGCCTGCCGCTGCTCGACGACGGCCAGCTGATGAATGTAGCGAACGTGGTCTGGTGCACCGGCTTCCGGCAGACGTTCGACTGGATTGATCTTCCAGTGTTCGAGGGCAACGGCTGGCCGCGGGAGATGCGGGGTGTCGTGACCGAAGCACCTGGCCTCTTCTTCTGCGGGCTCTCCTTCCAGTACGCGTTCAGCTCCATGGTGCTGCCCGGGGTGGGGCGGGACGCAGACTTTGTCGCCCGACAGATCGCAGCCCGGAGTGCAGGCCGTATCCTCCCAGAGGGAGTGGTACGCGTTGGGCATCGTGGACGACCTCGTGAGCGCGCGGGAGGCCTTCGAGCGGCGTGAGTGGGCGGCCGCGTACGATCGCCTGTCGGAAGTCGACCCATCGGCACTCGGGACCGATGAGCTGATGAAGTTGGCGACTGCGTCCTACCTGGTCGGTCAGCGAGATGCCACCGTGCGGGCGTTGCAGCGCGCGTACCAAATCAATGAGGACGCCAGCGACAAACGCACTGCTTCGCTGTGCGCTTCCTGGCTCGGCACCGTGCTGACGCTGTCCGGCGAGATGGCTGTTGCCAGTGGCTGGGTGGCGCGCGCCAAACGGCTGCTGGAGGCCGAGCCGGAGGAACTCCGGGAGCGCGGATACGTGCTCGTCCATGAGGAGTTCGAGTGTTTGCACTCCGGGGACTTCGCCGCTGGGCACCTGATCGCGGCAAGAATCACCGAGATCGGTCGCCGCTTCCATGATGCGGACCTGGTGGCGATCGGACTGATGAGTCAGGGTCGGCTGCTGCTGCACATCGGAAAGGTGCGCGAAGGATTGGCCCTGCTGGATGAGGCGATGGTGGGCATTGCTGCGGGCGAGCTCTCACCGATCATTGCGGGAATGGTTTACTGCTCGGTAGTTGAGTCCTGCCAGGAGGTCAGCGATCTGGAACGCGCCGAGGTGTGGACGGGTGCGCTGAGCCGCTGGTGCAATCTGCAGCCGGGGCTGGTTCCCTTCACCGGTCAGTGCGCTGTACACCGTGGGCAGATAATGCGCTTGCACAGCGCATTTCCCCACGCCCTGGAGGAGTTCGAACTTGCCCACCGCCGATACGCCGTGAGCGGCTGGTCACCGGCAGCCGGACTGGCTCTCGCGGAGCGAGGCGACGTGCACCGGGTTCTGGGCGAGTACTCGGCCGCCGAGGAGGCCTATCGGCAGGCAACGCGGTTCGGGCATGAACCACAGCCCGGGCTGGCCTTGCTCTGGCTGGCCCGGGGGCGAACCGCCGCCGCCCTCGGAGCGGTCCGTCGGCTCCTCGGCGAGGCCGGCGGTCCGGTGCAACGGTCTCGCCTGCTGCCGGCTGCCGTGCAGATCCTGGTCGCGAGCGGGGAGGTCGATGAGGCGAGGGCCGCGGCCGAGGAGCTGGCTCGAATCGCGGACGACTTCGGCAGTACGGCGCTGCGAGCGATGTCTGGATATGCCTCCGGATTGGCCGAACTGGCCTCAGGTGCGCCGGCGGATGCCCTAACACCGGCCCGTCGAGCTTGGGAACTCTGGCACGAATTGAACTCACCGTACGAAGCGGCTCGCGCTCGCCTGCTGATGGGCACATGCTTCCGGGCGCTGGGCGACGAGGAGTCCGCAACCACGGCTCTACTCGCGGCGAGGCAGACCTTCGAGGAACTGGGTGCACAATCGCAGGTGATCGAGGCCGACAAGCTGCTCCGGCACACCGCCGGCGGCCTCACTCGACGCGAGGTGGAGGTGCTGCGGCTGGTCGCGGCGGGCCGGAGCAATCCTGAGATCGCACGGGAACTCGTGCTGAGCGAGAAGACCGTTGCTCGCCACCTCAGCAATATCTTCACCAAGCTCGACGTGAGCTCGCGCACCGCCGCGGCGGCTTACGCCTTTGCGCACGAATTGGTCTAACCCGCTGAACGGCGCCCCAGCAGTTACTCGCCGAAGTCATACGCTGAACAGGAGACAGGCGCACTGATGACTGGAACCGAGAACAGCCCAACACGGACCCTGGAAGAGCGGCTGCGCCTCGGCGCCGGCTTCGTAGAAGCAGACCGGCCGCGCATTCTCGCGGGCCTGTCCGCACTCGCGCCGCACCTCTCTGGATGGGAACATGACCAGGTCGACCTCGAGCTGTCATTGAAAGATACCGAGGGACCGGACCGGAAGCTCACCCTCCAAGCCTGGCTCGCGGGACGGGTGCACCTCGTGGCAACCTCCCACCAGCGCGACCTTGATCATGCCCTCGCCGAGGTGCGCAAAGAACTGGTCCGCCAGATCGAGGAGAAGAAGTCGCGGCGCCAATCTGGCAAGGGCCGGAAGATGCGTTATCGCACGGCCTGACCCGCTTCAACACTTTGTTAGGCGGTTGTCGCAAGTAGTCAGGTGCGATCCGCAGGTAGGACGACCCGCAATTAGAGAGGACGCTTCTGCTGAATTCGACCCTGGACACTATTCCCGTGAGTGCTTCCCGAGAGTTGATTGACCAGTACCGCAGCGCGTTCACCGGCGGCGATGTTGACGCACTCCTCGACTGTTTCAGCTTCCCGCTTCAGGTTGTGACCATCACTAAGGACCAGGTGTCAGTGTCCTCGGCGGGAACGGAGGACTGGCCGCACGTCCTCAAGGAGCTGTCAAACACATACCAGCGCCTCAGCGTGGCGGAGCCGGTTCCCCTGTCGGTGGAGGTCACGGAGCCGATCGCAGGCGTCGCCTTCGTGCGCGTGCATTGGGCGCTGCAACGCGCGAACGGCGATCGGGTCTATGACTTCAAGGCGGTATACACCCTGGCCCGCACAGACAGCCGATATCGGATCGTCGCGATTGCACATGACGAGCTACCCAAGCTGCGCACCGCGATCGGCGCGCTTCAGTGACTGTGTGTGGCGGCGGGCGGGAGGCCGAGCAGGCGAACGCCGTGCTGGGAGTGGTCGGGGAGGTCCTCGACCGGGACGTGATGGGTGTGTACCTGTCCGGGTCGGCAGTGCTCGGTGGCCTGAGCGCGACCAGCGACATCGACCTGCTCGGCGTCACCAGCGGGCAGATGTCAGCGGTGCAGCGACGGGAACTGCTGGACGGGCTGCTCGAGATTTCGGGTGAGCGGGCCCGTCGCGGGCCTGCCCGATCTGTCGAGCTGACGATTGTCCTACAGGGCGATGTGCGACCGTGGCGGTATCCGCCGCGGCAGGAGTTCTTGTATGGCGAGTGGTTGCGCGACTCGTACGAGTCCGGAGCCGTGCCGGAGCCGGAGCTCAACCCTGACCTCGCCGTGCTGATCGCCATCGCGCTGCGTGGCAACACAGCGCTGGCCGGGCCCCCGCCCGCTCAGGTCCTCGACCCGCCGCCGCTTGATGACATCGTCCGCGGCGCAGTGCACGGCGTGCCGCAACTGATCGGCGATCTGGATACTGACACCCGCAATGTCCTCCTCACCCTGGCCAGGATCTGGATGACCGTCGCCACCGGGCAGATAGTTCGCAAGGACGCGGCGGCGGACTGGGCGCTGAATCGCCTGCCGCCCGAGCACCGCCCCGTGCTGGCTCAAGCCCGGGAGGTGTACCTGCACGGGCACGAAGAGGAGCGCTGGGGCGACCCGACCGCCATTCATCGTTTCGCTGACTATGTCATCGAAGCCATCCGTGCTCCCGTCGGTCCCTAGGTCGTTCCCCTCCCGGTTGAGTGCCGTCGCACAGCATTTCGCGGCCGATCCGTGGTCTCGGCCCATTACCCTCCGGGTATGCCGTTACAGCTCGGCCGCGATGAGGCGCGACAGCTCGCCGTGCGAGCTCAGCTGCTTGATGCGACCAGGCCGACCGACCTGGTGGATCTCGTCGAGCAACTGACTCTGCTGCAGATAGACCCGACAGCCGCCATCGCGCCGAACGCCGACCTTGTCGCCTGGAGCCGGCTCGGGGCGTCATACCAGCCTGCCGACCTGACCCGGGCGCTTGAGGACCGGACGCTCTTTGAACTCCGTGCCTTTGTCCGGCCCATGAATGCGGTCGCAGTCCACGTCCCCGAGGACACGGCATACACAGCCCAGTCCTCAGTCCGGAGATGGCTGAATGCGAACGACGGCTTCCAGCGCGATGTCCTCGCCCGCCTCCACGACGTCGGACCGCTGCTGTCGCGGGACGTGCCGGACACCTGCCAGGTGCCGTGGGGCTCGACCGGCTGGACGAACAATCGCAACGTCACCCAGATGCTGGAGCTGCTCTCCGCCAGGGGCGAAGTCGCGGTCGCCGGACGGATTGGACGGCAACGGCTCTGGGACGTCGCTGACCGCGTCTACCCGACCTTCGAGCCCCTACCCGCCGACGAAGCCCAGCGGCGCCGAGAGCAGCGACGACTCCGTTCGCTCGGCCTCGCTCGCGCCAAGACCGCCGCCATGCCAGGTGAGCCGATCGCGGTGGGTGAGGCCGGCGTCCCCGTAACGGTCGACGGACTCGACGGGCAGTGGCGGGCGGACCCCGACGCGCTCGACCAACCCTTTACCGGTCGCACTGCCCTGCTGTCGCCGTTCGACCGTCTGGTCCACGACCGCGAGCGTACGAAGGATCTGTTCGACTTCGACTACATCCTGGAAATGTACAAGCCAGCGGCGAAACGGCGCTGGGGTTACTTCGCCCTGCCCGTGCTCCACCATGACAGCCTCGTCGGCAAGCTCGACGCCAAGGCCGACCGCAAGGCCGGAACACTCACCGTCAACGCCCTGCACGAGGACGTGTGCTTCACCAACGCGATGCGCAGCGACGTGGAATCCGAGATCGAGGCGCTCGCCGCGTGGCTGGCATTGCGAATCACCCGGGCGTGACCGCACCCCCAGCTCGGGGCCGAGCAGCAGTTCACACCACCAGGAGTCAACCGGTGAGATATCGGTGTCGTATCGCGTCACTGACCTGACGTCTGGCTTGCTCAAGTGAGGCTGCGCGTCTGTTCGCCACGTCATGCTCGACGTCGGAGAGCTCCTTGGCCAGGCTGTAGTCGGCGAGGGTGCCGCTGACCCATCGGGAGAAGTCGCCTCTGGTCAGGTGGTAGTCGAGGACGTCGAGGTTGCAGCTCAGCACGTTGCGGCTGAATTCCTCCAAAGTCGCGGCCGCTTCGGAGGCCCTCGGGCCATGGAAGTAGAACCGGCGACTAGCCGGCAGCGGCGTGTAGGCGTACTTGTGCCCATGCCGGACGTGCGGACTCACGCGATGGCCGATGTGGAAGGGCTGTGTCATGTCGGCCGAGACGAGAGTGCCGCGCAGCTCCGGCCGGTTGGCTCCCTCACTCAGCGTGCTGGAGCGGACGGACGAGACGTTGATCGCAAAGTCGACGGTACGGGCTAACTCGGATGGCAGGAGCTCCGGCCGCCAGGTCACCAGGCAGGTGCCGGCCTCGGCGATTGAGCTCTTATGGTCGTCCAGCCAGCTGCGCTGATGCGCCTCGTCGTAGACGACCCAATGCGGAACTCCACAAGCAGCACGTCCAGCCGCCACCGCTTCGGGCAGTTGCCCGAGATAGGCCAGCTGCGCATCGACCTCCAGGCCGGAGAGGTCGAGGACCAGGCTCGCGTGACTGGCGCTCAGCATGCTGACGAGCTCGCGGGGAGACGGCAGGCGGGTGGCAGCGTCGACCAGGTGCATGTCGGCACGCTCGGTGAGCCCCAGGTGGTCGCCCTCGGGGTCGATCAGCAGGACCGAGTAGCCGGCATCGACCCACTTTTCGGCCAGCAACCCGGCCAGGTAGCTCTTGCCGGAGCCGGTGTCCCCGCTGAC
>Ga0126314_10001104_pt1 | contig 12761 bp, 11 predicted proteins | sample Plot105B_FD_92535 | JGI IMG/M metagenome (GOLD analysis project Ga0126314, IMG submission 92535) | Serpentine soil microbial communities from UC McLaughlin Reserve, CA, USA - Plot105B | ecosystem: Environmental > Terrestrial > Soil > Grasslands | place: USA: UC McLaughlin Reserve, Lake County...
AGGTGGAGGCCTCCGTGCGTGCGGCCCTGCGCGAGTACTAGCGCCTGGGCGCAACGCTGGTGGACGTGTCGCTGCCGCATACGCAGTACGCGCTGGCTACCTACTACCTCATCGCTCCCGCCGAGGCGTCCAGCAACCTGGCCCGCTACGACGGCGTGCGCTACGGCCTGAGGGCCAAGGACGCGCGCGGCCTCAAGGAGCTGTACTCGCTGACGCGTGAGCGGGGCTTCGGGCCGGAGGTGAAGCGCCGCATCATGCTGGGCACCTACGCGCTGTCCGCCGGCTACTACGACGCCTACTACCTGCGCGCGCAGAAGGTCCGCACCCTCATCCGCGAGGACTTCACGCGCGTCTTCCAGGACGTGGATGCGCTGGTGGCTCCCATTTCGCCAGTGGCGCCGTTCAAGCTGGGCGAGAAGGTGGATGACCCGCTGTCCATGTACCTGATGGACGTCTACACGCTGCCCTGCAACCTGGCGGGCGTGCCTGGACTGTCGGTGCCCTGCGGCTTCACGAAGGCGGGGCTGCCGGTGGGACTCCAGATTCTGGGACGGGCCTTCGACGAGGCCCTCCTCTTGCGCATCGCTCGGGCCTTCGAGCGCGAGCACGACTTCTTCCGCCGCCTCGCGCCCATCTAGGGCACGAGGTCCGCATCGGTGACACCGCCATGCCCGTGAGCGATTTCCAGCCCGTCATCGGCCTCGAGGTCCACGCGCAGCTCCTCACTCAGTCGAAGATTTTCTGCGGCTGCTCTACCGCGTTCGGCGCGGAGCCCAATCGCAACACCTGTCCGGTGTGCCTGGGCATGCCCGGTGTGCTGCCCGTGCTCAACGAGCGCGTCGTCGACTTCGCCATCCGCACGGGCCTGGCGCTCGAGTGCCGCGTCAACGCGAAGAGCGTGTGGAGCCGGAAGAACTACTTCTATCCGGACCTGCCCAAGGGCTACCAGATTACGCAGTACGACCTGCCCATCTGCGAGTACGGCAAGCTGCTCATCGACACGCCGCAGGGCGAGAAGCTCATCCGCGTGCGCCGCATCCACATGGAGGAGGACGCGGGCAAGAGCGTGCATGACGCGGGCGGTGGGCAGAGTCTGGTGGACCTCAATCGCGCGGGCGTGCCGCTGCTGGAAATCGTCAGCGAGCCGGACCTGCGCGACGCGGACGAGGCGGTGGAGTACCTCAAGGCGCTGCGCGACGTGCTCGTGTACCTGGGCGTCAACGACGGCAACCTGGACGAGGGCAGCTTCCGCTGCGACGCCAACGTGTCGGTGATGCCCAAGGGCTCCAGCACCTACGGCCAGCGCTGCGAGCTGAAGAACCTCAACTCGTTCCGCTTCGTGAAGCAGGCCATCGAGTACGAGATTTCGCGGCAGGTGGACGTCATCGAGTCCGGCGGGAAGGTGGACCAGGAGACGCGCCTGTGGGACGTCAACAAGGGCGTCTCTCGCTCCATGCGCAGCAAGGAGGACGCGCACGACTACCGGTACTTCCCGGAGCCGGACCTCCCGCCGCTGCACGTGACGACGGAGGTCATCGAGGCGGTGGGCCACACGCTGCCGGAGCTGCCGCGCGCGAAGCTCCAGCGCTTCGTGAGTCAGTACGGCCTGCCCGTGTATGACGCGCGCATCCTCACGGCGGAGCGCCCGCTCGCGGACTTCTTCGAGGAGTGCGCACTGCGCTACCCGGACGCGAAGAAGCTCTCCAACTGGTTCCTCGGGGAGTTGCTGAGGCTCTTGAAGGAAGAGGGCTCGATGGTGTCCTCGGTGCGCTTCACGCCCGCGCAGCTGGCGGAGCTGTTGGGCGCGGTGGACCAGGGCACGGTGTCCGCGAACGCGGGCAAGGACGTGCTGGCGGAGATGTTCCGCACGGGCCGCTCGGCGCCGGACATCATCGCGGAGAAGGGCCTCGCGCAGGTGAGCGACACGGGCGCCATCGAGGCCGTGGTGGACGACATTCTCTCGAAGAACGCGGGCGAGATTGAGAAGTACCGCGCGGGCAAGAAGCAGGTGTTCGGCTTCTTCGTGGGCCAGGTGATGCGGGCCATGAAGGGCAAGGGCAACCCCGCGCTCGTCAACGAACTGCTCAAGAAGAAGCTCGGCGACTGAGCTACGTGGTGCACGCGGGCACGATGACGTGGAGCACGTCCTCGTCCCGTGGGTTCTCCGAGCAGGCGAGCACCCGTGGCCGTGCGTCATCCGTGCGCTCCAGGATGAGCGAGGGCGCTTCGAAGTGGTTGTCGAGCAGGTCTCCCACGAGCTGGGCCGTCACGGTGTAGCGGACGCGGCGCATCGTGGGGAGCTGGGAGGGCAGGCCCTCATCGAACCACTGCTCGCTCCCCGTGCGCGGGTTGCCTCCCGGTGACCCGAAGGGCCACGGAGCGTCCCACGGCCACGGGTTGGCGGACGGGTGGGCGAGGATGTCCGCCCCCAATGCGTCCAGGTACTGCGCGCAGGGCACGAACCAGGGCTCCTTCTCGGTGTGGGGCTTTCGGAAGGCGTCATAGCCCAGCAGCGTTCCCAGTCGGCCGAAGGGCGTGGCGAGCACCGTCAGGTCCTCGGGACGTCCGGGGCTCAGGTGCAGCACGTCCTCGCGTCCAGGCACCAGGTTCACCTTGCGCGTCACCGCCACGCAGTGTCCCTCGGGGTCGAAGGTGTGGCCGGTGTTGTACGTGCGCGCGCCTCGGGGCTCGAAGTCCGGGGCGCCGAGTCCTCGTCGGTTGTCCGGGAGCAACGCGCTGCCCGCCACCACCCACAGGCCGAAGTCCCGGGCGATGCCGGAGAACGTCTCGTGCATCACGTGGTGCACGCGGGAGGCGAGCGCGGCGTAGAGGCACTCTTCCCGCGTCGGAGGCTGGAGGTCTCTCCAGGCGCGCCACATGGGGCCCCACTCGGCCAGCGCCACGCGCCGCATGGCGCCTCGGGTCGTGGAGTGGCGTCGCACCCGGGGCAGGTGGCCCATCATCCCCAGGGGCGCGCCCACCAGCTCCGGCCACACCGCGAGGGCAGGGTGAAGGAGGTTGCCCGAGGTGTCGCGTGCGCGCAGGCCGTGGATTCGCTCCGCGAGCGCCCGGTGCTTCGCGGTGAACGAGGCGGGGGATGCGTAGTCCTCCAGCGAGACACGGGGCTGGAGGGCGAACAGCTCGACGTGGGTGGGAGACAGGGCGTCGTTCACGAAAAGGCCGGGGCATCCGGTGGGGCGCGAGCTTGCGCCGTCCACCGGGTGGAAGCGTGCGCCTACTTCAACAGTCCGTTCTCCCGCAGCCGCTGTTGCAGGAAGGCGCCCGCGGTGATGGGTGCGTGGCGGGCCGGATTGTCCGGCGTCTCGGTGCAGGGCAGCGGCTTGAGCACGCAGTCCGAGTAGGGGTGCACGAAGAAGGGCAGCGAGTAGCGGACGGTGTCGTCGTCCGTGCTCTTCGGATTCACCACCCGGTGCGTGGTGGCGGGGATGACCTCGTTCGTCACGCGGCTGAGCATGTCGCCGGAGTCCACGACAATCTGCCCGCGCAGCGTGTCCACCGGCAGCCACTCGCCGTCGCGCGTGAGCAGCTCCAGGCCGGACGCGGTGCCCTCGCACAGCAGGGTGATGAGGTTGATGTCCTCGTGCTCGGCGGCGCGGACGCCCCCGGGGATGAAGCGCTCGCGCAGCGGCGGATAGTGGATGAGGCGCAGCACCGAGTTGCCGTCCGTGGCCATGTCACTGAACGTCGTGCGCCCCACGCCGAAGAACTCCGCCAGGGCCTGGAGCATGACGCCAGCGGCGCCATCCAGCTCGCGGAAGAGCGCCAGGGTGTTCTCTCGGAAGGAGGGCACCTCTCCGGGCCACACGTTGGCGCCGTAGTCCTTCAGGTACGGGTGGCCGGCGGGAAGCTCGCGGCCCACGTGCCAGAACTCCTTCAGGTCCCCCACCTTGCGGTCCTTCGCGTGCTCCTTGCCGAAGCCGGTGTAGCCGCGCTGGCCCGCCAGCTCCGGCACCGCGTAGCGCGTCTTCACGTCCTCGGGGAGCTGGAACAGTCGCTCCACATCCGAGTAGGTGCGGCGGATGAGCGCGTCGTCGATGCCATGGCCGACGATGGAGACGAAGCCGAACTCCCTCAGCCCCTCACCGAAGATTTGGACGAAACGAGCGCGCTCGGTGGGTGTGCCGCTTCGGTAGTGGGACAGGTCGAGGAGGGGGATGCGGCGTGAGGTTCCGGACATGGGTCGCGCACTCTAATCGAGCGTGATGGATTGTCGGCATCGGCAGCGTCGGCCGGCGGACCGTCTTCATGTACCGCGGCGCTGGCTTGCCTCCTTCCAGCCGACATCCTCGCGGGCCGCCAGTGGCCAGCGCGGGACGCGAATGTCCAGATTAGCCGGGCAGGCCTGGGGGACTGGCATGGCCGAGGTGAGCAGCGGTGATGCGTGCGAGGCGTGCGGCCAGCGACATGGGTTGGCGACGTCTTGCTCGACGCTGGTTCGCGCGGAAGGAGAGGGGCCGGCGCCCAAGCCGAGGTGTCCCGTGGCGAGCGAGGAAGCAGACCCGCTGGTGGGCGCTCGTCTGGGGAGCTTCCGACTGGTGCGCCGATTGGGGCGCGGTGGCATGGGCACGGTGTACCTGGGCGAGCACGTGTCCATCGGCAGTCGGGTGGCGGTGAAGGTCCTGCACGAGCACCTGGCCATGTACCCGGAGCTGGTGCAGCGGTTTCACGCGGAGGCTCGGGCCGTCAATGTCATTGGCCACGAGAACATCGTCAGCATCTTCGACCTGAACGCGGGGCCGCCCCGGCCGTACCTCATCATGGAGTACCTGGACGGCGCGCCGCTGTCCGCCTGGGTGGGGACGCCGCTGCCCGCGCCCGCGGTGGTGTCGGTGCTCTCGCAGGTGTGCGACGCGCTCCAGGCCGCGCACTTGAGTGGAATCGTCCACCGCGACCTCAAGCCGGACAACATCTTCCTGGTGCGGCGCGGGCGGGGCACGCCCTTCGTGAAGGTGCTCGACTTCGGCATCGCGAAGCTGGCGGATGCGAACATGCCGCAGACCCACGCGGGCATCATCGTGGGTACGCCCGAGTACATGGCGCCGGAGCAGTCCTTGAGTCGCCGCGTGGACGGACGCGCGGACCTGTATGCGCTGGGGGTCATCGCGTATCAGCTCGTCACCGGGCGCCTGCCCTTCGGGGACGAGGGGCTGACGGCGCAGCTCGTGGCCCATCAGATGCGGGCGCCGCCGCCGCCTCGCACAGTGCACGCGGCGGTCCCCGTGGCGCTGGAGCGGGTCATCTTGCGGACCCTGGCCAAGGCTCCCGAGGAGCGGTACGCGACGGCGGCCGTCCTGCGCGCGGCCCTGGAAGGAGCGCTGGCGGAAGAGGCGCGTGCACGGACGAAGCCGGCGCGCCCTTCCGTGCCGGTGAGGACCGTGCCTCCGGTGGTGGCTCCGAAGGTCGTGGTGGCGGAGGACCTCGTCGCGCCCTGGTCTCCAGCGCCACGACCCGTGGCTCCGGGATGGGCCGCATCGCCTGCTCGGAATGCGCCGGTGGCTCCGCAGCCACTGGTGCCTCCGATGCTCATGCCCGTGGGGGGCGCGAGTCGTGAAGGTGTGCCCGTTGGCCGGGGGCCTCCTCCTGGCCCGGTGGGTGTGGCGGGTCGCGAGGGCGCTCCGGGCTCGCCCGTCGGACGGGGGACTCCGCCCGCGCCGGTGGTGAGCGCGAGTCGAGAAGGTGTTCCGCCTGTGCTCGCTGGCCGAGGGACTCCGCCTGCGCCGGTGATGAACGCGAGTCGCGAGGGTGTTCCGAGCGCGCCCGTCGGCCGAGGAACTCCGCCTGCGCGGATGGGGGACGCGAATCGCGCGGGCGCTCCCATAGGACGGGGGACTCCGCCTGCACCAGTCGGCGCCGCGAGTCGTGAGGGTGCTCCGAGCGCGCCCGTCGGCCGAGGAACTCCGCCCGCGCCAGTGGGCATCGCGAGTCATGAAGGCGTTCCGGGCATGCGCCTGGGTCAGGGAACTCCGCCCGTGCCACGGGTTGACTCAAGTCGAGAAGGTGTGCCAGCTGTGCTCGTTGGCCGAGGGACTCCGCCTGCGCGGATGGGGGACGTGAATGGCGCGGGTGCTCCCATGGGCCGGGGGACTCCGCCTGCACCAGTGGGCGCCGTGAGTCGAGAAGGTGTTCCGGGCGTGAATGTTGGTCGAGGGCCCCCGCCTGTGCCGGTGGAGAGCGCGAGTCGCGAGGGCGCTCCGTCCCTGCCCGTCGGACAGGGGACTCCGCCCGCATTCGTTGCGAACGTGAGGCTTGAATGTGTTTCGGCCCTGCCTGTCGGAAGGGGGACTCCGCCCGCGCCTTTGGCGAATGTGAATCATGAAGGTGTTCCGAGTTCGCCCGTCGGCCGAGGAACTCCGCCCGCGCCAGTGGACGCCGCGAGCCGCGAAGGTGCTCCCAGCGGCCCGGGAACTCCTCCCACGTCAGCGGTGAACCCGAGTCGCGAAGCCGCCGTGCGCGTGGGAGCCCTCCTCGGTGATGGGATGCCCTCCGCGCGGCCTCCCACGGTGGAGCTGCCGGTGCGCGTGGTGCTTCGTCCCGGAGAGACTCCGGTGTGGCTGACGGGCTCGGACCTGTCGCGCGGTGGGCTGTTCCTCCGCAGCGAGGGGGTGCTCCCGCCGCTCTTCGCGCGCCTGCCCATGGTGCTGGAGCTGGACTCCGGCCCTCAGTCCGTCGTCTGCGAGGTCGTCCGCCACGTGCCGGAAGAGCAGGCCAGGGTCTGGGGCATGGCCACGGGCTTCGGCGTCCAGTTCGTCGAGGCCACCCTGGCGCTCAAGGCCTCCGTGGACGCGCTCCTGCGCGCAGGCCCGGGTCGCCGTCCTCCTCCTCCGCTCGTGCCCATGGCGGACGACGCGGACGCCGCCCAGGTGTTGGAGACCTACCGGACGCGGCTGTCGGGTGACCACTACGCGGTGCTGGCCGTGCCTCCCGACCTGGACATGGGCGCCCTGCGAGCCCGCACCCGCGAGGCCCGCGGCACCTTGGAGTCGCTGCGCCAGCGGCCCCTGTCCCCCTCGCAGTGCCTCCTGCTCGACTCCGTGCTCGGCCGGCTGCGCGAGGCCGGAGAGGTCCTGGGCACGGTGACGCAGCGGGCGCTGTACGACGCCTGGCGGGGCAACCACCGAGGCGTCGCCCGGTGCCTGGAGGCGGGGCTGACGTCCGAGCAGCTCGATTCGCTCCGGCGGGAGTTCCTCGCGCGCAGGCCCCAGTCCGCGGGGATGGCGCGTGTGCACTATCTCTCCGGCTCCGCGCTGGAGCGGGAAGGCCAACTGATGCGTGCCCTGGAGACCTACGAGCGGGGCCTGGCGCTGGACCCGCTGGAGTCGAGCCTCCACCATCGCTACCGCACCGTCCGCCGGGCCCTGGAGGCTCGCGGCGCCACGGAGCGCGCCAGCGACAGGGCCCGACCTTCCTGAAGGAAAGCCGGGCCCGGTGAAACGGAAGAAGAGGTGGGTGACTACCCGCCAGCGGCCGCGGCGCAGGCGGCGCTGATGCCCTCGGTCCGGTTGAAGCACTCGCTGAACTGGTCAATCCACTCCACTTCGCTGCCCGCCTGGCAGTCCGGCAGGTCCTGGATGCAGTCCGCCAGGTCGCTCAGCCGGTCCTTGTCGCTGTCCGAGCAGGCATCCAGCGCGTCCTCGCAGACGCCCTTGTTGAACACGTCCTCGTCCTCGCCCCCCGTGTCGGTGCCGCAGGCTTCCACCTTCTCATTGAGCGCCTTGTTCGCGTCCTCCAGGTCATCGCAGGCGTTTCCGCCGCAGCCGGCGCCGAACAAAAGGGTGACGGCGGCCATCAGGCCGAACATGAATTTCTTCATTGTGGAATTCCCCCCGGGGAACAGACGGTTTTGTAGGTAGAGCGCTGATCGGCCGGGCTTGCCCTGGCCGGACCATCAGGTAGGTTCGCTCTTTCCCGGGGGCAATCTGGACTGCCGGACGAGATGATCCAGCAACCGTCTTGACTCCCCAGGGCATCTCCCGTAAATCCGGCCGTCCTTTGCGCCACAAGGGCGGTCCGTCCGTCCGAAATGCGCGGCCGATTCCACGGGTTGACCCAACCCGAAGCTGACAGGGGTTAGACGATGTACGCAGTGATTCGCACGGGCGGAAAGCAGTACCGCGTCGCCGAGGGCGATGTCCTCCGGATCGAGAAGATCGCCGGCGACATCGGAGCCGAGGTGTCCTTTACCGATGTCCTGCTGCTGGGCGGCACGGATAGCCCCAAGGTGGGTCGTCCCACGGTCTCCGGCGCTCGCGTCGTGGGCAAGGTGCTCGCGCAGGACAAGCACCGCCGCGTCCTCCACTTCCGCAAGGAGAAGGAGGGCTGGACCCGTCGCCGTGGCCATCGCCAGCCGTATACCGAGGTGAAGGTCACCTCCATCTCCGGCTAGTCCGGACGGTTTCACCTCAACTTCAGGAGCAAGGTGTCATGGCCCATAAAAAGGGACAGGGTTCTTCGCGAAACGGTCGCGATTCCAACCCGCAGTACCGCGGCGTGAAGGTGTACGGCGGCCAGGAAGTCTCGGCTGGCAGCATCCTGGTTCGCCAGGTCGGCACGGTCATCCACGCGGGCGAGAACGTGAAGCTCGGTCGTGACTTCACCCTCTATTCGGTGGTGGACGGCGTCGTGAAGTACGAGCGCCTGGGCCGCGACCGCAAGAAGGTCTCGGTCTATCCGGCCGCCGAGCAGGCCAGCGCCTGACGGTAACCCGGCCTCACAGGGCCGGTCGCCGCGAGGCATCCACGAGCGGGTCGCTTCTCCAGTCCACGCGCCCTTTCCGGCGCCCAGGACGCGAGGCGGCCCGCTCTGCGTTTTTCAGGAGACGCTTTCATGAAGTTCGTTGATGAGGTCCGCATCTTCGTGAAGGCGGGCGATGGCGGTAACGGCGCCGTGTCCTTCCGGCGTGAGAAGTTCATCGAGCGCGGTGGCCCCAACGGGGGTGACGGCGGCAACGGCGGCTCGGTCATCTTCGTGGGAGACCCCCAGCTCACCACCCTGCTGGACTACCGCTACCAGCAGCACCACCGCGCCAAGAACGGCGAGCACGGCATGGGCAGCGACTGCAACGGTCGCGCGGCCGACGACATGATCCTCCGCGTGCCGGTGGGCACGCTGGTGAAGGACCACCACACCGAAGAGCTGCTGGTGGACCTGAGCGAGCCGGGCCAGCGCTGGGTGGCGGCGAAGGGCGGGCGGGGCGGGCTGGGCAACATGAACTTCGCGACGTCCACGCGGCAGACGCCGCGCTTCGCCCAGGACGGGACGAAGGGCGATGAAGTCACGCTGCGGCTGGAGCTGAAGCTGCTGGCGGACGTGGGCCTGTTGGGCTTCCCCAACGCGGGCAAGAGCACGTTCATCTCGCGGGTGAGCCGGGCCCGGCCGAAGATCGCCGACTACCCCTTCACCACGCTGGTCCCCAACCTGGGCATGGTCCAGTACAAGGACGACCTGTCGTTCGTGATGGCGGACATCCCCGGCATCATCGAGGGCGCCAGTGAGGGCGTGGGCCTGGGGCACCAGTTCCTGCGCCACGTCGAGCGGTGCAAGGTGTTGATCCACCTCATCGACATGGGGGCGGAGGGCGAGGGCCGCGAGCCGCTGCACGACTTCGACGTGCTCAACCGCGAGCTGGCGAAGTACAGCACGGAGCTGGCGAGCCGGCCGCAGGTGGTCGCCGCCAACAAGCTGGACCTGCCGGATGCACAGGCCCGTCTGGACACCTTCCGCGAGGCGCTGCGTGAGCGCGGCATCCGCGTGTATCCGGTGTCCTGCGTGACGGGCGAGGGCATGCCGGCGCTGATGGACTCGGTGGCGGAGGTGCTGTTCACGGGCCGTACCGAGAAGCTGCACGTCGAGGCTCCGCCCCGAGCAAAGGGCGCGAGCAAGAAGTCCGTGGCCAAGGCCGCGATCGCCAAGGTGCGCGAGGTCCTCTCCGAGGGCGCCGCCGCCGTGGTGAAGGCGACCGCCGTGAAGCTGGGGCGGGCGAAGGGCGCTGCTGTGAAGAGTGCTCCCACGAAGCAAGGCAGTGCGAAGGGAGCTCATGTGAAGACGACTCTGGTGAAGCAGGCCGCGGTGGCGAAGGCGGCGACGAAGGCTCCGGCGAAGAAGGCCGCGGGCGCGAAGAAGTCAGTGGCCGCGAAGAAGGCTCCCGCGAAGCGGGCCGCCGTGGCGAAGAAGTCGGTGGGCGTGAAGAAGGGCGCCGCGACGAAGAAGGCCGCTGCCGCGAAGAAGGCGCCGGCGAGGAAGGCCGCTGCCGCGAAGAAGGCGCCGGCGAAGGTCCTGGCGAAGAAGGGCACGGCGGCCAGGCGGTCCAAGGCCGTGAAGAAGCCCGCGTCGCGCAAGTCAGGCGGAAGGGGCTGAGACGATGGCTGGCGGCGGTCCTCGGTACGAGCGCGTCGAGAAGGACAAGTTGGACCCGGAGCAGTTCCTTCTCGATGTGCGCAAGGAGAAGATCGACCGCGTCGTCAGCCAGCGTACGCGCAACTTCGTGGTGGTCCTGGACCGGCTGGAGGACAGCTTCAACATGGCCGCGGTGCTTCGCACCTGCGAGTCCATGGGGGTCCAGGAAGTCCACGTCGTCATCAACCCGGAGGCACCCTTCCTGCCGAACTCGAGGGTGGCTCAGGGCTGCGACAAGTGGCTGGACGTGAAGCTCTACAAGTCCTTCGCCGAGTGTACGGAGCACCTGAAGTCGCGGGGCTTCAAGGTGTATGCCTCGGCCATCCGCGATGGCGCGACGAGCCTGTACACGCTGCGCTTCGACGAGAAGGTGGCCATCGTCCTCGGCAACGAGCGCTACGGGGTGAGCGACGACGTGCTCAACGCCGTGGACGGGACGTTCTGGATTCCGATGCGAGGCTTCAGCCAGAGCCTCAACATCTCCGCCGCCGCCTCGGCCTGTGTCAGCCGGGCGATTGCCTGGCGGGATGAGCACCTGGCGGGAGGCTCCGGAGACCTGCCGCCGGAAGAGGCGCAGGCGCTGCGTGAGCGCTTCTACGTGCTGGCCATCAAACAGAGGAAGCGGCTGTTCAAGAAGCAGCCATGAATGCCGGCCCCCCGGGGGGCGTCGGGATGGGTTAGATGGACGCCGTGGGCCTACCTGGCCCCCTGGAGACGCACGCCATGTTCCTGGAAACCCTGCTCGCCACGCTCCTGTCCTCGCAAGCCGTGCCCGCCGCGCAGGCCGTCCCCGCGCAGCCCGTCCTGGTGGCCCAGGGGGCTCCGGCGGGTGCTGGAAAGCCGCTGGTGACGCCTCCCACGGGCGCGACGAAGGCTCCCGCCGCGCAGGGCGTGAATCCGGTGACTCCCGCTCCCAAGCCGCCCGCCGCCGAGACGGGCAAGCCGGCCGCCGCGGCGCCCCAGCCGAGCGCGCCGGACGCGAAGCCGGTGGTGAAGACGGCTCCGCCGATGACGCCCGAGGTGAAGACGCTGGTGGACCGGATGCAGGCCTTCTACGAGAAGACCGGCGACTTCAAGGCGGGCTTCCGGCAGGACTACAAGTACAAGACCTTCAAGCGCACGCAGACGTCCGAGGGTGTCGTCACCTACAAGAAGCCCGGGCTGATGCGGTGGGAGTACCAGAAGCCCTCCGTGCGCACCTTCGTGCTGGCCGGCAACAAAGTGTACATGTACGACCCGCCGGCCCAGTCGCTCACGGTGGCGAGCATGGACACCAGCCAGCTCTCCGCCTCGGTGACGTTCCTCTTCGGACAGGGGAAGCTCGCGGACGAGTTCGCCATCACCAAGGGTGCCTGCAAGGACTGCAAGGGCACGTTGCTGGTGTTGGACCCCTTGAAGGTGGAGCCCCGCTTCAAGCAGGTGCGGCTGGAGGTGGACCCCGCGACGGCGCAGGTGCTGAAGAGCACGGTGGTGGATCCGGACGGCAGCGAGAACGCCATCTCCTTCCTGGACCTGAAGACGAACGTGGGCATCTCCGCGGACAGCTTCAAGATGGATGTGCCGGACGACACTCGCGTGGATGACTTCACCAAGCAGAAGAAGCAGTAACCTGCGTGCCGTGCGCGGCGCGTTCCTGCTCTGGGTGGGTTTGAGTGTGGTGGGGGCCGGGTGTCACCGAGAGGTGGCGTCCGGCCCTTCACGTTCCGAGGGACTGACGGGGAGGACGCTGCCGCTGCTGGCGTCGCCGGCGCTGCGCCTCACCGTCGCGGGGAAGCTGGGAGCGCGCGTCGTCCCGGTGGTGCTGGACGTGGCTCGGCCCCTGTCGATGGTGTCCCAGGCGTGCTTCGACGGAGGGGCTCCTGTTCCCGAGGGCACCGTGCGCGCGCCCGAAATCGCGGGGGGCTTCAGGGCCTGGCCGGTGGTTCCGCTGCCCGTGCTCACGGTGGGTGGGGCGTCGGTGCCGCTGCGCTCGGCGGGGCTGTCCGGGGAGAAGCCTTGCTCGGTGACGCTCGGCTCGGACGTGCTGGAGCCGTATGCGCTCACGGTGGACCCGCTGCGGCGGGAGGTGACGTTCACCGCGTCGCGTTCGCGTGAGGTGCAGCCAGCGGTGGAGGTGGCTTCGGATGCCGCGCGGGAGGTGCACCGCGTGGAGTTGAGTCGCGAGCCGGTGGGCGACTGGCCGCTGTTGGCGGTGCGGGTGACTCAAGGAGAGGCGGAGCTCACCGGACCCTTCGTGCTCGCCACGAGAGAGCCCTTCTCGCGCATCGCGGTGGCGCCCGCCGAGGCGCAGGGGCTCCAGCCGCTGGAGACGGCAGCGCACCTGCCGCCGCGCACCTTCGCGGTGGACT